>Ga0207991_1000016_pt1 | contig 99912 bp, 98 predicted proteins | sample ETN07SmetaG_FD_185786 | JGI IMG/M metagenome (GOLD analysis project Ga0207991, IMG submission 185786) | Marine microbial and viral communities from oxygen minimum zone, Eastern Pacific Ocean - ETNP2014F14-07SV275 (SPAdes) (version 2) | ecosystem: Environmental > Aquatic > Marine > Oceanic ...
GAATCGACATCCGCCAACAAGCCCTGCTGTAACTCCAGTATCAGGGCGTCGAACTGGCTCTGATCCAGATTACCCTCTGCAAGTTCAGCCTCGAACTCGTCGTTGCGCTCATGGAACAAGGCGATATTTGCCGCTTTTCGGAGTTGTATCGACTCCTGTGCCCCACCGCGGTTTGCCGACCACAGTGGTACCACCACAAACAACGCGGCAGCAATAAACAGGCAGATAGTTAACAACCAGAACATATAGGGACCCTAGAGCTTGCTGCCAAGCAAATCTTTCAGACGTGCCTGCTGCTCATCATCGAGCTCGGTATTTTCTTCACCCGCTCTCCGAGCACGGCGTGAAATGCCTAGCGCGACGAAGCCGCCGATGAGCAAAAATACCGGCGGTCCGAACCAGAGCAAAATAGTTTCTGTACGCAGTCTTGGTCGGTAAAAGATAAAGTCACCATAGCGTTCGAACATGAACTGCTCAATCTCGGTATCGCTCATGCCTTCTGTGATCATTCGGTGAATCTCGCGGCGCAGATCTTCGGCGACGCCGCCGGTAGATCCGGTAAGATTCGTGTTCTGACACATGGGGCAGCGAAAGTCGTTGGACAGCTTACGAAATCGCTGCTGTTGCTGGGGAGACTCAAACTCGAACGTATCCACCTGGGCGATGGCGCCAGGTGCATTAGCCATAGTCAGCAATAGAACAAAAATCGGTGTCAGGGCCTGGAGAATCGAGGCCGAGCGCAAGCGGCGGTTTTTGCTATTCATTGCCGAAAGACTCTCCTCTCAATTCTGCGATAGCCGGCACAAATTCTTCCTCCCAGACGCTCTCATCGAGCACACTGACATGCCGAAATCGAATCACACCATTTTCATCCACCAGGTAGGTCTCCGGCGCACCATAGACACCGAGGTCGATACCAAATCGGCCATCTTCATCGAGGATACTGAAGGCAAACGGATTGCCATTGTCCTCCAACCAGTCCACCGCCAAGTCCTGACGATCTCGATAATTCACCCCCACCACCGGAATATCGCCTTCTTCGCTCAGACGCATGAGCGTGGGATGTTCGATCAGGCAGGGCAGACAGTAACTCCCCCACACATTCAATATAAATACCTGATCTGGTAAATCCTCGTTGGCAACCTCTGCTCCCGTTACCGTTTTCAGCGCAAACGGCGGCATCGGTTTGTCGATCAGCATGGAGGGCAATTCTTTCGGATCCAGATACAAGCCCCGCCACAGCAGCAAGGCCAGGGCAACGAAGGAAATTACAGGGATATAGAATTTGAGTTTGCTCATTTTCCCAGTCAGCTTGCTGTTTGCAGCTTGCCAGATAGTTGACCAGACGCTCTTTCCAGCTCACGCTTTCGCAGACGTCGATAACGCTTGTCGCCAGCGGCGATAACACCACCAAAAGCCATGAAGATAGCCCCTAGCCAGATCCAGCGTATAAACGGTTTCACATAAATTGTCATCGACCAGGCGCCGCTTTCCTTCTCCTCACCGAGGGTCACAAATAGATCGCGGAAAAATCCGGCATCGATCGCCATTTCCGTGGACGGTGTTCCACTGGCGAGATACAGCCTGCGCTGGGGCTTGAGGTTCCCTATGGGCCGATCGTTCTTGCTGACGCTTATGTCCGCCTCATTACCCACATAATTTGGTCCGGTGACGGCAGTGCTGCCATTGAACATAAACACATAGTTTCCCAGATCGATACTCTGGCCCGGAGACAGCAGGACGCTCTTTTCATAACTGAAGGCGCTGGTCAATCCAATGCCGATCAGCATTACGGCCGCACCGAGGTGGGCAAATTGCATACCGTAGTAGCTCAATGGCAGGGCTTTCAGAGCTTTGGCCCGGGAAGATTTATTCGCAGTCTTGTTCGCCAGGTCCCCGAGCAGGCTCAAGCTGATCCATGCCGCCAGCGCAACCGAGACGGTCGCGGCCAGAGAGAACTCCAGCAACACCACCAGCGGGATAAGCACACCCAGCGCCAGGGATGCCAGCACTACCTTGCCGAGCTGTCGAAACAGGTAGGCGATCGATGTTCGCTTCCAGCGGCACAGGGGGCCCACTGCCAACAACAGCACCAGTAAAATCATCAGGGGCACGAAGATGGCATTGAAATATGGCGGGCCGATGGAAATCAGATCATCGGTAATGGCCTGATAAACCATGGGGAATAACGTACCAAGAAAGACAGAAGCTGCCGCCACCACCAGCAATACATTGTTGCCCAGGATTAAAACTTCCCGGGAAACCAGATCGAAGCGAGCCTCGGATTTCATCATTGGCGCCCGCAGCGCAAACAGCAACAGGGAACCACCGACGGCAACACCGAGAATGACGAGGATGAAGAAGCCACGGCTGGGATCACTGGCAAAGGCATGCACCGAGGTCAGCAAACCGGAACGGGTAATAAACGTCCCCAGCAGGCTGCCCGAAAAAGCCAGGATAGCCAGCAATACAGTCCAGCTCTTGAATATGCCTCTTTTCTCGGTCACCGCCAGAGAATGAATCAGTGCGGTACCAAACAGCCAGGTAATCAGAGGTGGATTCTCCACCGGATCCCAGGCCCACCAGCCACCCCAACCGAGTTCGTAGTATGCCCACCAACTGCCCAGGGCAATGCCGATGGTTAAGATGGCCCAGGCCACATTGGCCCAGGGCCGCGACCACCGTGCCCAGGCTGCATCGAGACGACCGCTTAACAAAGCCGCTATGGCGAAGGCAAACACCACCGAGAAGCCAACATAGCCCATATACAGAGTGGGCGGATGAATGATGAAACCAAAATCCTGCAATGCCGAATTTAAATCTGCACCATCGGCAGGTGGCAGCGGCACAATACGATCGAAGGGATTGGAGGTTGCAAGCATAAACAGGATATAGGCGGCACAGAGTATCCCCAATACACCGAGCACCCGCGCCACGAAATCTATGGGCATACTCTTACTGAACACGCTCACTGCCAACATCCAACCTCCCAGCATAAAGGTCCACAACAGAAAGGAGCCCTCATGCCCGCCCCACACTGCAGTTAATTTATACTGGATTGGCAACAGCGTGTTTGAGTGCTGGGCCACGAACTGCACCGAGAAATCATCGGTGGCAAAGGCGTAAGCCAGAATTGAAATACTAACGCCCAGAAAGACGAAGACACCGGCGGTCAGAGGTCGGCAAAGATTCATCCACAGCAGATGGTTACGACTCGCACCGATAAGAGGCAGGGTGCCAAGTAGTACACTAAGGCAGAACGCCAGGATCAGCGAGAACTGGCCAAGCTCAGGAATCATTTAATTTTCAGCCAATGAGGAATGATTTTCAGCAGTAGCGCCGGCGGCATCCAGGGCTGCTTTGACTTCTACAGACATATAATTTTCATCATGCTTGGCCAGGACCCGGGAAGCCTGAAATAAGCCGGCCGCATCGATGGCCCCTTCCACCACGACGCCCTGCCCCTCTCGAAACAGATCCGGCAAAATCCCTTCGTAATATATGGTGACATCGGTGGCATAGTCGGTGGCGGCAAAGCTGACTTTAAGGCTGTCTTCGGCACTGACAAAAGAGCCCTCCTTGACCATGCCGCCCACACGAATACGTTGACCGGCCTGCACCTCACCGGCAGCAATCTGGGTTGGCGTGAAGAATAAATCAATATTCTGACTCAATGCGTACAAGGTCAAGCCGATGGCCGCGCCCAAGCCAACAGCGATAAAAAGGATAATACCAAGACGCTTGCGTCTATGAAGCTTCACGAGTTTCTCCAATCGAGACTGACCACTTGTCTGTCTTATCTTCAATCATGCTTGTTTGCAGGTACTTCATTACGAACGATCAGGCGCCGTTTCAATTCACGTATAATTTGCTTTTCCCGAATCAGGGGAAAATACAAATTCACGAAGAAGAACAAGAGGAAGAGCACATATACCGTCCAAACGTTAAAGGCGTAACCCCCCATCTGGAAAAATTCACCAATACTCGAAAATTGCAGGGCTGCTAACATGCTGAACCTCTTAATTCATGCATGGGGTCAGGCACTCGCGAGAAGTTCCTGTACCCATTTTGAACGTCGTTCGCGTTGCAAAATTTCATTGCGCGTAGACAGAATCAAACTGACGGCGAAAAATAAATACACCGCCACAATCATTATCACCAGCGGTACCCATATTTCCGGTCCATTGGCAGAATCTCCGGCCATTCCAATTGGGCTGGAGGGCTGGTGTAGGGTATTCCACCAATCCACCGAGTACTTGATCACGAAAACATTGATACAGCCGACGATCGACAGTACCGCGCAGGCCTTGGCTGCGGCGTCAGTATCTTCCAGCGCTGAGCGAAGTGATATTACCCCAACCAGCAGAAAGAATTGCAGCAGCATCGAGGTGAGACGCCCATCCCATATCCACCAGGTACCCCAGATATCGCTGCCCCAGATCGAGCCGGAAATCAATGCCAAGGCGGTGAACCACGCACCCAGCGGCGCCGCCGTCTTCGCCACCATATCGGCCAGTTTCATTCGCCATACCAGGGTTATGGTGCCGGCCACCGCCATCAGAGGGAAAAACGCCAGGGATATGCTGGCGAATGGCACGTGAATGTACATGATGCGAATGGTATTTCCCTGTTGATAATCCGGCGGCACAAATAACAGCGCCCAAGTAATGCCAATTACCAGCAGCAGGGACATGGCCGCCACCAGCCATGGCAACCATTTGCCGGATAACTCGTAGAACCACTTAGGAGAGCCTAATTTGAAAAACCACTGCCACACTACTGTGTTCCCACCGCCTCAAGAAATTGTTGAGTTGCAAGGCTGCAAATATACCACGCCCTCAATGGACTACGATGTTACGTATTGTAACCCATTGTAATTATGCGCCTATAGTCTAATCGAACTAATTGATACTGATTCTCAGGGCCGCCGCCGAAGCCAGCGGCGCCAGGGTAATTGAGGCCAGGAGCATGGCTCCCAGTATCGCCAGGTAGGCCGTCAGTGGCGCGCCATTAAGGGTTTGCTGCACCGCCATGGTACCGGCGATCAGCACGGGAACGCTCATGGGCAGCGTTATCACCGCCAGAATAAGTCCCCGACTGCCCAATCCCACGGTCAGGGCTACGCCGATGGAGCCTAACAGGCTGAGCACCGGGGTTCCCAACAACAGGGTCATGAACAGGGCAAAATACACGTCCGCTGGCAGATTGAGCATGTAGGCAATGAGCGGCGATGCCAGCACCACGGGTAGCCCACTCACGAGCCAGTGGCTGATGTTCTTCGCCAACACCATGAAATACAGTGGATGCGGGCTCAACAGCAGTTGCTCAAGGGAGCCGTCTTCATAGTCGGCGCGGTATAGGTTATCCATGGATAGCATCGCCGCCAACAGGGCTGAAATCCATAAGACACCAGCCGCTATTTCCCCGAGTCGCTGGGGATCCGGACTAATCCCGATGGGGAATAAAGTGGCCACGATTAGAAAGAACATGAATGGATTTATGATGTCATTCTTTCTCTTGTAGGCAATCAGCAAATCTCTTGCCAGGGTCGCGCGGAAGGCAGCTGCTGTGGTGATTCTGCGCTCAGTCATTATCCGACCTCAGTCAAGGCTCAGAATTTCTAGCGGAGATAGAGAGAGTTTGTGGTGGGTGGTTACCAGCACTGAGCCACCGGACTGTGCGTGTTGACGCAGCAAATTTTCGAGTTGTGCGACACCATCGCTATCGAGGGTGGTAAACGGTTCATCCAGAATCCATAGTCTGGCCGGGTTGATTAGCAACCTCGCCAGAGCAACACGTTGTTGCTGCCCAGCGGAGAGGGTGAAGCACTGTGACTCCTCGAAGCCGCGTAGCCCAAATTCGGTGAGGGCCGCCAAAATTGCGCCGTCGCTCACCTGCTGCTGCAGGCTGCAACTCCAGCGCAGGTTTTCCAGGGGTGTGAGTACCTTGTTGACACCAACCCGGTGGCCAATATAGAGAAGCGATGCGAAAAAATTTTCGGCCTGGTCCGCAATGGCTTCCCCATACCAGCGGATTGCTCCCTGGTAACCCTCATTGAGGCCACAGAGAATTCGAAGCAGCGTGGTTTTACCACTGCCGTTACTCCCCTGCACCTGTAACACCTCGCCTTCGCCCAACTCGAAGCTTAAGTGTCGAAACAGAATACGATCATCGCGCTCACAACATAGCGCATTGGCTGTCAGCATGGCGGCCGTGTGCGGGACCGGGGAAGAAATATTGTTGGACGCTGCTGGCATGAATACCGGGAATATTGGCTCTGAAACAAGTGGGTGAAGACGGCGGAATTATAACGGAGAAAGCAGCCAAATACCTTAGCCGGAACACGGCCGGCACAATCGTAGTCCTCATGCTGCGTTGCAAGTAGCGTACAAGCAGCTAAGAAACTGCCGGTAAATCTGGGTTCAATGCCGTAAAAAACCAAAAAGGGAGGAACCGTTGTTTTAAAAAGAAAGGCTGGTGATGTCGGCTTCAGGATGTTGGTCTTACGGCCTGTGCTCCCTAATTCCAGTCTGTGAGCCTAGCCCGCAGGCGCACCGCTGCCTGGCTGTGAATCTGGCTGACACGGGACTCACTGACTCCAATGACTTCCCCAATTTCTTTCAGATTGAGTTCCTCATCATAGTACAGTGCCAGCACCAGTTTTTCCCGATCCGGCAGGCCATCGATCGCGTTTGACAGATGTGCCTTGAAAGTATCCCTCTGCAGACCATCACAGGGACCGGGCAGTTCACCGGCTGCAGATTCGATCGCAGAATCATCGCCTTCCATTATATCGTCGAAACTAAAGAGCCGACTGCCGGAGGCATCCTGCAAAATGGCGTAATAGGCATTCAGATCGATATCCAGCTCTTTCGCGATCTGGTTATCCTTCGCGTCCTTGCCGGTGCGCGCCTCGATGGTCTTGATCGCTTCTGCAACCTTCCGGGACTTGCGGTGCACCGACCGCGGTGCCCAATCTCCCTTGCGGACTTCATCCAGCATCGAACCGCGGATACGGATACCGGCATAGGTTTCGAAACTGGCACCCTTGGAGACATCATATTTCTTTGCCGCTTCCAGCAAGCCGATCATGCCGGACTGAATCAGGTCATCAATCTGAACGCTCGCCGGCATCCGTAGTAGCAGGTGATGGGCGATGCGCTTCACCAACGGGGCGTAGCGATCCACCACTTCCGTGAGATTGGTCTCGATGCCGTCGGCTCCCGTCGGCAGAGGTTTATGTGTCGAAATTTTTATTGCCGAAGCCATTTTTAGTCATCCCGTTTTTGTTTCATTGCTCAGCCTTGCAAAAGTTCAAGCTGGCCATCGTATCGCCTGTTAGAGGCAGCACTGGTGGAGTATTGAGACCAGTTTCTTGCAAGCAAAGGAGGATTTGATGGGAAACTCGAAAGTCTGCCTGGCGTGAATTCAGGGCTAAGGCAGTTTCCAGGGGCAACATTTACTTCAGGGGTAAAACAACGCGGTGTCAGGCTCGCTGACAACCACAGACCTTCTCCGACCATATGGCTGCAGAAGAATCCCGGGGCTTTATGCATGTCTGCTAGGTAACGCTTTTTGACTGCCACGCTATGGCATGCTCCTTATTTTTTTATCGACCTGCCGAAATTCCATTTATCTTTTCGATCTTGCTAAACTTAATGTCGGCGCTGACGACTTAGCTCCTAAGCTGGGTTGCATACTAATATTCAACGACTCGATTAAGCCTTTTCCCTGACTGCTACACATTTCGCTCTCAACTGGTCGCGGTATTACAATCCTGTAATAACAAGACGAGCCGATTGCTGTACTTAACAAAGCAATAATTGTTCCAGATTGGGGAAAAACACCGGATTACGATCCCCGGAACGCGTGAATAGGGAGCTTTGGCGGATCGGAGCATTCATGCTGTAATTTACCCTGGGGCCGTAAGTGCCAATTATTCGACTGATTGTCGCTGTTGGCGTCGAGATTTCGACGCTTGCTGCCGATATTCATGCGATAAAGGGGGTAGGAATCAAGGATATAGGACTAAGCCGCGAGGGCAGCATCGATACCGGGTCTGGATCGGGCGGGCGCGGCAAGGACTACTTTTTTCTACTCAGGCTTTGGGGGGGGTGACGCCAGTCTGACCCATGTATTTGCCGCCGCGCTGCTTATAAGTGGTCTCGCACTGTTCATCGGATTGGTAAAACAGCATCTGGGCGACACCCTCATTGGCATAGATTTTCGCCGGTAGTGGCGTGGTATTAGAAAACTCCAGGGTTACATGCCCCTCCCACTCCGGCTCCAATGGGGTGACATTGACGATGATGCCGCAACGGGCATAAGTCGACTTGCCGAGACAAATCGTGAGTACATCTTTGGGAATACGAAAGTATTCGATGGTCCTGGCCAGGGCGAATGAATTCGGGGGAATTATGCAGAAGGGTTCTTCGATAGATATAAAACTACTCTTGTCGAAATTTTTTGGATCCACCACGCTGGTAGTGTGGACATTGGTGAATATCTTGAATTCGCTGGCACAACGAACATCATAGCCATAACTCGAGGTGCCGAAGGAGATGACCTTGGCGCCATCGATATAGCGGACTTGCTCCGGCTCAAATGGCTCAATCATACCCTGGGTCTGTGCCATTTCCCTGATCCAGCGATCCGACTTTATACTCATACTTCAACCCTGATAACGCATTGCTACACACAAGATGTGGATGATAAACCATTCATTAGCTTTCTCATCAACTTATTTTACAGGCCCAGATCGAGGAGGAGACAGCACAAGCCAGGACAAATTAGAGCTGAATTCAATGCTGACTTGAAGTATGATTCGCCGCCGCCGGGATGTGTATCTATGAACAGCGAAGTACCGGACCAGTCATGTGGCCAGGGGCAAACCCCCAAGCAGCGGCGCCTGTTTAGAGGCTATAATTAGGTTAATCGGCATCCATCTGGTTTTACACAACGCACCTTCGGAGGACGATCGGGTGAGAAAGTGGCAGTGTTTGATTTGCAGTTTTATATATGAAGAAGAACTGGGCCTACCCGAGGATGGCATCGCCCCCGGTACCGGTTGGGACGAGATTCCGGATGACTGGATGTGCCCGGATTGCGGAGTCGGCAAAGAAGACTTCGAAATGGTCGAAATATAAAGCAGCTATCACCAAATTTTGAAATACTCACTAAGGCACAGGCTTGCTGAAGCTGTGCACGAATCCCGGCACCGGTGAGAAACCGCGGTACTGCCGGTCAACCAAGGACTGAGTGTGAAACGAAGAAAAATTCTGGTAACCAGCGCCTTGCCGTACGCCAATGGTGACATCCACCTGGGCCACATGCTCGAGGCGATACAAACAGATATCTGGGTGCGCTTGCAAAAACTCCGAGGCCACGACTGTGTGTACGTGTGTGCCGACGATGCCCATGGAACTGCGATTATGCTCAGCGCGGAACAATTGGGCATCACTTCAGAACAATTGATCGACGCCGCCAGCATAGAACACCAACTGGACTACGCCGATTTTCTAATCCAATTCGACCACTACCACTCCACCCACTCCGAAGAAAATCGTGAGTTGTCAGAATCCATCTACGAGAAGCTGAATACCAACGGGCACATCCATCGGCGCTTTATCAAACAACTCTACGACCCGGAGAAAAATCTATTCCTGGCAGACAGATACATCGTTGGGACCTGCCCTAAATGCAAAACCGAGAATCAGTATGGCGACAATTGTGAAGCCTGTGGATCAACCTACAGTCCCGCGGAATTAATAGATTCCCGGTCCCTGATTTCAGGGTCGACTCCTGTCGAAAAAGAATCCGAGCATTTCTTCTTTGCCCTGCCCGCGTTTAAGGACATGTTAAAAATTTGGACGCGCAGTGGGACCCTGCAGGATGCTGTCGCCAATAAACTCAGTGAATGGCTGGACGACGAATTACAGGAGTGGGACATCTCCCGTGATGCGCCCTATTTTGGTTTCGAAATTCCAGGTGAGCCCGGCAAATACTTCTATGTCTGGGTGGATGCCCCCATCGGCTACATGGCCAGTTTCAAAGTTTTCTGCGAGCGCGGCGGCTATAACTTCGATGATTACTGGCGTCCCGGCCACGATACCGAGCTCTACCATTTCATCGGCAAGGACATCATTAATTTTCATACGCTGTTCTGGCCAGCCATGTTGACCAGCGCCGGTTACCGCATGCCAACTGCGGTTTTTGCACATGGCTTCCTCACCGTCGATGGCACCAAGATGTCAAAATCCCGGGGGACTTTTATTAACGCTAGAACCTACCTGGAGCATCTGAATCCCGAATACCTGCGCTATTATCTGGCGGCAAAACTATCTTCTGGAATAGATGATCTAGATCTTAATCTCGATGATTTTGTGCAGAGAGTGAATTCGGATCTGGTAGGCAAGGTGGCTAACATCGCTAGCCGCTGCGCCGGCTTTATCGGCAAGGGTTTTGATGGCATGTTATCCAACAAGCTCGATGATGAGCAGTTGATTGCAGAGATGTTGGCAAGTAAGATCGAAATTACCGAACACTTCGAACGCCGTGAGTACAGCAAGGCTATCAGACTCATTATGGCGCAGGCGGATAAAGCCAATCAATATATCAACGATAAACAGCCATGGATCATCGCCAAGGAAGACAAGCAGTCGTTGGAGTTGCAGGAGATTTGCAGCACTGGCCTGAATGCATTTCGGCTGTTGATTTCCTATTTGAAACCGGTGGTACCGGCCATGGTAAAAAAAGCGGAACATTTCCTGGCCATCGATCCACTGCAATGGGACGATATTGATAAGCCATTACTCAATCACAAGATCAACAAATTCAAACCGCTTATAACCCGTGTTGAAATCGACAAGGTGCAAGCGATGGTCGATGCGACCCGGCAGGAATACGAAACGCAGCAAGGCAACAAGGTGACGAAACCCGTTGCTAATAGCAGTGGTCTGGAGCCAGAGATCGAGTTTGATGATTTCGCCAAAATCGATTTGCGCATAGCCAGGATCATCGACGCCGAAGTGGTAGAAGGCGCCGATAAATTACTGAAGTTGAGCCTCGATCTTGGGCTGGATCCCCAGGGTGAGCCACTGACTCGCACGGTCTTTTCCGGTATCAAGTCAGCCTATGAGCCTGCAACGCTGGTGGGTATGTATACGGTGGTGGTAGCCAACCTGAAGCCACGAAAGATGAAATTTGGCCTCTCCGAAGGCATGATTCTAGCGGCTGGGCCAGGTGGCAAGGATATCTGGCTACTCGAGCCCCACAGCGGCGCAGAAGCGGGCATGCGCATCACCTGAAGGCACACCACTGGCAGAGCCTGTACGATTCAGGCCGGTTTGGCGGTCTGCTAAGAGCCAGGGAGGAATTGCAATGGCCTGGCACTCATCACTTTTACGTAATAAGCTTGGGCCAATTGCGGCTTCCCCTGTTTGCTCCTGTTAAGAGTATTTGACCAGTAGGTAACTATGAAATTACATAAGCGCTTGAGTAGCACACAGAAATTACACGACTGGCAGATTCCGGCCATTCTGGGCGTCCTCTTGCTGGCGAATTCATTCTCCGCCCACTCGCAAAATAATGACCTTTGGGAAATCGAAGACTCGATAATCAAAATCTACACGACCCAGGCCGCACCGGATTACTTCACGCCCTGGCGCCTGTTAACCCCAAGACAGAGTAGCGGTTCAGGCTCGGTAGTAACTGGCAATCTGATATTGACCAATGCCCATGTCGTTGCCAATGCCAGCTACGTCCAGGCACAAAAACATAACGATCCTCGTCGCTATCAAGCCCATGTGGCATTTATTTCTCACGAGGCGGATTTGGCCCTCATCACCGTCGACGAACCGGGGTTTTTCAGTGACCTCAAGGCCCTGCCCATCGGCAAGCTGCCCGAGCCATTACAGGAGGTCTCTGTCTATGGTTATCCAATTGGCGGCAAGTCCCTCAGCATCACCAAGGGAATTCTGTCCCGAGTCGAGCAGCAGATATACGCCCATGCCGGCACCTATCTGCTCGCCGGTCAAATCGATGCCGCCATAAATCCCGGCAACAGCGGCGGTCCGGTGATTGTCGATCAACAAATTGTTGGGGTGGTGATGCAGGCAAATAGTGGCGGTCGCTCGGAAAATCTCGGCTATTTTGTGCCGCCGAGTATTATCCGGCATGTCCTCGATGACCGCATCGATGGCAGCCATGACGGCTTCCCCGATCTTGGTTTTCGTACTCAAACTCTGGATAGTCCGTCTGCAAAACTGGCCTACGGCTTAAGAAAAGACCAAAGTGGTGTGCTGGTAATCAAGGTATTCGATGGTTCTCCCTCCCAGGGAATATTGCAGGAAAATGATGTCATTCTGAAAGTCGACGATTACGACATCGCCGATGATGGCAGCATAAAACTAAGCAAAGATATACTCACGGATTACAAACACGCCATCGATCTCCATCACATCGACGAGTCAGTGCTGATCACTTACGCCAGAAATGGCGAAATTGGTAACGCTGCGATACTGGCCGAGCGTGCCCTCGACAGTTACAGCCTGGTTGCCGGTGAAAAATTCGACAAGATGCCCGAATACTACATTTACGGCGGCGTACTGTTCGTGCCTTTAAACATGAACCTCATTAAGCGCTGGGGTAATGATTGGGGCCGCAGTGCACCGGTTACCTTATTGCAGGCCCGCAATCAATGGAGCTCACCGCAACGGCGGGAACTGGTAGTCGCATTACAGGTGCTGGCCAGCGATGTGAATCTGGGCTACCACGACTGGCGCAACTGGATAGTGGACTTCATCAACGGTGAACCGGTGCGGGATTTCGCACAGTTTTCGCATCTGCTACGAACCAATCTCGAAGAAAATGTGGTGCTGGAAAATACCAACGGTTATCAGATGGTCATCAACCATGCTGCCGCGATTTCTTCTGAAACCGATATACTCTCCCAGTACAGAATTCCTGCCGCCCACTCTGTCGGTTTGTTTACAGAATAAGATTTTACCCGGTATCACATTCGGCACCGCCTTGGTATGTGGTTTCTGAGCCGTGTTAGAATCGACGCCAGTTTTCTTTCACCCCAGAAACCCCAGGGATCGTTCGCGCCGTGACCCAAATATTTAGCATTATCGTCGCTGCTGCCCTGGTCAATAACATGGTGCTGATCCAGTCCCTGGGTGTTTCCTCCCTGTTCGCCTACAGCAATCGACTGCGAAACGCGATCGAGCTTGCCCTGGTAAGTTTCCTGGTAATTTTCCTGGCCTCAGCCATCAATCTGATTCTTTACCGGGGCCTGTTGGCCCCACTCGGGCTACAGTACCTGGCGCTGCTGTGCTTCGTCGGCGTCAGTTCCATACTTACCTTGTTGGTACTGCATAGCCTGGAAAAATATTTTCCCCTTTCAATGCGCAGACAAAGACTCGCGTTCTATCTGATCGCTGGCAACAGCAGTATCATCGGACTATCGCTGCTAAACACCGCCAGTGCGCGAAGCGTCGTGGACTGCCTCGCATACAGCTTCGGCGCGGCGATGGGATTCGCGCTGGTACTGCTGGCATTTACGGCCCTGCGCCAACGTCTCGACGGCGCCGACGTGCCGGCTCCATTCCGTGGCGCCGCTATTCAACTGATCAGTGCCGGCATTGCGGCTATGTGTTTCCTGGGTTTTGCCGGGCTGGTCTAAATCGTGCCGCTTCCACTCATCGACAGTAGTTACAGCCAGATACTCGCAGCACTCGTTATCATTGCCGTTGCTTGCTGGACGCTGTTGATATTCAGACGTTATGTTTCCATAAATTTGGCGACACAGGGATCGTTGGTGGACCAGGTAAATCGATTACTTCCCCAGACCCAGTGTGGACGCTGCGGCTTCGAAGGCTGCCGGCCCTATGCCCGGGCGATCGTCGAGGGGGAGTCGATCAACCGTTGTCCGCCGGGGGGAACCGACACCATAATCCACCTCGCTAATCTCATGAACGAACGGCGCCAGGCGCTGGACCCTGGCGCCGGCAACTATCAACTGCCAACGGTGGCGGTCATCAGGGAAGCTGAGTGCATCGGCTGTACCCTCTGCATTCAAGCCTGTCCGCTGGACGCCATCCTCGGTGCTGCAAAACTGATGCACACCGTCTTCGAGCAGGAATGTAGCGGCTGTGATTTGTGTGTTGAGCCCTGCCCGGTCGACTGTATCGACATGGTGCCAATAAGCAGGGATTCCCATCTCCCGTGGCAAGCGCCTGGTGAAATCAGGTCTGTCTACAACCCGCTGGACTCCATGTCATGAGACTCGTCAACAGACTGCTGGGACGACGCAGCGATCGTGCGCCCTACGCCATTTTTGGCGGTATCGCCGCAGACGCTTACAAGACCAGGTCTTTGCGGTCGCGGCTGATGCCGGTGCCAATTCCGGAACAGCTGGTGCTGCCCCTGAGCCAAAACCTGGGCGTCGATGCCGTTGCAATCGTCGAGGCGGGAGATCTGGTACAGAAATTTCAACTGCTGGCAGAAGCTGACGAACCCAGTAGTGTAGCGCTCCACGCCCCCACTTCCGGCCTGGTCTCCTCGATATCAAACGCCACGGTGGCGGACGAGTTCGGATCGCAGCGACTGTGTATTCACCTGCAGAGCGACGGTGAAGACCGGGCTATCGAGACTGTCCCTGAGGCTGACTATCGCGCCCTGGATCATCTGCAATTACTCGAACGAATCGAGCGGGCTGGTATCTGCGGCCTCGGCGGGGCCGGTTTTCCCAGCGCTCAAAAATTGAGCCTGGGCATGAAATCGGGAATCGATCTACTGATTATAAACGCCGTCGAATGTGAACCTTTCATCAGCGCCGACGAGGCCCTGATCCGGGAGCGTGGAGCGAGTGTTGTGGTCGGTGCAGAAATCTTAAAATCGGCATGCCTCGCCTCGAATTGCATCATCGTCCTGCAAGAGGATAGAGCCGATGCCATCGAAGCCCTGAAGAAGGCACTGGAGAACAGCAGCATCGAATTAATGACCCTGGCTGCCGGTTATCCGGTCGGCGGGGAGAAGCAGATCATTCAAGCGGTCACCGGCATGGAAGTGCCGAGCCATGCTTACCCAGCCAGTATCGGCGTGCTGGTGTTTAACGCGGGAACCGCCTACGCGGTCTACAAAGCCATAGCCGACGGCGAGCCCTGTGTCAGTCGCATCACCACCTTGACCGGCGCGCCATTACAGACCCCGAAAAACTTCGAAACCTTGATCGGCACATCCGTCTCCTTTCTGTTCGATCTCTGCGGTATCGATACCACGAGGCACACCGGCACCATCGTAGGCGGCTCTCTGATGGGCATCCAACTGCTGACTCTCGACGTGCCGGTCATGAAAACCAGTAATTGCCTGATCGCGATGTCTGCTGCGGAATTTCCGCCCGATGAACCCGAGTTAGCCTGCATTCGTTGTGGATTCTGTGCGGAGGCATGCCCTGCGCGACTGCTGCCGCAACAACTCTATGCCTTCTCTCGCGCCCATGACCACGAACAGAACCTAGCACATGGCCTGTTCGACTGTATCGAATGTGGCGCCTGTGCCTATGTCTGCCCCAGTCACATTCCTCTGGTGCAATATTATCGCAGCAGTAAGGCGGAGATTCGGGCACAGCAGAGAAGGCAGCTGCAGAGCCAACACTGGCAGCGGCAGTTCCAGCAACATCAATACCGCATTAAAAAACAGCAGGATGAAGCCCCCCATCAAATCTCCGGTGACGCCGTCGGCCCCGTGAAGGACGATGAACCCGCCAAGAAAAATCGAAGCCGTGAGGACGGGGACAAAACCGAAGCGGCGGTGTTTTCCAGGGAGCGGGCGAAACGCGAAATCGCCGAGGCGGTAGCGCGAGTGCGCGCGCGCAAGGCAGGCCATATTGCCAGCCCCAGGACCGACGCCGAGAGTGATGGCTAAATGCAAACCCAGCCCTCGGCCATCGGCATCAGTTCACCAATGCAGCACAGCCAGCGCAGTACCGGCAGGCTGATGTTACTGGTTATTGCCGCCTGCATTCCAGGTGTGGCGACCGCAACCTGGTATTTCGGATTCGGCGTGCTGATCAACATCATGCTGGCGGCGAGCATGGCGATAATTCTCGAAGCCTGCGCCCTGAAGCTCCGGGGCAGGGATATGCGCCAGCATCTGTCCGATAACAGCGCCCTGGTCACTGCTGTACTGTTTGGCATAGCGATGCCCCCGGGCGCTTCCTGGTGGCTGGTGGCTATGGGTATATTTTTCGCGATCGTTATCGCCAAACACATCTATGGCGGTCTGGGTCAGAACCTGTTTAATCCTGCCATGTGCGGCTATGTGCTACTGCTGCTGTCATTCCCTGTGGAAATGACCAGCTGGCATATTCCCAATGACGCCCTCGTCGACGGCAGCAGTTTTTCGGCATTCAGTCTTGCGGGCTTGAGGCAGAGCCTTCTGCTCAGCATGCCGGTTTTTGGCAGCGCCCAGATGTCCAGCCCGGACAGCATAGATGGCCTCGCCATGGCGACTCCACTGATCGAGTTCAAAATGGCCGGCACCGGCGCCCTGTTGGCGGCATGGGATGCCGGTGTCTCCCTGTTCAGCCGGGATTCGGGAGCAGCCTGGGAACTGGTCAACATGGGATATCTCTGCGGCGGCCTGTTCCTGATCTATAAACGCATCATTAGCTGGCATATTCCCTGCGCGATCATCGCCACGGTCACGATGATGTCGATGCTGTTCTACGCGCCCGACAGTTCCGCCGTATACGGCACTCCCTACCTCCATCTTTTTGGCAGCGCCACCATGATAGGCGCATTCTTTATTGCCACCGATCCAGTAAGTGCTGCCACAACTGTGAGAGGTAAAATTTATTACGGCATCATCATCGGCCTTGCCATCTACGGCATTCGCGTCTGGGGCAGTTATCTGGACTCCATTGCCTTCGCCGTGCTGTTGGGAAATTTTTGTGCCCCGGCACTGGATTACTTATGCCGGCCGCGCATCTACGGCCATGGGAAAAAATCCAGGTCGGTCCCGACTACGGAGGTGGAGCCGTGAGCGAGTTGCAGTTGAATTCGAGCCGGGCTTCTTCTCCGTGGACTAACAATCCTGTGCTGGTTCAACTGCTGGGTCTGAGTCCGGTCCTGGCCATATCGACAACGCTGGTGAATGGCCTGGGACTCGGCATTAGCACGGCACTAGTCATGTTGCTATCCAGTGTTACGGTATCGACGCTGAGAACCAAGATTAATCAGAGATGGCGCTTCACCTGGTACCTCCTAATCACCGCAAGCTATACCACGATCCTGGATAGTCTGCTGCAATGGTTCTACTCTCCCCTGCACAGGGAACTGGGTATCTACATTCCGCTTATCTGCTGTAACTTCGCAGTGCTGATTCGATTGGAAGTACACGCGATTAATCATCACTGGCGCAGCGCGTTAAAGGATGCAGCCCTAACGGGCTCGGGATTTATTGTGGCAATTGTCGCGCTGTCGAGCCTGCGGGAGTTTATTGGCAGCGGCGCCTTGATGGCCGATTGGCAGCTGTTGCTGCCCGTCTCCCGAGCCGCAGCCGTGATCTCTGAAAATTCCAGCGCCAGCGAAGTGTCCGATTTTGCCTCGCTGCTGCCCGCTGCATTTATCTTGCTGGGATTGTTAATAGCCGGTAAAAATCTGATCGATAAGAAGCTCAAGGAAAATACAGCGGCTACGGACATTGAGCCGATTCAACGCGCACGGGTAACAGGCAGACTATGAACAAGGAAAAAAGAACGGCCATCTTTAACCGGCTTCGCGACGAGAATCCAACACCGACGACCGAACTCAAACACCACAGCACCTTTGAATTATTAATCTCCGTCATCCTGTCAGCACAGGCTACCGATGTCAGCGTCAATAAGGCGACTGATAAACTCTACAAGATCGCCAACACCCCCGCGGCAATTCATGCGCTCGGGGTAACTGGACTGAAACCCTATATAAAGACTATCGGTTTGTTTAATACCAAGGCAGAAAACATTATCAAGACCTGCGCCATGCTCGTCGACGGGCACCACAGCATAGTGCCGAATACGCGGGAGGCCTTAGAAGCCTTGCCGGGAGTAGGTAGAAAAACCGCAAACGTGGTACTGAACACCGCCTTCGGGCAGCTGGCCATGGCGGTCGATACCCATATCTTTCGAGTCTCGAATCGTACCGGCATCGCCCCGGGGAAAAACGTGATCGAGGTGGAGAAACGCCTGCTAAAACTGGTGCCGGCAGAATTTTTACTGGACGCACATCACTGGTTAATTTTACATGGCCGCTACATCTGCCTGGCGCGCACGCCACGATGCAGCGCCTGTGTCATCGAGGATCTGTGTGAATACGGGAAAAAGACATCACCGTAGCCACCCGAGTTGCAAGCAGCCTGAGTGCTCGATGTCCCCCTGACAACTCCAACTAACAACGACAGCCTGCTAGGGCGCCTATTTGCCGCGCTTGAGTGCGGCGATTCTGAGTCTGAGGGCGTTCAGCTTGATAAATCCACCGGCGTCGGCTTGATCATAGGAGCCGGCGTCATCCTCGAAGGTCACGGTTTTCTCATCGTACAATGAATCGTCAGATTCTCTGCCGACGACGGTAACATTGCCCTTGTACAATTTCAGGCGCACCTTGCCATTGACCTGTTCCTGGGAAGCATCGATAAGCGCCTGCAACGCGACCCGCTCCGGCGACCACCAATAACCGTTGTAGACAAGCGAGGCATAACGCGGCATCAACTCGTCTTTCAGATGCGCCAATTCCCGATCCAGGGTCAGGGACTCGACGGCACGATGGGCTTTCAACATGATGGTTCCACCGGGCGTCTCATAACAGCCGCGGGCTTTCATGCCGACATAGCGATTCTCCACAATGTCGGTACGGCCGATGCCATTGGCGCCACCGATCTTGTTGAGAGCGGCCAACACAGTCGCTGGCGACATCGCCTCGCCGTCGATGGCCGTAATGTCGCCCCCAGCGTATGTCAATTCAATATAGGCCGGGGTATCGGGTGCGGCTTCCGGTGCGACTGTCCACAACCACATCGACGCCTCCGGTTCCCGCGCCGGGTCTTCAAGAATATCGCCTTCATAGGAAATATGGAGCAAATTAGCATCCATGGAATAGGGGGACTTGCTGCCTATTTTTTTCTCTACGGGAATTCCATGTTCATCACAGTATGCCAACAAGCGATCTCGTGAGCTTAGATCCCACTCCCGCCACGGTGCAATTACCTTGACCGAAGGGCTTAAGGCATAAGCGCCCAACTCGAATCTGACCTGGTCATTGCCTTTGCCAGTGGCACCATGAGAGATCGCATCGGCACCTGTTTCCCTCGCTATCTCTACCAGGCGTTTGGCGATGAGGGGCCGGGCGATCGCGGTTCCTAACAGATACTCTCCCTCATACAAGGCATTGGCCCGGAACATGGGATTGACGAAATCGCGAACAAATTCTTCACGCAAGTCTTCGATGTGGATTTCCTTGATACCCATCGCCTCCGCTTTTGCCCGCGCCGGTTCAACTTCTTCTCCTTGCCCAATATCGGCGGTGAAAGTCACCACCTCACAGTCGTAGGATTGTTGTAACCATTTCGCAATAACAGACGTATCCAGACCTCCAGAGTAGGCCAAGACTACCTTGCGTATCCCTGCCATCTTTCCACTCCTATGAATTCAATGATGACTCGTTTAACCGCGTCGACCTCACTCTCTATCGAGGCCTGGCTGCGCCAAACGGCGTACTGCCGAAAAAAAGAGCAGCATTTTAGCATCATCACGGTTGGGGAATAAGCTAAATACGTAATTCAGCTGAAATCCTTATTCCGTTACAATAGGGCCTCTTTCCGCAACAACGTAGCGCCGATGAATTCAAATAAAATAAGTTTGACGCGACCAGATGACTGCCATCTTCACCTGCGAGATGAAGAATTATTGCTGACGACTGTTCCCCATAGCGCCAAGACATTCGGGCGTGGCATCATCATGCCCAACCTTCAAATGCCGGTGACCACGGTCGAGGAGGCCCTGGCTTACAGAGACCGCATTTTGCGGGCGATTCCGGCGGGCAGCAACTTCCAGCCACTGATGACCTTATACCTGACCGACACCCTGCCCCTTGATGAGATTAACGCGGCCAGCTTGGAGCCGACCGTGGTAGCAGTTAAATACTACCCCGCAGGCGCGACCACGAACGCAGCTAACGGCGTTACCGCCATCGACAAGGTTTATCCGGTGCTGGAGCGTATGGAAGAAATCGGGATGCCGCTGCTAGTGCACGGTGAGTCGACAGCCACTGCTGTTGATATATTCGATCGTGAGCAAGTGTTCATCGACACTATATTGCAACCCTTATTAATTCGCTATCCAAGGCTGAAACTGGTTCTCGAACACATCACCACCAGTGAGGCCGTTGAGTTCGTCAAACAACAGGTGGAATCAGTCGCCGCTACCATTACTGTTCATCATCTGCTCTATAATCGCAATCATTTACTGGCAGGCGGGGTCAGGCCACATTTTTACTGCCTGCCAATCCTGAAGCGCGATACGCATCAGCGGGCGCTGATAGAGGCCGCCATCAGTGGCAATCCAAAATTTTTCCTCGGAACCGATTCGGCCCCCCACAGTCGACAGGCGAAAGAAAATGCCTGTGCCTGTGCCGGTATATACTCTGCTCCGGCTGCCCTGGAGTTGTATGCACAGGTATTTGAACAGAATCGCGCGCTGGACAAACTGGAAGGGTTCGCCAGTTTCTTCGGTGCGGATTTTTACGGGCTGCCGCGCAATCAGAGCCGCATTACATTGAGCAAGACAGACTGGACAATGGCCGAGGAATACAAGTTTGGATCCGAAGTGATAGTACCCATCTGCGCCGGCGAAAATCTGCACTGGTTAGTAGAGGATGAATCGTGATGCACGATGACGACGCCGCCGAACCGGGCTTGAACCTGCTTACAGATCGCTTCCGCACCTACATGCCTGTTGTTATCGATGTCGAAACCGGCGGCTTCAATTCGCAAACTGATGCCATCCTCGAAATTGCAGCTGTAATTTTGAGCATGGATGAGAGAGGTATTCTCGGCATAGAGCAGACTTACTTTCAGCGTATTATCCCCTTCGATGGGGCCAATATCGAAGCAGCGGCGCTGAAGTTCACCGGCATCGACCCCTATCATCCACTGCGAATCGCCCGTTCAGAAAAGGAGGTGTTCCAGACCCTGTTCAAAATCGTGCGAGATGCCATGAAAGCAAATCAGTGCCGGCGGGCAATCCTAGTAGGCCACAACGCGCACTTCGACCACGGCTTTGTAAACGCCGCAAGTGAGAGACACAAGCTCAAACGCAATCCATTTCATCCATTCTCCAGCTTCGATACCGCAAGCCTGGGCGGACTAGCATTCGGACAGACGGTATTGGCGCGAGCCTGTGATGCCGCAAGCATAGAATTCGACGACAGTCAGGCCCACTCGGCCCGTTATGATGCCGAGAAGACGGCTGAACTATTCTGCAATATTGTGAATAAATGGAAGGATCTCGGCGGCTGGCCTTTGCGCTAGAAATCACCCGATAAATCCAGAACCGAGTTTCCAATGCTGAATTTTCGGGGCTTTCTTATCTGTGATAGCTGACGCTTTCCAGGTTTCAGCGGTAGAGATGATCAAATTGGAAGATGCACTTATTCCTCGCTCTGCTCGGCACCCGCACTTTCGACCAGGGGTTGCAGTTCACCTTTCTCGAACATCTCGGTGACGATATCGCAACCACCGACCAACTCGCCATCAATATACAACTGGGGAAAAGTAGGCCAGTTAGAAACCTTGGGTAGCGTTGCCCTGATTTCAGGATTGCTGAGAATATCGACGTAGGCGAAGCGTTTGCCGCACTGCATGAGCACCTGGGTAACCTGGGCTGAAAATCCGCATTGAGGTTGCTCCGGGTTGCCCTTCATATAAAGCAGTATGTTGTTGGAATCTATTTGCTCTTGAATCGTTTCTTCGGTACTCATGAAATATGTCCTCTGGGTTCTGTAAAAGCAGGGTTGATAACTTGTTCTAAGCGACTCTGTGTGCAAGTTTACACCGGTGCTCTGGGCTTTGTCAGCTATAGTGTAGGGAGAACTACCTCCGTGGCTGGGACTTAACCGATTTAAAGCCCGGTGTCGGTACGGAACTTTTCCTCTAGGGCGCCTACAAATAATGGCATACGGCCTCTGCGAAGTCTGAAGCGTACAGGTGCAAGACGCACTTCGCCGCTAAAGCTTCCGCTCCCAGCTCACACCCCCGCCCCTGGCAAGAAGTGCAACCCAGCAGCTGTGCGCTTCAGAGCGCGCCCTAGTTCCTGCCCCAACCACCGCCACCGGGAGTACTAATAGTGAGCCGGTCGCCTGCCTCGACATCGACTGTGCATTTCCCCGGCAGGACGTTGCCATTCAACAGATTCATTCCCTTCTCACCCGGCTTGCCACCGCCAAGCCCCCAGGGCGCGTAGCGACGACGTTCACTTATCAGGCTTAGACGTGTCGGGCCTAAAAACTCGTACTCTCTGCTGAGCCCGTCCCCGCCCCGATGTTCACCGTCGCCCCCGCTATGCTGCCGAATGGCATAACTTCTCACCCGCAGTGGGTAATGCATCTCCAGGCTCTCGACCGGTGTATTCAGCGTGTTGGTCATGTGACTGTGCACAGCGGACAGGCCGTTTTTACGAGGGCCAGCACCCATGCCTCCCGCCAGGGTCTCGTAGTAATCCCAGCGTTCGCCGCTGCCGGCATCGATACAGCCCATCGCGATATTATTCATCGTGCCCTGGCTGGCGGCGGGTATTTGCATCGGCGCGGCCCGGGCCAACGCCCCGAATACAAGATCTACCAGTCGAGTCGAGGTCTCAACATTGCCGCCGGCGACAGCGGCTGGCCGGCGCGCGTTAACAATGGAACCGGGACGCGTCTTCAGCTTTATCCGCCGAAACAAACCGGAGCAGGCAGGCGCTTCCTCCGGCATCAGGCATCGAAAGCAATAATATGCGGCTGCGGCCGCTACGGACTCGGGGCAGTTTACATTGCCCTGCACCTGTGAGGCACATGCCCTCAGATCCAATTCCACCGAATCGGCTTGAAGCCTCAGGCACAGTGCCAGTTTTATGCCTTCAGACCCACAGCCATCATCATCCAGGTAGTCTTCAAAGTGATACTCTCCCGGCTGCAATTGCGCTATTACAGCTAATGTAATCCGATCTGCATAGGCATTTAGCTCCAGGATTCCGCTTTGATAATTTGCAACTCCCATGTTTGCAACCAGGGCTTGCAGGCGCTTCACACCAACCCGGTTAGCCCCGGCCTGGGCGGCAAAATCGCCACTCAATTGTTCGCCCTGTAAATCCGCCAAGGGGATCTCAGTGCGTTGCAATTGCTCGCCTCGCAGCAGCAAGGTAGGCGCAATAATGACCCCCTCTTCTGCCAGGGTTGATGACACCGGCATCGAGCCAGGGGTGTCACAGCCGATATTGGCATGATGGGCGCGGTTCGCTACGAAACCGATCAGTGCATCCACCCCGTGCTCACTACCCCCGGCTTCGAATACCGGTGCGATCAGGGTGACATCGGGTAAGTGGGTACCACCAAGAAAGGGGTCATTCAGCACCAGCATGTCTCCTGGCTGCCAGTCCCGCTGGCGCACCAGGTCTCCCATAACGAAAGCCATGCTACCAAGATGGACTGGTATGTGCGCCGCCTGAGCGACCAGCTCACCATCGCTGCCAAACAGGGCACAGGAGAAATCCAGCCGGTCCTTGATATTGGGTGAAAACGCCGAGCGCCGCAGTACCAGGCCCATTTCATCGCAGATGGCCCCGACCCGACTGGAAAAGAGCTTTAACTCTACTGGATTCATATCTGCTTTCCGGCGTCAGACCCCGATCGGTTACCAAATCGGTGAGATGACAATTGCTCCTATTTGCATAAGTAGATAAAATAGTAATCTTTTATGGGTAGCGCGAGCTACCCTTTTTATTTCCAGATTGAAGGGTGAAGCCACAGATCATGGTTATACAGCATTTCCTGACCCTAGATGATTTACCTCGAGCCGGGCTATTGGCGATAGTACGCCGGGCCCTGGAGCTCAAACTGCAGCCGGAATTAGCACAAACCCAGACGCGCAAGACCCTGGGCCTGATTTTCGAAAAATCCTCCACCCGGACTCGAGTCGCCTTCGAAGTAGCGATGACACAGATGGGGGGGTCGTCCCTGTTTTTGTCCCCTGCCGACTCTCAGCTGGGGCGCGGAGAACCGATCGAAGACAGCGCCCGGGTGCTGTCGCGGATGGTAGATTGTGTGGCTATCCGCACCTATGCACACAGCAAGCTGCAATGCTTTGCCGAGAATTCCCAAATCCCGGTCATCAATGCCCTCAGTGATGATTTCCATCCCTGCCAGCTGCTAGCCGATGTGCAGACCTTCATCGAGCACCGAGGTGATATCGGTGGCAAGAGAGTCGCCTGGGTTGGCGATGGCAATAATATGTGCCAATCCTATATTAATGCGGCCGCGGCCTTCGACTTTGAATTGACGATCGCCACACCGACCGGCTTTGAACCCAGTGCCGAACTGGTGAAAAAACACCGGAGTCGGGTTAGCTTGACGGTGGATCCTGCAGCAGCGGTGAAGAATGTCGATCTGGTGGTGACCGATGTGTGGGCGTCAATGGGGCAAGAGGCAGAGCAAAGCGCGCGTGAATCGGTTTTCGCAGGGTTCCAGGTCAACGCCGAACTGATGTCTCTGGCGAATGCCAAGGCGCTGTTCATGCACTGCCTGCCGGCCCACCGCGGCGAAGAGGTGAGCGGGGAGTTACTCGACGGCGAGGATAGCGTGGTCTGGGATGAAGCAGAGAATCGTATGCATTCACAGAAGGCGTTGCTGGAATACCTTCTCGAGCAGTAGCTCAATGCTGTCTCCCTGCCCACGCAGAACACCCAGGGGCAACTAATTTACATAGCCGGCTATCGACAAATCTCACGAATTAAATAAGAAAACCCGCTATCGGGCCCACCACAACATGTTGTGGCGGGCATTTCTGCCCATTGCGGCCCCTTCGCGGCCAAATAATGGGCAGGAATCAGGCGCGTTTTAAGGCTCCGATTCGGGTTCAATTTGCGAATTTTCCCAACCCCGGGTTTTCCATGCAACAACAACAGCCTATTCACAATTTACCCACAAAATACTCACAGCGAAATCACTTGCATTTGACTCATGAGCGCATTATGTTGTGCTATTAGTTTATTGCTTGTCTATATGTTGTAGTAGTCGGGTGTAATTTCTGGGCTTCTTTACTACCAGCCACCCGCTTTGGCACAATTAATTATTGCAGTAGCCAGGGGGGGCTATTGTGGCCCGATAATAAGAAAAGTGCTTGATAAGAATAGGGTTTTTTAAGCTCAATTCTAGAGATTGCTTTTACAGACTCCGCGTGTTCTCGGTGCCACGAAAAAAACAATTAAAGTCCAGCCGCAAAAACACAATATATAGTATAGGGCTTTTACGCTGCCTGGATGCCTGGTGCAAACTCTGAGCGGTACAGAACACACCAACGGACCTGGCCAGACCTGACTACATCACTGTAAAAATCGCCTCTTTCTGCATGCGCAGCTATGCGTCAGAGACTTTTCAGGACCCCGGGCCGATATGGTCTCGGGTCAGTAGAATCAGCCCCAGAGCCGGCTCGTCGTTTTGACAGATTATTCGGTACCGCAGCCAAAAAAGGCCAAAACCAGAATAGAAACAAGAACACGAATGCAGTAATCAATAATTCGGAGCGCAAAATGCAGACTGATGTACAAACCACGGAAGACTCTCTCATGGCAGTCAAAACCGGTAACGACAACGACGTTTCTGTCGTCTCTACTGCGCCCGGACAGTTACGGGTGATCAAACGCAATGGCGCGGTCGTCGCCTATGATGAGTCAAAGATTTCCGTCGCTATTACCAAAGCCTACCTGGCTGTAGAAGGAGGCAACGCCGCCGCATCCTCTCGTATTCACGAATCTGTGGCACAATTAGGCCGGCAAATAACAGACATATTCCGTCGCCGCATGCCTTCTGGCGGCACTATTCATATCGAAGACATTCAGGACCAGGTAGAGCTGGCGCTGATGCGAACCGGTGAGCATAAAATCGCCAGAAGTTATGTTATCTACCGCGCGGAACACAACCGCATTCGAGAGCAGAAGCAGGAAAAGCAGCAGGCCACGCAAACAGAGATTACCGTTACCTTCGAAGATGGTAGCCAGGGCCCACTGGACACGGCGCGCCTGCAGACCATCATCAAGGAAGCCTGTGAAGGCCTCGAAGACGTGTCCGCCGAAACGATATACAAGGAAACCCTGAAGAACCTGTACACCGGCGTCAAGATGGAGGACGTGCGCACATCCCTGGTGATGACCGCGCGCACCATGGTGGAAAAGGATCCCAATTATTCCTTCGTCACCGCCCGCTTATTGATGGATACCCTGCGTTCAGAAGCACTGGGGTTTCTTGGCATTACCAATGCAGTAACGCAAACCGAGATGCATTACCGTTATGCGGCAACCCTGAAATCTTATATAAAAAAGGGCGTCGAACTGGAACTGCTGTCCCCCCATCTGCTTGACTTTGATCTCGGCGTGTTGGGCGAAGCGCTGAAGGCGGACCGCGATCAGCAGTTCACTTATCTTGGACTGCAGACGCTATATGACCGCTACTTCATTCACAGTGAGGGCATTCGCTTCGAGCTGCCGCAGGTGTTTTACATGCGCGTGGCCATGGGCTTGGCATCGAATGAGGAGAACCGGGAACAGCGAGCCATCGAATTCTATAACCTGATATCCAGTTTCGATTACATGGTATCGACACCCCAGCTGTTCAACTCGGGCACGCTGCGGCCACAACTGTCATCTTGTTTCCTCACCACAGTCCCGGACGACTTGCACGGCATCTACTCGGCGATTCGAGACAATGCGATGCTGTCAAAATGGGCAGGCGGTCTTGGCAATGACTGGACGCCGGTGCGCGCACTCGGCGCTCATATCAAAGGTACCAATGGTAAATCTCAGGGTGTCGTGCCTTTCCTTAAGGTAGTTAACGACACTGCTGTCGCCGTGAATCAAGGGGGCAAGCGTAAGGGTGCCGTGTGTTCTTATCTGGAAACCTGGCACCTGGATATAGAAGAGTTTCTGGAGCTGCGCAAGAACACTGGCGACGAACGCCGTCGCGCCCACGATATGAATACCGCAAACTGGATTCCCGACCTGTTCATGAAGCGCGTCTTCAACGACCAGGACTGGACTCTGTTTTCACCTAACAACACTCCTGACCTGCATGAAATCTACGGCAAGGAATTTGAAGTCGCCTACTTGGAGTACGAACGCAAGGCCATGGCAGGAGAGATTGAAGTATACAAGACCGTCAAGGCCGGCGACCTGTGGCGCAAGATGATCTCCATGCTGTTCGAAACCGGGCACCCCTGGATTACTTTTAAAGACAGCTGCAATGTGCGTTCTCCCCAGCAACACGTGGGCACCATCCACTCTTCCAACCTGTGTACGGAGATAACCCTGAACACGAGCCAGGATGAGATCGCAGTCTGTAACCTCGGCTCCGTAAATATGCTTAACCACATTACTGTCGATGGCCTCGATCAGGAAAAATTGAAGAGAACCATCACCACTGCCGTACGCATGCTGGATAACGTAATCGACATCAATTATTACTCCGTGCCCCAGGCCAAAAAATCCAATCTACAACACCGACCAATTGGCATGGGTATCATGGGTTTTCAGGATAGTCTGTATACACAACGCATTCCTTACGGCTCCGATGCGGCCGTTGAGTTCGCTGATCTGTCCATGGAAATGATCAGCTATTACGCCATCGGCGCCTCTGTCGAACTGGCTGACGAACGCGGTCGTTATGATTCCTATGACGGCTCCCTGTGGGATCGCGGCATACTGCCGATCGACTCACTGCAATTGTTGCTGCAGGAACGTGGCGCCGATTATCTCGACGTCAATACGGACCAGCGTCTGGATTGGGATGGCCTGCGCGCCCGTATCAAGCAATCCGGCATGCGAAATTCCAACGTGCTGGCGATTGCACCGACTGCGACTATCGCCAACATCACCGGAGTATCCCAGTCCATCGAGCCCACTTACCAGAACCTGTTTGTTAAATCCAACCTGTCCGGAGAATTCACGGTGGTGAATCCTTATCTCATCAAGGATCTGAAGAAACTGGATTTATGGGATAGCGTGATGGCCAATGACCTCAAATACTACGAAGGCAGTGTGCAAAAAATCGACCGGATTCCGCAAGAAATCAAGCAGATCTATGCAACCGCCTTCGAAGTGGAGCCACGCTGGCTCGTCGATGCCGCCAGTCGACGCCAGAAATGGATCGATCAGGCTCAATCCCTGAATCTGTACGTGGCGGGAGCAAGCGGCAAGAAGCTGGATGTGACTTATCGAATGGCCTGGATACGCGGGTTGAAGACGACCTATTACTTGCGGGCACTGGCCGCTACTACAACCGAAAAATCGACCATTACCGATACCAGTCTAAACAAGGTTGCAAATGGACCGGCAGAGGTCCCTGCGGCTTGTTCGATCGATAATTCGGATTGTGAAGCTTGCCAGTAAAGATGGGTAGTGATTGAGCGGAGCAGCAGGCAATGAAACAGAAAGAAAAACAAGAGTAACGGTAGGATTTTAGGAAATTGAGGTATGAACATGTTGTCATGGGATGAATTTGACGAGGAAGAAATAACTGCAGCCGTTAACTCGCAGGCTCCGACGCAGGAAGCCCTGTCCGAGATTACGGCGGCAACTCAGCCTGATCCGGTGACGACACCGCCCATTTCGGTGAAAGCTGCGCCGAGTGGGGGAAAACCCGCCGCGATGCAACAAGCGATTAGTGATCTGGCGACACTAAATGTCAAATCCGGCCTCGGAGAACTGGAAGGTGCGGCAATGCGGGTGACGGTGGATGAGAAGCGTATGATCAATTGTCGCGCCGATCTAAACCAGTTGGTGCCGTTCAAATATGACTGGGCTTGGCAAAAATATCTGGATGGTTGTGCCAATCACTGGATGCCGCAAGAAATTAACATGAATGCGGATATTGCCCTGTGGAAAAACCCGAAAGGACTCACAGACGATGAACGACTCATCGTTAAACGTAATCTAGGGTTTTTCTCTACTGCAGATTCCCTGGTAGCCAATAACCTGGTGATGGCAGTCTACCGCCTGATCACCAACCCGGAATGTCGACAGTACATCCTGCGCCAAGCTTTTGAGGAAGCGATCCACACCCATGCCTACCAATACTGTATCGAGTCACTGGCTATGGACGAGGCCGAAATTTTCAATATGTACCACGAGGTGCCGTCAGTCGCGAAGAAAGCATCCTGGGGACTCCGGTATACACAGGAGCTAAGCGATCCTAACTTCACTACCGGCACCATGGAAACCGATCGGGATTTACTAAAGAATTTGATTGCCTTCTACTGCTGCCTCGAAGGCATCTTTTTCTACTGCGGTTTCACCCAAATATTATCGATGGGTCGCCGTAACAAGATGACTGGCACATCGGAACAATTCCAGTACATCTTGCGGGATGAATCCATGCATCTGAATTTTGGTATCGATATGATCAACCAGATCAAACTCGAAAATCCAAAGCTCTGGAACGACACCATGAAGGAGCAGGCGACCCAGATGATTCTGCAAGCCACTCAACTTGAAATCGAATATGCCCGGGACACCATGCCCAGGGGCGTGCTCGGCATGAACGCGGTGATGATGGAAGAGTATCTGCAATTCATCGCCAACCGTCGCCTGGTTCAGATTGGACTGCCGGAACAGTTCAGCGACGCCAAGAATCCGTTCCCCTGGATGTCCGAGATCATGGATCTGCGCAAGGAGAAAAACTTTTTTGAGACCCGGGTTATCGAATATCAGACTGGCGGAGCATTGTCCTGGGATTAAGTGTCCTGGGGTTAGTTTGGTGGGATTAATCCAAGACCATGAACGAGATCAGAAAACGTCGAATGATGGCAACCGAGGAGTCTGCTGATGAGTGATGACAAGCAAGCTGAAAACGACCCGGAACGCACCTTACTTACGCTCGACCAACTAAGCCAGACCATCGAAGTCATGACCAGCGTGGTCAATCGTCTGCGCCTGCATTTAGGGGAACAGATTAAGGCGCAAATAAAAACTCAGCAAGCGGCTGAACCGCCTGCAGTGGTTGCAGAAACGGGTACCGTTTGCGCCGTGGGTAACGCCAATTCCCAGAGCGCGGCACAACAGCGGCAGAGCTTTATTGTTGAACTCAGGCAGCCACAGAATGCTCCGGATCGCAAGAGCACGAAAACGCTCCACTAGAGGTCCCAATACCTTGTTGTTAACTATTGTTGACAAGCTGTCGCAGCCTGCGGCAGCTTTTTTTTGCTGATGAATGACGCCGTCGGTGCCATTGTGCTTGCAGCAGGATTCAGCAAACGCTTCGGCAACAACAAACTACTCGCGAAGCTGGCCAATGGCAATACTGTCATTGCGCAAACCACGCTAAGAATTAACGCTGCACTGGCAAACTCGGTGGTTGTTACGCGACCGGAGCTGGCGCCGATGTTGTCTGCTTACGATATCGAATTGCGTGTATTCGATCACGCCGAACGGGGTATGGGTGCAACCCTGGCCTACGCCATAGATTTTGCCCAGACCTGGTCAGGCTGCCTGGTCTGCCTCGCAGACATGCCCTTCATAACAGCCAGCACCTATCAGGTGCTGGCTGCACAGATCGCGGATGACAGCATCGTCATTCCCAGTTTCCAGTCCCATCAGGGCAATCCGGTGGGCTTCGGCAGGCACTGGTTTCCACAACTGGCAGAACTAGACGGTGACTCTGGCGGACGCAGCCTGGTCAAGGCCAACCCGCAATCCGTAATCTATTTCCCGGTCGATGATCAGGCAGTTCTCAACGATATCGACACAGCCGAGGATTTAGACCGATTTCAATCCCCTGCCTAGGTGGGCATCAGTCTGTTTCGATCACAATGCCCTTATTGCAAGATCGATGACTTTAGCCATACAATCTTCACACCCCGGTTCCTTCTTATTGCCGTGACGAAACAGAAGATCCCATGAAAAAGATCAGAAATGAAACTGGACTCCTGAAGGAAGCCCTGAGAGTCGGTTCGCGTTATTTCGAGGCCCGCGGTGCCGGTAAGTTTGAAGCCACCGACCATGCCGATATCAGGGTTCGTGCGATCTATCTGTTACTGGTTAAGGATAAAGTGATACAACCACTAGCCAGTGCTGACGAAAGTGTTCAGAACATGCGACACAAGCTGGCAATCTGGATTTCCAAGACCTTGCCCCCGGATCATCAACTGTTACGTAGCCCATCATGATCTTCGTCAGAATTTATTCCCGCTCGCGCCAGTTTATATATCAGCTGCTGCTCACCATATTATTGGTACTTGGGCAGAACCCTGCCCACGCCGATACCGCCAGTGCCGAACTGGCTATGGAAGACCGACTCAATCCACTGCTGTTAATCAGCACCTCCCAGGGAAACATATATATCGAATTATTTCCCAATGAGGCGCCTCGCAATGTCGCCAACTTCATGGCGCTGGCCGAGGGAGAAGTGGAATTTATCGATGCTGACACCGGTGCCGAATTCAAGCCTCTTTACTTCAATGGCATGAGGTTTCATCGCGTGATTACCGATTTTATTATTCAGACCGGCAGCGGGGCCTATCACCCCCGGGGCGCCCACGCAGACGAGTTACCGGATGAAATCAATGCTGACTATCTTGGTCTGGATCGATTACCAGTGCTGAATCCAGACGGATCATTTAATCGCATGCTGAATATAAGCAGCAAGTCCAAGTTCGATGAGGTAATTTTGAAACCCCTGTACCGGCGTATGAACATCGACGGCAAGGCCGAACTGCTAGCCAGGCAAGAGGCGGTGTTAAAGCAATTGCAAGAGATGACCGTGAAGCGTGCTTACGAAAATCAGGGCTATAGTTATAGCAACAGCAACCCGGGTCGCGGCGTCACCAGGGGTGTTGTAGCATTGGCCAATACAGGTCCGGACACGAATGCAGCTGAGTTTTTTATCAGTCTGGCCGATGCAGACTGGCTTACCGGCAAACACACAGTGATAGGGAAAGTAGTCGAAGGAATGGAAGTAGCCGACACGATCGGCGCGGTCCCCATCGACCCCTTGCAATTTTCTCGCCTGAGTACACTGCTATACTCTGTCAGGAGGATTCACTGATGGTGAGGATTTAAATACGGGAGAACGCTAATGTCAAAGAAGGACAAGAAAAAAGCTGCCGAGCGAGGCACTTATGCCCTGTACATGACTGCGGGTCTGATTCTTGGCATTGGCCTGGGTGCGATTCTCAACAGCCTGTTAATCACAACAATCCTGGGCATTGTAGCGGGAGCTGGCACCGCTTACTTCTTCAGCCATCAAAAAAGAACCAACAGACACTGAGCCCATTGCATGCTGCGGTCACAGCACTGGCCTGAAAATCAGTCCACGGGCCCGGAAGCAAAATCGAGCTGGAATATTTCTCGCCGGTAAGGCGGCATGGACTCGAGTATAGTCTTGCCGTATCGCCGCTTGACGATACGCTCATCAAAGAGTGTGATTTGGCCCGTGTCTTCCTCGCTGCGCAGCAAACGACCGCTGGCCTGCACCAATCTGAATGCAGCGTCTGGAACCGCCAGAGTCATGAATGCGTTCATACCCTGTTGCTCGATCCACTCCGATAGCGTCATTTCGATGGGATCGTTCGGTACCGCGAAGGGAATCTTTGCAATCAACACATGAGTACAATATTTACCCGGTAGGTCCACGCCTTCGGCGAAGCTGGAGAGGCCAAATATCAGGCTGCCCTCACCCTTGTCTATGCGTTGCCGATGGTATTTCAATAACTGAGACTTCTGATAGTCGTCCTGGCATAACACCAGATCCAGCCATTCTCTCGGTAATCCCTGCATGACATCTAGCATCTGTCGGCGACTTGAGAATAACATCAGGGCAGCCGGTTTTTTGCTGAGTATCTGCGGAATCGCCTTGATGATAATTTCCGTGTGCTGCTGCGCATCCGATGGGTCGCAATTCAGTCGCGGCACCACCAGACGTGCGGCAGTCGCGAAATCGAATGGGCTTGGAATACTCAAATAGTGTGTGTGCTCTGGCAGACCCGCTCGCATCTTCAGCATATCGAAATTACCCAGGGACGATAAGGTGGCGGAGGTAAGCACTGCGCCGGCACACCGCAGCCACAGTCGTTGCTGCAGATTTTCTGCCGCCAGCACCGGGCTGGAGGACAGACTGATCTCACGGAAATTGTCACGCTCGTCGAAACTCAGCCAACGTGCACAGGGTGCCCTGCCTTGCGGGTCTGTAGCCGCAAAACTCGACCAGAGTTCCTGGTTAGATTCGGCTCGATTCGCGTGGCTACCGATTAGAGGAAACCACTGCTCAGCCATTTGCCGTGTGGCGGTATCGTTACCCGGTTCCATCTGCTGTTTCAGATCGTCATTGATGTGCTGGAAACCTTTGGCAATGCTAACGAAGTGCTTGGCCAGATTCGAGGCCAGGCTCTGAATTTCTTCCGGGACTACCCCTAATGTAAAGGCGTACTGGGCCCGATTCTCGTATCTGTCGATATTGTCTTCGGATGCCAGTATTTGCTCCAGCGCAACCCAGGAATTATCCAGCTCTTCCCGGGTAGCGCCGATGAGTTTCTGCAAGCTGGCCTTTTGCCTCGTTTGAATGAATTTATCTTTGTGCAGCCGCGGCAACATAGACTCGCAGCGTTGCAGCCAGATTTCGGTGGATTTGATGCGGGTAAATGACGAAAAATGATTATTACTCTTGAATGGCAGGTGATGGGCTTCATCAAATATGTAAATACACTTCGCTGGATCGGGCAAGATCACGCCGCCACCGAGGGCCAGGTCTGATAACACCAAATCATGATTGCTGACTATGCAATCGGCCTTGTCCATGGAATCTCGTGCCTGGTAGAAGCAACAGTTCCGGAAATTACTGCACTTGGGTCCCATGCACTGCCCATTGTCTACGGTCAGCGGCTTCCAATCCGCATCAGAGATTGGCTGCTTCCACTCATCCCTGTCACCCTGCCATTTCCCCGCACCCAGTGCATCGAGCATGTGCTCATACAGGGCCGGATCGCCGCCACTGTCGACCTCGGCAGGATCCTCGCCGTAGAGGCCCATGATTGCCTGCATACTGTCGTTGCCTCGCAGCAGCACATCCAGTTTGGACAGGCACAGATAACGCCCCCTGCCTTTTGCCAGCGCAATGCTGAAACTCAGATCGGAGCCGGCGAGAACCTCGGGAATATCTTTTTGTATCACTTGCTCCTGTAGGGCAATGGTAGCTGTAGCAATAACCACCTTGTAATCCAGAGCTTTCGCCAATGGCAAAACCGCCAACAGGTAGGCCAGGGTCTTACCCGTACCGGTTCCCGCCTCAACCACACAGACAGGGGGGAGATCACAGTCTCCGTCCGTGGCCAGCACAGACAGACACTTGGCTATCTCAGCGATCATGAGGCGCTGCCCGTAACGGGGGGTCAACTCGCGAGAATCCAGGAGTTGGCGATATGCAAGCTGAATGCTGCTCTTAACATCATCCGCCAGCATGTGCTCATCCTTGGAGTGGATCCGATTAGTGGTTACGGTGGGGGGAACTGTTCCAAGTATAGCATCTACGGGGCGGATGCCCTGAATAATCACGCAATTCAGACGCGCCATTCTTTCCGTTTTCGCTTGAAAGAAGTTCTGTTAAACTTGTGTCTATTAAAGTAGCAATAGCGCGCATGTTTATTAGATGTAATGGCAACAATCCCCGATCAACAATCAATCGAGTTCTTCGACAGCGTCTGGGAAAATAAAAATTCTGGTGAACGCCTAAGCGCAATTATGCAACTCAGCCAAAACGGCAACGAGGGACAGCAAGCTCTCATTCAGATTGCGCTGCATGACGAACACGTCGCAGTTAGAATCGGAGCCCTGAAGCATATTCACGACCTGGATGCACTACTCGAATTGCAAGTTCGGCAGGGTCCCCTGCAAGAAAGCGCGGCTCACCAATATTTTCGCGTTTTAGCGGGCAGCCTAGATTCCGATATAAGCGAAGCTCAGCGTCTGCAAACCATTCGTAGTTTACCCAAGGCTGGCCTGAAACAGGTCGCCCTGTTGGCGAAATCCAAAACAGCCGGCGGCGAGGCCATCAACCTGATCGACGAACCCGAAGAGCTAATGGACTTGTGTCTGTTTGCTGCCAGCGTTCATGTTAGAAAAAATGCGGCACTCAAAATTACAGACAAAGAGCTGTTGCTGGAATTACGGGAAAAAGTTAAGAACAAGGATAAAACCGTCTTCAGGATTGTGGATCGACGAATCTCGGAGCAAGTCGACGCCGCTAAGCCTGACAGGGCTAGCCAAACTGACAAAAATCTGAAGTCCGGGAAAACGAAACCGACAGCGGTAATTGCGGAATCCAAAACTACGTCGGCGCAGCAAACTCCAAAGAGCAAGGCTAAGGCGGAGTCCGGCAGGAATAAAACCCCTGACATTAAAACCCTCGATGTTAAAAGCAAAGCCTCTGCAACGCCGGACCCTAAACCCAAAGGGGCTACCGCCTCCGCTCCTGAAGCAATAGACCCGGAAGTCCAATTACCGAGACTCGAGGCGGAGCTGAGCAAGACCAGTTACAAAAATACGGGACGACTGAACTCTTTGCGCATGGGCGTCAACAGTCTACGCAAGGCAGTTGCACAAGCCAGCGAGGAGGTGCAGGAAAAAACCAACAACATGCACAGTGCCCTGCTGGAAATGCAGGACAAAAATAAAAGCCATCAAGAACATCTGCAGGTAGTTACGGAATCGCTTCTACTGGTTCTGGGAAAAGCCTTAGAAGATGGGCAATCTCTCGATGCACTTCCTGCCTGGGACAAGATTCGGGGCAACATCAGCAACACCAGTGGCAAGCTCAAGACGGCTCTGCAAAAGAAGGCGAATATACACAAGGACAAATTGAATGAGCTACGGCACTGGAAAATATTTGCGTCCACCGAGAAGAAAAAAGGTCTTGTCGCTCAAATGCAACACCTGATCGAATCGAAAATGCATGCAGCTGACAAATCCAAACACATCGGTAACATGCATAAACAATGGAAGGCCCTGGGCAGATCGAGCCGAAACGAGGCGCTGTGGCGGGAGTTCAAGAAACTATCGGATAAAGCCTACGAGCCCTGCAAAGAATACTTCAAACAACGCAAGCAACTAATGGCGTCCAACCTGAAGCGGCGGCGGGAAATTTGTGACAGCTTGGAGCATGAATTAGAAAGCCTGGTCGAGGAAAATCTTAATATTTCCAAGCTCAACACACTCTTGCGTGACGCCGAGAACGAATGGCAACAGTTTGCACCGATTGAACAATCCAAGATCAAATCTCTACAGAAACGATACTATGGGCTGGTCAATCAGTTCCGAAAACTACGCAAGAACGCATTGCGTACCAACAGCAAGCAGAAACAGGACTATATCAGCCAGGCCCGATCCCTGGCCGCCTCGGAAGACAACAACAAGGCAATGTCTGAGGCCAAACGACTACAACAACAATGGAAAAAGCTTGGGCCCACATCCTACAAGGAAGACAAGATATTCTGGGAAGATTTTCGAGCCGCCTGTGACAAAATTTTCGCAAAGCGTAACCAGCAAGCCGCCGAATCTCGCAAGAATCTACAACAGACGGAGACTAACCTGGAGAAAATACTGCATTCATTGGGATCGGTTTTTACGCTCGATGACGATAGCTTCCGAAAATCCCGCACCGATTACCAGGACCTGATTCAACAGTTTTCTACCGCCATGGATCCACGCATAAAAAACCAGCGCAAGCGGCTGCTGGATCAATTCAATAGCTTAAAAAGTAAAATTGAATCTCGCTTCAATACACTACCAAACAAGAAGGCTATGCTGTTAAAAAATGCCGTGCTGGCGAAATCGAAATTTCTCGAACACCTGGAAGATAAGTTGCTCAACAGCAAAGACGACGATCAGTTTAAGGAGCGTAAAAACCAGATAGATCGCAAGGCCTGGGAAGAAATAGAACCATCAGGTAATCTGCAATACGAAGAGGCATTACACGATAGACTGGAAAAAACTATCGCCACGGTTTCGGTCGAGGAACTGCGTACTCTGGCACAGGAAAATGAAATTCGAATACGCAGCCTCTGCATAGACCTGGAAATTCGCGCCAACATGGATACGCCCCGCGAAGATGAGGCATTGCGCATGCAGATTCAACTCGATCAACTCAAGAACAGCTTCGGCAAATCCAGGCCGGATCGCAGTGAAAACCTCAAGGTTGCAATGGATGCCGAATTGCTGGGCCTGTGCATTGGGCCCCTGAGCGCAGAAGTTCAGAAACAGTTGTCACAGCGCCTCGACGGCGCCATCAGAAAATTGATGTAAGCTGCGCGAAGTTTTGGGGCTCTTAGGCGCCCTCTGATTACGCCGAATAAAAACTCATCACCGGATTAGCGTAACTGCGCAGGTAGTGCTGGCGCAACTTGGGGTCAACCCGCTGCAAGCGTTGCTCGAAGGAGATCCTGGAACTTTCGCTAATCTCTGCCGCCTCGATCACAGTGCGCAGTTTCGGCTGCAGCGACAAACCATCTTGCTGCAATCTCTCCAGTGACAAAAAATTGATATCCCTGAGCGTGTAGTTCTGAAATATCTGCGTGTCGATGTCCGCGGCGATCACTTCCGGGTCGTCACTGCTAATCACTAACTCTTTTCCGAAGGCTATGTGTACCTTTCCCTTGAATCCGATCATACCGGTGACAATGCTGTGAATATCGGTGCAATCAGTCTTTGTGAAACTACCCTCAGTTTCAATTTCATGAAGTTCTTCTGCCTTGAGCACATCACAGGCATCATATTCGTAAGAAATAGAGACTGGAACGATATGAAGTTTCGCGAGAGACACACTCAGGCTCTGCTTGCGCTCTGCCATGGCCAGCATCTTCAGCAATGTGGGATCAGTTTTGTCGATACCATCCTTGGCTCGCCCTTCCCGCTGCGCAATCCAGACGTTCTGACCCGTGTCTATGCAGTGATGGATATATTCGGAGAGCAAGATCAACGACTTCAGTAATTCCCTACCCTTATGGGAGCGTTTGACGATGAAACTCTTGTTCAGTCGCATTAAATCACTGACGAAGGGCTTCTTTAACAAATTGTCACCGATCGCGATCTGCAAGGTCTTGTGACCTGCGTGATACAGCATATAATTCACGAACGCGGGATCCATTGTGATATCCCTGTGATTGCTGATGAACAGATAGCTCTTGCGGTCTTCCAGATTCTCCAACCCGGAATGGGTCAGTTGAGTGGTGGTGTCCTCGATCATCTTGTCCATATAATGGGCGATGACGTGCTGCATGGTTTCAACATCATGCACTCCGCGCAGCTGTCCCCGGAGCTTGTGCCGGGCCGCAGTGCGCATGAGGGAGGGAAACATCCGCGCCAGCTTCGGCGAATAGAAGCTAGCTATGGCAGATAGAAATTCAGAGTTGCTGATCAAGCGGTCGAGCACCGGCCGAATTTCATCGTCATCGTAGGGCCTGATTTCTATAAATTTATCCATATTTTCTTACATATTAATAAGTTATATAACTTATATAATCTATTTTATTTATTTTGTTTGGCATTACTCGAATGCCTAAACAATCAGTCATTTGCCGCCATCTGCGAGTTCTGCTCTGGCCCCCGGACCGGCTCGTCTGTGGCCTGCTCATTGAACTGCAGGCTGGCCAGATTCGCATATAGGGGACAGCTGCCCATTAATTCACGGTGGGAACCCTGGGCGATCAGCTTGCCCCGGTCGAGTACCGCTATCCTGTCCACATTCATCACCGTCGCCAGGCGGTGGGCGATGATCAACGAAGTTCGATTCCGCATCAACTGTTGCAAAGCCAACTGCACTTGGCGTTCACTCTCGGCATCGAGAGCGCTGGTCGCTTCATCCAGCAGCAAAATCTCCGGATTCTTGAGAATGGCCCGGGCAATAGCGAGTCGTTGCTTCTGACCACCGGACAACCGAATGCCGGATTCACCCAGAAAACTGTCATATTTTTTAGGTAGTTCGTCTATAAAATGACTGGCATAGGCCAACTCCGCAGCTCGATAAACGTCCTCATCGCAGGCTTCGGGTTTACCATAGCGAATATTGTCCCAAACATTGCCCGTGAACATCGTTGGCTGCTGTGCGACGACCCCGATATGCCGCCGCAGTTCCGACGGGTCCAAGTCTCTGACATCGATTCCATCCAGGGCAACACTGCCACTCTGCGGATCGTAGAAACGTAGAATCAAGTCGAATAAGGTGGATTTCCCGGCCCCCGATGGCCCCACCAGGGCGACATTCTCACCCGGCTCGATATCCAGAGACACGCAATCCAATACCCGTATCCCGGGACGGGATGGATAGGAAAAACTGAGCTTCTCGAGTCGCAACGCACCTTTTGCCCTGCCCACAAAAGTCTTAGGATTCGCCGGGGCGACGATGTCACTGCGTGCATACAACAACTCCATCAGCCGCTCCAGTGCACCAGCAGCCCGTTGCAACTCGCTGATTACCTGACTAATAGCAGCGACAGCGGCCGCAACCAGCACCGCGTAGACCACGAAGGCAGTCAATTCACCGGCTGACATGCTGCCATTAATCACGTCCTGACCGCCGACCCAGATCATCAAGGCAACGGCAGAAAACACCAGGGTCATGACGATGGTAATTAGAAACGAGCGGGTTTTGATGCGAGCGAGAGCAACCCTGAGCGCGGCCTCGACATGGTCTCCAAACTGCTGCCTATCGTAGTCCTGATGGTTATACGCCTGCACCGTTTTAATCTGCTGAATACTCTCGCCTACATAGGCACCGACGTTGGCGATCTCATCCTGGCTACTACGGGACAGGCGCCGTACCCGGCGGCCGAAATACATGATGGGGCCGATCACGAGAGGAATACATATCATCACCACGCTGGTCAGGCGGGGGTTGGTAATAAACAAAAATACCGTACCACCGATCAATATCAATAGATTTCGCAATGCCACCGATGCCGAAGAGCCAATAACCGACTGGATCAACGTCGTATCCGTAGTAATTCGAGACTGGATTTCACCACTAAGATTAGACTCAAAGTAACCCGGGTGCAGGGAGATAACATGGGAATAAACCGCCTTGCGAATATCGGCAGTAACCCGCTCACCCAACCATGACACCCAGTAAAACCTGGCGAAGGTACCGATAGCCTGCAGAAACGCAACGATGAGAAAACCGAGTATGGCCTGGTTAAGAGAGGCCGTGGAACTGGCAACGAAGCCCTGATCGACGATGATTCGGATGTATTGCACCAGACCGAGACTGAGGCCGGCGGTGAATACCAACGCTATTCCAGCCCAACAGATTTGCTTCTTATAGGGGACTACAAACCGCAGGGCAAGGGTGAGAGGAGGACGCTTCGATGAACTTGGCATGGGCGCAATGTAACAGCCCACCCCCGAAAAGGAAAAGGAAAAGGCATGCCGAAACCGTCAGCCGAGGCGTCCGCTGCATCCATGAGCAAGCCTCGTTGTTGCATGCCAGCGCAGCGCAATCCTACTTCCCAGCCGCAACCGTGATGGATTCCACGTAGTCGCTGAGATCCGAGAGCACGGCCATTTCTTTTTCAGTGGCACGGCGTTCCGCCTCTTCCATGCCTGATTTATAATGCTGCAGCTCGACGCTATCGGTTAACCGCTGCCGCCGGAACTTTTCCCACTGCGCCAACTCATCGCTGTTGAGGCTGTTCTTATAATTGCGTCCGCGATAGCGAAACAGCATTTCCCGAAGTCGGCGGTCCTGAAAAGGTAAATCGAGTCGACCCAGGTCGGTGGACGAGGTTACCCGAATCGTCTGCATCAAGGACTTGTCATTGTCACCGAAAAAGCCGCCACTATAAATCATAAAATCAGGGTCGGTTTCCCGTTGCTGCGACTCCTCGTTGAATACGGCGACAACCCTGGCAGCCAGATCCCGGCTCGCCTGCAACATCTCCCAATGGTGCTTGCACTGTTGCAGATCGATCTCATATTCTGCGGCGCGGCTCGCGTCCAGCACCGCCGCAGAAGTGACAACCGGACACTTGTTAACATGAATTAGCTTCAAGGGAATACGCGCAGCCGATTCCGGCAATTGATCCACCGGGGTAAAAACACGCGCCCTGATTTCCTCGACCGTCAGCGCCAACATCGCAGCTGGATCTGCGCGCAAGTCATAGACAATCACCCCGTTCTTATTCGTCGGATGCATGCAGATGGGCATTACCAGCGCCAGGCATCCACGCCGGGCGGGATACATCATCGACACATGCAGCAGGGGTTTGCGCGTCACCATGTCGATCTGCGCCAGCACCTTTTTCTTGTCCCGCAACTCATAGATGTACTCAAACAACTTCGCCTGCTTCTGCCGGATCATTTTCGCCAATTCTATGGTGGCGATTACGTCAGCCAGTGCATCGTGTGCATCCCCATGTTCAATACCATTGGCCACCGTGAGCTGATCCAGCCTAAAACTCTTGCTGCCGTCTTCCTTCAAGGGCCAGTTAATTCCCTCGGGGCGGGTAGCGGCACAGAGCCGCACCATGTCGATGATGTCCCAACGGGAATTGCCATGCTTCCACTCCCGCTCGTAGGCATCATAAAAATTGCGATACAACAGCTGCCGCGTGAGTTCGTCATCAAATCGAATACTGTTGTAGCCGGCGACGCAGGTATCGGGCTGTATAAATTCCTGATGTATTTGCCGGATAAATTCCGCCTCATCTACGCCCTCCGCCAACGCCTTCTGTGGACTGATCCCTGTGATCAGACAAGCCACCGGGTCAGGTAAAAAATCGTCGGCAGGTTTGCAGTACAAAACCAGTGGCTCACCGATGATATTCAAGTCCTCATCGGTACGAATCCCCGCAAACTGCGATGCGCGGGCACGCCTGGGATTAATCCCGAATGTTTCAAAGTCATACCAATAGATCGTTTTTCCCGACACTTTCAGAAATCCAAATTCGTAGCTATTAGATCGGTGACTGAGTAGGGGCTGGGTAGTCCCTAATCCTCAGATATTGTGATGAATTCTCTCATTTACAGCATTTTCTTTCATAAGAAATTTAGACATTGCTGGACTACTAGAAATAGTTGAATTTCAATTTTTCTCCATACTCGGGAAGTGGGGAGTTGGTACACAAATCACGACCGTCGCCAGCAGGGAGCTGGCGCCGAGGCTACAGGGATGTATTCACGCCGTGTCGTGATTTGTGTATCAACTCCGCGCTTCCATCGAAGCCACCATCCCCACCAACAACTTAACAATTCCTAAGCACCCCCTATTTGTAGTAATATCCATCAGCTTTGGCTCCCATCTACTGAATAATTAAGGGGTTTCTCAGAAGGTTTCATGGATTTTCGCGGCGCCCATATCATCAGCGTAAAACAATTTGAAAGAGTCGATATAGACAGGGTATTTCAGGTTGCCGACAATATGGAACCCTATGCACATCGCAAGCGCATTACCAGGGTACTCGATGGCGCCATCCTCGGGAATATGTTCTTCGAACCAAGCACACGCACCCGGGTCAGTTTCGGTTGCGCCTTTAACCTGCTGGGTGGGCATGTCAGGGAAACTACCGACGTGAAGACCTCTTCCATATCCAAGGGTGAATCCCTGTATGACACCGCGCGGGTAATTAGCGGCTACAGCGATGTCATCGTCATGCGCCACCCCAAGGTCGGATCGGTGAGTGAGTTCGCCAAAGCCAGTCGGGTGCCAGTTATCAACGGGGGCGATGGGCCGAATGAGCACCCGTCCCAGGCCCTACTCGATCTCTACACAATCAAGAAAGAACTGAGTTCCAATGATCGCGCGATTGACGGCATGCACATCGCCATGGTCGGGGATCTGAAGCATGGGCGCACCGTGCACTCTCTCTCGCGGCTGTTGCTGGTGTATGACAAGATCAGCTTTAGTTTAATCTCACCCAGGGAACTACGTATGCCCGCGGAGATTGTCGCCGAGTTGAGGGCGGCCGGACACGAAGTCGTTGAGACGGAGGATATGGCAGCAGGCTTGACCGACAATGACACGGTGTACCTGACACGGATCCAGGAAGAGCGATTTACCGATAGACTGGAGGCAGACATTTACCGCGGCAGATACAGGATGAATCGGGCAATCTATACCAGAAATTGCGCGCCTAACACCGTCATCATGCATCCCTTGCCAAGGGATTCCAGGGCTGCTGCCAATGAGTTGGACAATGACCTCAACCAGCATCCTAATCTGGCGATTTTCCGGCAAACCGATAACGGCGTGTTAGTGCGCATGGCACTGTTCGCGCTTATATTGGATGTAGCTGACAAAATCGATCAATCGGCCACCAACGTAGGCTGGTACACGGAGAGCAGGTTTGAATGACGCGAGGGCGGCTCTGAATAATAGAGGACAAGCAAGAATATCATTATGAAGTTTAATGACTTACTAAAAATGCTGGTCGAAAAAGAGGGCTCGGACCTGTTTCTGACAACCGGTGCACCTCCCAGCATTAAGGCATACGGCACTCTAACTCCCCTCGTCGAGCAGAGCCTGCCGGAAGGTCTGGACGATGACGATGATTCCGGCGGCCTGTCACTGATGACCAGGGACAACACCGAAGATCAAATATTCTAAGGTCGGACGATTCCCACACAATGTTAACACTATCCGAATACATGGACATGGATGCCGTCACTCTGGCGCGAGGCATTCGTAGCAAGGAATTCAGCTGCGCCGAAGTCACTGCCTGCGCCATCCAACGGGCGCAAAACACCAATCCTGCGATCAATGCCATTGTCACCGAAAACTATGACCACGCCTCCGAGCAGGCACGGAGAATCGATGTCGATTCCAGTTTATTGGATAAAAGCCAGCTTGCTGGCCTGCCGTTCCTAATAAAAGACCTGAGCATGGTGAAGGGCTTGCGGGCCGGATTTGGTAGCCGCTTGTTTGATCACTATATTGCCCACCGCAGCTCCAATATCGTGCAGAAATACCTGGACGCCGGACTGGTGATTATCGGCACCACCAACACACCGGAAAAGGGGCTGACCATCACGACCGAGCCTCTGGCCAACGGTGCCTGCCGCAATCCCTGGAATATCGAGTACTCTAGCGGAGGCTCCAGCGGTGGTGCCGCAGCCGCGGTCGCAGCCGCTGTCATACCGGTCGCCCATGCCACCGACGGTGGTGGCTCTATCCGCATTCCGGCTTCGGTTTGTGGCCTGTTCGGATTAAAACCGAGCCGTGGCCTGACGACCATCGAGAATACCCTGGGAGAAAGCTGGAGCGGCATGAGTGTCGGTCACGTTGTCAGTCAAACCGTGGGTGACAGCACCGCGTTTCTCGATCTGATACGCATAGACGAACCGAATCTCTATGCCATGCCGCCCTCACCCCGGTCTTTTTATGAAGCGATCAAGCCGGAGCCCGGCCAACTACGAATCGCTGTACAGCTCGCTCAGCCGATGGATCAACCACTCGATAAAGACTGCATCGATGCTGTGCAAAAGGCAGCGCAGCTCTGCGAATCATTGGGGCACAGCATCGAGGAAGTGACTCATCCGGTGGCTTATCAGCCGGTGGTTTCTGCGATGGCCAGGATCATGAACATCCATGTCTATCAAGCATTAAACGGGCGACTGGAGGAATTAAACCTGTCCCTGGAAGACAGTCCGCTGGAAGCATCGACCCGGTTAATGGTAAAGAACGGCGGCAAACTCAGTGCCACCGACTATCTCGCCGCGCGGGACCTGGTGAAAGACGCCGAGCGCGAAATGAGCCGGTTTCACCGCAACTACGACGTAATCATCTCGCCGGTGTTAAGCAAGACTCCAGCCAGGATCGGTTGGCTTGATATGAACAGCGACGATATGAAGCAATATACGGCGCGCTTCAAGGCTTATAGTGGTTTTACCGCACTCTACAACGGCACCGGTCAACCCAGCATGTCCATGCCCCTGCATCAGACTGCAGATGGGCTACCGGTTGGAGTTATGTTTACCGGCGCCTGGGGGGCGGATGCCCTGTTATTGCGCCTGGCCCGGCAGATCGAGCAGGCAAGCCCCTGGCCGAGATATAGTAATCGCTTGTAGTCGTTCCAGGCAGGGCGCCGATCCTGCTTATTCACCTCGTATCCACTTGAAAAATGTCACAATTCGTGACCAAAGAGCAATCTGGTTTACCCTATAATGTGTCCATACGATATTCAACTAATTTTAATATATTATTAATGATTAGAATGAGTTATTGGCTATAGTTGAATTATCACTTTAATTTGGAGGCTCCACATGAACATGCGTTTTTCAGTACTGGCAGGCGCCCTCATCTCGGCTCTAACTGTCAGTGCCTTTGCCCAGAAATTTCAGATACCACTGACCGAATGGGGTGTACCTGATTTACAGGGCAACTGGAAGAATCACACGGTGATGCCATTTGAGCGGCCCCGCGATTTAGGCACCAAGCAGGCGTACACCGAGGCGGAAGCGTTGGTACTGGAACGGCGCGCCCAGCAGGCAGTGGAAGAAGACAATGAGCCACTGGATCCAAGCCGTGCTGCTCCCAAGCTGGAAGCGCTGCCACCGGTTGGCAACTACGACCTGTTCTGGACCGACCGCGGCATGTTTCTGCCAACCATCGACGGCGAATTCCGCACCTCTGCAATTATCGATCCGGCCCATGGCCGTATCCCGGAGCGGGTCGCTGGTTTTCGGGATCGCATGCGTGAACTCCTGACCAACGGTCCTGACCGCAACGATGGACCCGAAGGTCGCGGCCTGGGTGAACGCTGCCTGCTTGCATTCGGCAATAGTTCCGGCCCGGTTATGTCACCGGTCATGTACAACAGCCACATGCAGATCGTACAGTCGCCTGGCTACGTCAGCATCATCGTGGAAATGGCTCACGATGCTCGTATTATCAGGATAACCGATGAGCGCAGCCCGACATCCACGGCCCATCAGAAGTGGATGGGAGATTCGATAGGCCGTTGGGACGGTGATACGCTCATCGTTGAAACCAGGAATTACAATCACTGGATGAATTATCGGGGTGCCCCTACCGAAAATCTAACGGTAATTGAGACCTTCAGGCGTGAGTCCAGCAACAAGATCATCTATGGTTTTACCGTCGACGACCCTTCTGTCTATACCGCACAGTGGTCCGGCGAGTACCCTCTTTCCAGGATGAGCGAATCGATATATGAGTATGCCTGCCACGAAGGCAACTATGGCATTATCGGTATACTCGCCGGCGCCAGACGCCTGGAGTCGATGGCAGCGAAGGGTGAAGAGCGCGCGATCGCACAGTAATCAAAGCAAAAATAAACTGCGTAATTTTAACTCGGGCGGTCGACGCCGATTGGCAGCACGGTGCGATAATTTTACCTTGACTGCCTTTGCTCTGCGCCGTGGCGTACTGCCGTGACTTCAGCCATCACCGATATAGCAATCTCCGCCGGCGTCTTGCTGTCAATCTGAAATCCGATCGGCGCATGCAGCCGGTTAATCTCTAACTCACTTAGCCCCAACTCGGGAAGTCGTTCCCGTCTCGCCGCCGAGGTGCGTGCAGAGCCCATCGCGCCGATATAAAACGCATTGGTTTTCAAAGCTTCCATCAACGCCATATCATCCACTCTTGGGTCGTGGGCGAGAGCGATAATGCCGCTGTAAGGATTGCTGAAACGTTCCCGCACTACATCGTCGGGTAAACGGGAGGTTTTTTCTACGCCGTCGACATTCCAGTTATCCAGATAGCTGGGTCGCGGATCACACAAGGTGACATCGTATTCCAGCGCCAGTGCCATCTCGGCGACAAACTTCGCCACATCCCCTGCCCCAAGTAACAACAATCGATACATGGGACTGAGGCTGTGGGTCATGATTTCATTCGACATGACCACGGCGTCTTCACTGGATGAATCACTGGCAGATATTTCACCACTTTCAAGATTAATGACCCGGCTTACTTTGCTGTGATTTTCGAGATCATTCGACAGTCGATGGAATATGTTGATATTGGAGTCAGACGCCTCGATGTATTCGAGCAATACATGCAATTGCCCGCCACAGGGCAGTTTCAACCGCGCCTGCTCTGCCGCTGTCACCCCATATTTAACGATAAAAGGTTTGGCAATGTCATCGAATTTGGTCTTCAGGGAGCCGTCCCGCAACTGCTCGAGGAAATCTTCTTCTATGCAGCCCCCGGAAATAGAGCCAATCAGCTCACCATCAACGGTGCAGGCCATCATCGCACCGATGGGCCGTGGTGACGATCCCCAGGTTTTTAGAATCGTACAAAGCCAGACCGGTTTCTGACTCTGCAACCATGTGACTACGTGGGAAATTATTTGCTGCTGACTACTGCGCATGTTTTTTAAACCTGTTTATCCTGCCAATTGTTATACCATGCGTAGCTTCCATTTGCCGCGCCGAAAGACAAGGTAGCCTACTATACCAGTGAGAATATCCGCTACAAACACCGACCAGAAGACCCCCCACTGGGCCGAGACCCAGACCGAGCGACAGGGTATACGCAAGCGGCACCTGCACCACCCAGAAACAGAATACGTTGATCCAGGTCGGGGTCATGGTATCACCGGCGCCATTGAAGGCCTGGATGATGGCCATGCCAGCGCCCCAGGCGACGAAGGCCGCGGCAAATATGCGCAGGCATTGCACGGCATAGCCCACCATCACCGGCTCCTGCGTAAAGAATTCGGCAATCGGATGGATAAACAGCAGCATCAGCACGGAAGCTAAGCCCATATAGATCGAGTTGTATTTCACGATTTTCCAAACCGTGGCTTCTGCGCGCTCGGCTAACCCGGCACCCAGGTTCTGCCCCACCAGGGTCGCCGCCGCGTTACTCAACCCCCAGGCCGGCAAGATGCTAAACATCACGACCCGCACGGCGATGGTATAACCAGCAACCGCCTCACTGCCAAATCCGGAAACAATCTGCATCAGGAATACCCAACTCGCAGTCGCTACCAGAAACTGGGAGACGCCACCAACGGAAATGCGCAGCAGGGAGATCACAACCTGGAATTGTATTTTCAGGTTTTGCAGGTGCAGGTGAATTCGCCCCCTGCCGCTACAGAGATAGTAAAACCCGTACAGCATGCCGACCCCGCGACCAATATTTGTGGCGATCGCAGCGCCGGTTAATCCCAATTCAGGAAACGGTCCGTAGCCGTAAATCAGACAGGGATCGAGAACGATGTTGATGCAATTCGCCAGGGTCAGCGCCCGCATAGCCAGGGCAGCATCGCCGGCGCCACGAAATATCGCATTCACCAGAAACAGAAACACGATCGTGAAGCAGGAACCAAACATTATTCGCGTATAGGTTTCGCCAGTCTCCAGTACGATTTCGTCGGCACCCATGAGCATGAGAATATTGCGCGCATAGAAAATCCCGATCAGGCCGACAAAGACCGACACAAACACACCAATCCAGATCGCCTGACCTGCAGCCAGGGAAGCGGCAGCGGTATTTTTTCACCTATACGGCGCGCAATCATGGCGGTGGTTCCCATGCTCAAGCCAATCGCCACTGCATACAGTAAGGTGATCATCGCTTCCGTGAGCCCCACCGTAGCCACCGCCTCGGTACCGAGGCCTGCCACGAAGAAAATATCGACGACGGCAAACACCGACTCCATCGCCATTTCCAGAATCATGGGAATGGCGAGCAGCAGAGTAACTCGCCCGATCGAACCCTGGGTGTAGTCGATTTCGGTATCGCCGGCGATAGCCTGCTTGAAAAGCTGCCAGTTATTTTCAAGTTTTTGTGTTGCCATTTTTAAATTCCAAGAGATAAAGCTAATCGGCACAGCAAACTGTGTTTGCCGTGAGCTGTCATTGGAGATTTGGGTGCCTGGTCTTGCTGTCCTGCGATATAGTGTCCGGATCGTTCTCCGGCACGAACATGTTTAGCGTTGGCGGCTAAAGAGGTCAGCAGGCGTAACAGATGAGATGGTGTGACGGGATGTTGCACTAGCGCATCGCGCTTTCAAATCAGGCCTGATCTCCCATTCGGCTGAGCAGATCCATTGGCATCACCTCGTGTATAATTTCCGATTGGAAAGTGGGCATATTCTATCGCCATAGAATCAGATTGATCTAGTTTTAATTTTTGCCATGTGAAGTATGCTGAAGCGTCGTCTATTCTGGAAGAAACTATTTGCAGTTTGAATATTAATTCGTATGAACTCTGCGCTGTTGCAGTTGCTTCGTTCTACTCTGGACCCAGGGATCTTGCAGAATTCTTCGCTTCATCACCGCCGCCGCGCTCGTATCCATTCGACCCATGTTTTGTACTGCCCTGCTACCCGGGTCGGCAAGCTGAGTGATCCCAGCTTCGATTTCCTGGACCAGATATTCAGCAAGTCCAGGCTAAATAGTGCCGGCTTCGAGTTCGGCGGCCAATGCCAGTGCCTGTCGGGAGACCACGCTGAGAGACCTCTGCGTGCGCGTCAGCTGACGCACTGGATTTAGCGCCTCATAGGTGCGATTACGTTTGAGAAGTGCATAGTTGTTGCGATCCTTCGGTTCACAGTCGCGAAGGCCTACTTCTACTTGCAGGCGATTGCAGTCACTACTCCAGTAACGCTGCGCCTGGGTCGCCTTCAGTGCCTGGATCGATTCAATCACGGTCACGATCGACGGTGCAAACACCCCCGGCTGAATGGGGTCCGCTGGTGTCGATGGTCCGGGGGTGACATCAATAGCAGGGATATCCACCAGTGTCGTCGGTGCCGGTTTTTCGAGCTGAGCCTGTTCGTGCTCTTGTTGCTGAACTTCTTGCAGCGACCCTTCACTCGAGACGGCACCAGTTTCCAACTCGGGATCTGCAAACCTTATCGGCCCGAACACTGCAGGTGCTAACAGCCTAATCTGCACCGTCGATGGCGGCGCTTGTGAAGGGGTTTTGATAGAGCCTACAGACAGCTGCAACAATACAAACGCCAAAAGCAGGTGTATAGAAATACTGACAGTCAGAGCGACACCCAGGTCAAAACGATTACCAGCAGCTTGCTCAGAAGCGCGGCGACTACTCAGTGCGTCATCAAGATAATCGGACAACCCTTCCCCAATCGGGATGTCCTCGTCGAATGTCATCGCAGCACCAGTGTCGAACCCGGAATGTGAACGCTGCCTTGCCTGACTATATATAGACAGAGAAACCCTGCGAAGTTAGACCGAGGCGGGTAGCGAAAGTTCCGGCGTGAACGCGATGTCAAACGGGTTCAGGCGAAATTGAATTCCGGGGCAATCGCCTCAGATTCCAGCTTCAGTAAGTACTGCTTCGTCTCGAGCCCACCGCCGAAGCCCGTGAGCTTACCCGAGCTGCCGATTACCCGATGGCAGGGAATGATCACCGGTATCGGATTAATTCCATTGGCCGCACCCACCGCCCGTGACGCCTTGGGCTTGCCGATATGTCTCGCTAGCTCCCCATAACTCCAGGTTTCTCCATAGGGTATTTCAGCCAGGGCCTGCCAGACACGCTCTTGAAAACGGGTACCCGTCGGCAACAGGGGCAAATCGAAATCCTGCAGCTCCCCGGCGAAGTAGGCATCGAGTTGATACTTGACTTCCTTAAACGGCACAGGATCCTTAACCCATTCTTTTTCGTGGCGTTTCAGCATCTTGCCTTGGGGAAAGCCAAGCAAGCTCAGATAGTTGCCGTCACCAGCAAGCAGCAGCTTGCCAATATCTGTGGTGTGATAGTCATAGTAGGTTGTCATGATTGGCTACTCCTGAAGTCTCCAAATACGGGTTAATATTCATCGTGAATTCCGAATCCCCTGCTCCGGCCCAGGTGTACTTTTTTGAATTCCTGCAGCCGTTCGCTTGTTGTCACGCACTCTCTGTTGGTAGTGCTTCCACAGAAGAATCACCGCATAGGCCCGCCAGGGTTTCCACGCTTCTGCACGCGCCAGCAAGCTTTTCGGTGTCAGAGTCTCACCTGAAGGTGCGGCCGCGCGGCGCAGAATCAAATCCGAGTGGGGAAAGGCGTTCGGGTCATTCAAAACCCGCAGCGCAATATAGTGCGCCGTCCACGCCCCGATCCCCTTGATCTCACAGATAGACTTCACGAAGGCGTCAGTTTCTAACACACCGTCAAAGCCGATTTCATTTCGAACTATCTTCGTCGCCACGGCGTGAATTGCATCGATGCGTTGGCCGACAATACCCATGCCATCCAGGTCTGCCTCAGCCATGTGTCCGGCGCTGGGAAACGTGCGGGTGAGTTGTGGATTTGCGCCGGTATAGCCCTTGCCGTGTCGATTGGCAACCCTGCCGGCGAGCGTGGTCGCTGCCTTGACGGTGACCTGCTGTCCCAGTATCGCCCTGACCGTCACTTCGAAGCCGTCCCAGCAACCCGTTACCCTGGTGCCGGGATTATTCTTTACGACCTGCTTCAACAGTTTGTCCTGCCGGAAAAATCGATCGATCTCCTCGCTGTCTGCCTTCAGGTCAAACAGCAGCCGAACCCGCTCGACAATGTGGTACAGGTGGCGCGTGTCCGGAAAATTGATCTGTAAGACCGCAAAACTGTCCGCGTCAGAGAACTGCACTCGAATGTCGCCAGCCTGGCCATCGACCACAATCGTACGCGCGTAAGCATTCGTTGCGAAATCGATTGCTTCCACCCCTGGGATTTTGCGATATTCCAGGTACCTCAGCATCGCGTTCCAGTCCAGCGGGGGGCGATAGGATAGCCGCACCTCGATCGTACCGCCTACGGCTACACGATCCCTTTTGCGGCGAGCACGAAGTTCCCGCGGCGAACGTCCATAGGTGTTTTGAAACACCGCGTTGAAGCGACGCACACTGCCGAAGCCTGCCGCGAAGCACACTTCGGACAAGGGTAATCGGGTTTCGTCGATGAGTTTCTTCGCAAAATGCAGGCGCTGGGTTTGCACGACCGCGACCGGAGACGCACCCACGTGTTGTTGGAACAGTCGAGTCAGCTGCCTCGGCCCAATTGAAAGTTGTGCTGCAAGCGCGTCCACAGAACCCTCGTCCAGCAAACCTTTCGCGATCAATTGCAGGGCCCGGGAAACCTTGTAAGGCGCACCGATCCAGGCGGGTGTGCCCGGTGACGACTCCGGTCGACAACGCAGACAGGGCCGGAAGCCAGCCTCGGCAGCGCCGGCAGCGGAACGATACAGCTGAATGTTTTCTTTCTTGGGAATCCGCACCGGACAAATTGGCCGGCAGTAGATGCCGGTGGTCAGCACGCCGACAAAAAAACGCCCATCGAAGCGAGGATCTCGACTCTGGCGGGCGTCTTCATATTCGTCGGTGTTGAGTAACAGCAGTAGCCCTTCTCTATTAACCATTAGTGAAAGATTCAACTCTCTAGCTGTGATCATACTCCTTGCTTTACATCAATACTGGCCGTTTTCGGACCTCACCATGTAATTACCGTAACTATGCAGCTAACGTGTAATTACCGCTTGCTAATGCACGCCGTTGGCCAGCCCCAAGATCTTGATTCAGGTTGCGAGGGCTTGCCTATTACCACACCCCGGCTGAAGGCACGCGATCGCGCGATCGCGGTCGTCAGCAAAGAGTCGTGCGGCGAATTGCGCCGTGGTGTATATTAGCGATCGATTTCGGGCCGGAACTCCACAATCGACACGCACTGTCTAGAATAGCGCTGAAGGTAGTATGCACATGACAAACAAAAACCTGCGAAAATATTCTTCGATCGTAGTCGATGGAGTAACCCAGGCCCCCAGCCGCGCTATGTTACGTGCCGTCGGCTTCGAAGACGCCGACTTCGACAAGCCTCAAATCGGCATTGCGTCCACCTGGAGTATGGTCACTCCTTGCAATATGCATATCAACAAACTGGCCGAAGATGTGAACAAGGCCACCGATGCAGCTGGCGGCAAAGGCATCATCTATGGCTGTATTACGATCTCCGACGGCATCTCCATGGGCACCGAGGGAATGAAGTATTCCCTGGTTTCTCGCGAAGTCATCGCCGATGAGATCGAAACCGTCTCCGGCTGCATGGGCCACGACGCCATTATTGCCATCGGCGGTTGCGACAAGAACATGCCGGGCCTGCTCATGGGTATGGCCAGGCTCGATCGACCGTCTATTTTCATCTACGGTGGCACCATCCAGCCCGGACCCAATCACACGAACGTGATTTCTGTATTCGAGGCTGTTGGCGGCCACGCCGCTGGCAAAGTGTCCGATATCGAACTCAAGCAGATAGAAGATACCGCGATTCCTGGACCCGGCTCCTGTGGCGGCATGTACACCGCCAACACCATGGCCTCCGCCATCGAGGCCCTGGGCATGAGCCTGCCTAACAGTTCTGCGCAGGATGCGATTTCCCAGGAAAAGGTCGACGATTGCCTGCAGGCCGGCGAAGCGATCATGCACCTGATCGAGCACGACATTAAACCGTCCGACATCATGACCCGCGCCGCCTTCGACAATGCGATCAAGGTAGTGATTGCACTCGGTGGCTCCACCAATGCAGTGCTGCACTTGCTGGCGATGGCCCACAGCATGAAGGTGAAGCTGGAACTGGAGGACTTCACCACGATTGGCAGGCAAACTCCGATGCTGGCCGACCTCAAGCCCAGTGGGAAATACCTGATGTCCGAACTCATCAAGATCGGCGGTATCCAGCCGCTGATGAAGACGATGTTGGAAGCCGGTATGCTGGATGGCAGTTGCATGACTGTCACCGGTAGGACCACAGCGGAAAATCTGGCAGACGTAGCGCCTTACCCGGCCGGTCAGGACATCATTAGGCCATTAGACAATCCCATTAAGAAAGATAGCCATCTCGTTGTTTTAAAAGGTAATTTATCGCCAGGTGGCGCCGTGGCAAAGATCACCGGGAAGGAAGGCCTGAGCTTTTCCGGTAACGCCCGGGTGTTCGAGTCAGAGGAAGAATGCCTGCGGGGCGTGCTGGACGGTACCGTGGTCAAGGGCGATGTTTTGGTCATCCGCTACGAAGGACCGAGGGGCGCACCGGGAATGCGTGAAATGCTCAGCCCTACTGCAGCGATCATGGGAGCCGGCCTGGGAAATGACGTGGCACTGATTACGGATGGCAGATTTTCCGGAGGGTCACACGGTTTCGTCGTAGGACATGTAACCCCGGAAGCGATCGAGGGTGGCCCGATCGCAATTGTAGAGAACGGAGACCAGATTTCCATCGACGCCGAGACCAACGAGCTAAAGCTGGAGCTCAGCGACGAAGAAATTGCCACTCGCCTGGCGCAGTGGGAGAAACCGGCACCCCGCTATACCCGCGGCGTGTTGGCAAAATATGCGGCGATGGTGACCTCGGCGTCAGAGGGGGCGGTTACAGATAAGCACTGTTAGCCGATAGACTGATAACAATAAGAAAAACAAGCTGAATTTTGCCAGACTTTTTTACCAGTATAGGTGGATTAATTGCAGGAAGTTTTCTGCAAGACGGCGCACTGTGGGCACTGCGCAACATCCCCGGCTTTCCACCCATCATTCAGACCGTACACATACTCGGTATCGCCGTCGTCATGGGCTCTGTCGTGATACTGGATCTGCGCATCCTCAGCCTCGCCGTCCCCAGCCAAAAGATCTCGGAAATGACAAGGCGCTTAATGCCCTGGCTGTGGTGGGCGCTGGCTTCCAATTTCGTCTCCGGCAGCTTCTTCCTGTTCGCCAGACCCCATCGCTATTTCAACAACCCGATATTTGGCTGGAAGTTAAGCTTCCTGATTCCAGCAATTTTTCTAACCCTGTTCTTCTATTTGATGAGCAGACGCGAGCATGGCTATTGGGAACTAAATTCGAAACGCCTGTGGGCAGCCCGCGGCATTGCCGTCGTGTCCCTGGGGCTCTGGATTATGGTGGCCATGGCAGGAAGATGGATAGCCTACATGGAGTACATTTACTTTCCGGCGTAGAAAATAATCATGATGGAATTACTCAACGCACCGTTCTGGATCGATATCGAAAACTGGCCGATCTCCTGGGAGATTGGTGGCACCGCTTGGTTCCCATTTCTTGAATCCATTCACGTCATTGCGGCAGCCTTCGTCGTCGGCTCTATCCTGATGGTGGACCTGCGCTTGCTCGGGCTGGCTGCCACCAACTATGCCATCACCACCTTGTCCAAGGAACTGCTACCCTGGTCCTGGGGAGCTTTCACAGTCGCTACCATCACCGGCGTGGGCATGTTCATCACCCGTGCAGCCTCCCATGTCGTCAATCCTGCGTTTCAGTGGAAAATATTCCTATTGCTACTTGCCGGTGTCAATATGGCTTATTTCCACTTTCGGGTGTACGCACAGATACAGCAGTGGGATACGACCGTCGCTACCCCCACACAACTGAAGGTAATTGGCGGCCTTTCACTGCTCACCTGGTCCGGGGTCATGCTTGCCGGCAGATGGATTGGCCATATTATCTAAACTGCGTCCAGAGAGCCTGGCACTGTGAAACTCGATGCCCCTAGCCAGCCTGCGCTAAGCAATCGTTCCACTTTAAGGGCCTTGAAAACGATCTCCTAGCTCACAACTCACTCAAGCACGAGTCGATCAGCTTTTGTTAGGCAAGATTTAGCGTCAGAGGAATATTATGGACTGGAAGATTTTTTTACCTATTTTGCTACGATCTTTATCGCTGAGCTGGGATACAAGACTCAACTGGCGACGATGCTATTTGCCGCTGACAAAGAGGTGAGGAAAACCATGGTTTTCCTCGCTGCGTCGGTCGCTCTGATTGTAGCTTCGGCTATCGGCGTACTCGCCGGTGACTTGCTGTCCGAGTATATAAATGAAAAAACCCTGCACTATATAGCCGGCGTCGGCTTTATTACGATCGGAACAATTACGCTATACAATGCCTAACACAGTCGGCGGACTGTTCAATCATTCTCATTGCCGGAGATCCAGCGCAGGCTACGCCGGAGAAAAATTTCGCTATATTTCCCTTGATTAAGCTTGCAATAAGGACTAGAAGTAACAGGGTAAAAGACAAGGATTGGAGGCGAATATGGCTACTAACTTAAGTCGCATAAGTGCAGCAGTATTGCTTCTCTTTACTCAATCTGCGATCTCGGCAGAGTACCCGAACATGGAGGGCCGTTGGGTCGGCGATATCCGTGTGGTGACTTCTGGTACATCAGGTCAAGTATCTAGCGGCGGTGCGGTTATTTCTGAATCAGAGCTGGTCTTCACCGTCGATTATCAAGATGGGGAAACATTCATCGGCAGGTCTCAGAGCTCGGACGCCGCTGGCTCCACTATCTACATTAACGTGTGGGGAACAATTCGCTCGACCGGCCTCGAAGCGATGTTTGTTACCAGTACCGGTGGCAACGGTTTGATATGGTTCGAGAGTCCGACTGTTTTCGAGTATTGCTACACGGATGTAAATGAAGAAACAGCAACTGCTTATTGCGCGGTGCTCACCAAAAAAGAGTAGCCTTCGGGCCAGGATACAACTATAACAGCGGCCAAACCTGCCACTGGGGGCTTGTTTAATTCAGAAAAGTGGTCCGTGCGGTTGCGAGGCCGACGTCTACTGCCGATATTGCGCACCGAGCCTCTGGCCGTGCCTTAGCCTGGACATTCTAATCTTCCTGGGTCCAGCTTGAAGCTGACATCTCCCCCACCAATTAACGCCAATGCTGTCATCGGCAACAGATTGCCGTAACATCTGTCAATAGATGGATAGTCCTTTCGAAGCAAGCAAGATACTGGCGGACGTACAGAATTGGGTAGACAGCTTCGTCGCCGGCATGAATCTGTGTCCGTTCGCAAAACCAGAACTGACTCGAAATCGTGTCCGCTTCGTCGTATCGGCTGCGAATTCTGAAGAACTACTCCTGACTGCATTACACGCCGAGCTCGAATTACTCAATAATGACCAGAGCATAGAAACAACCCTGCTGATTCATCCCGGAGTTCTGCGGGAATTCGACCAATACAATCAATTCCTCAATTATGCCGAGGCCCTGATTATACAAATGGCCCTGGAAGGCATCTACCAGATAGCCAGTTTTCATCCAGACTATCAGTTTGAAAATACCGATCCCACCGCCGCCGAGAATTACACGAACCGATCGCCCTACCCTATGTTACATTTGCTACGGGAGGAAAGCCTGGAAACAGCCATCGCCAGCTATCCGGAGGTTGAACAGATACCCGGCCGCAATATTGAACTGATGCAAAGGCTGGGCAAGACGGAATTGCTAAAAATCAGGCGAGCGTGCCAGCTGGAACCTGCAGAAGAACAATCATGAAACTACTCATCCGCAATCTTGCCCGGTCGACCACTGAAGCCGAACTACGGGCTCTATTTGCTGCCCACGGCAGCGTGCAGTTTTGCAATTTGGTTTTAGATAAAAAAAGCGGCGGTTCTAAGGGGTTCGCCTTTATCGAGATGCCGAAGGCCGGAGAAGCCAAAGCAGCCATGAAATCCTTAAACAGCAGCACCATCGACGGTAAAACAATCCGGGTCAAGAAAGCGGCGACCAATGCCGATTAGCCATTACGCCGCAGGTCTGGAACAGGATCATCTGGCCCCATCTCTCCCCAATCCCGCCATCGGCAGGTAGACAATGAATACAGAAAGACTACGGCAAGCCGAGCATTGGTTCCTGAATCGATATCCTGGTGGTTTTGCCGATCCCGAGATGCAGGCCATCGGCAAGAAGCACAAGGTGGGCAAGATGATCACCTTTACCCAGACATGTTTCGCCAGCAAGAATTTCAGAGATACCCTCGATATCATCGACAATATGATAAAAATCATCGGTCGCTCTTCCATGGTTTCGGTGTTCGAAAAGCCCAGATTCAGGGATTTTGCCAATTCTCTCACGCCGAAAGAAAAGAACCAGTTGGTAGCCGGCCTGAAAGCACAATTACACGGTGACGAGCGCGGGGGCTTTGAAAAAATACTCGACCTGCTATTGATGTACAAGCTGGCCAAGTGGTCCTTGATCAGTATCATACCGGTCTACTTTCGCCCACAGCGGGAGATTTTCGTTAAACCCACCACCACCAAAGGGGTCATCGCACACTTTGAATTGAAATCATTGCAGTACCGACCCCAACCTTCATGGGCATTCTATGCGGAGTACCGGGACATCCTCAACGAGATGAAAACCAAGGTGGACCCGAGCCTGTCACCTAACAGCGCCGCCTTCACCGGATTCTTGATGATGAGCATGGCGGCGACCGACAGCTAGAACGCTGGCGACCCAAGCCCGGTGACCACCGGACCGGCTGCCACACGCTAATTGCAACGATTCATGCGGGTGTTACACTAGCTTCCCTCACCAACACAACAAATACAAAGGAGTGAGCATGGGCTTTAACTCAAGGTTTTGGTGGAAATGGTTGCTGGCATCGGGGGCAATCAGTATTTTCCTCTCTGGCCTGCCCGCTATGGCGGAAGATGCAGGCAATCTCTACAACACCGGCTACGACATCGGCCAGGGCCAACGTTACTTCGAACGGCAATGTTCCCGCTGTCATGGCTTCGATGCCAAGGGCAACGACGAGACTGGGGCACCGGACCTCACCGGTAGACTATCCCGCGCCAGCACTAATGTGGGCATCTTTAATATCCTTCGGGAAGGCATTGCCGGCACGGCCATGCTGCCAGTGGCGGCCGATTTGCCCGACTCGCAGGTGTGGCAACTAGTCGCTTACGTGGATGCTCTCAGCATCGATCCAACCAATGTTAATCTGAGCGGCTCGGCAACGTCCGGCGCCATGGTGTTCACCGGCCGCGGCGATTGCGACAGTTGTCACATGGTTAGCGGCCAAGGTGGACGGCTGGGACCTGACTTGAGCCGCGTCGGCGAGCGTCGCGATCCGGAGGAGTTGATGAGCGACCTCATCACCCCCCATGAAGACGTAGCGCCGCGCTGGTGGACCATGAAGATAACCGGCACCGACGGCAGCTACAGGGAAGGTCTGCGCATGAATGAAGACAGCTTTTCCCTGCGCATCATGGACAACGATTTTAATCTCTGGTCATACCCCAAGACCCGGATCGAATCCGCCGAACGGGTCGAGGAATCGACCATGCCAAGCTATGCACAGACATTGACCGAGAGCGACCTGGACGACCTTGTCGCCTATATGTTCTCGTTGAGAAAGGAGATCTAAGCATGAATAAGATTGCAAGCCTGTTGATGACACTATTGATTGCACTATGCCTATCGATGCCAATATTTGCCCAGGAAGACCCGTTCGAGACTGTAATCACTCCGGCCTTCACTCCCATTACCTGGGAGAGGCTTCTCAATGCCGGCGACGAACCGGAAAACTGGTTGATGTATTCCGGCACTCTGGACAGCCAGCGCTACAGCAAGCTGGACCAGATCAATACCTCAAATGTGGCGACAATGGAATTGAAATGGGCCTACCAGATTCCAGTCATCGATCGCGCCGAAACTGTGCCCCTGGTTGTCGACGGCATCATGTTTATCACCGAGGCGCCTAGCAACTTGGTCGCCGTTGACGCAGCAACCGGCCGCCAGTACTGGCGTTATGATCATGAGCTGCCCGATGACCTGCGTATCTGTTGCGGTCGTAATAATCGAGGCGTGGCTATCCTCGGTGAAACCCTGTACATGAGTACCCTGGATGCACACCTGGTGGCTATCGATGCCCGCACCGGCAACGTGTTATGGGATGTAACAGTTGCAAACTACGAGGAAGGCTATAGCAAGACCGCAGCTCCCCTCATCGTCAAAGACAAGGTCGTTACCGGCATCGCCGGTGGCGAATTCGGCATCCGTGGCTTCATCGATGCCTATAATGCCGAGACCGGGGAACTCGAATGGCGCACCTACACGATTCCCGGAGAAGGTGAGCCTGGTAATGACACCTGGTCCGGTGACTCCTGGAAAACCGGTGGTTCCGCCACCTGGATTACCGGCGCCTATGACCCAGATGAAAACCTGGTTTACTGGGGCACTGGTAATCCCGGCCCAGACTGGAATGGAGACGCCCGTCTCGGCGACAACCTGTATTCGGACGCGGCCATGGCGCTGAACGGCGACACCGGGGAACTGGTGTGGCATTTCCAGTTTACGCCCCACGATGTGCACGACTACGACGCGATCCAGGTGCCGATTCTCGCCGACATCGAGTTCGAGGGCCGCACTCGAAAAGTCATGATGTGGGCCAACCGCAACGCCTTTTTCTACACCATCGATCGTACCAACGGACGCTTCTTGATTGGCAAGCCCTTCGCCACCCAGACCTGGGCTCAGGGTCTTGACGTCAACGGCAGACCGATTCGAGTGCCTGGCATGGAGCCCACCTACGAGGGCATTATGGTATCGCCACCTATCACCGGGGGGACCAACTGGTATTCACCGGGCTATAGTCAGCAGACCGGACTTTTCTACGTCACCTCCTTCGATGGCGAACAGGAATTCTTCAAGCGTGATGAAGAATATGAAGTTGGCGAGCGTTTCACCGGTGGTGGCGGTAGTTACAAACAGCCCATGGATGCTTTCTACAGTTCTATCCGCGCCATCAACCCGGTCACGGCGGAAATCGAATGGGAGTTCCCGATCATGCCGCGCTCTTCTGCAGGTATCACCACCACCGCAGGTGGTCTGGTATTTACCGGCAGTGCCGATGGCTACTTCTTCGCCTTGGATGCGGCCACCGGCGAAGAACTCTGGCATATCTCCCTGGGCAGGCGCGTCCATGCCGCACCGATTACTTACGCGGTTAATGGCCAGCAGTTTGTGTCCATGGCATCGGGTAATGTGGTCTACACTTTTGGATTAAGGGACTAAGGTTAATCAACTAAGGTTAATCAAGACGGTTGAAGAATGACGGAGCCAGGTCTGAGGTTGCACAGGTTGACTACAGACATGATGTGCTATCAGAGGCTTGGCTCCAAAACTTCTAAACTGTTGGAATCGCCTCTATTCCAGTAGAGAGTTTCTTCCTTCTACATTGCGAACTTATCCAGTGTGGCAGTTTTTGCGGCCAGATAGCCAATCTCCAGTATGCTTCCGTAGAAATCATCAAACAACAATTTAATTCAGAGTTATGTTGCCACGAAAAAGAAAGAAACGAGATTTCACAGTCATGCGAAGTAGATGTCACCTTCTCCGAGAACATCAGGCACTTTTCTAACATCGACATAATTTGTACGCCAGGACACACCAATGGCAGCATTTCGTTTTTGTACAACTCTCCATTTGATCGCACTTTTTTTCAGGTGACACGTTACTCCAGCCAAATGGGCAATGGCACACTTTGATCATTTCAAACGCAGGTGGTAGCTCGGAATCAATGATCGAAAGTCTGCAAACTCATCGTGAATTGAATCCAGATGTTGTTCTATGGAGTGCAGATGAATAACATAAATCAGCTATTTATATTCACCGAAGCAGCCCATCATCTGCCTCAGATTGATGCATGGCTTTCTAATGAACCCAATGAACTATTTTCAATCGCGCGACAATGGTTTGCAATATTTCGACAATGTGGTGATGACGTCAACGAAATCATGCATGATGGTTGCCCAACCGCTTGTGTAAATGACGCCGCTTTCGGATATGTCAATGTGTTTAATTCACATATGAACGTAGGATTTTTTACCGGCGCATTTCTTCAAGATCCGCATAGTCTTCTTGAAGGTACCGGAAAGAGAATGCGCCATGTCAAGGTGAGACCTGGAATCGATATAGATTCTCGCGCTCTTAGTGAGCTAATTGAACGGGCCTACTTGGACGTAAAGGGCAGGCTAGGAAGCCAGTGATTAACATTATTGCAATATTGGAAGTGAAGAACAGAGAAGAATTCAACAAATTTGAGACACAAGCTATTCAAATTATAAGGTCACATGGCGGCAAACTTGTTGCGGCATTTGAACCCGATACTTCATCCTCCTCCGACTCGGACGGTATAGAGGTGCACTACATACAGTTCTCAGATTTAGACAAGTATAATAGCTATCGAGCCGATCCCGCCCTCGCGGTTTTGTCTCAATTAAGATCGCGTGCTATTCGCAGCACCCAACTATATGTTTCAGACAAAGTGAAAGCGATTTCAAATCGACGACGGTGATGCAGGCAAGTTTTAAGATTCATGAACGCTAGCACCGGTGTTGACAGCCTGACCAGAATTAGAGGGTTTGCCCGATCAATTCCTCGCTGACCAGCCACAATTTTTTTGCCGCTTCATCGGTGGCAAACCCTGCTGGCTTTCCTCGCCTGCGTTCAAAAAAATAGTTCCCGTCAGCGCAGACACAGGCTTCATCGTCGGAACTTGCCAACCAAATAAATGTATCTGAGCCTTTTTCGATATTCACCATGAAAGGATACATGACTATGCCGACCAATTTCGCCAGGATGCCACCCTTACTCCATATCGCCGTGCGCACCATGCCCGGATGAAACGAACTGGCCACAATATTCTTATCACCGTAGCGGCGCTGCAGTTCCCGCGCAGTTAACAAATTCATCAGCTTGGACCTGCCATAGGCTTTGAGCGTGCTATAGCCCTGCGCCAAATTGAGATCGCCGAAATCGATAGCGCTATTCGTGTGTCCAAGAGAGCTGGTAAACACGATGCGCGCCCTGTGTGTCTCCCCCGCTTTTATGAGCGCTGGCATCAAGCGGGTGGTGAGCAGAAAACCACTGAGATGGTTAGTGACAAAAGTCGCTTCAAAACCTTCCGATGTAAGCACTCTGCTTGCATTCGATCCGCCTGCGTTGTTACACAATACATCAATCTTGGGGAAGTCTGCGAGCAGCTCGCCTGACATTCTGAGAACGTCGGCCAGGGAATTAAAATCGGCCAGGTACAGGCTTATTTTGTCATTCCTGGTTTCCCCGTGAATTGCTGCCAGCGCCTGGCGTCCACGTGCTTCATTTCGGCAAACCAGCCCCAGGGTCGCACCTCGGCTGGCAAAATTATGCGCCGCCTCATAGCCAATACCGCTGTTGGCTCCCGTCACCACATAGGTTTTCTCTAGCAGGTCTTGTTTTTTTTCGCTCATTCATCTCTCTCCCACTGCCGGCTCGATTGCGCGTTAGAGACAGGGCAATAAATACGCGCTGGAAGGCAACTAAATTTGCTCAAACAGAAGACAGCCCGGTGAATTCTTGTAAAATGCCTCTCTTGCACAGAAACCACCGCAGCGAATCCTGAGTCGGGTCGGCAAGCCGAACACGAACTGCTTTGTAGAGGGAATTATGTGAATAAGCAAGCCTCTTCCTATTTACTGAGGTGGACGCGAACTCCCAGGAATGGAGTTTGTTTCGGAGAGCTAGCAGGCGCCTGGTTCACTACATCCCGTGCCTTTATCGGGGTGATCGGGCAGCTCGCTACCGTAGCACCTAATACGGACCTTGCTGAATCCAGTGAGATTCAACGCCACTAATACAGGCGGAGCAACAGCTATGACCACAGTAGCCATCAGTCGTTTCCCGGTACCGGATCTGGAGGATTTACCCACGGATATTCGCGAGAGAATCGTCGCAGTATCTGAAAAAACAGGGTTTATTCCGAATATCTTTCTCGCCCTGGCCCACAGGCCAGATGAGTTTCGGGCATTCTTTGCCTACCACGACGCCCTTATGGAGAAAGACGGCGGCTTGACCAAGGGTGAGAGAGAGATGATCGTAGTGGCCACCTCCGGCCTCAACCAGTGTATTTATTGTGTTGTCGCCCACGGTGCGGTGCTGCGGATTCGGGAGAAAAACCCCCTAATTGCCGATCAACTCGCCACCAACTACCGAAAAGCCGATATTTCCGGGCGCCAGCGGGCGATGCTGGACTATGCCGTCAAGGTCTCCCTGAAACCCTATGAAATTAGTGAATCCGACTTAACGTTGCTTGAAAAACAAGGATTTAGTGAGGATGATATCTGGAATATCGGCGCCATAAGCAGCTTCTTTGCGCTGTCGAATCGATTGGCTCACATGGCCAGTATTCGCCCAAATGATGAATTTCATCTTCTGGGCAGGGTCAAACGCAGTAAATAGCCCGCTGAAACAGTGACGTACCCCGATATTGCCCCAATTTTCCCTTCCCCTCACCGTTCCTAGTCTGTAGGCTAGTTTCGCTCGGGTACAGCCCCGCAGCCGATGGAACTAAAATTACAAGCATGGCCACAAAGAACCACAGATACCCTGTTAGCGCCTATGCCGGCATTCACACGCTGATCAAGCCCGCCATGGGTAGTCGGCTGTACGAAGATGACGACGGCACGATTCTGCTCGGACAGCCACCAGAAGTGCTGAAGGGACTGTTACTGCACGGTATCAGTAACTTCGATACGCTGGTGTTGCCAGATGTGAAGGAAAAAAATGGTTCCCTCACCAACTCCATGGAATTTCCACTGTACTTTCCCCTCTTCGTCAGTAATGGGCTTGCCGATGGTCGCAGGCTCAACCTGGTGGGTGAAGAAGACGATATAAGCCACGCCCTGCGCCTGTTGCGTATCACCTTATTTGGGCCGACTCGTCACGAACTGGAAAACTGGAAGACCGAGCCAGAGTTACGCGATGAATGGCTCGCTGCCAGCAAAGAATTGGCACTGAAAGATCGTTACGGCGAAATAATCCCGCTGCAAAATTTTTTCAATATTTTCCCCTTCCGTGATGGCTTGGTGAAGGTGGGCAAGCAGAGCATCACCCATGTCGACCGGGACGTTTACGATATCGGTAATGGCAACTCCGTCGTCCGCATCGACTTGAATGAAGACCGTCACATCGAACCTCCCTATAAAGTCAGTTCGGACTACGTGCCCGGTGGCCTCGTGAAAATGGGCATCGAAGTACTCGGTGGCGCTTCCGGATTTACACCTACCGAAGCCTGTACCGGACTGGCAGCTGCGCATAAACGACCTGCCCTCCTGCCTCGCCATGACGCGATTGCCAGCACGACCAGGCTTGTCCTTCAACTTGTGCCTGGTCGATCCAATCTCAGAGTATTTGGCTGATGACCAAGCCTGGCAAGGCATTGGGGGTGACTACACGATACATTTTGGTGAGCAATCTGAAGCCATGCCAGGCCATAAAAAAAACCTGCCTGTGCTGCATGCTACGGTGGGAGGGTTCAGCCGTTTATGGCTGGGATCGGTACGAGCGAATGCACTGGCGGTGACGGGAGAATTTCATGGGGAACAAGGATTATTGGACAAATTGGAACAAAGCCTCAGCTTGCCACTGACGAAGGCTGGCTGGGAATTCTAACTGGAGACAGTTCATTGCGAATTATAGCGCCGGGCCATATTTTCAAGAATTAAGCTGCGGTCAATCTCACTCCCACGCAGATACACCCGAGTAATAGTCCTGGTGTTTCGAATGTCATCCAGTGGATTTGCGTTCAGTACCAGAAGGTCCGCACTCATTCCCGGCCGTATCAAACCCAGGTCATTCAGGCCCAGCCTCTGTGCTGGCTTGCTGGTTCCTGCCATCAACGCCTGCATCGGCGTCAAGCCAAGACGCACGAATATTTCCAACTCGCGATGTCCGCTGTAACCAAAGAAGTGGTCGGGCAACGCACCCGCATCGGTGCCAAGTATAATATCGACATCAGCATTCAATAACCTGGCAAACCCGCGTTGCAGCTCTGCTTCGGCATCCGGAGTACGAACGGGGTTTGACCGGCGCTGGCTGGAATTGCCGGTCAAGCGCTCGGCGACCGCGACGGGAATGCTTGCACGCAGGAATTCATCCTCACCGATTGCTTCACGTCGCAGTTCTGCCAAACCCAGATTGGGAATGATAAACACACCTGCCTGCTTTGATTGCCGGGTGATCGCATCACTGAAGTTATCACCGATACGCCCATGCAGAAAACCGCTGACACCGGCGTCCAGTAAATCCGGCATGTCTTCAGCAAATTGCTGATGTACAAAGACCTTGATATCGTTTTTCGTCGCCTCATCGATAACGGCGCTGTAGAGCTCAGGGTCGAGCTTCTGTTGGCTGCCGCCACGATCATCAACCCAGATTTTGATAAACGGAATTTCTTTCGCCGCTACTTCTTTTACCATCTGCCGCGCCTGACGCGGCGTCTCAAGCCCTCGCAAGATAGTCATTCCAGTTTGCCTGGCTAACGCGATCGCATGGCTCAGGAACTGGTTATTGGGACCCTGACCCGGTGGTGCCATGCCCGCTGCGAATAACAGGCGGGCGCCTTCAAACTCGCGCCTTTGCTGTGAGCGCTGTAGGGCCAGCGCCAGATCCTCGGGGTCGCTGCCAGCGGAGAAAACCGCAGCAAAACCGTAATAGGCGTATCGTTGCAAATGATCGATCAGGTTGTCGCGACTATAGTATCGGGCGCCCCAACCGCTGTGCCCCTCGTAACCCAGGTGGGCATGGGCATCGATCAATGCCGGCATCACCGTCTTGCCCTGCAGATTAATAATCCGGGTATTCTCCGGCAGAGTATCTGCAGCAACTTCACCGACAGCGGCAATCGAGTCCCCCGTGATCAAGATCGAGCCAATTTCCACGACGCTGCCATCGCCCACAATCAAGCGCGCGTCTTGCAGCAACACGGAGTTGGCAGCATTCAGCGTCTGCGCCGACAACGACGGCGACTGGACGATACCAAGCACTACCAGTATGGGAATTAATTTCAGGATGCGCTGCAGCATCTATCTCTTCCTGTTGATCCCTGTCATTGATTAGACCATTACTTTTACTCTCTTTTTAGGCTCGAGGCTGGTAATCTAGGCCACTTCGATGGATTACCAGCAGCCTTCTCATTCCTGCTGACCATCTATATCACGGGTACAGACATTGCACAAACCGCTACTCTCAAGCCAGCCGCTCACCGCTGCTGAAGCACTCGCCCTGGCAGAATGCCCGGATACTGCGGCCCTGGCGAATTTGGCCTGTACCCTGCGTGATCAACACCATGGCAAGTTAATCACCTACTCCCGCAAGGTGTTTATTCCGCTGACTCATTTGTGCCGTGATGTCTGTCACTACTGCACCTTCGCGCGCACGCCAAAGCGCATCGAACAGCCCTATATGAGTATCGACCAGGTGCTCGAACTCTGTCATGCAGGGGCGAAGGCAGGCTGTCAGGAAGCCCTGTTCACCCTGGGTGAGAAACCGGAGCTGCGATTTCAGGCGGCTCGAGATGGACTACAGCAACTCGGTTTTGCTACTACGCTGGACTATGTCACCGAGGTAGCTGGCAGGGTGCTAAACGAGACTGGTCTGTTACCCCATATCAATGCCGGCAACATGAATTCCACAGAGATCGATCGCCTGCGTCAGGTCAGCGCCTCTATGGGAATCATGCTGGAGTCTGCTTCTGATCGCCTCTGCGAAAAAGGCATGCCCCATTACGGCTCCCCGGATAAAGACCCGGCGATCCGCCTGGAAACTATCGAACAGGCCGGGCGCTTGTCAGTCCCGTTCACATCAGGAATTCTTATCGGTATCGGTGAGACCCGGCGCGAGAGAATTGAATCCCTGCTGGCGCTGCGTCAGAGCCACCAGCGCCATGCTCATATCCAGGAAATTATCGTGCAGAATTTCCGCGCCAAGCCGAATACGAAAATGGCACTGGCACCGGAGCCGGATTTAAACGACTTGCTCTGGACCATCGCCGTAGCCCGACTCATTTTCGGTGCCGAGATGAGCATTCAGGCACCTCCTAATCTGAGCCCGGGGGTGTTGCCACAACTTATAGCCGCCGGCATTAACGACTGGGGTGGAGTATCTCCTCTCACTCCGGATCATGTAAATCCCGAGGCGCCTTGGCCACACCTGGACAAGCTGGCGCGGGAAACCGCAGCTGCCGGTAAATTTCTCGATCAGCGCCTGACTATCTATCCGCGTTTCGCCCAGGAACCTGTTAAATGGCTAGCGGAAGAATTAAGGCCCCATGTACTGAAACAAATGGACAGCTGTGGATTCGCAAAAAGGGACAACTGGACACCTGGTGCGCTTAACTCTATCCCAAACCTGGAAAAAAAATTGCTACACGCTGCTGCAAATTTGAACGCCGCCCCCATTGCCGCATCTGCAAAAATCGAAGATATCGTCTCCCGCTGTGCAGCACAGGAAGCGATCGACCTCGAAGATATCAGCAGCCTGTTTGAAAGCCGGGGCCAGGATTTTGCCTATATTGCGCAAAGCGCGAACAGACTCCGACAGCAAATTAATGGTGAGCACGTCAGCTATATTGTTAATCGAAATATCAACTACACCAATGTCTGTTATTTCAAATGCCAATTCTGCGCGTTTTCCAAGGGCAAACTCAGCGAAAATTTGAGGGGCCGACCCTATGATATCAGTGCCGAAGAAATCGCCCGTCGTTGTCAGGAAGCCTGGGGCAGAGGGGCGACCGAGGTGTGTATGCAGGGTGGTATTCACCCCGATTACACCGGCCAAACCTACCTGGATATTGTAGACACCGTGCGCCAAGCGGTACCCGACATGCACATTCATGCGTTTTCACCCCTGGAAGTCTGGCAAGGCGCCAGCACCCTCGATATCAGCGTGAGACAGTACCTGCAACAACTACGGGCAGCCGGACTCAACACCTTGCCCGGCACCGCGGCCGAGATCCTGCACGATGATGTTCGCGCGTTGATCTGCCCGGACAAGTTAAATTCCCGGCAGTGGCTACAGGTAATGGAGACCGCCCACGAGCTAGGCTTTAAAACCACCGCAACCATCATGTACGGGCATGTGGACAAGCCGGTGCACTGGGCCAGCCATTTGCTGAAGATTCGGGAGTTGCAGAGTCGCAGCGGCGGCTTTACCGAATTTGTTCCGCTGCCCTACGTGCACATGGAAGCGCCCATGTACTTGAAAGGCAAATCCCGTAAGGGCCCCAGCTTTCGAGAAGCGATTTTAATGCACGCTGTGGCGCGCCTGGTATTTCACAAATTGATTCCCAACATTCAGGCATCCTGGGTGAAGATGGGAATGGAAGGCGTCATCGCCTGTTTAAACGCCGGGGCTAATGACTTGGGTGGCACTTTGATGAATGAGAGTATCACTCGAGCCGCCGGGGCGAGTTATGGTGAAGAATGGGCGCCGCTGGCTATTGAAGAAAGCATTCAGAAAATGGGCCGACTGCCACGCATGCGCAACACACTGTATGCCGACGCCCCCGCAGAACGCCGTTGCAGCGCGATGGGCGCGGGGAAATTAAGAGCAATTGAAAACAACAGGGCCGGCAAGAAACAACGAGGCAAAAGAGTCGATAACATTGCCCAGGTTATTTGATAGACTACTGCGCTGCTCGAATAACCGCTTCAACAACAAGGCTAAATCTGAATCCCATGACAAAGAATCCAGAAATGGCCAGCGTAGCGCTGGGCGGAATCGCAGTGATTGCCGCCACCACCTATGTATTAATGACGCCAGATAAGGGCATGTCTATGGACTACGATTTCAGTGCTGAGATTATTGCCGGACAAACAAAGCCGCTGTACACATGGGAAGGTTTATATTGGACGCCGCGCTAGACAAAGAATCGTAACTATGAAAATTGCAGTAACTGGAGCCAACAGTAGCGTAGGCCAGAATTTGTTGGCACAAATCACCACACAGGACAAAATAACTGTAGTGGCCGGGGTGCGTTCGGAACAGGCGAAGGCGTCTCTTCCACATTCGCCTCGAATCGAGACTCGGATAATTTCCTACGATGACAGTGCAGGGCTGGCCAAGCTATTTACCTCCGTGGATAGTGTGGTGCACCTCGCTGGAATCCTTATGGAAAACAGGCAAACAAGCTATGCCAGCGCCAATGTGGCGGCAACTGCCGCAGTTGTGCAAGCGGCAAAACATTCTGCGGTTAAACACCTCGTCTTCATCAGCGTAATCGGTGCCGATGCCACCGCTGACAACGCGTATTTCAGATCAAAGGGCTGCGCTGAAAAGCTGGTGGTCGAATCCGGCATTTCCGCGAGCATCATCCGCACCCCCATCTTGCTGGGGCGCGGCACAGCGGGGGCGAAAGCCCTGCTGGGCGCGGCCTCGCAGACTAAAATAAAAATATTGGATGGAGGCAATTATTTTATGCGGCCTCTGGATATCGACGATCTGGGCGTCGCCATACTGCACTGTTGTGAATCCCAATCCGCGGGAGCCACAACCCATGAATTAGCAGGTCCGGAGACTATCTCTTACCGGGAACTCGTAGAGCGCACTGCCAAACTGCTGGACAGGGAAATAAAGATAGCTTTCATGCCAATATGGCTGGCCAAATTTGGTGCTAGAATCAGCAGCATATTGAAAGGTGGTGGTATTACACCGACGGTTATCGATGTAATTACGAAGGACGAAGTCATTCAGACCAACGCCGATACTGCGCTGGGAATTTCCCTGACATCCCTGCAATCCACACTCGAAAAAATCACTGACAAGAAACAAATCTCATGACAGAACCAGAAAGCTCCACCGGAGCAACCCCGGAAACTGCGGCCGCCAGTAAAAAAAGTCCGCTTGGTCGCATTATTTTCCTGATTATTACCGCCGCCTGCTTTGGGTATTTGTATTATCGCTTGAACGGAGCCGCGCTGCGTGAAGGACTCTCCCTCACTGCCTACATGAGCGAAGTCTTTGCCACGGTTAACTGGATTCCCTGGTTGCTGTTGATGATTTGCTATTCCCTGTTTTACTTCGCCATCGACACGCTGGTGGTCACCAGAGCATTGAATTGGTTTGTCGCCGACATCAAATACAGGGATATCGCGCCGATTCGCGCCAGCGCCTATATCATATCCATCTTCAATGAGCAGATTGGTAAGGGTGCGATGGCCTACTATCTTAATAAACGCGATCAGATTCCCGGCTGGGAAGTAGGCTCGGTAATGCTGTTTATTATGTTTTGTGAAATATTCTACCTGCTGATCTGGGCAACGATCGGTTATATTTTCGGTGGCGATTCCCTGCCGGAGGTGTTTAGGCTGATCCCCTATATTGCCGCAGGAGCTTGTGTGATACTGGTATTATGGATTGCCTATTTCCAAGGCTACATCCTGCCCGGGAACCAATTTCGTAAGCGACCGGTGTTGCTGGCCTTCCGCAAGGCCAAGCCCTGGCACTATGGCGCGTTCTTCCTGTTACGCTCACCTGCCCTGCTCGCCGCGATCATCGTCTACACGATTGCGCTGAATTTGTTCGGAGTGGAAGCGTCTCTGCTGACCCTGCTGCCCTATCTACCAGTTATTTTCTTTGCCGCCACAGTGCCCACCCCAATGCGGGCAGCGGCAATCACGTTCTGGGTGATTCTGTTCCCGGAAAACGAAGGCCAAATGGCCGCATTCGGATTCGTACAGCATAACTTTTTTATTCTCTTCAACGCCGCCATCGGGCTGGTTTTCTGGCGCCGAGCGCAACGAGACCTGTTCGGAAAGTAATGGCCAACCTCCTGACGACGGTGCGCTTGTTACTGGTGGTGCCAGTGAGTTGGGCGTTCGCAGATCCGCAATTATTAAAACCTGAATTGTTAATGGGTTTTATATTCATTGCTATCGCCACTGACTATTTTGACGGTAAAATAGCCCGTGCCACCCATACCGAGTCCGCCCGTGGCATGCTGTTCGATCATGGCACCGACTTTTTATTCGTTAGCTCGGCACTGGCGGCCATGGCCAGCGTTGGCGCTATTCACCCCTTACTGCCGTTTCTTATCATAATTGCATTCAGCCAGTATGTGCTGGATTCCTATTTCCTATTCCGACAGAAACAGTTGCGCATGAGTTTCCTGGGTCGCTGGAACGGGATCTTTTATTTTGCACCCCTGCTGTGCTTCTCAGCAACTCGATTAGAGTTTATGGCCGCCCTCACATCAAGCTTGCAAGAAGTTACTGAACTGCTGGGACGGGTACTTATTCTCAGCACCATGGCGTCTATCATCGATCGGGGACTGGCGCCCTTTTACGGTCTTTCCCAGAAATGAAACTGCATTGAGCCGCAGCCGATTGTTGAAGAATCCAGCAGGGAGGCGCACTATAACGGGCGGCTGAATTCCGATCAGGAAAGTGCAACCACTGCCGACTACAAAAACTGCACCTGCACTAGCTTAGAGACGGGACAGGGGTAAGAGAAGGAAGCAAGAAACAGCATAATAATTAAAAACCAGGGAGTACGCTTATGTCTCTAGATATCACGATTACACTGAGTGATGAAGACTTGCAAAAATTTCAGGAGAGTATCGACAGTGGAATAGATGCTGTGGAAGGCTCGAAAACACGGCCAAAATTGAATTGGCTGCCAACGAATTGATTCAGGAAGTTAGATCAGCCAATTTACCCGTTTTCATTTCTAATCGATTGGCCAATTTACAGATATTGATCAACATGATTACCGACGAGGAATGGCAGTGACAGAAACCATAAGGACGGAATGAATTGGAAGCACTCTTGAAGAATAGCCTGCTACTCGAGACGGTATTTCTATTACTATCGTTTGCAAATGTCTCTATCGCCCAGGAAGCTCAATCTCTAGTGGCAATCGAGGAGGATGTAGAACGGGTCTACCTCCAGGTTGTCGGCGATGATCGTGTGCGTACCGCAGTGCAACAGATATTCCAGCGCGAACCGTTGGCCATAGAAGAGCAGATAAGACTCACCGAAATTCCAGCCCCACCTTTCCAGGAAGCAAGACGCGCCGCCTACTATCTGCAACAGATGCAGGCCCGAGGCCTGGATGATGCGTACATTGACGATGAGGGAAATGTAATCGGCTTGAGAAAAGGCAGTGGCAATGGCCCCACTCTGCTCATCGCCGCACATCTGGACACGGTATTTCCTGAAGGGGTTGATACCCGGGTAAAACTGATAAATAACCGTTACTACGCACCCGGAATCGGCGATGACACCAGGGGTCTTACCGCCCTGCTCTCCGTGATTGAAGTGCTAAACGAAAGCGGCATCGAAACCGTGGGCGACATCATGTTTGCGGGCAACGTTGGGGAGGAAGGCCGTGGCGACCTCAGGGGCATAAAGGCAATTTTCCGCGATCATCCGGAAATAGACGGCTTCGTTTCCATCGACGGTGTCACCCTTAGAAGGATCACTACTGGAGGAACCGGCAGTCGGCGCTTCGAGTTTCATTTTACCGGACCAGGCGGCCACTCCTTCGGCGCCTTCGGCCTGGCCAGCGCGATCCATGCCATGGGTCGCGCGATCACGAAAATCGCCGAGTTTGAGACACCCCAATTTCCGAAAACCACCTTCACCGTTGGCACTGTCAGCGGGGGCACATCGGTCAATTCAATCGCAGCCAATGCGAGTTTTGCCCTCGACATGCGCTCGAACGATATTGAACAGCTAAGACAACTTGAAGCCCGTGCCAAGGCAGCGGCATTGGAGGCGGTAGCCGAGGAAAACGCGCGCTGGAACAATGGCGAAATAACCGTGGAATTTAATCTGATTGGAGATCGACCAGTTGGCCTGACGCCGACAAGCAGTCCGCTGGTGCAGGTCGCGGCCCTGGCATTTACGACGATTGGCGTCGACTTGCGGGAGCTGGGAATTTCAAGCACCGACTCGAACGTCCCCATGTCACTGGGCATTCCAGCCATCACCATTGCCGGCGGTGGTGAGGGCGGTGGGTCCCACTCTCCCGACGAGTGGTTTTCTCCCACGAACTCTCATCGCGGTCCGCAGATAGCGCTGCTGCTGATACTGTCAATGGTGGGCATAGAGGGCCTAAGCGTAGCCGTACTTGCCGAACGCACACCCTAACCCGCCGAGGCCGCAGTTATTGATACCTTCCCCACGATGTCGCAGCAGTGACGGAAGACAGTAAGTAGAATATTGATTGACCTAATTGCTGCTGTTATTAGCCGCCTGCTCTTGCGCTCTATGACCGGACAGTATGCCGGAGAGACCGTAGTTGCCTTCATGGCAGGCATATTCGAAGACCGGATCTTCACTGCTGCTGTAGTTGATAACAGCAGTCCACGGGGCGGTCCAGGTGCTGGCATCCTCGATGGTGAATTCATACTGCAGATTGTCGGCGGCGGTACGGGTAAATTTTTCCACAAATATGCGCTTGCCAGCGGAGCCTAGCAGATCACTGGCATCGGAAAAATTTGCGGTTTCGATTACCAGGGTAGCTCCATCCCAGTAGCCGCGCGAATCACCGTGCCACAGCCTGATTTTTTCATCGATTGCACTTTTAGGGATCAGCGGGATTACGCGCACGTCATGAATCATTTCCTGAATAATGGCGACGTAGTCCTTACTCTGCACGATCTGATAATAGCTGTTATAACCTGCCAGCAGGTAAGGCATCCCATAGGTGATACACCTCTCCTGTAGCGGCCTGTCGGTCCAGGAATCGGCCGGGTGCTGCTCGATGTGTTCGAGGCGGGCGGCAACTTTCGCTGCTGCGACATCGGTATAGGGTGGCAGTCTGCCGTTAGCGGGGTCGACAATTAGTGAAGTGCGACGCTCCAGGTTTCTGTCAGACATCCAGGTCTGATCATAGTTGCCGGTGGAAGGATCATAGGATTGCACCTCGCCGGACACCAGGGCGTCGAAAAATCCATCTCCAAATTGCGCATCCCCACCACCGTCGGTTATCTCCGCGACGCCAGCACGCAGGCGGGCGTATTCATCATCACTCAGTAGCTCGCGGTTTTCGAAGCCCACGGCTCGCTCCAGGGGAGTGATGCTGTTGTTCGCCCAAACTCCCTGAAAATCAGGATGACCATTTATGGTGCGGGATAGTTGCCAACTCGATTCCTGGGCAAGCAATGACCCGCCGCAGCATAGAACGCCGGCAGCCAAAAGCATGCCCGTCAGCTTGCCTGGATTGGGTTTATTAAGCTTAATCGGTCTTGCGCAAATGCCCATAAATTAATTCCTCGGAAAACTCAACGCATTTGAATTCAAGCAACTGCATGTTTTCGTCGAGTCGGCGATAGAGTGGAAAACTCACCGTCCAGGGTCGTGTATAGACGTTAGGATCTTCCAGCGTAGCCTCGTACATCAAGGTGTTGGGACCTATATGGGTGTAACGCTCGGTCACCCGCAAGGCATCGGTGTGATGATTGCCGGCGTGATCCAGCCAGGTATCAGGCATCTGGTCCGTCACATCGATCACCAGGGTATCGCCCTCGAAGTGGCCTCTGGAATGCCCCATCCAGCTTAGCAGAGGCGCCTCAAAATCTGGTTGATCCATATAAACGATGCGGCTGGCGCTGGCGAACTCATAGGCCACGACTATGTGCGCAGGAGACTGAATGATCTGAAAAGGAAACGGCAGGTAATTCGCCCGCGGAATACCGGGCATATAACACTTGACGACGGGGTCGAGGGCCAACCAGTCTGCCTTGTTCGCCTGTTGTTGAGCTCTGGCCGCGACGGTGTAAGGTATCTCTCCACCGCTCACAATACCCAGGCCCGCGGGTATCGCGCCGATGGCAGCGAGTTCCACCACGGGGCCAAAATCTGCGGCATGGGGTTCGATATCCCAATTGGCACTGCCTAACGCCTGCCAGATGCCGTTGAAGTCCGGGTTACCGTCGGCGGTACGGGGAATCGCTGTCTGGGCCGCGACTTGCAGGCTGAAGCCAAGCAGGAATACCGCTACGAAACCTGTTAAAACGCACTGAAGTTGTGGGTATCGGACAAAAATCATGCTCGCCTCCGTTGTTGTTATTGCGTAGCTATTTGAGCCTTGAGTCGGACTGCTGCAGTCTAACATAGCATTTCGCATGAACCCCATCGGATTGTGTAGCAACGCCATGTATTGACACAGCCGCACCGAACAGACCAATATCATCGGAGAATGGGTAGCGTCGGCCCCAGGCGAAACCGCGGAGCGATAGTATGAAATTCACCAGACGGCAGATACTTAAGGCAACCGCCGGCATCGCCGCCAGCCTGCCCCGGCCTTTACTGGCACAGGGCCCCTTGAATATGACCACGATCCCATCTTCGGGCCAGCAAATTCCCAGCATAGGCATTGGCTGTAGAAATTATCGGGGACAAGCCGATGCGCCGCAGATGTCCGTATTTAGGGAGACCTTTGCCACCTTCCATCGCCTCGGCGGCAAGGTTGTGGACACTTCCCCCAACTACGGCAACTCCGAGACTGTGATCGGCGGCATCATGGCAGACCTGGGCATACGAGATGAGCTGTGGCTGGCGACCAAGGTCGACCGTGAAGCTCGCGAGAGCGGCATCGCCAGAATGGAGCGCTCTTTCGAATTACTCGGTGGCGACAGTTTCGAGCTGATGCAGGTGCACAATCTGCGCGGTGTCGAAATTCAACTCCAGACTATGCAGGAATGGAAACAGCAGGGCAGATTTCGGTATATTGGCGTCACCACATCCAGTGATCGACAATACGAGCGCTTTGCAGAAGTGATGCTCAGGCATGAGCTGGACTTCATTCAACTGGACTATTCGCTGGGTAATCGTAATGCGGCCGAAAAGTTAATGCCCCTGGCTCAGGATAAGGGTATTGCAGTGCTGGTGAATCTGCCATTCGGTCGCGGCCGGCTGTTCAATGCCGTCGGTGGCCGTCCTCTACCCGACTGGGCGGCGGACATAGATGCGAAGTCCTGGGCCCAGGTATTTTTGAAATACGTGATGTCTCATCCCAGCGCCGCGATACCCATTCCTGGCACCACCAAACCCCACCACGCGGAAGATAACATTGCCGCGGCCAGGGGCAGATTACCCGATGCCAGGCTGAGACAAGAAATGGAAAATTTCATCGAACCACTACTGGCATGAGATCAGGCCGGTGAAGCGAAAATAGTGGGGAAATCGTCTGCATACCCTGGCGAGATTTGAAGAGACAGCACTGAGCATCTGGCTGCGGGAGTCCGCTGTTGCATTTTTCGGTTCGCTCACAATTCATTCCCTCGCCATGGCATTGGTGGTGGGTATTAACATTGCGATCAATCTGCGCCTGGTCGGTTTCCTACCCCGCTTTCCGCTCGCGCCTCTGTTCCGATTCTACCGCCTGCACTGGTTTGCGGCGGTGGTCATATTTCTGTCTGGTCTGAGCTTGCTGATGGCCTATCCGGCGAAGGCTCTCACTAATCCGGTGTTCTATCTAAAACTCAGCGCGCTCGTCACCGCCCTGCTTATCAGTCGCTATTTCCAAAAAATGCTTGCCGGTGCTGGAGAAAATTTTGAGCTGGAACGACTTGTACCCCGACTCGCGTATCTATCGCTAGTGTTGTGGATAGTTACCGTGACCGCCGGGCGCTTTCTCGCCTACACCCATAGCGTTTTATTGGCTTCACGATTTTATTAACATGATGATTATCTTGTTGTTGAGCTATGCTTGAATCAATTCTCGGCTTTTCCCAAGCGACAGGTATCTATGCCTTCATGAACACGCCCTGGGGCTGGCCGCTGGCGGAATCGATTCACTTTATCGGATTGTGCCTGCTGATCGGGACCGTAGGAGTTTTTGACTTGCGGCTATTAGGCATGGCGTCTGGCCTGGCCTATGCCGATCTGCACAAGCTCGTCCGCCTCGGTGTCGCCGGTTACTTTTTGAATGTGGTCACTGGGGTAATGTTTTTCACAACGGCGCCAGACCAATACCTTTTTAATCCGGCTTTTCAAACCAAGCTCTTCTTTATGTTAATCGCCGGGGTCAATATGTTGGTTTTCTATGCCACGACTTCGGCAGAGGTCAAAGGCACCAGCGCCATGCTGGTAGTGCCTGTGCGTGCCCGCGCTATCGCCGCAATATCCCTCGCGTGCTGGTGCGCAGTTATCATCGGAGGTCGCCTAATCACCTATTACCGGCCGCCATATTACTGGTGTGCCTGGTGCTGAGCCTCGCCCCAGCTGCAAGCTGTTGTTGACGAGTCTGGCCTCCAACCTATAACGCGCACAGTGCGGGCATTCACACAATGGGAATTTTTATTGCCCATACGCGTGCCCCTATTATTGCTTTCAAGCTACTTCTGATTTAGTCTCTCCGCCTTCCTCCAGCCATCGACTGTGGCGACGCTCTACGCAATTCGTGACCAGGCCTATGCGGCTACATGCCCAATACAATTTTGGATCTTTTCACATCCACATTAACTGGTTGGTGGCAGGCTGTGTGCTGATCACGGTGGCAGCGTTTGCTCGCCTCAGTATCTGGCAGTTAGATCGAGCCGCCGAAAAGGTGGAAGCGCAGCAGGCCCTGATAATCGAATCCATGAATAGTGCAGGTCCAGTCGAAGACATCCCGGTGGGACATCTGCATCGGGCAAACCCCGAGTTGCAGAACTTACACGTCTCACTGCACGGAACATTCATTAACGAGCGCGCAATCTTACTGCTGGCGGATTTCTTTGAAGGTCAAATTGGCTATGGTGTGGTGACGCCCTTTCGACTCACCAGTAACGGCCAACTGGTGCTGGTCGGCCGTGGCTGGACCACCGGCATCCTGCCGCCGAATACGGAACCAAATCTACGCCCGGTATCCGGCACTGTAGAACTCACGGCGCAAATATTTGTCCCGCCACTGGACGCGAGGATAATCCCCAGCCAGATCGATGCCGGTGTCTGGCCGCTGCGACTGCGCAGCCTGGAAATCGATGTAATCTCTGAAATTCTCGGTGAACCGTTGTTTCCCTTCGAAGTCAGGCTCACCGTCGACCAACCGGGCGCGTTAGTGCGTCATTGGCCGGCGGTAAATGCCGACATAAATCAAAATTTATTCTACGCATTTCAATGGTTTATCTTCTCTTTGCTGGTTATTTTCGTGGCCCTGCTCGGCAGTAGTAATCTGTGGCCATTACTGCGGGGGCCGGCGCGGAGTTAGCATTCGATCGAGGCGGTTTCGGATCCGTAGCGGCAGATTCTAAAACTTAGTAATCAATTATCGAAATTTTCGTGGATAATCAGGTCCCTGGGTCAGATTATCTGCCCCCGAATTGGCTCCCAGACGTGCAAATCCGAGGCCAAAAATGTTACCATTAGCGGGTTTATGGTTGACGAATTCAGCCCCGGCCACATCAAGATTAATCAAGCTCTGAGGAGTAGTGAACATGCGCATCTTTTCCGCGAAATCCCTGTTAAGCGGTGCCGCACTGGCAGCCACACTGGTGGCGCCTGCCGGGCTTATGGCCCAATCCGGCGAAATCACCTTCCACAAGGACATCGAGCCAATTCTGCAGCGCAGCTGCCAAAATTGTCACCGGCTCGGTGGTGCGGGCCCCATGCCCCTGGTGAGCTACGATCAAGTCGCCCCTTTCGCTGGACTTATCGAATACAAGACTGCTCTGCGTGATCGTGCCGGTGCCATGCCGCCCTGGTATATGGAGAAAGACATTGGCATTCAGAGTTTCAAGGATGACCCCTCTCTGAGCGATGCAGATCTCGCCGCCATATCTACTTGGGCTCGCAGTGGTACCCCTAAGGGTGATCCCGCCGATGCGCCGGCGCCACTGGTGTTCGATGATAGCGTCAAATGGGGTGCCGGCGAACCGGACCTGATCGTGGTTCTGGATGAAATAACCAAGCTGGCTGGAACACCCGACTGGTGGGGCGAGATCAATTCGGTCCCTATCGGCCTCGCCGAAGATCGCTACGTGAAATCGGTAGAAGTGGTCGAAGTCAATGATGTCAACCATCAAACCGGCACCGGACGGGAGACGGTTGGTGGTGCCTATATCTTCCATCATATGATTTGGGGAACTGCTGAACTGGACGACAACGGAGAACGCATTCCTGGCCTCTCACTACCATGGCCGGTCCATGAAGTTGGCCGCAACGCAGACATTTTCGATGGGGGTGCTGGCCGCTTGTTGAAAGCCGGCACAGCGATCGTTTCTGACTCCATTCATCTTCACTCCAATGGCCGTGATACCACCGGACATCTGGAAGTCGGCTTTCGCTTCCATGAAAAAGACTACAAACCGACCTACCAGAATACCTTCATCGGCCTGGGGAACGGTGTCGACATCAGCATTGCGGGTGGTGAGAGAGCTCAGGAATTGCATGCCTACACGGTGCTGAGTCAACACACCAAGATTATTACCTTCGAGCCACATCTGCACGCCCCAGGCGAACGCATGTGTCTGGAAGCAATTTGGGGTTATACGGTTGAGACGCTGTCCTGCGTGGGTTATGACCACAACTGGGTGCGGGGTTATCCCTATACCGATGCCGCCGCCCCCTTGCTGCCTAAGGGTACTATCTTGCATATCGTGGGTTATATGAATAATACCGACACCAACCCGAATGTGCCTGACCCACGCAACTGGCAGGGTTCCGGCAACCGCTCGGTAGCCAATATGTTTATCGATCTGGGCATTCGCGTCACCATGACCGATGATCAATTCTTCGAAGCCATGGCAGAGCGACGCCGGGTATTGAACCTGGGACCGAACGATCACGTCATCGGCTGCCCTCTGTGTCTGGCACCACTGGTTGCCCCCGTCTTCGAGTCCGACGATGAAGAGAGCGATGATCTGGCATCACTTTGATAGCTGGCAATCCGAATTATAGGCAAGATAGCTAGTAAATCAGGCAGCAGAGTAAATGCTCTGCTGCTTGTTGCGGTTTTATTGGTTTGCCCTCAACTGGCGCTCGCCGATACCTATCAAAACGGCCAACACGTCGAACCTGCCTATGAAGGCTGGCATCCCAATGCGGACGGCAGCTTCAGTTTTATGTTCGGCTATATGAATGAAAACTGGCTGGAAGAGCCCGATGTGGAAATCGGCGCGAATAATTCCTTCTCTCCCGGCGCCGCCGATCGCGGTCAGCCAACCCACTTCCTGCCACGGCGTAACCGCTTTAATTTTGAAGTGACGGTGCCCTCCGACTGGGGTGATCGGGAATTGGTCTGGACGCTCAATGTTAATGGTGTCGAACGCAAGGCCTACGCTACACTGAAGGACGACTATCTGGTCGACAATATGGTCATCGCTTCAGAGACGGGCTCCCTCGGTGCCGGCACCAGCAGTCCGGAATCCAGATCTAACATTCCTCCTGTGGTAACGATACGGGGTGACGATATTCGCAGGGCTCGTGTTGGCGAACCTATTGTCCTCATCACCCATGTTGCCGACGACGGTTTACCCAAGCGCAGAAGAGAATCTACTAACACCGACAAACAACTACGGGCACGTATGTTGCGTCCACCGAGCCGAATCACCGTGGGCAAAGTTAACGGCCTGTTCCTGTCCTGGAATGTTTATCGCGGCGCCGGCAAGGTCATCTTCGATCCGCCATTGCCCAAGCCCTGGGAGGATACTCGCACCTCGGCAAACTCTCCCTGGGGGCCGCTGTGGTTACCGCCGGAGCCACCGGAAGACGGGCTTTATGAAATTACAGCTACCTTCGAAGAGCCAGGCACTTATGTGCTGTGGACACGGGCCGACGACGGCGGGCTCTTTCACGATCAATACGTGACCGTCACGGTGGGTCCGTGAGCTCGATCAATATATAACAGTCACCGTGGGTCCTCAAACACGATCAATACGTGAAGGTCACGGAGAGTCCTTGAGTGAATCTCGCTTTCTGGGCTGTGCTGCCTCCTCCAGATCGATAGTAAACGGCGGGTCGTAATTCGGTGGATCCCGATCGATAATGATTTGAGTTCTCGGCGGGGTGACGGATCGGGTCGTTGAATCTCCATCACCGGTACGAATATCCAGCAAGATGGCTGCCGCTTCCCTGGTTAACGAAGGCGCGTCGGCGTCGGCTCCAAATGCAAAACTAAACCTGCCTCGCACCAGTTGTTCGCTGCCCCCGAGGACTGCCCAATCCACAGTGTAGTAGGTGGCACTGGCCAGCTCAGGCAAGTTCCACAAATAATTTTTAGCGACGGCGGGGTTATAGCGGAAGCTGATGTCCACCCAGTCTCGCTGATCATTTCGCAGGGTCAGCTTCACCAGGCGTACCGCCTGGGGAAATTCCAGATCCAGGGAATTCGGTGCCTCATCCAGCACCGAGTCGTCAGCAGGTGAGGTTTTTGTTTTCGCCGCGATTCCTGTACTATCTGCGGCCTGCTGATAGGCTGCGGAATGTGAGACTTGCGGTATCACCGGCTCACTGCAAAGCAACAGCAAGCAGGCCAGAAAAACACTTGGACGATGACTTCGCTTCATGCTGTCTACCATATTAGTTAATTCCACGTTTGCTGCTATTCGGCCTCAGGTCATCGCGCGGGTGAGCGTGCACCTCACAAGGGCGAAGCATATTACAGTATGCATAGTTGAGCAATTTAGGACCCAGGGAGCCTACGATTCACATGCCGGCATCAGACATCTATTCTATCTTGACCGCTCTGGAACAGAGCAGCAACAATACCACCAGCTTTGGTGAAAGCTGGTCCCAGGGACGTTCGGCATTTGGCGGGCTCGCCGCCTCTTTTGCGGTAACCGCCATGCGTCGCCTGCTGAGCTCGCCGCAGCCGATACGATCGCTGATGGTTTCGTTTATAGCACCGTTGCCGCCCGGAGAAATCAGCGTGGATGCTCGGAAACTTCGGCAGGGCAGAAATGTGACCCAGGCATCTGCGGAGGTGATATCCGATGGTGGAATCTGCCTGCAGGCTATGGCGGTTTTCGGTAATCCGCGAAGCGCATTGAAAATTTCCCCTGACTATGTTTTCCAGCCCCTGCCACGAGATCAGAGCCTGGCTTTCGAGGCTAATGCCAAACGACTACCCGCCTTTTTTCGATACTTTGATGGCTGTTGGGTCGGTGGCGGACAGCCCTTTGCCGGTAAATTGGACCGACAGTTAGCGATGTGGGTACGCCATCGTGCGGAAATGACATCCATGCCCGTAGAAAGACTCGTGACTATAGCCGATATTCCACCACCGCTCATTCTTTCCCACTACGACAAGCCGCCGCTGCCATCGAGTTCACTTAGCTGGTCACTGGAATTTGTAATCCCGCCCGAGGATGTCACCGGAGACTGGTTTTACCTGGAGTACTACCTGGAGGCGGCCGCCGATGGCTATACCCAACAGGCAGGAAAGATCTGGGATGAGTCTGGTCAACTGTGCGCCCTCTCCCGCCAATGCATGGTCTATTTTGAATGAGACTTATCTTTCAACACCATCTCTAAGCCATCTTGCTTTGCGATCTCGGGCCTGGAGCCGTGAGACTGCGGCCATTATTTTTGTTAAAATGAGCAAAGATTGGCAATCAGAATGTCTCTGAAACAGGTCCTTGCTGTGAATTTCAGACAATTCCTCGTGACCACCTCCGGCCTGGTTCTAACTGTGCTGTTGAGTATGAACGCCTATTCCCAGCACAGTCACGGTATTCTGACACCCGGTGTCACCTTCCCCCAGGACGACGCGGTGCTCACAGATCCACCACAAATGATAACGATGAGTTTCCGTGTCGACGTACAATTACTGAAATTGGCTCTGTATACGGCAGAAGAAGAATGGATCAATATTGGCTTTCAATACGATCCCAGCCGCCTCAGTCACAGTTTCGTCTACCTGATTCCATTCGAACTACCGGCTTCGGATTATTATATTGCGAGGTGGGCGGTTACCGACGAACGTCGTCGCTTGATAAATGGCGAATTCAAATTTGCATTTGGCGCCGGCGCCCTGCCACCTTCCGAGATCATCGCTGGCAGGGTTAGCGATCTGGAAGAACTACTACCTGAAACTGGATCCTATCGTTGAAACACTGAGCAGTTTTTGCAGCAGGGATTTAGATCCTTCACCTTCTCTAGCGAAATTTGAATCCCTGAGCCGCAAGAAATTTTTTCATGTGTGGCCGGGATTTTTCTGATAACAAGTCAGCAACCTGTTCGGTCCAACTGATGCCGTGACCACCCCCCGTTCTGGTCTTATAATATTCGCGAATCAGTTCGTCATATTTAGCGATCATATCCCGGTCACCGATTTCATTATAGACTTCTTGTTTAAGAATTACTGAAATCGGCAGTCTCGGTTTTGTTTCCGGGTCCTGATCTGGATAACCCAGACACAGACCAAAGACCGGATAGACTCCCCGCGGTAATTCCAGCAGCTCCGTTACCAAAACGGGATTATTGCGAATCCCTCCGATATAGCATATACCCAGACCTACCGATTCTGCAGCAGTAACCAGACTCTGGGCCATTAGCGCCACGTCGACGGTGGCAATGATGAAGTGTTCGGTAAAATCACCTTCGAAAGCTTTACCATATTCGCCGCAATAGTTTCCCGCACGTTTGAGATCTGCACAAAACACCATGAATTCTGCGGCAGATTCGACATAACGTTGCCCACCCGCCAGTTCGGCAATCTGATTACGTTTAACTTTATCCACCACCCGCACGATGGTCGCGCCTTGCAAAAAACTGGACGTAGCTGCGGACTGTCCTGCCTTAATCAGATCATCGAACAGCGCTGGCGCTATCGCCTGGTCCTTGAATTTCCGAATACTACGGTGCGACTTCAGCAAGTCGATTACTGAGCTCATACATTGGTCCTGTTGCGAATTTAGTGAATGGCAATATTACTTAGATTGTCGAGGAATGCCGGCACCACATCGTTGGCGAGATTGGATTCCGAATTGAATAATAACACCATTCCGATGTTGGCATTCGGGACGAAGGTCATTTCGGAACGATAGCCTCGGACGCCGCCGCCATGATGAACTGCGCGCATACCGTTGTAGTCGAACACACGCCAACCGGATGCATAATAGGCTTTTTCCAAGCCAGACCAGTTTCTGAAATAACCGTTAGACGTGGAAATGATTGGCTCATGCAGCTGGGATAGAAAATCAGCGGGCAATATTTCGGGGAAAGCACCGAGATTGGCACGTAGCCACAAGCTCATGTCGAAAATGCTGGCGTTGATGCCGGAGGCGGGCGCTACCGAATAATAGGCAGGATTGGTTGTCGTGGTTCTCCAGTTGCCTCGCACCCTACGATGAGGCAAGGTAGCTTCAGCACTACTGAGGTAAGGCTCCATACCGACAGAAGCCGTCAGCATCCCCAGTGGTTTGAATAATTGTTCGTAGAGAAACTTCTCGTAGCTGTCTCCCGTACTTTGCTCGACGACATCGCCGATTAAAGAAAAAATCACGTTCTGATATCCATAACACTTGCCCGGCGCGCATACGCTGGGAATCTGGTTGAATTTTTGTTTAATCCTGCCGTAAGCCACGCCGTCGTCCAGCATATTCGAATAGGAATGGGGCATGAGACCGGTGGTATGACTGACTATATGCCTCAAGGTGATTTGTGTAGCCGAGGCAGAAGACCCCAGTTGCAAGCTCGGGAATAAGTCGCTTAGCCTGGTATCCCATGACTGCAAATTCTGCTCAACCAGAAGGGCTGTCGCCGTGCCGGCAAAGGTTTTCGACATGGATGCAATTCTGAATATTGAATCTGTCGTCACCGCCGCTTCTGCCCTTACACTCTTCACACCCCAGGTTTGCAAATAGATGATGCCTTCGCGAGAGACGATGGCGAGAGCTCCACCGGGTAGCTGTTTCTCGTCAACCTTAGCTTCCAGCCAGGAAATAAACTGGCGGAAGTCATAGTTGTACGCGGGCTCAGGTTGACGATCATCTGCCCTGGTTGAGCCCGTGGCCAACAACAGGTTTAGAGCAAGCGCCGGACCAATCCGAACCAGCCTGCGCATGAAACCAAGGAAATTGATGGGAACAAAAGGAGTAATAGCAGATACCACGTAAATTAATTCTGGTTAATTCCCATTCCCTGATAACAACTCGGGGTTGGCAATCCATGCGGCGAATCGAGGCCGGTTACGACCGATGACGAAATTAACACGGACTGATATCGATAGGAATCCCAAACCTCCAATTAGTTGCCGACGAACTGCAAAAAACACCGCCTACCAGAGTGAATCGGCCAAGGGAGAACAACTATTAGGCTGTTGGGGGGATGAACTCAGTCAACTCCGTCGCGGCGTTGCCATGGTTACCGGACAAACAGCAGCATCTCCCGCCAGCGCTTCGAAGGCTGCCAGATCGTCGATGAATTGCCCGAACCTGTGGCCGCCTACAGTTGTAACACCTAGCTGTACAATCTGGCCTGGTCCTCCACTGGAAATAACCTGCTGTTTGCGAGCAAAGCCGGCATGACGATCCCAGCGATGTACTCAGCAGTTCAGGAAACTGCCGACTTTCTGATGCTGGATCTGGATAGCCTCGCGCTTCGACAACTGATCGGAGACGATTCTTCAACCGAGCCGGAGTCCGTTAAGCCAATCAACCTAACTTGGTTTGACGGTTTCGCACCCAAGTGAGGAGATTTAAATTCTTTGCTAGTGGCCAGCCGGTCCAACAATCGTAGAAAGATAAGACGTGGTCATCAGAATCGCGATAGCCAGCCCCATCTCCTGGCGAATAGAGATTCGTAATCTATTTGCGTTCGCCTCCCGATTCAGACGCGGTACCAGCACCAGTTTATTGACTACAGCCAGCCCAAGGATTGCCAGCACCAGGGAAAACTTGATCAGCAGGGCTATGCCATAGGCACTAGTAATGAATTCCTGCCAGGAATCCAGCAGCTCCCAAAGCATCAGCGTGCCTGCTGCCAACAATGCCGTCACAATGGCAATAGCACCATCTCCAAACCGTTTCAGGGTCAGTTGCAAGCTGGCGAGATCATCGCTATGGCTACTCATTAGCAAGGGGTACAGGGAGCCGATCCACAGCGCAAATGCCATGAAGTGAAAAATAATCGCCACTTGTGAAGTGAGGGGCAGTACCGAGATGTGCCCACCTACTCGAAAGCTGAACGCCAATAGCAATAAAGCCAGAGAATACACCAGCATCTGCAGGCGGTAAAATGTCTGCCCCGGGCCCCGTGTCAGTTGCCTGGTGGTGCGTAACAATCTCAGGCTGGCCACAAATGCAATAACAAAACCAAGTAACCTGGCCACCGACATATCGCCCAGGGGTGTATCCAGCAACAGCGAAGCCATCGTCCAGTCGAACATGGCGATCAGACCATGGTTATTGACGAGGCCAATCTGGATCAGAAAATTAGCAATTACCGCCTGAAATCCCAGTAGGGAACCGAGCATGATATAGAGAAGATTGCGCTCAACTGTGCGCCGACTGCCATCAGAATATAGCCACAGGCAAAGGCTGCCGCCCGCGATGCTGGCGGCGCCGAAATAGAGGAATAATTTACAAACTAAACTGGCGAATTCCCAAGTAGTTGGGAAGCTGAACATGGAATAATTCTAAAGCGTAGCAGCGTCGTGACCCTGGGCTTGCGCCGCAGCGCCATGACGGTGGCCTTCGGCTGCACCATGGCCGTGGTCAGCGCCAACTGCATCGGTTGCGTTTGGGTCGACTGTGAAACTAAAGGAATTACTGACCGCGTGCCCATCGGCTCCGATCACGGCCCAGTTAACAGTGAATTCCCCAGGATGCATAGCCGGCGTCTCAATCCTGTAGCTCACCATGGCTTCACTATTTGCTTCGAATTTAGTAGGCATTTCGTGACCCACGCCCATCAACTCCAATTTGAGAAGTTTTACCGGCTCTGTGAACACCAGTAGCAGATGCTCTGGTGGAGTCTTGACGGTGGCAGCAGCTGCGGGAGTGGATTCTTTCAAGCCAGTGTGGGCAGAGGCGCTTAATTGCAGTAACACCGCCAGGCTGGCACACAGGAGTAGTCTTACGGTGGCTGGAATTTTCATAGAAGCACCTCGGGGCAACAAGTCCGGATCTTAGCTGTGATTAATTATCAGCTTGTAGTTTGGATTATCGCAGCTTTACTATTAAATCGCGAATTGCTACTGCAGCAATAATCCCCACGTCAACTACTTGCGTTGCCAGACATGGGTCAGTGGAGACAAGTTTATCTCATCGAATACAGTGCCCTCCCTCGTCCCCAGCACCATAATTAAAGCCCTCGCGATGTCTTCCGGTTCGATGGCATTTTCCTCGGCCGCACCCGGTTCGAAATTCAAGTCCGCAAAGAAAGCTGTGCGAACCGCGCCGGGATTGATCAGGGTCACCCGTACATTGGATCGGGCACATTCTTCACGCAATGCCTGGGCGAAACCACGAATGGCGAATTTGCTGGCGCAGTAAATGCTGCCCTGTCTGGTTCCCTGCAGGGCCGCTTCCGAACCGGTGAATATAATATCGGCATGCCCCTGTTTTTTGAGTAGCGGCAGAAACGCTTTGGTGACGATGACATGACTCATGAAATTGGTATCCATTACCCTTTGAATATCTAGCAATGACAATTGTTCCAGATTCCCCATTTTTCCTATGCCTGCATTGTTCACAACTGCCTTGATAGGTAGTTCGTTGGCATCGATAATCCCGGCAAGCACCGCGGACAATGACTCAAACCTGGCCATATCCACAGACACGCCGGAAAACCGCTCGTGCTCCATCGCAGCATGTTCGAAATCCTTGGCCAGGCCCAACACATGGTAGCCATCCTCGAGCAGTGCATTTACCATCGCCAGTCCAATACCGGATGAGGCACCGGACACTACAACCAGTTTTTCATGCAATTGGGACATGGACGATCCTGTAAAATTTCTCTATGAACACGATTATTTACCCGCACCGATAATACTGTTGCGGGTTAATAAAACCAAATAACAGTTCTTCGAGGGCCTCGAGCTGTTCGCTCTCCCTGTCGATCGAAAGTAATACCAGCCCATTCCGAGTCTCGGTTTGCCGCGCAAACAAGGCTTCATCCGGATACAGCTTGACGATATTCTTGTAATAGCCAAGGGGCATGCGAAACAACCCGTTGCTGACCGAGTGCACCGTGGAGGGGTCAATCTTTTCGAATACCTCGATAAATAATTGCCGATATGCAGCCAGGGTATCGGTTGCATCGGTGCCTGCTTCGAATATTTCCGAACCGAAGATAATCGGCTCGAAACGAAGTGCTACTTTCCATCCCGCCATCTGCAGTTTCCCCAGCGCCTCAATTCGTTTATCTATGCCCGGTACTTTATGTTCCCATCCTGCCCCCGCTTGCCTTGGGGTGAAGCTCATGGCAATTACGCAATTTGGTATTGGCTGCATTTCCAACAAATGTCTGATCTGAGTACTCTTGGTTCTTATTTCCAGTGTCGCCTGCGGGCGGCGGGAAAATTCCGGGACGAAGAATCGACAGAAATTGCTTACTGGATCCAATGCGAGACTGTCACAGTCGTAGCCGCTGTAAAAAACTGGAGAACCAGCAGATTGTTCAATGGCAGCGTCGATCGCAGCCCCAAAGTCTTCATAGTTAGTGAATAATACGTAGTTCGCCGAACGATACATGCCTTGTAGAAAGCAATAGCGGCAGTCATAGACGCAATTAAGCATGTGCGAGAAGTAATAACTGGCGCTGGCATCGAAACCGTAGCCGGCTGGCGCTGGCAGCACCAACTTGCCATATTTCTTCGCCAGAATCAGGGCTGGAGCGCGTTTCTGCAGACGAAAATTCTGGGCCTTACGATTGAATATCTCTGAGTATCTTTCACAGCGTATTTGCGGAAGATCCGGAAATCTCTGTACAATGGATTCTACCCTTTCGGTATTTGCCACTTCTTCTTCTATGTAGATAGCAGAGAACATTGCCAATCACTGCCCCTTGGATCGCCGTAAGTTGAGCTCAAGCTCTGCTATTAGTTGCCTGGCGGAATTGAAAGATTTTTCCAAAATATCATTCAACTTATCGCTGCATTTGAGGGCGTGATAGCGCTGGACCAGGCGCTTGAGCTGGAGCCGTTGGGTGACACTCGGGTTTAGCTTCGACTCCAGTTGCACAAGTACTGCCGGCGGCTTGTAGGCATTGTTATATGCCCCCGCCAGTTCCTGCAATCCCGATACCAGTCGTTGAATCTGATCGATCTGCCCCGACAAACAATCGGTCACGAAGCTGGCATCTATGTTTGCAACTGAATTGAAAGGATTGTCGGAAATAATTTTATAAACCTGGGCAAGCTCTGCACTTACTAATCCCATTGCGCTTGCGTAAAACCCCGACGCCTCCATTTCATAAGCGGCATTTTCTGGATAATTGAGTTCCGGTGTGTCGACGCTGATTACGTCGCCGGTAGCGAAACCGGAAAACATCTGGCTTGGATAAAAACAGTTCGAGGACTCCCTCTCAATAATTTTGTGTGCCAGGATTCCTGCACCGATAGCGAGCTTCTGATGACCGGCAATACCAACATTTAGCCAGCCCGCTACTAACCCCATTTGCTGCGCCTGCCATTCCCCTAGGTGGACTGTAGCAGCCATCGCTGCCTGCCGACCCATACCGCTAACTATTAAACAAATGCCCTCTTCACTGCCATAGATTGGATATGGCTTTGCCGCCAGTTGCCGACTTAACCGAAAACATTCGATGAGGGGCTTCGCTTCGAGAGCGTGAGCCACCACTAGGTTCACCCCGTTGCAATGCGTCACCCCAATTCTTCCTTGGCGCCCGCTGCATACTTTTCAATCAGGCGCCGGTATTTTTGGGCCAGTTCTGTTTTTTCTCGTTTGCTCGCGCCATTCATCATGATTTTACTTTTCCTGACCAGCATCGCTCGCGCCGCTAACTCCTGTTCCCGTTTAAGCGTTCCCGATCTCAGCAGCTTGTCCAGGGCATGTATTCGAAATCTGTCCATGCCCCAATACTTGTTGGACAATTGATCCTTATGGCCGCCGTATTTTCGTAACAACGCTTGCTCGAGATAGAGCACGGGATATCTGCTGCATATTTTCAACCAGAGGTCGTAATCTTCGCAAGCTGGCAGACTCTCATCGAAGCCGCCTGACTCGCTTAACAGGCTGCGCTCTAGCAGCACCGCCGACGGTGAAATCACACAGCGTGGTAAACAGCGCTGAAACAGATCGCCGCCGCCTTTTTGATGTTTGTTCATTTGGTTGACCCTGACACCACGGCGAATCCATATTTCATCACAATGTACCAGGCGATACTCTCCCTGCTCCCTCAATGCGTCGAGTTGGGCCTGCAGTTTTCCGGGCAACCACTCGTCATCCGAATCCAGAAATGCCAGCAAACTGCTGGTGGTAATCGCCACACCACGATTACGAGCCGCACTAACTCCTTGGTTGCGCTGGTAGCAGTATATGGCCTCAGGAAAATTCTTTTCTACGAATTCTCGTGCACCATCGGTTGAACCGTCGTCCACGACACAGACTTCATCTGCCGGAGAAGTCTGTGCGTACACGGATTTCAACGCGCGGCCCAGTATCTGAACACGGTTAAACACCGGGATTATTGCTGCTACTGTCGGGATCATAATATTTCTATCGCGGATAACAGCCTCATCTGCACTAAATGAAAATGGGAACCGAAGTTCCCATTTTCCCTTTTCCTGACGCCTTGTCAGATAATTATTGGTCTCAAGTATACTTGGCCAGTTCCTTCCTGGCGATAACGCGACGATGTACTTCATCGGGGCCATCTGCCAATCTTAAAGTGCGTTGACTGGTCCACAATGCTGCCAGTGGAAAATCCTGGGAAATACCTGCCGCACCATGCATCTGTATGGCCCGATCAATTACTTTCAGGGCCATGTTAGGGACGGCAACCTTGATTTGAGAAATTGCATCCCTGGCCGCCTTGTTACCAATAGTATCCATCAGCCAGGCTGTCTTGAAGGTTAGCAGCCTGCACATCTCAATTTCGATGCGACTGTCGGCAATGATGTCATAGTTGCCGCCCAATTCCGCCAGGGGCTTGCCGAAAGCTTCACGACTCACCGCGCGCTTACACATTAAATCCAACGCTTTCTCAGCAGCGCCGATGGAGCGCATGCAGTGATGGATTCGACCCGGGCCAAGACGACCCTGAGAAATCTCGAAACCGCGGCCCCGACCAAGAATGAGGTTATTTTCGGGTACACGGACATTGTGAAATTTGATGTGCATGTGTCCATGGGGCGCATCATCGCGTCCGAACACCTGCATCGGGCGCACAACCTCCACTCCTTCTGCATCCATGGGCACGAGAATCTGGGATTGACGATTATGCTTCGGCGCATCCGGATCGGTTACCACCATGCAGATCATAATCTTGCAGCGCACATCCCCGGCACCGGAGATATAAAATTTCTCACCGCTGATGACCCATTCATCACCATCGAGTACGGCACGCGTCGCAATATTAGTCGCATCGGAAGAAGCCACGCCGGGCTCGGTCATGGCAAAGGCAGAGCGTATTTCTCCCGCCAGCAGCGGCTCCAACCACTGCTTCTTTTGTGCTTCAGAGCCATAACGCTCCAATACTTCCATGTTGCCCGTATCCGGTGCGCTGCAATTGAACGCTTCCGACGCGAGCCGGCTGCGCCCCATGATCTCAGCCAGGTGGGCGTATTCGAGATTAGAAATGCCAGCACCGCCCTGACTTTCTGGCAAGAAGAAATTCCACAGGCCCAGTCTGCGCGCCTCATCTTTTAAACTGTTGAGAATTTCATCCTGACGGGCGGTGTGGGACCAGCGATCTCCCACGTCGATCTCATCGTGATATTCCTGCTGCACCGGTTCGACCTTTTCTTCCACGAAGGTGCGAATGGTCTCCCGTACCTCAACCAGTTTTTCTGACAAGCCCAAATCCATCATGGTGGTTACTCCTGCTAAAATCCGTACATAAAGTGCATGTTAGCTTGCGATTGTACCACCGCCATCGATCACAATGGTTTGGCCTGTGGTAAAACTTCCTGCGTCCGAGGCCAGAAATACCGCAGCCCCCGCAATCTCATCTGGCTCCCCGATACGCCTGAGCGGGTATTTTGCAATTGTCGCCTCGTAGATCTCGGGATTTTCCCACAGTGCGCGGGCAAAGTTCGTTCGCACCAGACCCGGTGCAATACAGTTGACCCGCACGTTTTTCGGCCCCCATTCCACCGCCAGATTACGCGCAATCTGCATGTCGGCCGCCTTGGAAATAGCGTAGGCTCCCAGGGAGGAAGATCCTTTCAGGCCACCGATCGAAGACACAATGATTACGGCACCGCCGCCGGCCTCTGCCATCGCCGGGATCACCATCTGGCACAGCCTGTGAACACTGCCGATATTTGAATGCATTACCTTGTCGAATGCTGCATCCGAAATATCCTGGGAGGGGCCAAAATAGGGGTTGATTGCCGCATTGCAAACCAGGATATCGATTCTTCCCAGCTGCTCTTCGGTTTTCGACACCAGTTCCTGTAGTTCTTCCTTGTAATTAATGTTGCAGGCAATCGCGATCGCCGTGCCCCCCTGTGTATTTATGTCAGCAGCCACCTGATCACAGGCATCCTGGCTCCGGCTGGAGATAACAACGCTCGCCCCCTGCTCAGCCATGCGAGTTGCAATCGCCTGTCCAATCCCCTTGCTCGAGCCCGTAATCAGGGCAACTTTAGACTTAAGATTAAATAAACTCATATCCACTCCATTCAATTGCTGCCGGGGCGCTCGACGGCGTAATTTTTCCTGTCTTGCGGATCTGGCGATAAAACAGCAGGCAGTTAAATTACACCCGCAACGAGGGTATTAGCTACCGGATTTCTGCCGTGGGCAGAACAGTTTTACATTGAGAACTCGCGCTATTCTGTCCATGGTCGCCGTCCTTTCGAGATGCTGGTGCCACCATCGACGGGAATTACGGTGCCATTGGTGTAGGCACCGGCTCTCGACGCCAGGTAGGCAATAATTCCCACCATTTCCTGTGGCCGACCCACCCGGTGCAGAGGGCAGTCGCCTTCGATGTCCGCCTTGAAGTGTTCAAATACATAGTCGGTCATCCTGGATTCGAAAAACCCAGGCGCCACCGCATTGACGGTGATATTCTTCGGCGCCAGATCCACTGCCAGGGTGCGCGTGAGGTGGTGCAATGCTGCCTTGCTGGCGGAATAGGCAAATGTAGGCACACGCTGCACGATAGGCACGTGGATGCCGTCCATCGATCCAATATTAATAACCCGTGCAGGATCTTCCGTGCTCGCTGCCTTTTCCAATAAGGGCAGGAAATCCCGGGTCATGGAAAACACCGCATTCAGGTTTGTATTCATGACCTTGGCAAATCCCGTGTCCGGGTAGTCTTCAATTTCTGCCCCCCAGTTGGCACCGGCGTTGTTGATAAGAATACTCAGACTGCCAAACTTTGACTCTACTGCAGAAACCAGTGCTGCCCTGTCTCCCGCATCGGTTACGTCGGCTGCAATTGCGCTGCAATCTCCGTATTGCTGCAATTCTCCAAGCGCCAGGTCACATTTTTCTTTTTTCCTGGATGCGATCATTACCCGCGCGCCATTTAGCAATAGGCCCTTGGCCATGATCAGCCCAAGCCCGCTGGAACCGCCTGTTACCAGCGCGGTCTTGCCTGCAAGAGAAAACAGATTCGATATTTTGTAGTCGTCGGTGGCACCGTCTGTCATTAATCTTCATCCGCCACTTTAACTAATTGCTTGCCAAAATTTCTACCCTTGAGCACGTCTCGAAGATAGCCCGGTGCATTTTCCAAGCCCTCGCCGATGCTCTCTCTGTACTTTACGCTGCCATCGGCAACCCAGCCTCCCAGAAGGTGGGTGGCTTCGAGCCAGCGATCACGAAACTCTGTGACGACGAAGAATCGGTGCTCGGGAATATCTTCTAACCGCTTTAGAATGTGAAATGGCGTTTCTGCCTGGGTAATGTCTTCATCGTTATAGTTCGAAATATAGCCACAGATCGGTACCCTGGCCCCGGGATTTAGCAAGGGCGCCACGGCTTTGGTCACGTCTCCTCCCACATTTTCGAAATATATATCGATGCCATCGGGACAGGCATCGGCAAGCTCCTCGGCCAGATTACCCGCCTTGTAATCGATGCAGGCATCAAAATTTAATTCCTCTTTCACGTAGCGGCACTTCTCCGGGCCGCCGGCGATACCGACCGCACGCAGGCCCCTAATTTTGGCTATTTGTCCTACGGCAGAGCCGACGGCACCCGAGGCGGCGGCTACCACCAGGGTTTCGCCGTCTGCTGGCTTGCCAACTTCAGTTAGGCCGAAGAAGGCCGTGCGCCCGGGCATGCCGACGACACCTAGATGCGCAGACAGGCTGCCGTTACTCAAATCCACTTTCATCAGCCGGGCATCATCGGCATCGGCGACAATGTAAGACTGCCAGCCCATGTGTGCGGCGACCCGATCACCGACAGCAAAAGAGTCTGAGCTAGTCTTAATCACTATTCCTGTCGACTCCCCGGACATGATATCGCCTATCTCCAGAGGCGCGACATAGGATTTATTGTCGTTCATGCGCCCACGCATATAGGGGTCGATAGAGAGCCAGCACACCTTTATCAGAATCTGGCCTGCTTCCAACTCCGGAATTTCCGCTTCTTCTATTCGAAAACATTCATCATCCGGTTCCCCCAGGGGACGCTTGGCGAATATTACCTGTTTGTTCTTGATCATTATTGGTTCCTGCTGACGAGATCTGCGAAATATCGTCTGTGAATTGGCTTAAGCGCTGCAGTTTACATTAACTCACCGAACCGGAACAACCGCAGACAGGGCTGCATCCATCTTCGGCCTGCCTATTCTCTGTACTCGCTGGTGTATGCGATTCTCCTGGTGCGTGCACGCAGTGCTGGTTTTGGACGCGATACCAGTAACTGTAAAATTCTTCAAAGCCCAATTTTTCGTATAATCGCAGCGCAGCGAAGTTAGCCGACTCCACCTGCAAATAGGCATACCTGGCCCCATTAGAGAACCCCCAGCGCATCAGCTGTTGCAGCAAACTGGTTCCGGATCCCATATCTCGATGTGCTTCGCCGGTTGCGATTCCATAAATCCCCAGAACATCATCACTGATTACGCCCATGCCACAACTCACTGTAATACCCAGCTTATCCTTGAGAGTCAGAAAACAGTGGACTGCAGCAATCTTGCTCAAGGTTATGTGATGGACGCCGATTTGCGTATCACTGCGGCCCCCGATTGTTTGCCAGACGCGTAACCAGTCATTTAACTCGAGCGATACAGACACATGGGCATGCGTGGATTTCCGTATTGGCAAATCGCAGAGCAGTACGCGTGTGGGCGCCTCTAGACCGTATCCCTTGCCGGCGAGATAGCTGTCAAGGAGTTGGGAATCCAGGTTTCTGTTTTCGCGACTATCCAAAATTCTGACGATAGCGGGCAAACCCCTCTGCCCGAAGAAAGCCTCGGTAGAGCGCAGCAAGTCGCTGTGCTCATAGTTAACACGAGGGTAGACATTTAGGGAGTTTGATCGACGATTCACGCCACGGGCATATCTCAATACTCCGAAGGGTAGTGCTATTTCTTCCAGCGCTGGCCAGGCCAGCCTGGCGGCGTCCTCGATTTTCAACATCTTCATCTTCTGGCTCTCTTCAATCATTCACAGGCAAAAAAAACCTCTAAGGTCGGAGACACATAGAGGTTTTTTGAATCTTTGTTACTAACTATCTAAAACCACAGTCTCCAATTTGAGTAAACGCCGCGCGCAAGGCACGGCGGGACACTGCGTTTACCGCTGTCGCCTGATTCAAGATTGTATTAAAGGCTGTGCTATTCATTGCTGATCTTGTGTATTCCCGCTGTTATGGCCCTGCTTGATTTGACCTGTGTAATCGAGGCCTGGCAGCCAAATTCTATGCTTGTATGCCTTAGCGCCCGAGACTCTATGGGAATCCGGAATTACTGTCAACGTTTTTGTGTTGATCTTTAGGCGACCCCTGATTAGGTATTCATTGTCTCTGCGTGAAATATCCGGGCTAGGCGCGTCGCTCTCGGAGTCCCTCTAGATCTTTTATATTCAGATCGAAGAATGGATTCTCGAAGTCCAGAACCTGGGCCTGTCTTCCAGTAATAAATCCCTCAATCACAAGCACGACGATATACACCGTTAATACGGTCACTAACAAGGTATAACGATTTTTCAATATGATATTTTTCATACGCAATTCCTTTAAAAAAGCCCGTCGCTACTGAGCATCCAGGCCCGCTCTCAATCAATAAACCGTCGCATGTAAACGGCACCGGCAAGCAGGATAGATCCCACCATTATCCCAAACAACATGTCGTAGTTAATTAGCCTTTCAACTACATCCTGGAAATCCAATATCAGGTATTGAGTTGGAGTGGATCTGCTCTCGACAAAATTGCCTAAAAATTGTGTGCCGAAAATGAATTCTTCCAAAAATCCTACCAGGATGAATACACCGATTGCCCACATAATCGGTGTGCGCTTTGCGAACGCCGAAAACAGTATTACCCAGCCGATCGTCGGCAGCAACCACAGAGTCGTTGTGATAATTGACAGGTATACAAATACAAGGCTCGCCACCGCTGCCAGAAACATATAGCCGAGCCCGGCTACCTCGATATCGTAACTCCACCCGAGGATAGTGAGCCATAGCATGGCTACGACATAGAGCACAAACATCGTGGCTATGTAGAAAAGTGGCGCTACAATCCCAATCGTCGCCAATTTCGACAGCACGGTATTTAAGTTGGAGACGGGCATGGATTGCCAGAGCAATATGCTGAGTTCCTGGCGATCCTGATACAGGGAGTTCATCAAGTAGATGATTGCGCAAAAATAAAATACCCCGACGAACGGGATCGCGAGAAACATAAAAATTGGGGCCATTTCCAGCGGTGACAAGCCATCAAACAACAGCGCCATGTATTCGATACCTACCGATTTCAAATCTTGCCCCATCTGCGTCATCGCCCAAACACTAAAAAGCAGGATTAACCCGGCGAGAATTGCCGGCGCCATGATAAACAAATTGCGATGTTCTATCATTTCCCGCTTTAACAGGGCGAGGAACTGTAGAAGATGGAATTTATTCATGTCTGCTGTCCTTCATCTTGGCGACAAACAAGTCGGCAACGCTGGGTGTGTACATCTCCCCCAGGGGCTGTAGCTGAGCCTTTGGCACCGATTCGAATGTATAGGATTTTTTACCCAGGAGTTCGCGAATATGAATGGGGTTTAGTGCATCAGCTTGCGCGATTTGTTCTGGATGCACTACGACTTCGGTATAGATATCCGCGAGCTCCGTCATCATGGCACTGAGTGCTATTTTCCCCTTATTGATGAAGATCAGATGGGTTAGCAGCGCCTCAATCTCTTCCACCTGATGGGTGCTGATGACGATAGTGCGATCTCCGTCGTAATAGTCATTGAGCAGGCGATCATAAAATTCTTTTCGGTAAATGATGTCCAGGCCGAGGGTTGGCTCATCCAATATCAGCAACTTGACATCGATCGCCATCACCACGGCCAGGTGCAATTGAGTCACCATGCCTTTCGACAATTCCTTTATCCGTTTATTGGCAGGAATATCCGTAGTACTCAAAAATTTTTCGGTTTTAATTCGATCAAACTTTGGATGCACGCCTGCCACGTAGTCGATAAGCTGGGAAACCTTGAACCATTTGGGCAAGATGCCCACATCGGCGATAAAGCACACGTCCTCCATCAACTTATGCCGCGCCGCGCGAGGGTCCATACCGGCGACGTTCAGTTCGCCTTCGACATCGCACAATCCAATCAGTGCCTTCAGTGCGGTGGTTTTTCCCGCACCATTGGGCCCAATCAAGCCGCTGATAGCGCCGGTTGGAATAGTAAGATTAATCCCATCCAGCGCCTTGAGACTGCCGTAGGTTTTCGTCAGCGCCCTGGCTTCAACGATATTACTCATTGCTCGTCCTTATCGCCTTGGCTCTATCGAGCCTTATGGCTGCCAATGAGTTCGTGGATCTCCAGACCCAATCTCTCAATCCGCTCGATAATTTGTGGCCATTCCTGTTCGAGAAACTTGACCCGTTCCTGCTTCGACAATTTTTCCTTCGCTCCAGTAACAACATACATTCCTAGCCCCCGTTTTTTTTCCACCAAACCATCATCAACTAGAATTTGAATCGCTTTAGATACTGTAATGGGATTAATGCGCTGTTCACTGGAAATCTGCCGCACCGAGGGCAGTGCATCGCCCTCACTCAGCAAGCCATCCATGATCAGCTCGACCAAACGGTCTCTTAGCTGCAGGTAAATCGGCTCTTTGTTATTCCAGTTGATTTCCACTCAGACCACTCTGCTGTGTCTCATCCAGCTACCCATATAGTGTTATACATAACTATAACACCATATCAGTAGATAGCAAGCAAATTAATCAGTATGTTAAGTGTTTGTTTTACTATGTTTTTATCTTTCTGACGCCAGAACCGGCGTCAGAGGGCCACTGCCGACGGGTATCCAAGAGGGTAAAACCTTCAAGTAATCCCGTATTTTCATCTTCAGGAAAGCCGGATATCCCGGTGACTGACTCAATTGAACACGGCAAAGATATCCCGTGCAACACCATCCCGGCTAATGATAGATTTAAGCTTCTTCAGTGCCTCAATCTGTATTTGACGAACTCGTTCCCGGGTTAACCCGATGGCACTGCCGACGTTTTCCAGGGTATCGCTGTCATAGCCGTTGAGTCCGAATCGCCGCGACAAAATCTCCCTGTGCCTATCCGGGAGTTGATGCAGCCAGTTGCCCAGGCGCTGACGTAGTTCCGAATTCTGCAGGAGATTATCTGGCCCCTGGCCATTGTCGGCGGCAAAGGTACCTTGCAGAGTAATTTCCCCATCGGCCAGAATCAGCGCATCCGCAGAAGTCACTTTTTCGCTTAGACGTAGCAGTCGTTTAATCTCCGGAACGGTTTTGCCGACTTCGGCTGCAATCTCTTCCGCGCTTGGATCCCGTGCTTTCCTGGTGGCTAATTGCTGTGCCTTCCGCAGCACCGAGTTCAACTCTTTAGTTACGTGCACGGGTAAGCGAATGGTTCGGGCCT
>Ga0207991_1000017_pt1 | contig 98165 bp, 84 predicted proteins | sample ETN07SmetaG_FD_185786 | JGI IMG/M metagenome (GOLD analysis project Ga0207991, IMG submission 185786) | Marine microbial and viral communities from oxygen minimum zone, Eastern Pacific Ocean - ETNP2014F14-07SV275 (SPAdes) (version 2) | ecosystem: Environmental > Aquatic > Marine > Oceanic ...
CCATCCAACTATAAAAACTGCCATCCTTCAAGCGGTCGAATCCAATTTTAAATCCAACGGGTTCATTATCTATCTTAGAAATGAGAGCTAGATGTTTTCCGTCACATCGTTTTTTGTATTCTTCGATATTATAAGGCTGGTCAAACTCGGGAATTTTAAATGACAAATCCACACATTCCTGAAAAAGGCCAATCCTAATTTTCAATTCCATTATTTTTTTGTGGTTTTTTTATTATGTTTTTCGCTCTTTTTTACGTGCAGCAGGGAACAGGATATTATTCAAAATTAACCGATAACCCGGCGAATTCCGGTGGAGTGACAAATCCGTGGGTGGATCACCTACAAAATGCTGATAATCTTCTGGATCATGTCCGCCATAAAATGTAAATGTGCCTTTTCCAAAATTCCCATGAAGATATTTTACTTGGTCTGATGCGGGATCTTCACCCATAATTACAATATGGTTTTTAATTCTATCTTTATGAAATCCTGTGGTTTGTCCCATGAATCCTTTAACAATGGTCACATGGTTTTGGGTGAGCATGGTAGGCACCGGATCATACTTGGCAGAGAATTCAAACAACGAAAAATAATCAGCTTCTGCGCCTCGTGTTACGGGATTATGGCTGGGTGGAATATCAATATCAGAAAATTCATATACCATGGGATCCGGTAAAAGCTTGAATCCAGTAAAAGCAAATGGTAGCGAATAATCCAATTTTGAATGAAGACTGGGATCGATGGGTGTCCCATCAAAAACGGAATGTGCCCCATCTACATTTTCCATGGAAAGTGCAATGTCGTATGAGTCTGTAGCGGAGCACATGGCAAATAGAAATCCGCCATTGCCAACATAATTTTTTATGTTTCGAGCAATTGCTTTCTTTTGTTCGTGGACACTGGGATAACCCAATTTGGTAGCCACTGATTCAAATTGTCTTTTCTGATCCTGGTACCATTGTGCATTATGGTGGCTTCTATAAAATTTACCATATTGCCCAGTAAAATCTTCATGATGAAGATGGAGCCAATCGTAATCTTTCAATTTTCCTAAATGGACTTCTTCATCCCAAAGAGTTTCATAATCTACTTCCGCATAATTTAGCGCCAATGTTACTGCATCATCCCAGGGTTGTTTATTTGGTGGTGTATAAATGGCAATTTTTGGTTTCTTTTCCAAGAGAACAATATCCATATTACCTTGGTCTATTTCTGAATAAATATTAACCAAATCATTTACATTAATTCGTTCAAAAGTAACCCCACGTATCCGACATTCTAATTGAATAAACTGGTGAGCATCTATCAAAAAAGATCCACCGCGATAATTTAAAAGCCAATCAATAGTGATATTTTTTGTTAAAGTGTAATAGGCAATCCCGTAAGCTTTTAGGTGATCATTTTGGGACTGATCCATAGGAATAAGAATCTTTTGCCCAAGGGCAAATGTAAAAGAGAGAAGTAGAAGAAACTGTTTCATTAACTTTCCGATTGTTGCAATGTTCGAATGTGATACCGAATGGGTTCAGAAAAAATGGAGTTTGGAAATTCATCTAATATTCTCATATACTGCTCAAGAGATTTTTCCATATCCATAAATTTTGTTTCAAAAATTTCTCCTGCTAAAATGATACCTCTATCTCCTAACGGAGTACCACCTAATGATAATGCTAATTTTATGGCTTCATCATATTCTCTAAGTTGAAAATGTAATAGACTTTTACGAAGTATTGCCAAGGGTACAATTTTTGCGTCGGACATTTCTTCTAATAAAAATTGAAGTTCTTTGATAGAATCACCAATTTTTCTTTGTCGCAAATACCATTCGGATTTAAGAAAGTGAAGAAAAGCAGATTTGCTTATAGGGTCATTATCATAATATTGTGTCAGAATATTTTTTAATTCCATCAAATCATTAAACGATGGATCAATTGGATTTAGAGCCATAAATGATGATTGAACAATATCAATTGTGGAATCAGGGTCGTTAGTCAGAAAATGAATAAGAATCATTTTTTGTTCGATTTCAGGAACAGAGTGTCGTTTAAGTTGAAACTCTAAAAACACTAAAGCATCCTCTGATTTTCCTTTGGCCATTAATACATCTGCAATTCTTAATGTAATTTTTAATCTCAATTTTTTGTCAGGCTTATTTTGAATAGCTTTATGAAGTAGTTCATAGGCTTGGTCAAAATCTTGGAGAATCCGGTATTTAATCTCGCCTAATCGGAAATATGCTTCAGCTAATAAAGGAGATTTGGGTAAAGAAACTAATAGAGAATCATATAGGGAAATGCTGGATTCAAGATACTCGGGCGAAATGATAGAATTCACTTGAAATGGATTTTCAAAAAATAAATTGTTATCAAAAAAATATGGGATTATATGAGAATCATTCACAGGAATTATTTGATCTTCAAATGTCTGGGCGAGTCCTAAAAGTGCTTTTCCAGCGAAATTTGAATTAAGTTTCAATCCCAAAATATAATTGTATGCATTGATTGAAATATCATACTGATTTTCTTTTCGACAGTCATTTGCAAATTTTAACCATTCGATAACATTAGGATTTCTTAATTCGGTTAGTTGTTTTTTTACAGAAAAAGCGAGATCATATTTTTGTTGCTTAAAATAAAATTCACTTAAAACATTCAAGATGATAATTGGATTTTCTTGGGATGCGGTTTTGAGATTATTCTCTATGATTGGAACCGCATCTTCATCATCGCTCATCAGAAGAATCCTACGCTGGATAGTCCCATTCTGTTTTGAATTGTGGACTAAATGGAGAATGAATTGGTCCATTGCTTTATCATAAACTCGGCGAGTTTGGTAATAGATCCCTGCTTCATAAGCCATGAAGGATTGCCCAAAAATATCTCGCCCTTTTTTCAATAATGAGATTAATTCATTATCTAAACCATAGCGACCGTAAAGAGAAACCATGATTCGATAATAAGATCGATTATTTTTAAATTTTTCTATGCCTGCTGCCCATACAATTTTTGCTTCTATTTGCTGGTCATTTAGAAAATGAAATTCACCTAGTTCAGAATAAAGTTGAATATCGTTTGGAGAATTCACAAGTCTTCCACGGATGAATTGAATCCCATCATTAAATCGTCTGTTTTTCTTAAAAAGAGATTTTAGATCTCGAATCGTCCGATAATTTTTTGGATCTTTTAAAAGAACTGCTTCATACACTGCTATCGCCCCATCCAAATCACCTTTTCTTTCAAGCATTTTAGCTGTTTTTAATGATGCATTGATGGGTACGTTATTTTGGCCGAGGAGAACGCCCAAAAGTACAAAGCTAAAAACCCAATTTTGTTTACGGTTCAATTTCAGCCTCAGGATCTAATTCAATATTTGTTTGTTCTACTTCAATTTGACTCAAGGAATTGAAATAACGCTTTATCATGGTTTGATGCTCCCGGGAATAACCAGCATTAATGGCTTTATTTAAAGCCTGAAGAGCAAGGTTTTGTCGTTGTCCCATATCAGTAGGTAAGCCACCGGGACCTTCGAATAACACAGTAGATTCTGCTGACGTTGATTTTCGTTCGTCTTTATATCCTCGTTGAGTCATAGATGTTTGGCTATCCAACATTCTAGATAATATCCGTTGTTGCCGCTCTTGTGTTTTTCGGGTGAATCGTCTTCTTTGCAGATCTTTGATAACCTCATCCATTTCTTTACCAATACCGCCCAAATCACCCATCCCTTTTTGGCCCGAATGTCGCATTTCATTCATCATCTGTTCCAAAGATTTTCGAATACCCTGTTGTTTTTGTAGCATTCGCTGCATCATTTGTTGTTGAGCTGCTGCTGCCATTTGCCCCATACTTAAATTCATACCTTGTTGATTTAAGCCTTGTTGCTGCCCAGCCATTTGTTGCATCATTTTCAGAAATTGAGCATATCCGCTAGCGGAACCCGATTGCTGCATATTTTGCATACTATTAAATAGACCTAAAGCCGCTTCATTCAACCCTTCCATGGCTGCGTCTTGCCCTTTACCCGCTTGGCTTACATTTCGATCAGTCAATTTATTTTTTGCCTCTTGCATCCCAGCGTTGGCTTTTCCAACACCACGACCAATTTCGGGGGTAATGGCAAATGTTTCTTTGGAAAGTTCCACCATTTGATTCATCATCGATTGTAGCTGATCCTGCAGAACTTGTTGCCTTGCTGCTAATTCTCTTAATCGAGGTGAATTTCTTGATGCAGATTTTACATCAGATCGTAACCGTTCTTCCTCAGAAGATAAATAGAGCATATCCTGCATTAATGCTTGAAATTTTTCTGTCATTTCAGCTACAGTTTCCTGTTGGAACTGTTGCTGTATTTCATTCATTTGTTGCATCATCATTTGCATATTTTCTAATGATTTCTCACTGCTATTTTTAGCGTGTTGCAAATTTTGTTGAGACAAATTTTCCATCGTTTCCATGAGATTAGATTCTGTTTGTTCTGTCAGATGAGAATCAGCCATTTCGGAAAGATCATCAGATGTCTTTTGACTATAAGGTTCTACAAGTTCAGATGCTTCTTCCATGAGAGATTTTAGGTTCTCGAATTCTTCCAGGTTTCTTTTTTCTTCCTGAACCAGCCTTTCTAGAGTGGATTGATCTGTCTGTTCGTTGGTTTGGTTTATCTCCTGATCCAAGGATTGCTGCTGATTGAATAGTTGTTCCATTCTTGCCTGGAGTTCATCCATTTTTTGTTCAGCTTTGATTCGTTTAAAAATTTCTAGATACCGGTCTAAATCTTGTTCTATTTGAGCCATATTTTCCGAAAGATCTTTTAGTGCGTCTTGGAGTTGTTTCATATCCATATTTTCCAATGCTTCTTGAAGATCGCTCATATTGTCCATCATATCTTCAGGAATCAAATCACGAATGAGTTCTGATAATTCTTTGAATTTATCCAATAGGTCCGGCGAAAAAAGCTCATGTTTATCTGCTTGATCTGTAATGGATTCAATAGCTTCTGCCATCTTTTCCAAATTATTTAATTCTTCTTTTGCCTTTTCCATGGCCTTCTTCACGGATTGCTGTTGATCCCAATCAAGTTCTTTGGACTTAAGTGCTTCTAATTCCAATACTTCAAAAAGATCTTTCAATTCCTGAAATTCTTCTGCACCTGTTTCCATCTCCTCCACGAAATCTGATTCTGTATTTTCAGCAGTTTCGTATAAATCCGCCAAAGAAGGAACGCGGGCAATGAATGTAGAAGAAACAGTTTTCTTTGGACCGGATATATTATCATTATCCGTGATTTCAAAATGGAAGTGTACTTCATCTTCGGGCATAAGGTGCATGTCACCTAAATCCCATAAATAGTGAATAGTTTGGAAAACGGTATCAGGATTCAAATCATGAATGGTAAACATGGCCACATAAGGATCTGCCTTAAGATAGGTTGGCCGACGAACTTCGTATGCAACCTGTAGATTAGAAAAACCATAGTCATCTTCTACTTCAAGATGGATAGGGATAGACTGGTCGCTCCCTAATTCAATCATTGGTGCTGGTTTAATCACAAATAGGCTTGGATCGTTATCAGGCATTATTTCAATTGAATAGGGAACGGGATCTCTATTTGTTATCCCACGCTGATCCACAAGATTGACTGTGAATTCACCAGGCATTTTCATTATAAAATATCCAGAAGCGGAACGATGATTGGAAGCCAAGTTGGATTGTTCCCCATTGATGGTTAAATAAGCCGCATCTAAAACTCGATTAGATGACAAATAAATTTGTACTTTTGATCCTTTAAGCCCTTGGACCACTGCTACATTTCCTTCCTGGGTTTCTGTTACCATTCCGCTATATTTTGGAGGAACAACTGTAATCAAAAAAGATTCAAAAAAGGGTCTGTCAGTAACAAATATTGTATCTGGGCTTGAGGTAACTTTTTCCCAAGCTTCCCAAAAATATTCAGCATTTACCACAGCGGTGTATGAGTAGTCCTGAAATAATTCAGGTAATTTAAAATTATAATTCCCAGTGGAATCTTTATTTGCTGAAAACATTAAAGTCAATGAATCCCGTTCATGGGTAGATGCTTGGCTTGGAATTAATTGAAGGTTTACGATTTTTGGCGTTGCTCCCAAAGCCTCAATATTTATCTCTGCTTTTTCTCCTCCTAAAATATGTAGATCCCCTGCTTTACTTATAAGAGAAAATGGCTTCGGCGCAGGGAATTCGATACTTGGGTGGATCCATCGGTAATATGAATCAGCTGTATTGTTATAATTCACGCTAAAAACCAGAATCATTACAATCCAAGATCCAAGTAGTCCCTTTTTAAGTATTTCTAATCTTGTATCTTTTAAAAGTATAGAATAATTAAGATCACCTAGTCTTTGTGAAATTTTATTAATGTATGATTTTGCTAATTCTTTTGATTCATTTTTTCCAGAACTCAATTCTAATTGTAGAGCATTTAAAATTGTATCCTTTTTCTCCGGAAATGCGACATGGCCCAAACGAAGGGATATTGTTTCAATTTTATATCGATCTATTTTATCAGACTCTGATCTAAAATATTGTATTGTCCAAAACAAGCAATAAGTGATAAGAATCACACAAATAAAGGAAATAATATAAATCTTGGTTTTTGGAAGAAAATAAAAAACTGTTTCTAATTCAATACCTATTAAAAATAATAAAGATGCAAAAATCCCTGCATATAGCAAACTCACCAGAAGATCTTGCCAAAACAGAATAGATCTGGCATGGTGGATATGTTTTTGGATCTGCATTATTGGGTCAGGGCGAAATAAATAATATTCACGCCCATTTTTAAGGATGCTTCCCGGACAGGCCATGGGTCTTTATGAACACTGGCATCTTCCCATCCATCTCCTAGGTCAGATTCAAATGTATATAGTAAGATTATCCGGTCCCCCTCAAATAATGCGAATGCTTGTGGTGGAAGATTATCATGCTCATGGATTTTAGGGATCCCATTTTCGAAATGATAATATGATGAAAATATTGCATGTTCATTTGGGAGGACAATTAAGTCCTTATTTGGAAATACTCGTTTTATTTCTCTTCGGAAAGATACATCCATGCCATAATTATCATCTGCATGAAGAAATCCTCCATTCATTAAAATGGATCGTAATGCAATAACTTCATCATCTGTAAAACGGATATTTCCGTGACCCGTCATGTAAAGATAAGGAAATTGATTTGCGTTATCGTCAGTGAGTTTAATGCGAAACTCTTCCGGATGCGCGGACATGGGTGTATTCATATTCAGGTAATTCAATAAATTGGGCAAACTACTGGGATCACTATACCAATCTCCGCCACCACTATAATGAATTCGAGCAATCGAAAAAGATTGAGCGGTGACTAAGCTCGCCCATATGAAGAGTATAACGCCTTTTTTAATCATAAAAACACAATGTAATAATTGAATCATTTGTTCCCAAAAATAGAAGTGGAAAGTTAGCTTGATTTTTATGAGTCTCTTCTTGTAAAAATCATGGGAATCATGGAATTTTACTTACCCATGTTATTCATGAAAAAACATAGTGTACTCATTTTAGTCATCCTATCAGGATTATTCGGGCAATTAGAAGAAAAAAAGAAGCCTAAATCTTTTCTATTTGGTCTGATAAAATTTGATACTCAATCTGCTTACGAAAAAGGTGCGTGGCAAGATAAATGGCTTCATGCCCGTGAATTTGCAACGCCTGTAAAATTTATTCCTATGGAACTTAGATATGGGATTGGGTTTAGTGGAAAAACATCTGGAAGTGCGTCAAATCTGGGTGAAGATTCCGCCAAAGACGATCTGAAAATGATCAAATACGATGAAACTGTGGATCCCATCATTCAGGAGTTTTCCAATTTGTGGGGGTCATCCATGGAAGTGGATGTGGGCTTAATCAATATTCCTTATTATATTATGAAAACCAGTTGGATGAATGTTTTGACCGGGATTACCTATCGTTCAAATCAGCGAATATCTGCTGCGGAAGTTCCTTATACTGAATGGGGAAAAACAAATTCAAACTGGTCCGAATTAAAATATTTTTCACCCAAAACAACAGAAATCCTTCTTACCAATCACTTTCAATATCAGCCATTTAACCACTGGTATTTGAATTTTCGATATTCCTATGGGTACGCATCGGCCAAGATCTATTCTTCGGACAAAGAGACCTGGGATGATTCACCAACTGGTTCTGGCACAGCCATGGCTTTGGGAAGTGGACTTCGATTTATTTTAGATCCGGGTAAGGAAAATCAGTTTTCTTTAGGGATTGATTTTCGTTATTCTTATACGAAGATTCATACCATTGATGATCCGAACGATTTCACACCCATAAGCCGATTTGATTTATCTAATTATGGGTTATACTTCACACTATCTGCTTTTTATGGTGGGCGATTAAGTTCGGGTGATGAAGCTAAAAAACTTTTTTACAGAAAAAATTACATTAAGGCGAAGAAAAAATTTAAACAATTTCTTATCCAATTTCCCGCACATGCTAATCGGTATAAAGCTGAAGAATATATCGCAAAATGTGAACAAAATATTCCCTATCAAATGATGAATGAAGGGGTTGTTTTGGATGACCAAATAAGGACTGGAAAGGCATTGTCGAAATACCTGAAGGCAAGGTCATTGGTTGTTAATGACACACTTATCACAAAATCATTAGATCATCGAATTGACCAAATTGCAAGACAATGGATGAACGATGCAGACATGATGCTTGAAGTATATAAATATGATGATGCTTTAAAGTTAGTAAAGCGAGTAGCAAAATTTTCGACGCATGGGAAAAAAGCAATCCGACGATTTAAATCTTATACTATCCTTGGAGATGGGAAGGAATACCAGTCGGCCGGTTTTATTGGTCAAGCCATGAAAAAATATGCAGAAGCATTGGATATGAATGAGGATTTAATTTATGAAGTCAATGCGCTTCAATATCAAGCAGGGATTCAGATGGCAAACCTGGCTGCGGCTGCGGATGAATTTGATGAAATCCAACTTGCAATTTATTCGTTGGAATATGCCAGGTCTCTTTCTGGAGGAATCGGAAATAAAAATGAGCAGTTACTCATTGATTTAAAAAAGAGATTAAAAGCATTTGATGATTATAAAATACGAACAAAAATTGATTTTATAATGGAAAAAGCAAGAGCTGAAATGGCGATTGCAAGGACGCATCGTATTGAAATTGGTCAAACAATCCCACAGGTACAGGAATTATTAGGGGACCCTCATGAAAAGATTTTAGGGGATAATGGTGAAAATCCAGAAGAACAATTATGGATTTTCTTTATTGAAAGTGGTACGCTCCAACTTTCTTTCAAGAATTATCAATTATTCAAAATTGAAGAGATTTAGTCACCTCTGATTGAAAACTCTCCTATTGAAAGAAATAAAACTCCGGTACTTTTCAAGCTATGAAATTTTTATTAAAGATACTATTTCTTGGTCTAATCCTTTCTTCTGCTTTTTCCCAAACGAGTAAACGTGACTATCAGGATGAATTAAGGAATCAAAATAAAGCCATTAATTCCTTAAATGATGAGATCCACCGATTACGTGGTAAAATCGATAAAGCGGAAACCCAAGAACGATCAGCAGTTAAAAAAATCTTAAATCTTGATGAAGAGATATCCATAACTGAAAAGTTGATAAAAGCTTTAAAACGTGAAGAAGAGAATACACGAGGTCGGATTTCAAGATTAAAGGAAAATATTCGAAAAAATGAAGACGAATTAGATTTTCTTCGTGAACGATATGAATTACGTATAGTCAATACCTATCAAAAAGGTCAATTGACAGATTTGGAAAAGGTATTATCATCAACGACTTGGCGCCAAGCCATGTATAGAACTCATTATTTGAAAATCATTTCTGAAATCGAACAGAATATGACAAAGAAAATAGAGAAATTATTAATTGAGATAAGCCAACAAAAATTAGAGATGGAAGTAACCCTTCGGAACAACCTAAACCTGAAAAGAGAAAAAGAAAAAAATATTAAATCTTATCGAAAATTAAGAATCAGTAGAGAAAAAGAACTCCACAAGATTCGGTCTAATAAAAAATCATTGGCTAACTATATTGACGAAAAGGAAGCGGGTATTCAACAATTAGAAAGTATTATTAAAAAAGTTTTGGAAGACAAGGCACGGTTTGAAAGGGAAGAACGAATTCGACAACAACAACAGGCATTAAAAACGAAAAGTTTTAAATCTTTGAAGGGGAACTTACCATGGCCCGCAAATGGACGAATCATTGCAAAATTCGGAAGGCAGTGGAATCCTAAACTAAAGACAACGACAGATAATCCTGGTATTGATATAAAAGGGCAACCTGGATCCGAAATTAGGTCAATCATGAATGGCGTCGTGACAACGATCACTTATCTTCGAGGATATGGGACAACTATCATAGTTGACAATGGTGGCGGATTCTATACAGTTTTTAGTCATTTAACGAATATACAAACCCATATTGATAGTGAGATCAGAGCAGGTGATGTGATTGCTTATATGGGAGATTCCGGTTCAATAAATGGGGCAAAGCTCCATTTTGAAATTTGGGGAAAAGGACAAAAATTGGATCCTGAAAAATGGTTAATGAAGAAGTAGTATCCCTAAATATTTTATCCGCGCAAGCTAGAGTTTGGGAGCAATTATCTCAAATATTTACATCTACACGCATTGGAAGCGCTTACTTATTTTCTGGCCCACCGGGATGTGGGAAAGAAAGCTTAGCAATTCAATTCGCACAATTATTAAACTGTGAATCCCCGAGTCAAAAACCATGTAATGAATGTCCATCTTGCATGCGATTCAATCAACTCCAACATGAAAAGCTTCAATTAATCTTACCACTTCCAATGGTAAAAACGAAAAAAAGTGAAGGGGATAATGATTCATTTTCTTTAGGAAAAGGGGATTTAGAATTAGTAACAGATGCAATTGCTAAAAAATCTGATGATCCCTTTTATAAAATTCAAATTCCTAAAGCAAACCGAATTTTAATTCAATCTGTAAGGGAATTACGTAAAACTTTATATTTGAAAAGCGAAGCGTCAGGACGAAAAATAGTTCTCATTTTTGATGCCCATTTATTATCTGCGGGGCAGGGAGAAGCGGCCAATGCACTTTTAAAGATATTGGAAGAACCTCCCAAAAATACAACATTGATATTAATAACAGACCATGTTGAATTATTACTCCCAACAATTTTGTCACGATGTCAACGCATTGGGATTCCCAGATTAAATGACAGTTTTATTCAGGATTGGCTTAGAATGAAAATGGTAAAAGAATCAGAAATTCAATTTTTGGCGGGATTAAGTCTTGGCAATATCCATCAGGCACGTTATCTCATTTTGCAATCGGTGGGAGACTTAATGAAATTGGTGAATGGACTTATAAAAATAATCACAAATAATGAACCGGATCAGTGGCGAAAATTCACCCAAACTTATTCTCGCTTGGCTCATCAGGATACTGCCACATTTTCATTCCATTTCATGATGTTAAAAATTTGGTTCCGTTCTGTGAATCGGTTGCAAAATAATGTGAATGATATTCTCCATAGCACATCTTTCAAACCCATGATGGACCGAATCCTTAGAGAATTTCCAAATGCAGATTTCTCAGCAATCACATTTGAATTGGAAGAATCCATTTTAGCTATTCCACAAAATCTCTATATGAACTTAATTTTGACCAATCTCTTAATACGAATTCAAAAACATTTAAAATCATGAGCAAGCCTTTTTACATAACCACACCTATTTATTATGTGAATGATAAACCACATATTGGTCATGCCTATACAACAATATTGGCGGATGTTTTGGCACGATTCCATCGGAATAACGGTCAAGAGACTTTTTTCTTAACCGGCTTGGATGAGCATGGCCAAAAAGTTCAGCAAGCTGCGGAAGAACGTGGGGTGGAAGCCCAGGAACATTGTGATGAAATGGCGCCGCGATTTACGGAACTCTGGGAGCAACTCCATATTTCCAATGATGATTTTATTCGCACCACAGAAGAGAGACATAAAAATGTGGTTCGGGATATTCTTCAACAAGTGATGGATAAGGGTGATATTTATGAAGCGGAATATGAAGGATTGTATTCTGTATCCGAAGAACGATTTATCACAGAAAAAGAAGCGGAGAGCGGAGATTTTCGGGATATTAAAAAATTAAAAGAGAAAAATTATTTTTTCAAAATGGGGAAATATCAACAAAAACTCATTGACCATATTGATTCCAATCCGAAATTTATTCAACCGGAACATCGGAAAAATGAGATTCTTGGTTTTTTACGTAAGCCGTTGAATGACCTCTGTATTTCCCGGCCAAAATCGCGCTTGAACTGGGGTATCGAACTCCCATTCGATTCAAATTATGTAACCTATGTTTGGTTCGATGCTCTAATCAATTATATCTCATCATTGGGGTATGGAACTGATGAAGCATCATTCAAGAAATGGTGGCCTGCATCTTATCATTTAATTGGAAAAGATATTTTAACAACTCACGCTGTGTATTGGCCCACCATGCTCATGTCTCTTGGCATTGAATTACCCCAGTCTATTTTTGCCCATGGATGGTGGCTTATGGGTGAATCTAAAATGAGTAAATCTCTCGGGAATGTAATAAATCCCATGGATCTCATTGATGATTATGGTGTAGATCCGGTACGATATTATCTTATGCGAGAAATGGTTTTGGGGCAAGATTCAAATTTCACCATGGAATCATTTATCCAACGATACAATAGTGATTTGGCCAATGATTTTGGGAATTTATTGAGTCGGGTATCGACTCTCATGAAAAAGAATTATGGTGGAAAAATTCCAGAACCAGGCGAATTAACAGAAGCTGAATCATCCATTAAATCCAATGGGGAATCATTGGGCGAAAAAGTGAATGAAAAAATTAAAGCCATGCGCCTGAATGAAGCCATTGAAGAAACAATGCAATATATCCGCAGTGTGAATAAGTATATGGAAGACAATGCGCCCTGGAAATTGGTGAAAGAAGACAAAGTTGCCGCAGGACGTATCTTATATACGGCAGGTGAAGCGCTTCGAATTGGCGCAGTAATATTGTCACCCGTGATGCCAAACCGCACCGAAATATTACTCAATGCTCTGAACGCTCAGGGGACAGGTTTAACTTGGGGCGAACTCACGCCGGGACGAGAATTGAAGGACCATGAGCCGCTTTTTCCCCGGAAAACTCAAAATTGAAAAATAGACTAAAAAGGATATTCATTTAATGGTCACACGAACTTTAAAAATCCCCTTCCCCCTACTTTTTTTAATTTTCTTTGTTATTCCATTAAATGCAGCTGATAATTCATTTGAAGATGATATAAATAAACTCTCCATTTTCAAAAATGCATTCGATGAAATGTATCAGGAAATGGGTGAAATCCAACAAAGTGCAACTCGGCACAAAACGGGTCATTTTTCCAATGTAGAGAGTGACCAGATTGAAAATCTCCTTTTCCGATATTTAGTATTGCGACGATCTGTTTGGGAGATTATCAATAAGTACCGAGATTATAATACTTATTCCCAAGATCCCACAGAAAATGGGAAAGCCCTTATCATTGGGTACACATCCGCATTAACGCTTTATAAATACAGCGGAATTTTAATCACCCGGAATATGGGTGATGCCCAAACCGTGGACAAATTGAATGAAGCCTATTTCAGGAGTGGCATTCCACGAGGCTCTTTTCAAACAGTGTATTTCAGCCTAACAAATCTTGAAAATCTGGATGAATTGGACATCGCCCAAGAATTGATTGCCGGTGAACTGAATGAATCGGGGACAGTTTTGAATGTCTTAAGACTGGATCCAATTTATGGCCATTTGATCACAGAACTTGAAACTCTCCAGAGAATCCATGTAAATCTCCGGAAAGAAATCTTAAGCCATTTTGTTTTAATTACACCGGAGCTCACCAATCGCTTACGCCACAGTTCCATTAAAAAGAAAGTAGAAGCATTAACCAAAAAAGCCGGCGGTCGTTTTGAAGCGTTGAGAGCTATTATTTTCACCCAAGTGGGACACATAAAAGCACCGGGAACATCACCACTGGTTTTTGCTGGGAATGATAAAGATCAACTCTTGGCTCTTTTGGAACCGGGAGATATTATTCTTACATATTCTGAAGGATATATGAGCAATATTTTTCTCCCTGGAATTTTCAAGCACGGGATTGTTTATACAGGAATTAGAGAAAATTGGCCCCTGGAAGATTGGGCAAAAATTCAAATTTCGGATGGCCAAAGGTTCATGGTCAAGACAGAGCATAATATTATTGAAGCCATAGCAGAGGGCGTGGTTTCCGGTTCCTTGAACACCATTCTAAATACGAAAATCAATCGACTTGCTGTTTTTCGGCCCAAGCTATCGGATGAACAAAAGTTGAATGCCCTGAATACGGTTCATTCATATTTAGGCAATCAGTATGATTTTACTTTTGATTTTAATGATGCGGAATCACAGGTGTGTACCGAAGTGATCTATCGTGGCTACAATCAAATCGGTGAGCTCGATTTCAAGCTATCCAAACGTGCCGGAAAACTTAATATGAGCGCGGAAGATGTGTGTCGCTATGCAATCGATTCGGGTCAGATGGAATTGGTAACGCTGATTATTGAAGACGAATATCGGAAAGGAAAACCAAGATTTGTTGGCAAAGAAATTGGTGTGGAAATTATTTTAGGGTTGATGGAGTAATATTTAACTCGAGGATAAAGCAGCTATATTCTCAAAATATTACATTTTTTGAAAAAAGACATCCTTTTTTATTCTATACAAAATCCATGGGAATTCTATGCATGAAGGGGCTCTTGTTCTGTTTTCAAAAAGTAAAGCGTTCCCAAGGTAGAAATTATACTGTACCCCGAAAAGATTTTTAGACTTAAATCCATTTCCAAAATACCAATATTTTGATGAAAAATAATATAACCCAGAATTGCAATTTTCAATCCATCAGCTAATAGCGAATATTTTTTACCATCCATTAATGAAGTATAGGAAAAAATATTTACCATTAAAAATAATGCAATTAAGCCTGTAATAAATAGGCCATGTTCAGAAGCCATATAAAACATCAGGAACATCAGAATCAATGAAAAGGTCATTTGTAAGTAAGCCCAACCCAGAAGTATTCGAGAATTTTTTGTCTTGTATTTTTGTTGTTCAAACGGATTCTCAATTGTTTTAACCGGGAATTTTTCTGCCACATCTTCCGGTCGCCAGCCCGTGGGCATAAACCAGATCCGGATTTTATCCCACAATTTTTCAGCATGAAACGCATCCTGAATCAACTGCCAAAGATGTTTATAATTAATAATGATTGGATTCCAAGTATTGGCGGGGCGGAGAATCCCATAAACAGGTTTCACCTCAACCAGTTCCGGTTGGAATGTGCCAAAAAGTTTATCCCAAATAATGAAGATAGCGCTGTAATTCTTATCCAAATATTCCGGATTTATGCCATGATGAACGCGATGGTGGGAGGGCGTTACAATGATCTTTTCCAGCCACCCCATTTTATCAATCAAACGAGTATGATACCAAAATTGCATAAATAAATGGATAGGACCGAGAACGGCAAAGATAGCTGCGGGGACTCCGAGAACGGCTGCCGGAATCATGAGAATCGCTCCAAAATGGATTGTTTCTGAAATGGATTGGCGCAGGGCACAGGAGAGATTGAACTCTTCACTGCTATGATGAATAATGTGGCGATTCCAGAAAACATTCACACGGTGATTCAAGCGGTGGAGCCAATAGCCTGTAAAATCTTGAACAATAAATGCCACGGCCACCGCGACCCAAACTGGTTCCAGTTTATAGAGAGTAAAATGATTAACCAGCCAAGAGTAACTTATGAGAATAATGCCGAATTTGAGTCCATCTTTTGTTGTATTGGTGACACCGGAACTCAAACTGGAAATCATGTCTGTAGAATTGTTTACTTTGATTCCCATTCGTTTGGCTGCAAAAATTTCAATCCCAATCAATATCATAAAGAAGGGAATGGCAACCATGAGCGATGAAATGTAAAAACTCATTTTGGATTTATTATTTGACTCAAATTAAATGCTACTTTTAGTACTCATTAAAATAAAAACTTCAATTATTTAGGGCAATCGACCCACACGAAAATTAAGCAATAATTCCTGTCCAAAGTCAGGATTGAATTGATGCAGCGTATCGCCATCTAAAGAAAGAAATCGGACTTCGCCGTTAATTCCTATTTTTTCCGGTGCGCTATTCCTGTACCACCAATGCCGTGAAATGCCATCTTCCATATCGTCTTTGAATAAAAACTGGTAATCCCCATTCTTGAGTTTTATTGGAAAATTATATTCTGTAGAGTCTGAAAAATCACATTCAGAATAAAGAACGCTTCCATCTAATTCGAAAAGGGTAAATGAATTTTCTCGTGCTCGATCAACCGTATTTGTTTTTATTTGCAGTGTGAATTCCCTTGGCAGAATTTTTGGAAGTGGAATATTAGAAGTAAGTTTATCATTAAATGGATTTTCATCTTTAATCCCATTGGGATTTTTTAGAGCTACTTCAAAAACCGGTTTTTTTGACAATCCATGCCAGTTGGGAATGGGGAGATAAACTTCTTCACTTTCCATGAATGATAAATTTCCACGCCATTTATAAATGGATTTTTTCCGTGATTTTAATCCATAAAGGATTTCCAATGAATGGAGATCATATTCGCCTGTGTTTTTTATGAGAATTCTTGGACTCCCCAAACTGGGGTTGACCCGGCTATACTGTCCTTGAGAACTAGGCGCGATAATATCAACAATCTCCGCATCATTCTTGAAATTGGATGAACCGTAAGAAAATAATTGGTGCGCCATCCTGAATTCACCCTCTTTTTCACCATTGTCAGAATAGGGTTCAATTCCATAATCAATGGCAATGGAATCTCCAGCTTTCACAAAAGGTGTGAGCTCAAATTCAGCTTCATCTACTTTGGTTCCGGGGCACCAACCGGCGCGGTCAAAAGGCCAGGTTCCGCCTTGGGGATAAATAGGATTATTCCCGCAATCTTTCCACACATTCCAGCGAAAGAGTTCATAGCCATTCATATAATAAGTATGCGTCTTACTGTCCCATTCGCAGCAATTTCTTGGTCCCGCATGACCATGTCCGGTAATAACCGCTTTTATTTTGAAGCCATTGGCTTCCGGTAATAGCTGAAGTTTTGTTTCTTTTAAAATTTCATCGTCGGATAATGCGCCATATTTGTGATGTCCATAGGGATAAATATTTTCAACTTTCAGGATATTTCGGGATGGCGTTCCTTTAATAAAAAGAAATTTTAAATCCAACAATTCCTGATTATTTCCAACAGTTACAAATCGTTCTCCTTTCAAGATTGGCGCATAATCCGTCATATAGTACTTCCATTCCCAACCTGTTTCTCCACCCATCAATAGTCGTTTGCCGTAAGGTGTAACAAAGCTCCCAATGGAAAATGTTTCCGTTGAATCACCTCGAGGAACATCCACAAACGTGTTCCAAATATAGTCCCATTCACCACAGGGATATTTATCGCCATTTGTGGCAGAATCACATTTCAATGTTTGCACCATGATGATTTTCGCCCACGATTCATTCCCATCAGGAAAGCGGATTGTTTGTTTATATTGGGCGCCCCAGCCTTCCGGGCTTGGCATTTCCCAAGTGATGGGATGGACCACCAGCGTATCGCCATCTTGTAAGGATTGGGAGAATCCCATAGAAAGGAGAAATAAAAGAATCGTCATTTTTTGAAAATTCATGGTTTTGATTTTGTTAAAAACTTATTTTAATAAATAATTAAGATATTCAATGGGAAAGACTTTTCAAAAGTCTTTAGCGGTTTTTGTGCCTTTTGTGGCGAATTATTCTGCTTAGGTTCGCCTATCATTTTACGAGAATAATTAAATAAATGCTAACCGATACTCATTGTCATCTGTTTTATGATGATTTAAAAAATAACCTTTCGGCCGTATTAAAACGCGCAGATGAATTGGGTGTGAACCGATTCATTTGTGTGGCCACCAATATGGAAGATTCCAGGGAATGTCTTTTGCTGGGAGAATCGCACGATAATATTTTTGCATCTGCAGGAGTTCATCCCCATGATGCAAAAGATGCCCCGGAAGATTTCGCGGATCAAATTTATGATTTAATGACTGCGGATTGCATGGTGGCTGTGGGCGAAATGGGATTGGATTATTTCAGGAATATTTCCGATCCCGAAATTCAAAAAGACGTATTCCGAACCCAAATGGGAATCGCGCAGGAATTGAATAAACCTGTCATTTTTCATAACCGAGATGCGGATGAAGATGTGATTGAAATATTAAAAGAATTTCCGGAAGTTCGGGGCGTGGCTCATTGTTTCTCCAGTAGTCTAGAAACGGCAAAATCATTTATGGAATTGGGATATTACATTTCATTTTCAGGGAACCTTACTTTTAAGAATAGTCACTTACCGGAGGTAGCAAAGGAATTGCCATTGGACAGAATTTTAGTAGAAACCGATTCTCCATATCTGAGTCCGGTTCCCCACCGTGGAAAACCCAACGAACCGGGGCGAACACGATTCGTTGCAGAAAAATTAGCAGAAATTCATAATATCTCTTTAGAGCTGGTCGCAGAAAAAACCACAGAAAATGCAACAGAACTTTTTAGGCTTCCTAATTCAAGCCCTGAGCCTGTCCCTGCCCGTCGGGCAGGCGGGGAAGGGTGAAGATAAAAAAAGGAGAGAAAAATGAACCAGTTATTTTTGATACCGTATTCAATTTCCTCTTATAAAAGGAAAACGCAGGGTTCATTTTTCTTTTATAAAAAAGATAATCGGAAAAAGCGAAAGGTAGAATTATGGAAGTGAATAATTATATGATTTATGGACTAGTAGAAATTGGACTCTTGGTTATCGGAATATTAATCGCACTTCAAATCAATAATTGGAATGAAAGTCGCAAAGAAAAGCAGTTAGAAATTCAATTATTTGAGGCAATTATTAACGATTTAGATCTAAAAAGAAACGAGCTTATTTCTGACCTTGATGCCGGAATGAAGATGATTCAAAAGTCAGATAAGATTATACACACTTGGCACAATGAAAGTCGAATTGATTCAACAGAGATTAAATACATGTTGAAATTAATGGGAGATGATTCATGGTTTCATGAAATAAACTCTCCTGCATATACCGGACTCTCAAATTCGGATTTATGGAAAATGTTACCTTCAAGTATAATTAATCAAATTGATGATATATATAGGGCAAAACTTCTTCGGGTAAAAGTATTGTTCCAAAAGTCAGGTGAATATGCCACTTATTGTAAACTGAATTTTCTTGCGCCGAATAATTTATTAGACTTGGACAAAAGCTCTGAAGAAATTGTGGAATTGTTAAAAGGAAAGGAAGATGATTTTATTTCGTATTTAAGATTATTCAGGAATGGAGTTTTTCGTCTGAATGAACGATTTGAACAGTCCACAACATCCATTGAAAAAGTTATAAATAATCTAGAATCATATAAGAATACAGTGCCTGAAATATTGTAATCATAAAAATGAAAAAGACTGACCACCCGTTCCGAAAAAAGTGGGGACAAAACTTCCTCGCTGACGGAAATCTTCTGGACAAAATTGTTCGCACCGTTGATCCACAAAAATCAGATTCTATCATTGAGATTGGTCCCGGAGAAGGCGCCCTAACCGAACGGATTTTTCCCTTTGTAAAAGAAATGGTTGCTATCGAGATCGATCCCATGCTCATTGAGTATTTGCAAAATCAAACATCATTGAAAGGATTGAAAGTTATCCATGGCGATATATTGCTTCAGGAAATTGAATATCTGCCAATCAAAAACCCGGTTCGTGTGATTGGGAATATTCCTTATAATATTACATCGCCCATTATTTTCTGGCTCATTGAGCAATTGGATTTTTGGGATGACGCATTCATTATGATGCAAAGAGAGGTGGCAGAACGATTATCTGCAAAAGTTGGAACTAAAGCCTATGGCAGATTCACAGTTGTTGTTAGTGCCTACTTAAATATGGAATATTGTTTCACAATTCCGCCAGATGTTTTCATCCCCAAACCCAAAGTGGATTCTGCTATCATTCGGTTCACAAAAAAAGAAACACCCATTATTCCTGATGAAAAATATGTTCGATTCAATAAACTTGTTGCCGATGCTTTTTCTCAAAGAAGGAAAATGTTAAGGAATACTCTTAAGAGCTGGGATTTCTCAAATGAAGTTAAAGAAAGGATTGATTTTACCCGACGACCGGAAACGCTTACCACTGAAGAATTTGCTTCAATGGTTTAAGTCTTGGAAGTGTGAGCACAAACCGGTAAAATCGCCGGCTTTTTTAAAGCAAAAATAAATTAATTGAAAAACCACAAACTACACTCTGGAGGTGATTTAAGTGGTTGAAGTCCAAGTCAAAGAAAAGGAATCATTTGAACGTGCCCTACGTCGATTTAAAAAGATGTGGGAACGCGCTGGCATTCTGCGGGAAGTTCGTACGAGATCCTTTTATGAAAAGCCTAGCGATGCGAAACGGGAAGCTCGTAAAAAGACAACTCGTCGTATCAAAAGGAATGCTCGGATAGAGGCTTTGCGGAACGATCCGCGGGCCAGTCGTCAACGTCGTCGAAGACGTCGTAAATAGACTCCCAATCGGGAAATTAAATAAAGCCTCGGTTGTTTTGCCGGGGCTTTTCTTTTTGGAACATTTCAAACCTATTCCGAGTTTCTAGTACTTATTTTTTAATCCTAATCCAAACTCCTAATCCAAATTATGTTAATCAGAAGTATATCAGGTGTTCGCGGTTTAACCGAAACACATCTCACTCCCGAATCATCTATTGCTTACGCAAAAGCGTTGCATCAGTTTTTACCGAATGGTGTTATTATGGCAGGCCAGGATAGTCGCCCGTCCGGAGAAGATATACTTCATGCTATGATGAGTGAACTTACACGTCTGGGCAGAACGGTAATCTTATGTGGAATTGTTCCAACGCCTACGGTCCAATTTATGGTTCATAATACAGAAGCTGTGGGTGGTTTTATTGTTACGGCCAGCCATAACCCCATTGAATGGAATGGTCTCAAGTTTGTTCGGGAAGATAGCACTTTTTTTCATCCGAATGAGTGTGAAAAACTTTTTGATATGGTAGATGCTAACCTTGATTTAAAAGACGCTGATGAACCGGGAATCATTTGGCCCGAACAGAATGCAATCCAAAAACATGTCATCGCCTGTGTAAGTTTAAAATGCATTGATCTCAACCGAATTCAACGTCGTCATTTTAAAGTTGTTATTGATGCTGTAAATGGGGGTGGTGCCCATGCGCTTCCAGCTATTTTAGAATCATTGGGCTGTGAAGTGATAGAACTGAATTGTGAACCCGATGGGAATTTCACTCGTGGTACAGAACCGCTTCCTGAAAATTTAAAAGATTTATCTCATGCTGTTACCAGCAACAATGCTGATGCTGGCTTTGCCGTGGATCCGGATGCCGACCGCTTGGCGATTGTAAATGAAAAGGGGGAGCCCTTAGGAGAAGAATACACATTAGTTTTGGTAGCAGATGGATATTTGAATGATACTGGAAAGATGGAGAAATTTGTGGTAAATCTGTCCACATCAATGGCATTAGAAAAACTGGCTGAATCCAAAAATAGTTCAGTAACTCGGTCCGCAGTGGGAGAGATAAATGTGGTTAACAAAATGAATGAGATTGGTTCTGATTTGGGTGGTGAAGGGAATGGCGGCGTCATTCTTCGGGAATGCCATTTGGGTCGGGATTCGCTTGTTGCAGCGACCATGGTTTTAAATCGTATGTCTCAAACGGATGAACCCTTAAGTGTGATTCACAAATCACTTCCCCAATTTGAGATTGTGAAAGATAAAGTAAATTTGGAAGGAATCAATCCAGATGAATTACTTAAAAAAGTGGAGTCACTTTTTGCTGATGCTGAAAAAAATACAATAGATGGTGTAAAGTTTACTTGGGATGATCGTTGGGTACATCTTCGGAAATCCAATACCGAGCCTATAATGCGGATTTATGCCGAAGCGCCAAACAAATTTGACGCTGAAAACCTCGTTCGACAAATTAAATCATGTTTGTAAGAAGATTCATTCAATATTGAAATATTGTATATAAATTAAGCCTTGCCCAAAAATTGTAATGGCTTTAGAAATTCAACAATACACCCATCCCATTGATCAAGTGAATGCTCAAGAGAGAGTTGCACGACTTTTTTCTCGAAGTATTAAAAAAGAATCAAAAATGCAAGCATTGCATCTCGCATTAAGCATGATTGATCTTACCACTTTGGAAGGAAAAGATTCTGAGGGGAAAGTGAAACAATTATGCTATAAAGCATCTCACCTTCATGATAAATATCCGGGTTTACCCAATGTTGCAGCAATTTGTGTTTATCCCAATATGGTTCCAATTGCCAAAAAGTCATTGGATGGAACTGGCATCAATGTGGCATCCGTCGCAACAGCTTTCCCCAGTGGAATGGCTGATATTAAAGCAAAACTGGAGGAAGTAAAATCTGTAGTTGATGCTGGCGCTGATGAAGTGGATATGGTCATTTCCCGTGGGAAATTTCTCAGTGGAAATTATGGATATGTTTCGGATGAAATTTCTCAAGTGAAGGAAGCCTGTGGGAAAGCTCATTTGAAAGTGATTTTAGAAACGGGTGAATTGGTCACATTAGATAATGTCCGACTTGCCAGTGATATTGCCATGGAAGCGGGTGCTGACTTTATTAAAACATCAACAGGAAAAATTTCTCCAGCAGCCACACCACCTGTGGTTTTGACCATGCTAGAAGCTATAAGAGATTTTCAAACAAAGACTGGAAAGAAAATTGGGATGAAACCTGCGGGAGGCATCGGAACCGCAAAACAAGCCATTCAATATTTGGTAATGATTAAAGAGACTTTAGGCAGTGAATGGCTATCTCCAGACTTATTTAGGTTTGGGGCAAGTTCTCTCGCCAATGATATTTTGATGCAGATTATGAAACAAACCACAGGTCAATATCAATCGAAAGATTATTTTTCAATTGATTAGTTTTAATAATTTCGGAAGTACTTAAGTACGAAGCTGAAGATTTAAAGAGGTTAGAAACAATTATGAAAAAAGTAAAAACTTGGGAGTATAGTCCTGCACCAGAAAGCACCGATCATATTCAATTAAAAGATAAATATGATTTATTTATTAATGGTGAATTTGTCCCGAGCTCTGATGGGAAATATTTTGACACTATCAATCCATCAAATGAGAAAAAAATAGCAGAAGTAGCTCAAGCTGGCAAAGCGGATGTTGAAAAAGCAGTGGCTTCGGCAAGAAAAACCTATGACAAAACTTGGTCAAAAATGCCTGCGAAGGAACGGGGGAAATATATTTTTCGAATTGCCCGATTACTTCAGGAGCGTGCACGAGAATTTTCAGTTATTGAAACATTAGATGGGGGAAAACCCATTCGTGAATCCCGAGATGTAGATGTACCATTAGCCGCAGCACATTTCTTTTATCATGCTGGATGGGCGGACAAATTAGAGTATGCTTTTCCTGGAAGGACTGCAAAACCATTAGGCGTTGTAGGCCAAATTATTCCATGGAATTTCCCACTTCTCATGGCTGCTTGGAAATTGGCACCGGCCTTGGCCACGGGAAATACTGTTGTTTTAAAACCTGCGGAAACCACGCCGCTTACGGCTATGAAATTGGCAGAAATTATTCAGGAAGCAGATTTACCACCGGGCGTAGTCAATATTATAAATGGCGCTGGGGAGACTGGACGACATTTGGTGAACCATGGCGATATAAATAAAATTGCATTCACCGGCAGTACAGATGTTGGAAAATACATCATGGAATCTGTAGCCGGGTCAGGGAAAAAATACACATTAGAACTAGGCGGGAAAGCTGCCAATATTATTTTTGAAGATGCAGCCATCGATCAAGCTGTAGAGGGGATTATTAATGCAATCTTTTTTAATCAAGGGCATGTATGTTGTGCCGGCTCTCGTTTGTATGTGCAAGAGGGCGTTGCCGAAGAAGTGATTGCCAAACTTCAAAAACGGATGGATACATTAATTGTGGGTGATCCATTGGATAAAAACACGGATATTGGCGCCATCAATTCCAAAATGCAGTTGGACAAAATAAAAGAATATGTTAAGCTCGGGAAAAATGAAGGAGGCACCCTTTATCAAACATCGTGTTCTCTCCCTAAAAAAGGATATTGGTTTGCACCAACGATATTTACCGATGTAAGCCAATCCAACCGTATTGTTCAAGAAGAAATATTTGGTCCCGTATTGGCGATTCAAACTTTCCGTACTGTTGATGAAGTCATCGCCAAAGCCAATAATTCACCCTATGGATTATCCGGTGGCGTTTGGACAGATAAAGGTTCCAAAATTTATAAAGTAAGTCAAGATATTCGTGCTGGCGTTATTTGGGCAAATACCTTTAACAAGTTTGATCCCGCATCTCCTTTTGGTGGATATAAAGAAAGTGGTGTAGGCAGTGAAGGTGGGATTGAAGGACTCTCGGGTTACGTGAATTTGGTTTAAATCTTTAAATGCAGAGAGACACAAAGAAAAAATAATTATTTGGGAAATGAAATGAGTGAAAGAATAAATATTCAAAAAACATACAAACTTTATATTGGCGGAAAATTCCCGCGAACTGAATCCGGACGATATATAAAATGGGCGGATAAAAAGAATAGTACAGTTGTAAATATTTGCCGTGGATCTCGTAAAGATTTTAGAAATGCCATGGTATCTGCGCGCGGTGCTGTTAGTGGATGGTCTTCTCGTACGGCGTATAATCGTGCTCAAATTTTATATCGCGTTGGTGAAATGCTGGAAGGTCGAAGAGATCAATTTATGGCGGAATTAACGCTACAAGGCTTGAGTAAAAAACAGGCTGAAAAAGAGATAAATCAATCTATTGATCGTCTTATTTATTATGCCGGCTGGGCTGATAAATTTCAGCAGATATTTAGTCGAGTGAATCCTGTTTCACTGCCTTATTTTAATTTTACTAGCACGGAAGCCACAGGTGTCGTTGCAGCTATAGCCCCAGATGATTCTTCGCTTTTGGGATTAGTTTCTATCATTGCGCCGGTTATTGCAGGTGGAAATTCAATTGTAATTATGGCTTCAGAATCCTTTCCTCTTTGTTCAATCTCATTTGGAGAAGTGCTTTATACATCCGATGTTCCCGGTGGCGTTATAAATATTTTAACCGGTTACCGATCAGAATTGATAGACCATTTTTCATCTCATATGGATGTGAATGCAATTATTTATTGCGGTGATAATGAAGATGATAAAAAATTGGTTGAAATGAATGCCGCATTAAATGTGAAGCATGTCATTCAGTTTCCGGTGCAGGATTGGGCCAAGGACCAGCACCAAAGTCCCTACCATATATTAAAATGCCAAGAAACAAAAACGACTTGGCATCCGATTGGAGTTTGATTGATGGCCGATTTTGAAATGAAGATAAATTGTTACTTTGATGGAAATATTTTGAATAATGTTAATTTGGTTTTATTTAAAATTTCTAATTATTTAAAACGTAACTATGGAAAACAATCCGGATTGGGAGAATTTACTTGTTCCATAATTACATAATTATTTTGGAAATAAAAGAATGAATAATCTTTCCACACACTTTTACCGAAGTAAAAAAGCGGTTGAATTCATTCAATCTAAATCAGAAGGTCGCCAGCCAAAAGTTGGAATTATTTTAGGATCGGGATTAGGATCTTTTGTAGATAATGTTCATAATAAAATAATATTATCTTACGAAGACCTTCCCGGATTCCCTGATGCCGGTGTTAAAGGTCATGCTGGGCAACTTATCTTGGGAGAGTTAAATGGCACCGAAATAATTGTGTTACAGGGGCGAGCTCATTATTATGAATCGGGCAAACCAGATGTGATGAGGACACCTGTTGAAACATTAAAAAAATTAGGGTGTGAAACACTTTTATTGACCAATGCTGCGGGAAGTTTGAAACCGGAAGCACAGCCTGGAAGTATCATGATGTTGACCGATCATATAAATTTTACGGGCGTGAACCCATTATTTGGTGAATCGGAAATATCTCGTTTTGTTGATATGGTTGATGCTTATCATCCATCTTTGTGTGAAAAACTTAGAACGGCCGCTAGTACACAAAATATTACTTTGCATGAAGGCGTGTATATTTGGTTTAGCGGACCCAGTTTTGAAACGCCCGCGGAAATTCGAGCCGCAAAATTATTAGGTGCAGATGCAGTTGGAATGTCTACAGTTCCAGAAGTGATTCTTGCTCGATTTTATGGATTAAAAGTTGCGGCAATTTCAATTATCACCAATATGGCCGCGGGCATGAGTAATGAAGAATTGAGCCATGACCAAACAATGAATAATGCAGCCATGGCCGCAAATGATCTCCAAGCCCTTTTGGGCGAATTCCTTTCAAATTATGAAACCCTATAATTATTTAAATCGAAATCATGTAAAACCAATTAATTACGTTTTACTTTTTAAATAATTACAGATTAACAATGCTCCCCCAAGAAATCATACGAAAAAAGAGAGACGGACTGTCTTTAACGGATAAGGAAATTCAATATTACATTGAAGGAATCTCCAATGGTGCCGTTTCCGAAAGTCATATTGCTGCGTTTTGTATGGCGGTTTTATTTAAAGGTATGTCGATTGAAGAAACACATTCTTTCACAGATCAAATGGTTAAGTCGGGAGACAAATTAAACTGGAAAGATTTAGATGGTCCTGTGATCGATAAGCATTCCACCGGTGGTGTGGGCGATAAGGTGAGTCTCATGTTGGCGCCCATTGTGGCATCTTGTGGTATTTATAATCCCATGATCTCTGGTCGTGGACTGGGACATACCGGTGGCACCCTTGACAAATTAGAATCCATTTCTGGATATAATACATCACCAGAGAATTCACTTTTCCATAAAGTTGTAAAAAATGTTGGGTGCGCCATTATTGGCCAAACTTCTAATTTAGCGCCTGCAGATAAAGTGATTTATGGGGTTAGAGATGTGACCGCTACTGTGGAATCAATCCCGCTCATTACAGCTTCCATTCTTTCGAAAAAAATTGCTGCGGGCTTAGATGGATTGGTCATGGATATTAAAATGGGGAATGGTGCCTTTGCAGAAAATTTAGAATTCGCAAAAAATGTGGGAAACAGCATTATTCAAGTGGCAAAGAAATTCGGCATGAAAACATCTGCAATCATTACAGATATGAATCAACCCCTTGGCAATTCCATAGGGAATGCGTTAGAAATAAAAGAAGTGATTGACTACGTAACGGGCGTGCGGCAAGAATCTCGATTGCACAAAGTAGTTATTTCTTTAGCCAGCGAAATGTTAATTGTGGCGGGATTGTGTGATTCGAAAGATGAAGGATTGAAAAAAGTAATCAAAGCCATAGATACTGGAAGTGCCGCAGAAACATTTGAAAAAATGGTTTCTGAATTAGGCGGACCCAAAAATATTTTAGATAATACCGATTCACATTTTGAATCAGCATCTGTGGTAAAACCGATTCCCGCAATTCGATCTGGTTTTATTTCTCAAATCGATACTCGGTCTGTGGGGCTCGCCGTGGTAGAACTGGGAGGTGGACGTAAAAAAGCCAGCGACGCTATTGATCATAGTGTAGGGCTCACTCACGTATTAGGACTGGGTGAAAAAGTTGAAACGGGACAAACTTTGGCATTTGTACATGCGAAAAATGAAAATGATGGGAATCGTGCTATTGATATAATTCAACAAGCCTATTCTATCCATGATTCAAAGGTTGAATATTCTCCGGTTATCGTAGAATACTTGAATTAATCCAGCCATGAAAAAGGCTCTATTAATTTTGATGAGTTTTGTCTGTTTGGCTCAATCTCAAACAGACAATGCCGCTGATTATTATAGTCAAGTTTTGGATAATCTTGATTCGGTTAATACTTATTGGATAGTTGATTCGCTTGAAAAGGGTGTTTATGATTCAGATCATCCAGATTTAATACAATTTATAGAATCACAAAAACTAAACTTTGCCCTTATTGATTCTGGTACACATGCACGGATTATGGAATTTCCCGAAAGGGAAGATGACGAAATTTGGTTACCCAACATTCCCATGAACCTAAATAAAATTGGGGATTTATTATTTATACGTGGAATTTTTTCTCTGCAGAAAAAAGATGAGCCATTATTGCTTAAATCTGTTGAACAATTTAACCAACTTATTTTGCAAATAGATTTAATGAGTGATTCTGATATTATATCTATTTTTATAAATGTGACTATCATAAAACAATTGTCAAGATTGTTATTTGAAATACAATTAAATCCATCTCTTTCTAAAGAAACATTAAAAAAAGTATTCAAACTTTCAATGAATACTAGAGAAAATCAAAAAAGCTTTCTTAGTTATTTAAATCATCTAACTGAGAATGAAATGTTGATTCATGAAAAAATTACGATTCCTCATACAAAAATGTATAAAACTGACCAAGAAAAAGAAATTCATGAAATAATAAAAAAGAAATATGGCTTATCGGATGCAGAAGTGGACTCGTTAGCGTCTGTGTTGAATGAAAAATATATAACAAGATTAGCAAAGCAGAGTTCTAAAGGAGTCTCCTTGATCCTTACAAGAATATCGTCAGAAATTTATCAAAATTACATTACAAGTTTTTATACAAACCAATCTATTTGGGATATTGCATTAATAGGATTGAAATGTCGGATATTTAAAAAGGAGAATGGCCAATTTCCTGATCGATTAGATCAATTAAATATTCAGCAAATAAACAAAGATCCATTCAATAAATTCCGCCCTTACAAATTGAAAAGAATCGAACAGGATATAATCACATTGGGTATGGTCTGAATCGGAAAAATGGTCATGCAAAAAATATTGATCTTGAATATATGTATGGAATTGGCGAAAATGAAAAAGCCTATGATATTGGTCTGCGCTTAAAAAATTGGACAAGAAAATGAATGAACCAAATAAAATAAAACGTGGGGTTGAGTTAGAACTCCAAATAGAATCTTTAGCTTATGGTGGTATGGGATTAGCCCGCAAAGATGATTTTGTCATTTTTGTAAAAGGTGGAATTCCAGGACAAAAAGTAATTGCCCGTATTTATAAAAAGAAAAAGGGATACGCCGAGGCAAGAGTACAGCAAATTTTAACAGAATCACCCCATGCTGTGGAAGCGCCATGCATACATTTTGGAACCTGTGGCGGTTGCAAATTTCAAAATTTATCTTATGAAGAACAGTTGAAAGAGAAGTCAAACCAAGTAGAAGATGCGTTTCGCAGATTGGGTGGCTTTTTAGATTTTAAACTTGATGATACCATCGGTGCTGATCCAATTTTTAATTATCGAAATAAAATGGAATTCACATTTTCACCCCATCGCTGGGTCTTAGATACAGAGCCGGAAGGCGTGGATAAATCGTTTGCGGTGGGGCTTCATATTCCTGGAAGGTATGATAAAATATTAGATATTAAAGAGTGTCATATTCAGCCAACCATAGGCAATAAAATTATGAAAGTGGCGAGAGAAGTTTGTTTGGCTCATCCCGATTTAAAACCTTACGATCCGAAAACGCATATTGGATTTTTACGATTTTTGATGCTTCGTTTTGGCGTGAACACAAATCAGATTATGGTAAATCTTGTTACAGCTTATGATGATTTGAATAAATTATCTCCCCTTATCGATGCGCTGTTGGAACAAGTTCCGGAGATTACGTCCATGGTGAATAATGTAAACACCCGAAAAGCGGATGTGGCTTTTGGCGAATTTGAAACATTGGTTTTTGGGGAACCCTTTATTCAAGAAAAATTGGGAGATTTAACCTTTGAAATCTCTGCAAACTCATTTTTCCAAACCAATACGATCCAGGGTGAACGCCTTTACGACGAAGCTAAAAAAGCCGCTGGATTAACAGGTGAAGAAATTGTATTTGATCTTTATTGTGGCACGGGAACCATTGGGCTTTATCTATCGAAACAAGCGAAAGAAGTGTATGGATTTGAAGTGATTCGATCCGCCTTGGAAGATGCAGAAAAAAATGCAGAACGAAATGGAATCACCAATGCCCAATTTTTAAAAGCCAATCTGGATACCTTTTTTAAAACGGGACAATTGCCTAGGAAAATTCCAAAACCGGATGTGGTTATTGTGGATCCGCCACGAGCAGGAATGCATCCCGATATGACCAACTATTTACACAAATTCAAGGCGAAAAAGATTGTATATATTTCGTGTAATCCCACAACCCAAGCGAGAGATGCAAAAGTGTTGGCGGAGAAAGGGTATGAAATCAAATCGGCAGTCATGGTAGATATGTTTCCACATACGCCGCATATTGAAACGGTTCTTTTATTTGAGAAATAAATATTAAACACAAGGATCGCAAAGGGTTCCAAGATTTTACTCTTTGTGATCTCCCTATCCTTTATGTTTGATTTATTTCCTCAACATAGCTTTTGAAAATCTTGAATCAGGGATTGCCACATCAAATTCAATTTCTTCAATAATCCATTCCGTTCCATTACTATTTCTTTTCAGTTCGTCCTTAAAAATGAAGCGTGACGGGAACCAGCGTCCCTGTATTTTTTTAATTCCATCCATAGTGGATGTTTTTAACAATTTCCCGCTCTTGGCATAGAGTTCTTCTTTCACGGGAAGAAGATATTCTTTATCAATCCACGCTCGCCGTTTGGGATAGGATAAGCCTTTCTTCTTGGCGTCCATGACAATTATCCAATGGTTTCGGCCATCTATTTTTACGGATCCTTCTAAAGTCGCAGAATAAAGATCTGTGAGTGATTCATCTTCCATCATGTCTTTGTAAGACATATCTGATCCCATAACGGATTGGCGAAGCATGTGTCCAGAGATTTGAATCACGCGATCAGTTTGTGGAGAATAGGTCCAAAGTTTATTACCGAGTTTTAGCATTTTTGTGCCCGCTTCTCTAGGGGGAGATAAATATTCCGTAAAGGCTAGATCCGTCCCCACCACCCAATTCCGGGATTCAATCGTTCGGCTCGCTCGCCTTCCATGAACCACCATTTTGCTTCTCAAAACTCGACTCTTTGCATTCAGATTATCGTCCATTGCTTGGATGATCTCTCCAACGGTCATTTCGTTTTGCCCGAAGACAAATGAAAATAATAATATTAAAATAATGTGTCTCATTTTTTATTCCTTTTCCAAATTTCAATACAATATAGAACCCCGATGGGGTTCGGTTTCCTTTTCAATTTTTTCTATAAATATGTAATCCCTACGGGATTCATGAAAGAACTGGACTCCGTAGGAGTCAAATATTTATAGAAAAAATAAGAGAAATAGCACAACGCCGTAGGTGTTGAATATATATTTCTTTTTTGGATAATTCCTTCCATCTTTAATAATTATGATTTACATAATTATTGTTTACGTCTCAAGTTCCTTAAAAAGCTGCGCCATTTCACGTTTGTAAATCGCCCGTCCTGCCAGCATGGTGCCAAAAACTGTTGCCAATACGCCGGGAATAAAACCAATATAATATAGGTCTGGTGTCACTTTTGTATAAAATACGCTTGACATAATCAAAGACGATGAATTTAGGTTTTCAAACGCAGTAGAATAATCGATACCCACTTCCTGGACGTAATATGTCAGGGGTAAACCAATAAGCGTCCCAATGATGGTGCCAATCGTGCCGATAATGACAGATTCCAAAATAAGCGACCGATACACTTGTCCTTTTGTTTCGCCCATGGCAAGACGAATTCCCATTTCACCGTATCGTCGAAGTCCGCTCATGATGCCCATATTCCACAAAACTATCATGGCAATCAAAAGAAAAATTCCCAGAATGATAAAAGTCGACCAATCCACTAGATCGATCATGGCGCCCATTTGATTCGCGTCTCGAAGTGCAATCATACTCGAGCGAAAAATGTCTGAAGCGTCGGAATGGACAGCATTAAATTGATTTCGTATTGCGACAGCCGCATCATCGTCATAATATAAATCATGTTTAAAACCGAGAATTTCTGACGCCGCATCATTCATATCCAAGGCCATGCGCGCCCCTTCAATATCCACCAACATCATTTGTTTATCTAGGGGGCCCATACCAAGATTGAATGTGCCCACCACTGTAAAATTAAATGTGGTAAATGCATTATTCATAGTTGTGCCAATATAAGTGACCTGATCCCCGAGAGAAAGTCCAAGCTTTTCTGCTAATTTCGCTCCCACCAAAGCATCATTTGCGTTTTTAATCATATGTCCTGAATCAATCCGTTTTTCTAATTCCCATAATTCAAATTGCCGTGATTCAGATGATAAAAAATCAATACCGATTGCCATAACCGGTCCTTGGGATTTCGTTTCTCCCTGTTCATCGGGGAGGTCCAACAATCCTGCAAACGATATGCGCGGTGACCAAAAATAATCAGAATATTTCAAACCCAATATCTCGGTAATCTCACCCACATTCATAAGTGCAAGATCGTTGGGCATAAGTTGACTCTCTTCCTGGTAAGCGTGAGTCATAATCTTTACATGGCCTGACGAAATCACAGCCGTATCCCGAAACATTCCGTTCATGGTTCCTACAAGAAATCCTCGGTTAAAAATCACAAGCGCCACAATGAGTGCCACAACAATGATGGGAAATAAACTTCGTGAACGATCTCGAAGAATGCCTTTTAGAATGAATTTCAGCATGATTGATTTCCGTATTTTTTTGACCCTTTTGCCTGCCAGCCTTTCTTCGCCAATTGGTGATTCGGGAGCAGGCCGATGTTTCTCCTGTAATAGGGGAGAATTAAAGTGGGGTTAATTAACCAAGGAGAAATTAGGAACATATTATATTCACCTGTCGCTGAAACATCAATTCACCTTGCCCCGAAGTGCATCTGTTGGCTTCATTTTTGCGATGCGCCGCGATGGCAAATAACTCAAAACTAAAACGACAAATGAAATAAATAATGTGGTAGAAACGAAAAGTCCCATGGTGTAAACGGGGATAAGTCTTTTCGCCATAATGAGTCCCATCTCTGTATAATCAATTGGCAAGGGAATCCCATACGTGGCAAAATAAATAAAAACAGGTCCGCCCAAAATCAAGGTCATGATCAATGCAAATAATGCATTCATTCCTCCTTCTAAAGTGAATAAACCAACCACGCGAGATCGCGTCATTCCTATAGCCATAAGTGTACCAATCTCTTTCCGTCTTCTAAAAATAGACAATATTTGCGAATTGAAAATTCCCATGCCGGCCAATGCTAAAAGGATTGCATACATTATTCTTGCATTGGGTTCGTCGGCTGCAATCATGGCTTCCATGTCCCGCATTAAATAATTTACATCTCGGTAAATCCAATTTTCATTTTCTTGAACGGTGGAAATATTTTTGGCAAATGTGATATACGTGGCTTCATTTTTCATATCCAACATGGTTTGCGCACGGGCGAGCGGAATCCAAATGGTGCCCATATCCACTTTAAAATTTTCCGTTTCCATGATATAAACAATCACGCCTTCGTCTGCATCATAAGTGCGATTTGCATCTAACCAGCGAATGGCAAAGGTATCGCCCACTTTCAATTTTGTGTAATTTGCCATGCCGCTTCCCATGAGCACAGGAATCAAACCGTCGGCTTCTTTCATGAGCGATTGTGTAGGCAGATTAATAATGGATTGCGTTGATTCAATTCCCTTCATTATGACGGGTATCATCCGTCCGTTGGGATAAATGGACGCTTGGCTCACCAAGATGGAAAATGCCTTTTCATTTTTGATTAAATCCCTAATCTCTTTCGGCGGAATTCCATGGGCATCTTCATAAGAAAAGGGGTCCAAAGGATCATATTTCGGATGCCAATAAGCACCGCCTGCCACTTCCGTATCAATCGTAACTTGTTTGGCGTGAGAGCGCATGCCGTCATACATCCCGGATATGAAAATGATCATAAAAAATGAGACGGCCGTTACGAATACATTCAACCAGGTCCGCATACCAGCGCCGATGAGATTTTTCATGGCAAGATTAAAGAGCATTATTTAATCGTTGGTGGAACGGATGAATGGGTTGATGGATGAACTCTTTTAGGAGGTTCGAACCAGTTACAAAGAAGGGTGAAAGTGTTTTTATTTTTATTCATTTTGTGGTTATCTTTTTTCACCCATTTCCGGATTTTTGATTTGTTCATCTTTTACAATCTGTCCGTCTTCCAGATGAATAATCCGTCGGAGATAAGCCATTATTTTTTCATCGTGGGTTGCAAAGACGAACGAAGTGTTTAACTCTTGATTTAAACAAACCATTATTTTCATTATTTGATGAGAATTTTCAGCGTCCAAATTGGCTGTAGGTTCGTCTGCCAGAATCAAAGCCGGTTTATGAACGATAGCGCGAGCAATAGCTGTTCGCTGACACTCACCACCACTTAGCATATTAGGCCGAGATTTCAATTTGTTTGTGAGTCCAACCCATTCCACCGCTTGTTCCACTAATTTTTTGCGTTCATTCGAATTCACTTTATTTAAGATGAGTGGTAATTCAACATTTTCAAAAACAGAATAAACAGGGAGCAAATTGTAACTCTGAAAAATGAAACCCATTTTCGTTTTTCTTAAAGTAGCTCTTTTGTTGTGAGATGAAGAACCCAAATCTATTCCAAGTACATTCACATTGCCTTGTGTGGGAGAATCAAGACCACCAATAATATTTAAAAGGGTTGTTTTTCCGGAGCCGGAGGGTCCAACCAAACCCGTGAATTCCCCGATTTCAATTTTCAAATTAATATCTTTTAAGGCAGTGAAAAAACCACCCCCAACAGGAAACTGTTTAACTAACTCTTGAATTTCAACTATATTATTATTTGACATAAATTTCCTTTTTTAGGAAAGTATCAACTGTGTTGATTCACTCCATATTTTAATGATTGTAAATAAATATAAATTGTATTCCTGTCCCAAATCCTGCAACCGTTTTTGGTATATGTTCTGGCGAAAAACTATATTCTGTTCGATTTGGACTTTGAGATAAAAGTAAATTTAGACTGAATTTATCATAAGTGGCAGTCCACCGAAAATATGAATATGATAGCTTTTCAATTAGATTATATTGAGAAATGTAATAAACAGAATGAATCATCCCAAGAGGAAGCATTACCATTAAAGCTGTAAAAGATTGATTATCTGAATTTTCATTTTCGATATACATGGCCTCTTTCATGATTAAGATTCCGTTAAAAATTGGCAATGTAAAATCACCCCCAAATGTCGTTATCCTAATATTAGAATTCGCTGAAGTAATAATAGCACTTTCCATCCAGGAGCCAATAAATCCGTCATGTCGAATATCCAATGCAAATCGTTGGTGCGGTTCGGAAACTATAATTCCCAATTGACCAAGTTGCTGAGGAGTTTTGGACGGATCAGAATGAAATGTAAATCCAAATTCTCCATAAGATGATGACAATTCTGTTCTTCCCCCGTAGGATAATACGTCCTGATCATTTTGTATCGCCCATGACCAAATTGAAAGTGTATTGGTTGGATACCATTTGAGCCGAAAAGCCTCAACACCATCGGTTTGATTCGTCGGATCTTTTAAATCAATGGTATCGAACCAGGAAAGCGTTCGCAAAATTTGCGAAGGTCCAAACACAATTTTTTGCAAGCCAAGGCGCGCTTCCAACTTTTCCGATGAATATCGAACCCAAAGACGATGGTTCTTTTCATGGTTGGAAAAAAGCGAATCTCCGGAATAAGAACGATCTAAACGATATGCCCATTCAAAATCTAGCAATTGGCCGTTAGTCAATTGCTTAGCGAAAGATATGGTGGGAATATATCCAATGGTTGATTCGAAAGACGATTGACCCGATGGCACGTCATTTCCTGTGAGTCCGCTTGCCCAGAATTGGCCCTTTAAGAAATAGGGTTGTGTGGACGCTAGGCTAAGTGATAATAAGAAAAATAATTGTCTTTTAAATTGCAAAAAGGATAGGTGAGCTAAGCCAACAACATCCAGATTGCCATGAAAAGCATAATGCTATTTTCTATAAATGTTGCTTTGGTCATGGGCAATTTCAAAGCAGTACCCAAACAGGCACACTGTATTGCATTTTTATTAAGCAGTGCTTTTGTTACACCAACAGTAGTAATTCCGAGAATGACCACAGTAGCATAAAGTGCAAATTGAAGTTCCATCCTTAAGATGAATAATAATCCAAGGACAGTTTCGATAAAGGGATAAACCCAGCCATAAGCTGGAATCACTTTTGCTAGCGGATCATACATGGCAAATGAATCGGGGAAGTTTTTATAGTCTAGAAACTTGAAAAAACTGAATACAATATAAAAGAGTCCCATAAAGTCATACATGAAATCTGATACATTCAAATTGCTTCTGTTAATTAATAGAGTTGCTGAAATGATGTAAAAGAAAATAAGAAAAAGCGGGAAAAGTTGTTTCAAGTCCGATTCAGTTTCATTAGGAAGTTCAACCGGTTGAGTTTTGATCGATTCACTCAGCGTATATTTTTCGGGTAAAGCTTTTTGTAATGCTTCGATTGAAATGGGATGAGAAGATGTAATCGTTACTGAATTTGATTCTAAAGAAACATCTGCATTCTCAACATCTGATATATTTTGAAAATATTTAGTCACAGATGCCACGCATCCATTACAGGTCATACCAGAAATTTTTAATTCAATTATATTTTTCATTGTATTTGTTTTATTAAACTATTCTGTTTAACTATTCCTTTCTTTAGAACTCGTGCATACCAGCCCCGTCTTTGCATGAGTGTCTTTATAAATTCGTTTATTTTTGATTTACCAATATATGGGAGCACAGATAAGTTCCGGCATGGATCGCATTCATAAGATATTTCAATAAGACATTCGCCAATTTGGTATTGTTGATTGGGTGAAAAATGAGAGTGTGGAAATCCTTTAATAGTAAAATTTTCTCCGAGATCACCAGGCTTTATGGGCCAACCTTCCTCATTTAATTCATGAATTGTTTCAATGGGATATACCAAAACAGCCATGTCTGGATTTTGATCTTTTTTATTGGTACGAAAATTATTGTAATCACCTTCTAATCCAGATTCTAAAAGCATCACGGTATTTACGGATATTTTTGGGATTCCATGTTCCATTGGAATATTTGGTTTTACATTAATTTGAACAATCTTTTTCATCGGTATTCTAGTGGTGAATTTAACCAGTGATGTCTTGAAGCATCCATTCATTATAATGGCTCAAAAGTTGGCTTGTAATTTCACCCACAAAACCATTCCCAATGTTTTTCCCATTCAAATGAGTTACCGGAATAATTCCAGACCCGCTATTTGTGAGAAAACATTCATCAATTTTAGAGATTGCATTATTTTGTAATATTCCAAACTCAACAGGAAAAGGAGATCGGTTAATAATCGTCTGTCTTGTAATTCCGGGGAGAACATTCCCTTTTCGTGTAAAAACTTTTTCATTTATTATCCAGAAAATATTACTTCTACTTCCTTCAAATAATATTCCGTTACTATCCATTAAAATTGCTTCAAAACAACCCATTTTCTCGGCTTGATGCCAAGCATCTAAACACACCTTATAATTGGTGGTTTTTACATCGGGTGATTCTCTAATTCCCTCTAATGTGATGGCAGAAACACCTTCATAAATTGAATGATCCAAATCCAGGGAAGATGTGTAAATAATGAGTTTTTCTGGGACAGCCAAAATTCGAACACGCTGATTTTGATCTGAAAAATCAGTAATAACAAAATCAACCATTTTACGTATTTCAGATTGGGTGTAACGAATATTTAGCCCAGTGATTTCTGCTGATTTAAAGAGCCGATTTAGGTGGGGTTCCAAGAAAACATGCCGATGTTTTAAGGTCCGAAATGTTTCATATAATCCAGTATCAAAGGCAAATGTTTCTGCACCGAGTTGAAGATTCTCTTTTGGGACGGATTCCCATTGATTGTTGATTAATACTTTTATCATGTATTTTTTGCGGCAATTAAATATTGGGTTGTAAAGATGCCGCCTTTACTAATGTTTCGTTATATTCATCTTCAATATTAGAATCAATTGTTATGCCACCGCCCACACCTAAAGTCAGGTCTTTTCCCTGTTGAAGAATGGTTCGTATAGCGATGTTGAAATTAAGGGTGCCATTCGGCAGGATGTAACCTATGGTTCCCGTATAAATGCCTCGCGCCAACGGTTCCAATTCATGTATGATTTCACAGGCTCGCTTTTTTGGACAGCCGGAAATAGATCCGCCGGGAGACATGGATAGCAATGCTTCGATTGGATGTAGATTTGATTTCAATGTTCCTTGGATTACACCGTAAGTATGGAATACCTTTTCCAATTTTTGAATTGATTTTGATTCCAAAACTTGAACGGACGCAGTCTTACAGACTTTTCCCAAATCGTTTCGTAGAAGGTCAATAATCATGTAAAGTTCTGCCTGTTCTTTTTCACTATTTAAAAGTGCATCGAGATTTTGTCCATCTTTCTTTTGAGACTCTCCGCGGGGAAGTGTCCCCTTTATGGGTTTGGTAGTTATAATCCCATTCTCTATTTTTATAAATTGTTCCGGAGAAAGAGAATGGATCGCCCAATCTTCATGTTCCATAAATACGGAATATCCCACTTGGTTTTTTTGTCGGAGTGTCGAAAATAGATTTTCTGGTGCAGCATCTGTTTTTGACTTTAAAGGATGCGAATAATTAATCTGATAAAGATCTCCGGCTCGAATATGATTTTTTATTTTATTGAAATTTGAATCATATTCGGCTCTGGAAATAACCGGATTAAAAGTATCCCATTTTTCGCTGGATGATAAAAAAGCGCCATTCACTTTTTCAAAGGAATCAAAAGCGCAAAAATGTACAGCTGGGATAATTTCTGAATTATGAACCGGCGCAGCTAATTGTTTTGCACCATATTCATAAGAAATGAATCCAGCCATGAATTTTCCATTATGTTTCTTTACGAAATTATTAAGCAATTTAGGAGAATCATTTAAAGAGAGTGAAACTTGATCTACGGGATTTTTTGCGGAAATATTTCCCCAGTCAGATTGATCGTTTCCCAAAAATAGAACTGAATTATTAGACATGAAGAAAATTCTCCAATATTTTCAATCCCATAGGCGTCAAAAAAGATTCAGGATGAAATTGAACACCGAAAATTGAAAGTGATTTATGCTGTATTCCCATGATTTCACCATCATTAGTCCAGGCCGTTTTTAAAAATTCATTTGGCACAGACTCTAAGGAAAGAGAATGGTATCTTGCCCCTTGAAAGGGTGACGGAATTCCATGGAATAATCCCGTTTGATCGTGATGAATCAAGGATGTTTTTCCGTGCATAAGTCTTTTGGACTTTCTCACATCCACACCAAATACCGATCCAATACATTGGTGACCTAAACACACGCCGAGAATAGGAATCGCTTTCATGGTTTTCTTTATAATTTGGTTGGATATACCCGAATCTTTTGGCGTACCGGGTCCGGGAGATATGATAATTTTCTCAGGATTGAGTGAACTTAAATCCAATGCTTCATCATTTTGTTTTACCACAATTCGTGCACCCAAATATTCTAGAGCTTGTACCAAATTATAGGTAAAAGAATCATAATTATCGATCAATAAAATCATAGGTGTGGATTAGGCGTTTGGACAAACTTTTTCATCTTCAATTTTAATCATTTGATTAAATAAAACCCAAATTGAATTCAATAAGAATTTGCCATATGTTTCCAATGAAAGCGCCCTGGAATTGTCGTAAAATTAGATGCTTTATTTTGATCAAAACCTATTCTAAATCAATTATTATTTTATGTCATCATCCACTTTAGAAAAAGCTTACAATCCCGCAAATGTAGAAGATAAATGGTACGACCATTGGACTCAACAGGGATATTTCCACGCAGATGAATCATCTGAAAAAGAATCTTACACTATTGTTATTCCGCCTCCTAATGTGACTGGAATGCTTACGGTGGGCCATGTTTTAAATAATACCATCCAAGATATATTAATTCGAAAAGCTCGAATGGAGGGGAAAGAAGCATGCTGGATTCCAGGAACGGATCATGCATCCATAGCAACCGAATCAAAAGTGGTTGCCATGTTGCAGGAAAAAGGAATTAAAAAAAGTGATCTTTCCCGTGAAGAATTCTTGGAATATGTCTGGGAATGGAAGGAGAAATACGGTGGTATCATTATTCGCCAATTGAAAAAACTAGGCTGTTCTTGTGATTGGGAACGTGAGCGCTTTACCATGGACGCAGATTACACTAAATCTGTCCTATCTGCCTTTGTGAAATTGTATGAAAAAGATCTTATTTATAAAGGGTATCGTTTAGTGAATTGGTGTCCTGTTTCAAAATCTGCTATCAGTGATGAAGAGGTGATTCACCAAGAAGTGAATGGACATTTGTGGCATTTCCGATATCCGATTACAAATTCAAATGACGTATTAATTGTGGCAACCACGCGACCGGAAACTATGCTAGGTGACACGGCAATTGCTGTTCACCCAGAAGATACCCGATTTAAACATTTGATTGGAAAAACAGTAACACTTCCATTGGTCGGGCGAGAAATTCCCATTATTTCTGATGATTATGTAGATCCGGAATTTGGCACCGGATGTGTGAAAGTAACCCCGGCTCACGATCTTAACGATTTTGCCATGGGCGAACGCCACGAATTAGAATTCATCAATATTATGAATGATGATGCTTCGTTGAATTCTAATGTCCCTGAAAAATATGTTGGCTTATCGCGTGAAGATGGCCGGAAAGCTGTTGTGGCAGATTTAGAATCTGCAGGACTAATAGACAAAATTGAAGATTATGTAAATCAAGTAGGATATTCTGAACGCGGGCAGGTGCCTATTGAGTTTTATATGTCCGAACAATGGTTCATGAAAATGGAAGAATTGGTTAAACCGGCTTTGGATGCAGTTAACAATGGGCAAATCAAATTTCATCCAGAACATTGGACCAAGACTTACAACCATTGGATGGGAAATATCAAAGATTGGTGTATCAGTCGTCAATTATGGTGGGGGCACCAAATCCCCGTTTGGACACATAATTCTGATCCAAAAAAGATTCATGTTTCAGTTGAAGGCCCTTCCGATCCAGAAAACTGGACACAAGATCCGGATGTATTAGATACATGGGCTAGCTCTTGGCTTTGGCCCATAAGCGTTCATTCGGGGCCTTCAGAAGATAATAATCTTAAGAAATTTTACCCAACGGATGCTTTGGTGACTGGACCCGATATTATCTTTTTCTGGGTGGCTAGAATGATTATGACTGGCTATGAATTCATGGATGAGCTTCCGTTTAAAGATGTGTATTTCACATCCATTCTTCGAGACGAAAGCGGAAGGAAATTGAGTAAATCATTGGGGAACTCACCGAATCCATTTGACTTATTTGATGAATTTGGGACCGATGCAGTACGGTTCGGTACCATGCTGATGGCGCCTCAAGGTTTAGATGTTTTATTCTCAAAAGATCGGTTGGAAATCGGACGGAATTTCATGAATAAATTATGGAACGCCTGTCGATTTGTTCAAATGAATATTCCAGAAAATTGGGACAATGAGATTGATTTAGACTCTAAGAACTTGGAATTGCCTGAAAAATGGATTTTAAGCCGATTGTCTAAAACCATTGATGATTATAATCGACAATTGGACCGTTTCCATTTTAATGAAGCGGCAAAAGTGTTATACGAATTCACATGGAGTGACTTTTGTGATTGGTATGTGGAAATTGCCAAAACCAGATTTTATGGTGATGATGAATCCAAAACAGATATTGCTCGATCTGTCGCATTGAAATGTATTCGAACTGTCTTGGCTTTGCTTCATCCTTATTCACCTTTTATTACTGAAGAATTATGGGATCATTTTAAACAAACGGGCTCGTCAGATCTTATTATAGCCCCATGGCCAAAATCTGAATCATCACAGAATGAGAGTGCGGAATCGGATATGACACTCTTAAAAGAGATTATTACATCGCTCAGAAGTATCCGAGCGAGGATGAATGTTCCACCATCAAAATTTTCGGATCTTGTAGTTCGATGTGACAAGGAACAACAATTATTTTTAAAATCACATGTAGATTTACTAAAGCAATTATCACGAATTGGTGAATTATCCGCCGGGGAATCCATTGAAAAACCTAGCCAATCTGCTACGGCGGTTGTTGGTGGGATGGAAATGTACATTCCATTGGGAGGATTAGTAGATTTGGATCAGGAAAAAGCACGAATGGAAAAGAGAATCTCAGAAATAAATCGATTGGTTACTGGTATTAACGGGAAATTATCCAACGAGAATTTCATTAATCGCGCACCTGAAAATGTTATAGAAAAAGAAAAATCCAATTTAGAAAAATTGACAAATGAATTTGAAAAAGTAACAGCAAATTTGGAGATGTTACAATGAAACTAATCTTAATTTTAACCGGATTGCTTTTAGGGCAATCAGAAAACGCCACACTCACTATTTATAAAGATGGAACAGCTTTAGTTAAACAACCAGTTGCATGGTTTATTCCTGCTGGGAATAGTTATGTGACTTGGAGCAGTTTACCAACAGGAATTCATCGTGACACACCCTTTTTGAATTTGGATAGCGCTTTAATAATTTCTCAGCGATTCAATGATAATATTTTCTCAGGTACAGGTTATTTTAAAAAACTTAGAGGTGATGAAATAAATGTAAAACCCAAAGAAGGAAAAATGGTCAAAGGGAAGTTGCTCGACATAAGTTCTAGCTCCGTAACCATTGCAAATCAATCCGGAATTTTAATGTTTAATCGTAATGAGTTGGAATATTTGGGTAGTAAAGTAGAGATATTAGAAGAGCCTACTTTTTATCCATATTTATCATGGGATCTTCAATCAAATTCTGAGAGGGTTGTAAAAGGGGAATTGGTTTATAAAACTAGGGATTTTTCTTGGTCGACGGTTTATCGATTAAAAATGATAGATGAAGAAAAAGGAGAATTAATTGCAGAAGCAGTTATTTCCAATAAATCAGATATGTCATTTTATAATGGAAATATTCAGTTGGTAGAAGGGCATTTACAAAAAGCAAGAACTACATATCCTCTTTATAATCGCAATGCAAAACTTAGACCTGCATCCATCGAATCTGTGGATTCACCAATGAATCAGTCTGAACTTGGTGATTATTATATTTATACAGTGAATGAAGTACAGGATCTAGAAACAAAGGAAAATATAACTGTTCGGATGTATGGCCCTTTGGATGTGGGTTACACAAAGACCTACGTTTTTGAGAATAGTGAACGTCGCCAAAAAGAAGAGCCATTACAGGTTAAATTAAGAATGGATAATACGGAATCGAACGGCCTAGGTATTTCTCTCCCAGGAGGAAAGGTTGAAATGTATTCCTATTCTGAAATGGGTGGTCTTGAATACATTGGTACAGATAATATAGGTCAGGTGCCAAAAGGCCAACATACTACCTTAACATCAGGCCGTGCATTTGATGTGATAGGAAAACGTCGAGTTTTGAATTATGATCGTCAAAGAAAAAGTGAAGAAGCCGTCATTGAAATTCAAGTAAATAACACCAGAACAGAGTCTGTAAATGTTCAATTAGTAGAACATATCAATGGTGACTGGATCATTAAACATGAGTCAATCAATTATCAAAAGAAAGATGCATCAACAATTCAATTCCCTTTTTCGCTTGGCGCTGGCGAAACAAAGTATGTGACTTATACTTATCGGAAGGAATGGAAATAAAATTATTATTTTTGTTTTCGCACATTAGGATTGTTTAAGGATTCAATTGGATCTCTCATCGCCCATCTCGAGTTTAAAAGGGGTTGGTTCTCACCGAGAAAAGGCTCTTAATGATCACGGTTTACAAACTGTTTACGACTTACTTTATTATTTTCCCAGAAGACATTTAGACCGTACTACTATTTCTCCAATCCGAAATTTCACTAAGGGAGATATTGTTACTCTCATTGGAAACGTAGAAACTTTCGGTGAAAAATCCACACGTCGAGGGAAAATCTTTCAAGTCATCGTTTCAGATGGAACAGGTCTATTAACTCTGACTTGGTTTAATGGTGTGCGATATATTAAATCTCTTTTCAAAGTTGGAGATAAACTGGCAATTCACGGTAAAGTCGATTACTATGGTGGATTTACAATTACCCATCCGGAATTTGACAAACTGGAAAAAGATGATGACCCTGTAAGCACAGGAAAAGTAATTCCGCTTTATGCTTTAACGCAGGAGTTAAAATCTTCGGGGTTAGACCAGCGAATATTTCGGAATATAATGAATGAAGTATTATCATTAAAAATTGAAATTCCTGAATATTTTTCCGACGATACTTTATTGGAAAATGACCTAATCGCACTCAATCAAGCAATTCACGATATCCATTTTTCAAACGGGATTGGTGAATTGAATCAAGCCACAAAAAGACTCAAGTTTGATGAACACTTTTTTCTTCAACTACTCATGGCATTGAGAAAACGAAGTCTCCATCATTCAGGGACAATGCCTCTTCCAGATATTGGCCCTTATTTTAAACTGATTTCTGATTCTCTCGAGTTTGAATTGACTCATGCTCAAAAAAAAGTAATCAAAGAGATTCATTTAGATTTAAAAACCCCAATATCAATGAATCGATTATTGCAGGGAGACGTTGGGTCCGGCAAAACAATTGTTTCTATTCTGGTGTCAGCTATAGCAGTAGGGAATCATGTTCAGTTTGCGCTTATGGCTCCTACAGAAATATTGGCCACTCAACATTATCATACATTTAATAAAGAATTTAATAAAGCAAATATTCCATGTGCGCTTCTTGTAGGGAATATGAAAAAATCAGATCGTACCCCAATTCTTAATGGATTGAAAGCTGGGTCAATTCCTGTAGTCATTGGAACACATGCATTAATTCAGGATGATGTTCACTTTAAAAATCTTGGTTTGGTCATCATAGATGAGCAGCACCGATTCGGTGTAAACCAGCGAGCAGTCCTTTTAAACAAGGGAACTCATCCCCATTTTTTAGCCATGACAGCAACACCTATTCCACGAACACTATCAATCACATATCATGGCGACATGGATTTATCGATTATTGACGAAATGCCAGCAAATCGGATCCCCGTAGTTACAAAAGTGGTAGAACCTATGCGATTAGGTAAGGTATATAAATTCATTAAGGAAGAAGTGGGTGAGGGACGCCAGTGTATGGTGATTTATCCCTTGGTAGAAGAATCAGAAAAATCTGATTTATTTGCGGCCGTAGAAGCGCACAAAGAATTAGATGAAAAAATATTTCCCGATTTAACGGTTGGCTTGATTCACGGTAGAATGACGGCGGAAGAGAAAGATGATGTTATGGCACAATTCTCTAAAAACGAGATTAGTATCCTTGTATCCACAACCGTGGTAGAAGTTGGGGTGGATATTCCCAATGCAACAGTAATGGTGGTTGAACATGCAGAAAGATTTGGGTTGACTCAACTTCATCAATTAAGAGGGCGCGTTGGCCGTGGCGCAGAAAAAAGCTATTGTGTATTGGTTAAAAGAAATGTGACGGATGCATCCAGAACGAGATTGCATATTATGGAAGAAACAAATGATGGCTTTGTGATTGCAGATGAAGATTTGAAACTTCGAGGACCGGGCGAATTTTTTGGAATCAAGCAATCTGGATTTTTTAAATATAAAATAGCCAACATGGTTACGGATGGTCCCATCATCCGGGATGCGAGGAAATTAGCATTTGAAATAGTGGAGAATGATCCAAATTTAAAAAATGAATCAAACAAAATGATTCGGGAAACATTTATAAGAGACTATGCCGATCGTCTGGAAGGCGTCAGTCTAACCTAATTGAAATATTTTTTACCTATCATCAAAGAATCAAACCCATTAATGTTCTCAATTAACTAATCCAAAGATTATGATTCCTCGTTTGGTCTCGCTATTTGCGGGACTAAATTCCTCGGCTTTATATTGAATTAAAATAACTTTTTAGGAAAGACCTTGTCTCAAGAAATCAGAACCAAAGATGAACAATCATTTATGTATCTCATAGGTACATTCCAGTCTAGTGCCTGGATTGCTATGGGGAAAATGAAAAATCCTATGACAGATAAGATTGATAGGAATCTTGATCAAGCATCTTTTTACATAGATCTTTTGGACATGATGCAGACAAAAACAAAAGGGAATCTGTCTGAATATGAGGAACAAATGTTAATCAATACAGTTAGTGAACTCAAAATTAATTTCATTGAAGAAAAGAAAAAACCGAATACAATTGATAAAAAAAATGGATCTGACTCTAATAAAACTGATGAAAATAACTATGTTTCTGAAAATAATTCAGGAGAAGAAAAGTAGCCTGTGATTGATACTGATTATATTCGTCTGAACAGGATTTTGGCTGGCGTCATGTTCCTAATTTCTTTTATTGTTTATTTTGATACCATGGCGCCCACAGTCTCTTATTGGGATTGCGGGGAATTCATTGCGGTAGCTCATACTTTAGGTGTTCCTCATCCCCCCGGAAGCCCATTTTTCCTTTTGATTGGTCGAGTGGCTTCCATGCTTCCATTCAGTGATGATGTCGCTTTTCGGGTCAATCTTTTATCTCCATTAACAAGTGCCTTGGCAATTATGTTTCTTTATTTGATCATTGTCCAGGTGGTGGTTCACTGGCGTGGGAAATTGGAAACATCCCATGATGCATTGGTTGCATTTGGAGGTGCAATTGTAGGATCATTGGCATTTGCATTTACAGACAGTCATTGGTTTAATGCAGTGGAAGCTGAGGTGTATGCATTTAGTACGTTCTTTACCGCCATTGTGGTTTGGCTTATTTTACATTGGAGTGAGCGAGCAGATGAAAAAGGCCATGAACGATACATTTTAATTATTGCATATATGATTGGGCTGGCCACGGGGCTTCATTTATTAAATCTCCTAACGCTACCTTTTGTAGCCCTCATTATTTATTTTCGGAAATATAAATTTGAATGGAAATCATTTGGGATTACAGTAGGTATAACCGGTGTCATCTTTTTCATTATTCATAATGTGATCATTAAAGGGCTTCCTAAAATCGCTTCATCCATTGGAATTGGCGCGACTGCTGGACTTATTATAGCTGTGTTTGGTGGAATGGTTTGGGCCATTAATAATCGGAAAAAATTAGCGTCGGTTGCGCTGACTTCTATGGTTTTGGTTTTGATCGGATATTCTACTTATGCCCTTATTTTCATTCGATCTAATCAAAATCCCAGTATTGATGAGAATGATCCAGAAACGGTAGAAGCATTTATCTCTTATCTCGAACGCGAGCAGTATGGAGATGTTGGTATGTTTCCTAGACGATTTAAAGGGATACCACCCATTCATGAAGTTGTTGGATATCCAGAAGCTCCCGGTCGGAAATTCTCTTCATCACAGGAGCAAAAGTATAAAAAATATGAGACTGGAAAACAATGGACATTTTTTTGGGATTATCAGATTCGTAAAATGTATAACAGATACTTTCTCTGGCAATTTGCAGGGCGAGGTCCGTCTAATAATCCGTCGGTAACTGCCTTGGGTGCAAGTTCTAGAGAAGATGGGGTCGATTGGACACAATTTGGCCTTCCTCTTGCATTTATTTTAGGGCTCATTGGAATGTTCTATCACGCTTATCGAGACGAACGAATGGCATTTTCAGTCATGTCACTTTTTATAATGACAGGATATGCTATTATTTTATATTTAAATCAGGATGATCCACAACCGAGAGAAAGGGATTATTCTTATGTGGGTAGTTTCTTTGCTTTTGCAATTTGGGTTGGTATTGGTGCAGCTGCGATTAGTGAAAAAATTATAGAATACATTAAAGATAAAGAGGTGAGTAAAAAATTAGTTTCAATGGTAATCATCTTACAGATTATCTTTATTCCTGTTGTGATGGCAAATGCCAATTATCATTCTCATGATCGTTCTGGTAATTATGTCGCCTGGGATTACAGTTATAATATTTTGCAATCATGCGAACCGAATGGTGTGATCTTCACCAATGGTGATAATGATACGTTTCCGCTCTGGTATCTACAGGAAGTTGAAAAGGTTAGGACCGATGTGGCCGTGGTGAATTTGAGTTTATTGAATACACCTTGGTACATAAAACAACAGCGGGATAATCGACCAAAAGAAACTCGGTTCATTAATTTAACAGATGCTCAAATTGATAAGTATACCTCTCGTTTAACGGAATGGAAAAAACAAAAAATTCAAGTACCGGTTTTTGGTGATCCCGAAAATGAAGACGGGTATATAGAATGGGAATTAAAACCAACCTATGGCGGTAGAGCTTTGCGAGTACAAGATATGATGATCCTTCGAATTATTAAAGATTCAGCCTGGAGAGTTCCAATCTATTTTGCTGTTACAGTATCACAAAATAACAGGATTGGACTAGATCAGTATTTGGATATGCAGGGGCTCACTTTTCAATTAAAGAGTCATAAAACTGATCCAATTGATGTGGATAGGATGTATGATAATCTTATGACAGATGTAGGGCCAAATGTATGGTCAACAGAATTTGATCATGCAGATTTCAATAATCCAAAGGACGTGGATTATTTGAATTGGTCCAGAGATTATCAACCGGGATATATGTTTAGAAATCTTGGCAATAAAGATGTTTTCTTAAATAAACAGACAAAACGATTGCTCCAAAATTATAGAAGTGGTTACATGCAATTGGCAGTGTTTTATTATATGGACTATCAGCGGGAAGGCAAGAAAAAGAAAAACAAAGATGAAAATAAGCTTGCTGATCTACGAAATAAAGTTATTGAAACATTGAATAAAATGGATAAAAATATACCCGACGAGACGATCCCTATTCAGTCTGAAGATCTTCATTACCAAGTTGCACGAATTTATGGTGATTTGGGTGAAAAAGAATCCATGAAAAATATAATGGATAAACTAATCAGTCGAAAAAATAGCCGTCCATCAAATCGGGTAGAATACGCAAACTCGATTTATAAGGAATTAGATGATCCAACCACTGCAATTGATATACTTGAAAAAATGATGATCCAATTTCTTCAACTGGAGGGTATGGTTAAAGCTCAGGCTTTTGGACGGAACACCATTACAAAAAGTGAATGGAATCGTTGGCAAAAATCTTATCCAGAAATAGTATCATCTTTAGTATATATGTATCGAAAAACTAATCGATTGATGGATGCTGAAATTGTTCTTTCAGATTGGGTCGATCGAAACCCATCTGATAAAAACGCGAAGAAAATTTTAAACGAAATTCGCTCAGACGGATAAGTTCCCAAGGTCGAAATGGCCGATTCAATTCACATCGTTTCTATAATAATTCCCCATTGGAATGGGATTGATGTTTTATCCGAATGTCTGGATTCTCTTAAACAAACATCTTATGACTCTTTTGAAATAATTGTTTCTGATAATGCGTCGAGTGATGGAAGCCAGGATTGGATTAGAAAAAATCATCCCGACGTAATTCTATTAGAAAATGATCAAAATTATGGGTATGCCGGTGGGTGTAATCGTGGGGCTGAAGTTGCAAAAGGGAAATATCTTATTTTTTTAAATAATGATACAATTCAAGACCCAAATTGGCTAGGGCCGTTAATAGATCGAATGAAGAGCAATGAGTCAATTGCGGCAATTCAACCGAAGATTCTTAATTATTACAATCGGAAAATATTCGATTATGCAGGTGGGGCAGGTGGGTATATGGATTTATTTTGTTTCCCATTTGCACGAGGCAGAATCTTTTTAAATCAGGAAGAAGATTCTGGCCAATATAATAAAGCACAAAAATGTTTTTGGGCTTCAGGTACAGCCATGATGGTTCAAAAAGACCTATTTATTACCGCGGGGAAATTTGATGAAACATTTTTTGCCCATATGGAAGAAATTGATCTTTGTTGGCGTTTCCATGCAATGGGTTATCAGATTTGGGCAGAACCAGAATCAATTATTTATCATAAAAATGCTGTATCACTCCCAATGCACACCCATCGTAAATATTATCTGAATCATCGGAATTCACTTTTAATGTTGTTTGGAAATTATTCAGTCCCGGTTGCATTTTACATCGGATTTATTCGAATCATGTTAGAATTTATTGCATTAGGGTATTCTATTGTAAAAATGGATTGGAACCATATGACAGGAATTATTAGATCATTGGGTTGGATTCTGATTCATCCAATCACAATAATGAAAAAACGTTCTCGATTTAAAAAGATTCGAAAAGTTGATGACAAAAAAATTATGGAAATGTTGACTAAAACTTCTGTGGTTCTAGCCCATTATTTAGGAAGGAAAAAGACTTATTTAGATCTGGAGTCTAAGGCGTCTTGATAGAGATCTCGTCGATCGGGATCTAACTCTTTCATATCTTTAAGCAATTCTACCTGACCCAACATGGCCAATGTTCTTGCGATTGTTTCGGAATGCACTTTTAAAAAAAATTGTGTATGGTTATCTCTCCCAAGATCCTGAAAAGACTGCTCAATTCCATCCATCATAGAATTTATTTCTTCGAGAGCTCTTTCAATATCCCCATCCTTAAGTAGATCCATTGCGATGTACCAAGCCAATCGTGATTTTCTTAAACCCATATTTCGATTCAAGTCATCCACAAGTTTTATTCTTGAACTCCATCCTTTTTTATAATCTGAAGCAGATCCACGAAGTGCAATATCACGAGCCATTTCATAGGCATAATTTCCGCCATTAAATTCGTATGTATCAATTTCTCCGGCTAAAATTAAATTAGCATAGAAGGCAAGAAATCCGGAAAGGGGTTCAAAAAGGACGGGATCATAATATAAACTGGTTCCAGAATTATAATAAAACTGAACACTTTTATCAAAAAACCGAATATCTGCACCATTAGAAAATAGTGCCTGACAATTGAATATCTTTTCATTCCCTTTTATCGTTACCCCTTCAAATACAATTTGGATATGGACAGGGATAGTTAAGTCGCTATAAGATTCATCCCAAGTTGTCGTTGTAAAAAACCGAATAATACCATTCTTCAGATTTATAATATCCTGCTTTTCCTCGCTTCGTAGTAACCTAGTCTCGAAATTCACTTCTACGGAACCAAATTGAGCCAATAAGGATGAACTAAAGAAAGTTAATGCAAAAAGGAGTGATTTTCTTTTTCCCATACCCGAAAGTTGATGAGAGTAAGTTTGGTATTCAAGAAAATAAAAAGGCCCTTTCTTGAGTCTGTTGAATGCAAACGAATCACGGTAATTTCGACGTATGTTGAATTTAAATAAATTATTAAATGATAGTAAAAACGCCCATGTTTTATCAATTCTTAAGGCCGCAGGTGAACTGGGTTATCAGGAAGGGATAGAGGTTTATGTCGTAGGTGGGTTTGTTCGCGATATCATTATGGGTAATCCACTAAATGATATTGATTTAATGACAGTCGGAGATGGCATTAAATTTGCTCGAAAACTAGCTGATGAATTGGGAGTAAAAACTATTGTCCCGTTTAAGAAATTTGGAACGGCTATGATTCCAAATAAAGAGATTCAAATTGAAGTGGCAACTGCACGAACAGAATCTTACAATGATGATTCCCGGAAACCATCGAAAGTAAACTATACTGATTTGAAGGGAGATCTTCTACGTCGTGATTTTACTATAAATGCTATGGCAATGGATATTCGTCCAACGACATTTGGCGAGCTAACGGATCCATTTGGCGGTATTGCCGATATTGAAAAAAAGATTTTGCGCACGCCTTTAGATCCGGATGAGACTTTTTCTGAAGATCCATTGCGCATGATGCGAGCTGCTTATTTTGCATCTAAACTGGAATTTGATATAGAAAATGAATGTCGTGCATCCATGAAGAGGCAAGCGTCCCGAATTGATATTGTGTCGTGGGAACGCGTTCGAGACGAATTCATTAAAATTTTGGCAACAAAAAAACCATCTGTTGGTTTAGTGATTTTGGAAAAAACCGGACTTATGGAAATAGTTTTTCCAGAAATTCATGTAATGTATGGGATGGAGCAAACATCGGAATGGCACCATAAAGACATTTTTGCACACACACTTCAAGTGGTAGATAATGCGGCAAAATTGACGGATAAAATGGAAATTCGGTTTGCCGCTTTGGTTCATGACATTGCCAAACCTAACACGAGACGAATTGACAAAAAGAGAGGCTACACATTTCACGGTCATGATGCCATTGGTGAAAGAATGCTAGATAAAGTAGCCCTTAGAATGAGGTTATCAAATTCCTTAAAAGCCTATTTAAAAAAATTAACACTTTTGCACTTACGTCCCATTGCATTGGTAAAAGAAATTGTCACAGATTCAGCTGTACGCAGGTTAATGGTTTCTGCGGGAGATGATTTGGATGACCTCATGATATTGTGCAGGGCTGATATCACTACAAAAAATCCAAATCGCGTAAAACGGTATTTAAAGAACTTTGAAAAAGTAGAAGAAAAAATGTCTAATGTGGTAAACCGAGATGCCCTGAAGGCGTTTCAATCTCCGATTCGTGGAAATGATATTATGGAAATTTGCGGATTAACCGAGGGCAGAAATGTTGGCAAAATAAAAGAAGCTATTGAAGAAGCCATTTTAGATGGAATCATTGAAAACACCTTTGATGATGCAAAAAAATATTTGTTGAAAATAAAAGATACCTTTTCATTATAATATATTGTAAAACAATAATTAATTATTGTATTGATGAATTACCAATAATAATTTCCGTGTCTTGAAATTAAAGGAATACGGCTCATGTCCAAAAAATCACAAAAAACTTTTATTAAAATAACTGACTGGATTCTTACGGGAGTTACTCTTCTTTTAACTGGATATATTTCATTTCAGTTTATTATGTTGATAGCCATGGTAATTATTGTCATAAGTGAAGCATTTCGAATGGGTGGAGAAATGAAAATAGAACAGGAACTCATGATCTAATGAATGGTGATAAAATAAGAATTAACTTGGATGTAATGATGGCCAAGCGGAAAATGTCTTTGAAAGAATTAGCTGAAAAAGTTGGAATTACTATGGCAAACCTATCTATTTTGAAAAATGGAAAGGCCAAGGGACTTCGGTTTAATACGCTTCAATCTATATGCCGTGAACTAGATTGTCAGCCGGGCGATATTTTGGAATATGAAAATGATTAGGCAACTTTTAATACTTTTGTGCGTCAAACAGAAACCCACGAATATGAAAATTTTAATTTATTGTTTTTGTCTATCCTTGAGTTTTGGTCAGGGATACAATTTAGGCGATTGCATAGATATTGCATTGGGTGGCAAGAAAACGCTTCTCTCTGCCGAGTTAAATGTAGCCTCCGCAGAAAAAGGGGTAAAGGGGTCCTACAGTGGCCTCTTGCCATCACTCAATGCATCTACCAGTGTGGGCCGATCTCATTTTCCAGAAACTGAAAATGTTTCAATTAATTCTCAGACTTCCCCCATGGATACGACTGTGTCCAGCTATTATGATAATATGTCTGCAGGGCTTTCTCTTAACCAAACTATTTTTGATGGAGGTCGCTCATGGAATCAAGTGAAACAGGCGAAGTCTAATTTGGATATTGCCAAACTGAGCCAGCGATCCATCAAAATTCAGGTCATCCAAAATGTAATTAAATCGTATTATGGATTACTCCAAGCGGAGCAATTGTACGATGTGGCTCAGCAAAATTTTGGAATGTCGGAACAGCAGGTTTCATTGGTCCAAAAACAGTATGATTTAGGCGTGGTTAAAAAAACAGACCTTTTGAAAGCGCAAGTTGCCAAAGGGCAAGCCCGTGTGGAAGTTTTAACTCGAAAAACAAATTTGCAAAATTCAAGGCGAGTTTTATTTAATGATATGGGCCTGCAAGATTTTGGTCAATCTATTGAACCGGTGGAACCGTCTTGGTCGCCACCCATTGTTCCATCCAGTAAGGATGTCTTGAATTTATTAAAGACTCAAAATCCGGCTCTTTCTATTTCTCAGGCTCGGATTAATCTAGGTGAAATATCCTTTAAAATGGCAAAAAGTATGCGAATGCCTTCTGTGAATTCATCTGTGAGTTATTCCGCAAATGGAAAAGATTCAGATGCACTAAAGGAATCTCTCAAAGATGATTGGCGTTTGGGTGTCAACTTTTCTTTAAGTGTCCCAATCTACACGGGGAATTCACTTTCAACTCAACAACACCAAGCCAAATTATCCAAACAACAATCTGAGTATGACTATATAACGCTCTTAAATGATCTACGTGTTCAGGCGGAACTCATACGCGAATCCATCAAGAATTATTCTGAGATTATTCCATTAAATCAAGCCATTGTTGCCTCGGCAGAAGAAGATTTAAAACTGGCTGGAGAAAGATATAGTTTGGGCTCAGCAAATATTTTAGAAGTGTTGGATGCGCAAGTTTCATTGACTCGCTCCAACTCAACCCTTATTAATACGATTCATGAAGCACGCATGCAGGAAGCAGGTTTAAAAGCATTGCTAGGAACATTGGATCTTGAATATCAATCGGAAGAGAATTGACTTCAAAAATGAGTGCAATAAGTAATAACAGAATTAAGTGCCCTAAAAATGATGAATAGAGATATCATAACATTATATATTTACGTTTTATCTATGATCACATTCTCAATTCTTAAAAAAATATGCTAGTTCTAAAAGCTTGAAATAAATGAGGTTAAGAATGTTAAAAAAACTAAAACAGAAAAAAGTATGGATCCCTTTACTAATTATAACTTTAGGCGGAATGGGATATTGGTGGAGTGCTTCATCTGAAGATGGCGAATTATCGGTTCAAGTAGAAGTCGTTTCTCGTCGGGATATTATCCATAAAGTGAATGCAAATGGGAAAATTCAACCGGAAGAAGAAGTTCAAATATCATCCACAATTACGGCTTGGATTACCTCTATAACTGTGGCAGAAGGTGATGCGGTCCAGCCGGGTCAGTTGCTTATATCCTTGGACGAAAAACAATATCGTGCTGCTTATAATCAAACTTTATCCGGAGTGAAATCAGCTGAAGCTAATTTGAAACAAGTGAGAGCTCAGAAGGAACGAACGGAATCTTTGTACGAACAAAATTTGATTTCGAAACAGGAATTAGAACAAATTGAAGCATCCTTTCAATTGGCATCCAGTCAAGTTGATCAAGCACTTTCATCCTTACTTTCCCGTGAAGATGAATTATCAAAAACAAAATTGTTGGCGCCGGCCTATGGTATTGTAACGAGTCTTACAAAAGAAGTGGGCGAAATGGCTATTGGAGGTATGTTTAATCCGGGCGTTGTGATGATCATTGCAGATTTGACTCGCATGGAAGTTTTAGTGGATGTGAATGAAAATGACGTTGTTACAGTAACGGTAGGTGACACAGCTGAAGTGGAAGTGGATGCATTCCCCGACACTATTTTTTATGGTGTGGTGAGTGAGATTGCACATACTGCAAAATCCATGAATTTGGGTAGCCAGGAACAGGTGACTAATTTTAAAGTAAAAGTTAGAATGTTAAATCCACCGGGCAATATTCGCCCCGGAATGAGTAGTACCGTTAATATAATTACCGAGATTAAAAAAGACGCTATTTCCATTCCAATTCAATCCTTAACAGCTCGATCTGAACATTATAAACGTCACGCGAAACGGAATGAAAAAAAGAATGGAAAAGGCAAGAAAAAACGGAAAGGCAAAGGCTCAAGGAAGAATTCTGGAAAGGGCCGTGGTTTGAAAAAAGAGAAAATGATTGAAGTGGTCTTTATTCTGAAAGATGAATTTGATGGAGAAAATGCACCCGATGGAAAAAAATTCGCAGTCGTATCTCCTGTAGATGTTGATTTAGATAGTGATACCCATTATGCAGTAAAGTCTGGAATCTTAGAAGGAGATAGTATTGTAACTGGCAGTTATAAAGCGATTAGTCGGGAGCTCCAACACGGGACACTTGTAACTGTGGATGATGAATATTTTTTTGACGAAAGCGGAGAAGAATAGATTGTCTTTAATCTCTTTAAAAGATATTTATAAAATATATAATGTAGGTGGCGAGGAAGTCCGCGCGTTGGATGGCGTTAATGTAACCATTAAAGAAAATGAATATCTCGCGATTATGGGACCGTCGGGATCGGGGAAATCTACTTTAATGAATATGATTGGTTGTTTAGACACACCCACAACAGGATTGTATGAATTCGAGGGTGAAATGGTAAATGACATGGACGATAATCAATTGGCCAGTATTCGAAATAGAAAAATTGGTTTTGTTTTTCAAACATTTAATCTTCTCCCAAAAGCAACTGCACAACACAATGTTGAAATTCCACTTATCTATGGGAATGTCCGAAGAGACCAGCGCAAATCCATGGCTGCAGCTGCTTTAGAAAGTGTGGGCTTGGGAGACCGGATGCATCATAAGCCAAATGAATTATCGGGCGGACAGCGCCAGCGGGTGGCGATTGCCAGAGCATTGGTTAATAATCCATCCATCATTCTGGCTGACGAACCCACAGGGAATCTGGATTCAAAAAGCGGCCGGGAGATCATGGAGATCTTTGATGCACTCCACGAAGCGGGGAATACCATTATTTTGGTGACCCACGAAGATTATATTGCCGCCCACGCCAGTAGAACAATTCGCTTATTTGATGGAAAAATCAAAGAAGATTTTTCAAAGGTAGCTTAATGTTTTCCTTATTTATAGAAAATTTTCGAATCTCAATTTCAGCTGTCTTAGCAAATAAGATGAGATCTTTATTAACGGCGCTGGGTGTCGTGATAGGGATTCTTGCTGTTACCTTAATGGGGACACTTATTTCCGGCTTAGATAAATCCTTTGAAAAGAGCATGGAATTTTTAGGGAAGGATGTAATCTATATTCGAAAGTATGAATGGTTTGGTGACAAAGAATGGTGGGAGATGCGGAATCGTCCCAATATAAAAATTAAACATGCAGATGTTATTCGTGAAAGATCCCAATATGCAGAATATGTTGCGCCTATCTCGGAATGGTATACTTCCGTAAAAAGGGCAGATGATGATATTAATGGTGTTCGTATTACGGGCACAACAGATACGTATGCCATGATTTCTACTGCTGAAATTGAAAAAGGTCGTTTTTTCTCAAAAACTGAAAACCGATCAGGGTCACGTGTTGCAATTATTGGGAAGGATATTGCGGATAATTTGTTTGAAAATGAGAATGCTTTAGGCGAAACATTTCAAATTGGAAACTATACATTCCGCGTAATTGGTGAGCTTGAAAAACAGGGAAAATTTTTAGGGATGTTTAGTTTGGATAAACAAATTATCATTCCCATTGGGACGCATCGTAGATTATTTACACGCCGAGGATGGTCCGGAATTAACGTGAAGGTGGATGGAACTCAATTGGATAATGCCACAGAAGAGCTCACTGCTTTGATGCGTCAGTTACGGCATGTTCGCCCAACGGAAGATGATAATTTCGCACTAAATCGCCAAGATCCTTTTAAAGAACAATATAGTATGATCAAATTGGCTATTGGTGGTACCGGATTTTTTATTACGGTTCTGTCGTTAGTGGTGGGTGGCATTGGCATTGCCAACATCATGTTTGTAACCGTAAAAGAAAGAACGCGAGAAATCGGTACCCGAAAAGCGTTGGGTGCAACTCCAAAAATGATTCTGATGCAATTCTTAATGGAATCAATTACAATTTGTTTATTTGGCGGATTATTCGGATTGGCTCTCGCTTGGGGAGGAAGCCTCATTATTAACCAATATTTCCCATCAGAGATGCCAATTAATTTGGCACTCACGGCACTGGGACTTTCAATGCTTGTAGGAGTTATTTCGGGTTTAGCGCCATCCTATAAAGCAGCAAAATTAGACCCCATAGACGCATTACGTTATGAATAAGAAAGTGTTCAAGTGGGTGTGTATTCACGTGTTAAAGAATGAATAAAACGAACACTTGAACACGTTTTATAAACACTTTTTATGAAGAAAACATCACATTTAAAAAATACATTAAGAGAAAGTTTTAGAATGGCGCTGGAAGCCATTCGAGATAACAAACTTCGATCTATGTTAACTCTCATGGGAATTACCCTTGGTGTATTTTCTGTAATTGGGGTTATGACAGCCATCCGAACTTTGGAATCATCTGTGGAATCGGGGCTTAATGTTTTTGGAACCAACACATTCAGTATTAGTAAACGGCCAGCCATTCAATTTGGGCATGGCGGAAGATGGAAATATCGAAATCGGCCCAACATTACGTATGATCTATATGAAGGTTTAAAAGAACGGGCTTTGCTTCCACTCCATGTAAGTGCTTATGATACAAAATGGGGTGCAACCGTAAAATACAAAGACAAACAAGCCACCAAAAATATTGAGGTAGGTGGGGCGGATGAATTCACCGTTCGAACCTTAAATACAAATATAAGTGATGGGCGAAATTTTAGCCGAGATGATGTCCTGCACATGAGAAGAACTGCTATTATTGGTAAAGATGCTATTACGCAACTATTCCCTTACGAAGATCCGCTTGATAAAATGTTAAGTATCAATGGAATCAAATTCAGAATTATTGGTGTTATTGAAGAAAAAGGGGCCATGTTTGGAGAGAGCCAGGATAATATTGTTGCGATTCCCATTACAACTCATTTGCAGATGTTTGGTGGTTGGCGTCGAAATATAGAGATTACAGTTGAATCCAAATCCGAAGAATCATATGATAAAACTCGAGATGAAGTTATCGGGATTTTACGAACATTGAGAAAAGTTGCGCCCGGTGATGACAATAATTTTGAGCTCACATCTAATAAAGAAATTTTAGATGAATTAAAACCATTCTCGGATGGGATTAAGCTATTCGCTTTTTGTGTCAGTGTCATTGCTTTGGTTGTGGCTGGAATCGGGATTATGAATATTATGTTGGTTTCTGTTTCGGAACGAATCAAAGAGATTGGGATTCGGAAAGCCGTAGGTGCCACTCGGCGAGATATTCTAACTCAATTTTTAATGGAAGCTATATTCCTGAGTGAATTTGGAGGGATTGCCGGCATTATTCTGGGCGTGGCTGGCGGCAATGCTGTGGCCGCCATTTTTAATATTCCGGCCGTTATTCCGTTGGATTGGGCATTTATCGGTTTGGCCGTTTGTTCCGTGATTGGAATCGGATTTGGGATATATCCGGCCTGGAAAGCAGCCAATATGGATCCCATTGAATCGTTGAGGTTTGAGTAAACGTCGAGTGCTCAAGTAAAAGGGTGTTCATGTGTTTAGCATACGCTACAACTTAAACACTTGGATACCTGAACCCTTTGCTACGATCAAGTCCAATTAATTTTTAGCTTTCCAGTTTTGGGATGGTAAATTTCATAGCAAAAATCATGCCTATTTTATATTTTTCATCTTTTTATATTTTTATCCATGTTGAAATTGCTCCAATCATGAACATGGACGTCCAAGAGGTTTCCCCAAAAAAACCTGAAGGAATTAACGTTCAATGAATGTTGGTGTAATCCCAGCTCGTCTCGGTTCCAGTCGATTTCCAAAAAAAATATTGGCGCCTTTGGCCGGCAAACCCATGGTGGCTCATGTGGTTGAGCAGGCACAAAAATCAGAGAAATTGGATAAAGTCATTCTTGCGATTGATTCAGAAGAAACCCAGGAAGCGTTAAAAGATTTTGATTTTGAAATGGTCATGACATCTCAAGAGCATCAATCGGGAACGGATCGTGTTGCTGAAGTGATTCGACACATGGATGATGCTGAGATTATTATCAATATCCAAGGGGATGAACCATTAGTTGATCCCAAAGTGATTGATGGTTTGGTGGACACTTTCTCAGATCCAAAAGTACATATGGCCACGGTTGTTAGCCGGAAATTAAAGGTGGCAGATTTATTGAATCCTAATATTGTAAAGGCAATATTAGACGAAAATACCAATGCTATTGAATTCAAACGAAACATATTTGATGTAGAAATTGGTGGGGTTTATCGCCATATTGGGATGTATGGATTCCGACGTAACGCATTATTCCAATTCACTTTACTGGAACAAACCGAGAGAGAAATTGAACGATCATTGGAGCAGTTTCGTGCCTTAGACCACGGTTTACCTATTCGTGCCATGATTGCTCATTGTGATCACTGGGCTGTGGATACCAAAGAAGATTTAGAAAAAGTTGCTGAAATTATGAGCAATATTAATGAACCAATTGAACAGGATGCATAAATGAAGGGTGTTAAACCAACTAAATATATTTTTGTACTGGGTGGAGTTATGTCCGGGCTTGGTAAAGGCATTGCTGCATCATCGATTGGATATTTGCTAAAACAAGCAGAAGTAAAGGTTACAATATTGAAATTGGACCCCTATTTAAATGTAGACCCGGGAACCATGAACCCTTACCAGCATGGGGAAGTTTTTGTGTTGGATGATGGCTCTGAGACTGATTTAGATCTGGGGCATTATGAGCGCTTTATCGACGTAAATATGACCAAAAATAATAATGCTACTGCGGGTCAGATTTACAGTACTGTTTTAGAGAAAGAACGGAAAGGTGAATATTTGGGCGAAACCGTCCAAGTGATTCCTCATGTGACCGATGAGATCATTAAGCGCATCAAGGCAGTCAATAAACCGAAGAAATATGATGTGGTTATTTGTGAAGTGGGCGGGACGGTTGGTGACATTGAGAGTCTTCCGTTTATGGAAGCTATTAGACAGTTATCCTTGGAAGTTGGATATCATAACCATATGATTTTTCACGTCACCCTACTTCCCTATGTAAAAGCCAGTGGAGAATTGAAATCCAAACCCACCCAGCATTCCGTTATGAAACTTCGGGAAATTGGCCTTGCCCCGGATATGATTTTTTGCCGATCTGAACATCCTATTGAACAATCCGTTCGCGATAAAATTGCTCTTTTTTGTAATGTACGACCCGATCATGTTATTGAAGGAATCGATGTGCCCACAATCTATGAAGTACCTTTATTAATGCATGAGCAAAATGCCGGTGAATTGATTAATGAACGACTAAAAATAGAGAAAAAACCGCATTTAAAAGATTTAAGACAATTCATTCATAATTTTAAGAATCCTGACCATGAGGTAACCATCGCCATGTGTGGGAAATACACAGAATTGATTGATTCCTATAAAAGTGTTATGGAATCATTTATTCATGCTGGAGTTGAGAATAATGCTAGAGTCAATGTGAAATGGATACAGACTGAAAAAATTAAAGATGAAAAAACAGCCCAAAAAGCGTTTCAGAATGTGGATGGGATTTTATTGCTTCCCGGGTTTGGATCTCGTGGAAGTGAAGGAAAAATACTTTCTTCCAAATATGCCCGGGAGAACAATGTCCCATTTCTGGGAATTTGTCTTGGACTGCAATGCGCAGTGATTGATTTTGCCAGAAATGTATGTGGGATGACAGGCGCAAATTCCACTGAATTTAATAAGAATACAAAATTCCCAGTAATTGATTTGATGGAATCTCAACGTGCTATCAAGATTAAGGGCGGTACCATGCGCCTTGGTGCTTATGATTGTGAGATCAAAACGGGCACCAAGACCTATGTTGCCTATCGGAAGAAAAAGATTTCTGAACGTCATCGCCACCGCTATGAAGTAAACAATCGATACCGTAATAAATTAGAAAAGAACGGCATGATCTTTTCCGGGGTAAATGAAGATTTGGGTGTAGTGGAAGCGATAGAAATTCCAAATCATCCTTGGTTTGTAGCGGGGCAATTTCATCCGGAACTCAAAAGTCGTGTGAATAAAGCACATCCGCTTTTCAGGGAATTCATTAAAGCAGCGGTGAAAAATCAATCATGAAAACAGTATCTATTAGAAATGTAACATTTGGCGGAAGTGAGCTTGGACTCATTATGGGACCTTGCGTTATTGAGAGTCGGGATCATGCACTAAAAATGGCGAATGCCATTCGGGAAATCTCTGAAAAAGTTGATCTTCCAGTCATATATAAAAGTTCCTTTGATAAGGCTAATCGAACTTCGATGTCATCTTTTAGAGGGTTGGGAATAGATGAAGGGCTTTCCATATTAGCTGATGTAAAAAGTGAAACCGGATTGCCAGTTTTGACGGATATTCATGATGCATCCCAAGCGAATATTGTGGCGGAAGTTGTGGATGTTTTACAGATTCCAGCATTTTTATGTCGCCAAACAGATTTACTGGTGGCTGCAGCCAAAACAGGGAAACCGGTGAATGTAAAAAAGGGACAGTTTTTGGCGCCGTGGGATATGAAAAATGTTGTAACAAAATTGGAAGAAACTGGTTGCAACACTATTCTACTCACAGATCGTGGGACACAGTTTGGATATAACAATCTTGTGGCTGATATGCGTGCTATTCCCCTGATGCAAAAATTTGGATATCCTGTAATATTTGATGCCACGCATAGTGCACAACTTCCCGGTGGAGATGGTATAACAACAGCTGGGATGAGGGAAATGATTCCAACATTAGCCAAATCTGCCGTGGCTGCCGGTTGCAACGGTCTCTTCATGGAAGTCCACGATAATATAAATGAAGCAAAGTCTGATGCAACAACTCAATGGCCTTTGGATAAACTGGAATCACTTTTATTGAAATTGAAATCCATTCGGGAAGCAGTGTTATGAGTCTGAACATGAAAAAAATTAAACTTTTTATATCGGATGTGGACGGAGTTTGGACCGACGGGACTTTTTACAAAGGAACGGATGGAATGGAATTCAAGCGATTCACGGTTTTGGATGGTGTCGGTACCGCCATGGCTCGTGCTGCGGATTTGAAGATTGCCCTTATTTCTGGTAGATACTCTGAAGCGACTGAGCATCGAGCAAAAGAATTAAAAATTGAAGATGTTTATAATGGCTCTTTAAATAAGATTCCTGCTTATGAGGAATTGAAAGAAAAATATAATTTAGATGATTCTGAAATTGCATATATTGGGGATGACCTTATTGATATCCCTATTATGGAAAAAGTAGCCGTTCCCATTGCTGTTGAAAATGCAATTCAAGCTGTAAAAGATATTGCTATTTATACGACTAAAGTTTCGGGTGGAAAAGGTGCATTCCGAGAAGCCGTGGCCTGGATTATTGAAGAAAAAGGTGAATCTGAAATCGTTTTACAGAGAATGAAAGACCGGATAAAAAATAGTTAAACCCATGCGATTCTCATTTTTTATAGTTTTTTTGATTTTATTTTCCTGTGCCCGTGAACCTATACCAGAAATGCAATCTCGTGAAGGATTACCAGATCAAGAAAGTTGGGGTGTAACCATTATTTTAACCAATGAAGGGTTGATGCGCGCGAAGGTAAAGTCCGGCCATTTAGAAAAGTACAATGAAAAGGAATTTATCCTTTTAGATCGGGATGTAACCGTAGATTTCTTCGATAGTAAGGAAATACACACATCTGTTTTGACATCAACAAAAGCAGAAGTGGATGAATCATCTAACGATATGAAAGCTATTGGGAATGTTGTGGCTGTATCTGATAGTGGAATCACCCTTTATTCCGAAACGTTAACTTGGAATTCAAAAGATGAAAAGCTTCATACGAAGGACAATATAATGATTACAACTTTGGAAAAAGATACTTTATATGGTGTGGGTTTTGAGTCTGATTCCGATATGAAGAATTGGAAAATACTGAGTCCGTCCGGTGTAACGGGTAGGGAAATGGAATGAGAGAACGACATAACACATTAAGTACCAAAGGATTGTTTAAGCAGTACGGTAAGCGGATGGTAGTTCAAGATATGGATGTGTCTTTAAATCGTGGTGAGATTGTTGGACTTTTGGGCCCCAACGGTGCAGGGAAAACAACAACATTCTATATGATTACCGGTATGATTAAACCGACACAGGGACACGTTTTTTTAGATGAATCAGATATAACGAATAATGCAATGTACAAACGGGCTCGAAAAGGAATTGGATATTTAGCTCAGGAGCCATCCATATTTGGAAAACTTTCTGTTGAAGATAATTTGTTATTGGTATTAGAAATGATTGAAGGACTTTCTAAAAAAGAACAACAAGAAAAAAAGAATCGTTTACTGGAAGATTTTTCTGTAACACATTTGGCAAAAAGTATTGGAAACACCTTATCGGGTGGTGAGCGTCGTAGAGTTGAAATTGCCAGAAGTTTATGCATGGACCCTGATTTTATTTTATTGGATGAACCTTTTGCAGGTATCGACCCAATTGCAGTAGAAGAGATTCAAGGAATTGTTCGTACCTTAAAAGAAAAAGAAATTGGTGTGTTAATTACGGATCATAATGTGCGAGAAACACTATCTATTACAGATCGATCTTATTTACTATTTGATGGACAAATATTAAAATCAGGCACTTCAGAATATTTAGCCAATGACGAAGAGGCGAGAAGGCTATACCTTGGAGAAAAATTTAGGTTAGACTAATGGGACCCGCTTTAAAACAGATTCAAACTCAAAAGCAAAGACTTGCCCCAAGGCAAGTTTTGCAAGCTCGATTACTCCAATTGAACACCTTAAATCTAGAACAAACAATTTTAGAAGAATTGGAAGGCAATCCGCTTTTAGAAGAAGTAGAATCTGAAGAATCTGAGGAACAGGAGGTTTTAGAAGAGTCAGCAATTGATGATTTGGATATATCTTTAGAAGATATGTATAGTGATGAATCCACCTATTATTTATCTGAAGAAAAAAAGGAAATGCCGCTTCCTGATCGTCATACTTTGATTGAAAATCTTATCGAACAATTGAAAGATTCTGAAATGGATGATCGCGACCGTGAAATCGCAGAAGAAATTTTATGGAATACAAATGAGCGTGGTTATCTTGATACAGACCTGATTCTAGTGGCAGATCGATTTGATTTATTAGAAGATGATATCACGCCTATTCTTCACAAGATTCAACGTTTGGAACCTGTAGGAATTGGATCTCGAAATTTAGAAGAATGTCTCATGATTCAATTAGAAGATGAGGAAGATTCCTTATCTCATAAAATTATCCACACATGTTTTGATGATTTTATGCATAAACGGTACGATAAATTATTGGATAGGTTGGATTGTTCCGAAAGTGAATTGCATGATGCAGTGAAGCATATTTCTCATTTAAATCCACGTCCCGGTGAAGGTTATAGTGATAAATTCCAAACTGTAATTCCTGATTTAATTGTTAGAGAAGATAGAAACGATTGGGTGATTACAACAAATGATGGTGGACTTCCTGAATTACGGATTAGTCAGGATTATGAAGAACAATTATTAAATGGGAATATCAATAATGATGCAAAGAAATTCATAAAAGAAAAAATAGATTCTGCCAATTGGTTCATTGAGGCAGTTCATCAGCGACGGATTACCATGGTAAATGTTATGAGGTCCATTATAGAGTTTCAACCTGAATGGTTCGCGGGAAATATGGATTTTCTTCGACCTTTAAAACTTCAAGATGTTGCGGATAAAATTGAAATGGATATTTCGACCATTAGTCGCTCCACTCGGGGGAAATTTGTTGATACGCCTTTCGGAATTTTTGAACTAAAACATTATTTCACAGATTCCATAGAATTAAGTGACGGGCGCGTTTTGGGAACATTCATCATCAAACGTGCTTTGAAAGGGATCATCAAGTCGGAAGATAAATACCACCCATTAAATGATGATGCTTTAGTAGAACAATTGGAACATAAAGGATATACATTAGCAAGGAGAACGGTTGCAAAATATCGAGATCAAATGGGATATCCAGTTGCAAGATTAAGAAAAGAGATTTAGTTATTAAGAAAACAAAGGAGTAAACAATGGAAACAAGACGCGTAATGTTTGGGGATCAGGAAGTTCAGATCCCTGATCTAAAAATAAAAATATTCCCACTGATGGGGATAGCACTAGCATTCTGGTTATTCACCGGCGTGTACATGGTGGGCCCTGATGAAGTTGGGGTTGTGCGCACTTTCGGGGAATATACCCGGGTGGCACAATCGGGATTGAATTACCATTTTCCCTACCCAATCGAACAGGTGAATACACCTGCTGTTACAGAAGTGAAACGAATCGAAATTGGTTTTCGTACCCTTCGAAACGGACAATACCGTACCGTAGAAAAAGAGAGCTTAATGTTAACAGGAGACGAAAATATCGTAGATGCGGAAATGATCGTACAATATAAGATTAAAGATCCAGTGGCATACTTGTTCAATATTATGGCACCCGAATTAACTGTACGGGAAGCAGCAGAGGCAAGTCTTCGTACCGTGGTTGGACGAAACAAGATTGATGAAACATTGACCACCGGAAAATTCAAGATCCAGGAAGAGACCAAATCCCAACTGCAGGCGATCCTGGATAAATACGAATCGGGAATTCATGTGGTAGCTGTGCAGTTGCAGGATGTGTCTCCACCAAAAGAAGTGATTGGTGCATTTAAAGACGTGGCCTCCGCGAAAGAAGATAAAAATCGAATGATCAACCAGGCAGAAGGATACCGGAATGATGTGATTCCTAAAGCTCGCGGAGAAGCAGAAGCCATGATCCGGGATGCAGAAGGTTTTAGAGAAGCTCGTATTAAACGTTCAGAAGGTGATGCTGAAAAATTCACAACCATTTTGAAAGAATACAGAAAAGCAAAAAGTATTACCCGAAAACGATTGTATTTAGAAACCATGGAAAAAGTTTTACCCGGTATTGAAAAAATAGTTGTCCCGGATAAAGATAGTGGTAATATATTAAACCTGTTGAATTTGAATCCCGGTAAAGGAGGGCAGAAATAATGAAACGAATTTCTATCGCACTTTTTGTGCTTGCTGTATTATTTGTATGGTCCACCATCATTGTGGTGGATGAAACAGAACAAGTTGTTATTCTTCAATTCGGAAAACCAGTTCGTACCATCAAAACTCCCGGATTAAATTTTAAACTTCCGGCACCTATACAGGTTGCGAATTCATTTGAGAAACGATTACTGGAATACGATGTACCACCGGAAGATGTATTAAGCCGGGATAAAAAATCACTCATTATCGATAATTATGTCCGCTGGCGGATTGTGGATCCGCTGCTTTTCCTGCAAACGGTGAGAGCGGTACCCACAGCAAAAACACGATTGGATGATATTGTTTATTCTGAGCTCCGGCAGGAACTGGGAAACCATGATATGCATGAGATTATTACAGAAGCCCGTGAAATCATCATGGATAAGGTGACCATAGCGAGTAATGAAGAAACAAGTAAATACGGCATCGAAGTGATCGATGTGCGGATTCGTCGCGTGGATCTCCCCAGGGAAAATGAAGCATCGATCTATGCCCGCATGGAAGCGGAACGGAAACGCCAGGCAAACAAATTCCGATCCGAAGGAGAGGAAGAAGCCCAAAAGATCCGAGCTGCCACAGACCGGGACAAAACAGTCATCCTGGCAGGAGCTTATAAAAAAGCCCAGATTATTCGTGGTGAAGGCGAAGCAAAAGCATTGGATATTTATGCCACATCTTTTTCCAAGGATCCGGAATTTTATGAGTTCTTACGAACACTGGAAACCTATGAGAAAGTGATTGATAAAAAAACCACTTTGGTTTTACCTGGGGATTCAAAATTGTTTAATATTTTAACGCAGTAAAACATTACTGAACCTTGAGCCTGTCGAAAGGTCAATTAAAAATTAAAAGTGCCCTTCGACAGGCTCAGGGTACGAAACCCTACTCAATATGAAAATAGACATCAGATCAACCACCATTATCGGTGTTCGACATAAACGAAAAGTAGCCATGGGCGGTGATGGACAAGTCACATTTGGTGATATGGCTATTAAACAAAAAGCAGTTAAAGTGCGTGAATTCGATACGGTAAAAGGCGGTGTGCTTGGCGGATTCGCCGGTGCCGCTGCTGATGCGCTCACTCTTTTTGAAAAGTTTGAACAAAAACTGGAGCAATACGAAGGAGATATGAAACGGGCTATCGTAGAATTGGCGAAAGAATGGCGAACGGATAAAATACTGCGTCATCTCGATGCCATGCTGGTTGTCATGGATAAAAAACACAGTTTCATTATTGCCGGTGACGGGAATGTAATTGAACCCGACGGACCGGTTATTTCAATCGGGTCTGGAGGTGGGTTTGCTCAATCTGCCGCAACTGCATTTTTGCAATCCACAAAATATTCTGCAAAACAAGTTGTGGAAAAATCACTCAAAATTGCAGCTGACCTTTGCATTTACACCAATGACACCATTACCGTGCTGGAGATTCCATGAAACAAATGACACCCAGACAAATCGTGAAAGAATTGGATCGCTACATTGTAGGACAAAAGAGGGCGAAAAAAGCCGTAGCCATTGCACTACGTAATCGTTGGCGTAGACAGCAAGTAAATGGGAGCCTTCGAGATGAGATTATGCCCAATAATATCATTTTAATAGGGAGTACTGGTGTGGGAAAAACCGAGATTGCTCGTCGTCTGGCCTCGTTAGCAAATGCACCATTTATTAAAGTTGAAGCAAGCAAATTCACTGAAGTTGGATATGTGGGTCGAGATGTAGAATCAATGGTTCGGGATCTTATGGATACTGCAGTATCCATGGTAGAAAGAGAAAAAGAAGAAGAAGTCATTGAAATGGCAGAACTTTTAGCCAATGAAAGGATTCTAGATATTCTATTCCCCGATGATCACAAGGGCGATCCAAAACAATCCAAAGAATTAAAAGAACGTCACGAACGCACCCGGGACAGAATTCGCAAAAAAATGGAAAAAGGTGAATTTGAAGATAAAATGATTGAAGTTGAAATATCCGACGATCCCGTAATCGGGATGCAGATTTTTGGTCCCATGGGAATGGAAGATATCGGGATGAACATTAAGGATATGATTTCCGGGCATTTACCAAAATCAAAGCGAAGTAAGAAAATGTCCGTATCTGAAGCCCGTGAAATATTGACAGAGAGTGAAGCTGCAAAATTAATTGATGGAGAAGATGTCATTCGGATTGCCCGAGAACGAACTGAAAACAATGGTATTATTTTTCTTGATGAGATAGATAAAGTTGTAAGTGGGAATAGCGGTGTTGGTCCCGATGTAAGTCGAGAAGGGGTTCAGCGAGACCTTTTGCCTATAGTAGAGGGAAGTAACGTAAATACCAAATATGGTGTTATCTCATCAGATCATATTTTGTTTATTGCCGCTGGCGCATTTCATGTAAGTACACCGTCGGATATGATTCCTGAATTACAAGGACGTTTCCCCATACGCGTGGAAATGGATAAACTCACCAAGGAAGATTTTGTCAAGATATTGACCCATCCCCGATCTGCATTAATCAAACAATACACAGCCCTTTTGGGTGCAGAAAATGTTGAATTAGAATTCAATGATGCTTCCATCAAAGCCGTGGCAGAGCTAGCATCGGAAGTGAATGGCAAAATGGAAAATATTGGTGCCAGACGCTTGCATACTATCATGACAACACTCTTAGAAGACCATTTATTTGAGCAACCGAAACGGGGCAATAAGAAGATCAAGATTACAGCAACCATCGTGAAGGAAGCCTTGAAGGATATAGTTGAAGATCCGGACTTGAGCCGCTATATACTATAATTAATAAAAATACAAAGACTCCATGCCTACGCTCCATTACGGCAGGCAGGCGGAATCGGAAATAATATTTGTTTATGATAAGTAAAATATTTTTACAGCTTTCTACCTTTACGTTAATAATAAAATCCAATTAAAGGATAAATAATGCCCAAGCACTTTTTACATATCGCTGATTTTTCCAAAGATGAACTGTGGGATATGCTCCATTTGGCGAAAGAGATTAAAGCAAAATTTCATAAGCGAGAAGCGTACAAGCCTTTCAAGGATCAATCATTAGCCATGATTTTTGCCAAACCATCAGCCCGAACGCGAATCTCATTCGAAACCGGATTTACGTGGATGGGCGGCCATGCGCTTTTTCTGGGTCCCAACGATATTGGTATTGGCAAACGGGAAGCGATTAAAGATATAGCCCGAGTTGTCTCCCGTTACAATGATGTGATTATGGCGCGATTGTTTGATCATCAACATATTTTAGAATTGGCAGAATATTCAGATTCATCCATTATTAATGGGCTCACCGATTATAACCATCCCTGTCAAATTATGGCGGATATTCTTACGGTGTGGGAACATCGCGGAAATTTGGATGACTTGAAAATAACTTACATGGGTGACGGGAATAATATTGTTCATTCCTGGCTGCAATTGGCCAGCAAATTTCCCATGCATTTTGTATGCTGTGGCCCCAGCGGATTTGAGCCCGATGAGAAAACGGTGAAAATGGTGGAAGATTCGGGACTCTCTACATTTGAATTATCTCATGATCCAAAATCTGCAGCCAATGGTGCCGATGTGATTTACACGGATGTGTGGGCCTCCATGGGACAAAAAGAAGAGGCAGCAGAACGTGAACGAATCTTTGCAGATTTTCAAGTGAACGAAGCACTCATGGACAGTACAGGGAAAGACACCTTATTTATGCATTGCTTACCAGCAGAACGGGGACGAGAAGTAACGGATGGTGTGATGGAAGCAGATTATTCCATTGTCTTTGATGAAGCAGAAAACCGCATGCATGCCCAAAATGCTATTATGGTGAAAATGGCTGGTCAATAAACTTGATTATTCCAGTGAACTCTCTGCTCTCCGTGTTAAAATAAATTCGTGTCTTCGTGGTAAAATATTATGTATGACCTCTTATTATTCTTCGAAACAGTCCCCTCTTCTACGAGATCCATTTTTCTTGTAAGCGGACTTGCCCTGTTTTTGTCTCTCGAAGCCATTATTCCGCTTTTCAGAATGGAGTATAAAAAGGCGAAGCATGCGGGAATCAATCTAACCTTTACATTAATTACATTAATTATCAATTTAATAGGTGCTTCTCTTATTGTGGCTGCAGTGGATTTTAACAAGACGTACCAATTTGGGCTTCTTAACATGGTTTCCATGCCATTATGGCTTTACATTATTCTTGGATTAACAGTGTTGGATCTTATAGGTGCCTGGCTGATCCATTGGCTGGAACATCGCGTAAAATGGATGTGGATGTTTCATCTTATTCACCACACTGACCCGAATATTGATGTAACCAGTGGACTTCGACATCACCCGGGAGAGAATGTACTCCGACTTATATTCACAATTCTTGCAGTTTTGATTACGGGTGCTTCATTCGGATTGGTTATGCTGTATCAAACCATTTCGGCCTTTTTCGCAGCGTTGACACATGCAAATATTCAATTCCCAAAAATATTGGATAAACCACTATCTTGGATATTTGTGACGCCACATTTTCATAAAGTTCATCACCATTATGTTTTACCGCAAACTGATTCAAATTATGGAAATATTTTTTCTATTTGGGACCATGTTTTTTCAACAACATCTCACATCGAAATGGAAAATTTGAAATATGGAATTGATACCCACATGAAACCTGAAGAGCATTCCAATATTAAAAATCTACTCATGGTACCATTCCAAGATTATCGTCAACCGGTGGGATCTAAATTCGACGAATAATTTTTTTAATATTATTATTACGTTGGTATAGGTTTGTCACCTGTATGTTCGTAGGAGCAAATAGGCAAAAACGTAATTTTTACTTTTTTACCATTAGAATCCCACTTTTAGAGGGGGATATATAGGGGGTAATGAAAAGTGAAAGAAAATAAAAATTACTTACCTGCCGAACCTAAAGTGCAGGTAGTCGATTAACTATTTCTAGAGACGTAAAATACATTTTGAAATTTAATTCTAAATCAAAAGTTTTTATTATTTGGCTTATTGCAGTCGTTGTTTGGAATTTTGGGTTTCCCAGCGTTCCACCCATTGCTGATGTAATTGTGGCAGTATTACTGTCTTTTGCCAGTCAGCGTTTAAATATATTTTTTAAGAATGATTAATTGCCCTTTCCCACCATTTCAAGGTGAATTTCTGAACTAGAAGTCTTATAAAAAAATCTCCAGTGTTATACTGAACGGAGAGAAGTATCTCAATCAATTGATGGGATTACATTCAAAGTTTGAGATCCATCATTCGCTTCGCTCTTTCAGGATAACAACTTATATCGTAAAAACAACATTTCGGCTTTGCTCAATACATCGCCTTTGAAAGATTCCCCAATCATCCAATCAATACTCTACCCGTTACCAATCACCCGTTACATCTTTGGTCGAATCTCAATTTGGATTACAGGATGCGTTGCCGGTGCGGTGATGGCATTCAACACTTCAAATTGTAATTCAAACTTTCGCTTTTTCTCTCCAACTCTCACATCTAAAATGGCTTCGCCATGAGGTGGAACTGTGACCACATCCGTTGAATTATAAAAATCAAATAAGCTCTGGTTTCTAAGCATAAAAGGCGCATCTGAATTATTTTTAATTTTCGTATGAACCACAGTTGAGTTACGAATATAACTAGCTGACGATATGCTTAAGCTCGCATTGATCAATGGTAAAAGATGCTCTCTTTTTCCAATAAGCTTATCATTGAACCAAACAACAGTTCGTCCTTTTTTTAAAGCTCGTTTCAATGCGGGCTTTGTTTTTTCAGTTGCAAACACCAAAGTCACGGGACGGTGTCCACCCGCCGGTACTTTATATTGCCAATCAATCAAATCATGGATGTCACTCGTTCCTAAAATGGTCAAATTATAATCCAATGCAACTTGGAGAGCATGGTCAGAGAAAGTGGTATCATTCACAACCTCAATCCCATCCATTAACCCAGTGTTAATTAATTCAAGGTTCATTTCACTCAAGATAACTTTAGCATCGGGTGATTGAGCAATCCAGTAAGGATGATTCCAAAAAATGAAAGCATCTTGATTTCTTGCTTCTTTGAATGCATCCATAGGGTCATCCACCAAAAGCTTATTTGCATCTTTGATAAATATTGCATTGGCGTGTCCCGGTGGCATCCCTCGGGTGATTTCAGATCCATTGATCACCATAACATCTGTATTTTCCGCAAATTGGTTTGCATAGTCATATGATCTGTTTCGATCAGGATGGGGAATATCATCTTTCCAGGGTTGGTACTCAAGATGCTCCGTTATTGCAAGGACGTCCAGATGATCTTTCTCAGCTTCCATGACGCGAATATTAGGCCAAACACTTCCGTCAGAAAAGACAGTATGTATATGTAGATCGCATACCAATGTTTTAAAACCGGGTATATCAGGAAATTCAATGGCACGATTTTTATCACCATGAGCAAACAGTAAGTTGAAAGGAGATAGAAGGATTAATAGTATGATACGATTTAAAATATTTAATTTCATTTAATATGTTTCGTCCCAATGAATATCTAAAGTATGATATTGTACCTTTTTCCCTCTATCTATGGGAATTGTAAGAATATAATTTGCTGTTTGTTCCGGGTCTAAAGCTGTATCTGCTATCACATTTGAGTTATAAGCAATGCGAGTACCTTTTACAAAGACCGAATCAGTCCCAGCATTTGATGTGCCTTGATCCCATAGGAAACCTAGCACTCTTACAAAATCTGCACGTTTTTCACCTACATTTTTAATTCGACCTGAAAAAATTTGGTAATCCGGATAATAGTCTACAAATGGTTCACCAAGAAATATGACTTTCGGGCCCGGTTTATCATATTCTTCTAATCTTACAACCATTCGTTTTTTCAAGACCAATTCCCCAATCTGAGTCTTTAAAATTAAGGTAGAATCAGATTCCTCAAGAATATCTCCTATGACGACAGTCCCATTTTGCAGTTCTACCCTGTGTTGGAATTCTGGTACTTGGATTAATTTGAGCAATTCTCGACTTACATCGGGCATGGTCTGTTTTTTCTCATACCCTTTCACAACACTTTTTAATGAATCTAATTCCGCCTGAATTCTTTTTAAATTTGATTCATATTGAAAAAATGTTTCATCAAACGAGAGTTGGTTTTTAGGTTTTCTTTCGCGCTGTTGGGGTAGAATTTCAGATAAAGTTGATGAATCTAACAGAGTATCCTCCAACCCTATTTCAGCGGGTATTTCTTGAGCGGATTCAGAGATAGATTCTTGATTATCTAGATTTTCTTCAGGCTGTAATGGTAAGGTGTCAGGATTTCTGGTTGAATCAGAGACTGAAACTAAAGATTCATTTTCTGTTGGTATTATTTGGACAGGATCTGTAGAAATAATAAGTGAGATTGATACATTATCGTCAACAACAATAACGTTTGTTTCTCCGCTTCCTTCATTTTTATGCATTCCTTTTAGAAGGTAAGTACCGGGTTTGATTTTTTTAAATTTAAACTTGCCTCCTTTTTTTGATTTTCCATCTGCGATTTCATTCTCGTCAGAATCCAAGAGAATAAGATTTACTTTTTTAATACCTTCGCCACCTGAATTTTGAACAACACCGGTGACAGAATATTTATCCTTCGCCGGAAGGAGACTTATACATAAAATAAGTAAAAATGTTTTATAAAGCTTACTCATGTTCTCTCCGGCTAAAATGAGCTCTATAAGCCATTCGACGAACTTTTTCAGCATATATTTTTTCTTCACCAAGTTCGTAAATCATATCTAAGATATTGTTGTAATATATGTAATCATCTGGGGTTTCTAGTATGGGAAGCACTCTATCGATTACTGTGGGATCATTGTAATTCGCAAGATTATCAATGGCTTTCATTCGAATATCTGTTGGATAATCATTACTTCGGGCAATTTCTAAAACAGCTTTTTTTACTTCGGGGTCATCAAATTCTCCAAGAGCTGCCAGCATTGTATTCAAAAGACTATAGTATTGTGATTTCCCCATGTTGTATGTATTTAATAAAGCGAGAATTATGTTTTCTTCTTGAACGCCTTTCATTGTATTTAATGCAAATTCCCGGACCTCTAAATTGGTATTAGGGTCACCCAATAATTCAGCAAAGGCAATTGCTACATCACTGGGGTTCTTTTTTCCAAGTATCTCTACAGCTTTATTCCGAATACCAATATTAATTTTAGGATCTTTAGCGATACTTGTTAAAAAAGGGATCACTTGATCATTCCCTAGTGCACCTAATGTTTCTGTCAATAATCGCTCCGTCCGGGACATATTACTTTTTGCGACTGTATAAAGATCTAACAATGCCAGGATTTGGTCCTTAGTTCTGACGCGGTTTAAATTTTTAACAAGAGAAATATGAATAGAATTAGTTCGGTCTTCCAGTTTATGCATGGCTTGGACTAAAGACTCTGCTGCTTTTGGATTTTCATTGAACATACCTAACATATTGATAGATTCAATTAGGAATGTGTAATCAACTGCTGTAGTTGTACCTACCATTTTTGCAATAGAATTCAACGCTGTGGGATGCTGGGATTCTGCAAGTGTTTTTCCCGCAGCAATTCTTGCAACAATATGTTGGTCTTTATCCTCATAAATACCAATAAGTTCATCTAATGCTTGAAAATTCCCACCTTTATATGCGCTTTTTAATTTTTGAATATTGTTGAGAAAATCGGGGTCATCAGGATCAGAAATAGATTTTTTACCCCCAAATAGACCTTTAACAGTTGCGCATCCTTGAAATAAAAAAAGAGTGGAAATTGCAATTATAATTAATCTACGCATTATGCTCCCATGGGACCAATTTTAGGTCCTCGCCATCAAATACCGCGTAGGATGGTTTGTGGAACCAATCGCCCAAAACTGCGAGTTTTCCTTTATTTAGGGTAAACATTTCGCCTAGATGATAATGCCCACAGATCATGTAATCAAAGCCATTATCAAAATGAGTATTTGCAACATTTTGGATTTCAATCCTTACATCTTCATTAAAATCTTCATTGTGGGTGTAATGACGCCCACTTCTAGAAATAGAGTTGGCAATTTTATACGCAAGTGTGGGATGAAACCAGCGAAACATCCAGATGAAAAATTTAGACCGAATCACTTTTTTTAATAAACGATATCCATAATCCCAACTCAATAAACCATCGCCATGGGTGATGTAAAACTTTTTCCCATTTATTTCAAGAGTGGTATCATCAAAATAAACTTTATTCATTAATTCATCAGTAATAAATCCTTTTACCCAATAATCGTGATTCCCCACCATAAAATGAATTTCAATACCCTCTTTTTTCATCTCAAATACTTGTTGATAAAAATCAGAATACGCCTTGGGAATTAGGTTTGGATATTCAAAATAAAAATCAAAAAGATCGCCAACAAAAAAACACGTACCCCCAGTTTCCCGAATAAGATTCAGCAAGCGATACAACTTTTCCCGTCGGTTAATTTCTTCCGGGTTCGTTTGTAATTTTAAATGAATATCAGAAATAAAATAGAGGGGTGTCTTCATGACAGGCGAAACTTACTTGTGACATTTTCTTTGAGCAAGTATTAGAGCGATAAGAAAATAGAATTATTAGAACAGTTGACTTCTCTCTATAATTCTAACTAATCTCCGGGAACTCTCGTCGAAAAGAGACGTAAATTTAGAACTAATGAAACTCATTTTAACATTCATATTATCCTGTTTAACAATTTTGGATGCTCAATCCTTTGGGCAGAATAAAGTTCAATACAGAGAATTTGATTGGAATTTTATCCAAACGCCCCATTTTGATATTTATTATTATGGTGGCGAACAAGTCTTGGCAGAGTTTACAGCAGATGTTGCAGAAGAATCTTATGAACAAATTTCTCTTCATCTTCGATGGGATTTGAAGCGCCGTGTTTCCATCATGATTTATAATTCTCACAATGAATTCCAACAAACAAATGTTGTAGGGACTTATATGAGGGAAGGAATAGGTGGTGTTACAGAACTCTTTAAAAATCGGGTCGTATTTCCTTTCGAGGGGAATTATGAGCAATTCCGCCATGTAATTCACCATGAATTGGTTCATGCTATGATAAATGATATGGTCTATGGTGGTAGTATGCAAAACGTGATTTCGAGCCGGACAAAGATTCGCGTTCCCATTTGGTCTAATGAGGGTTTAGCGGAATATTTGAGTTCAAATTGGGATACCAAAGCGGACATGGTTCTTAGAGATATCGCAATCCATGAACGGATGCCATCCGTCAAAGAATTGAATTATTTTATGGCTTATAAAGGTGGACAGTCACTTTGGCGTTTTATTGCAGGAAAGTATGGACGGGAAAAAATAGGAGATATTTTCCGATCCATGAAAATGACTCAAAATGCAGAAAAAGGATATGAAAAAGCGCTTGGTATGAATTTCAAAGATTTGACTATACAATGGCATAAATATTTAAAAAAAGAATATTGGGCGGACGTAAAAGATCGGGATCCCCTAGAAGATATAGCTGAAAAATTGACAGATCATAAAAAAGCACGAAATTTTTATAATGTAAGTCCAGCCTTATCTCCTGATGGTTCTATGGTGGCAGTTCTTTCAGATCAATCTGGATATTTTGATATCCATATCATGGATGCAATAACAGGAAAAAGAATCAAGAAATTGGTTAAAGGGAATCGTTCTGTCGATTTTGAAGAATTGAAATGGCTTCAGCCTGGACTTTCTTGGTCACCGGATAGTGAAAAAATTGTGGTGGCAGCTAAAGCAGGTAAAGGAGATGTCCTTCATCTCATTGATATAAAATCTAGGAAAGGTGAAAAAATTGAAATAGACCTGGATGGTGTATTTTCCGCATCTTGGAGTCCTCTCGGGAATGAAATTGTATTTGTAGGCCAAGATGGAAATTCCAGTGATCTTTATATTTATAATTTGGATAAAAGATCGAAGAAAAAAATCACAAATGATATTTTTACTGATTCATATCCATCCTGGAATTCGGAAGGAACCGAAATTGTATTTGTATCGGACCGAGGAAATAATATAGATGGTCAGTATGATGGAATTATGTTTGACCATAATTATCGTCAGACAGATATTTTCACTATAAACGTAAAGTCTGGAATGATAAATCGGATAACGAGTACTGACTTTAATGAATCCCATCCGGTTTGGGCAAATACAGAAAATACTTTGTTTTATACTGCGGATAAGAATGGTGTTTGGAATCTATATATCCACCCATTAGAAAATACATTTAACCTTGAATCAGGGGAACAAGTTGAATCGGAATCACCCTATGCTGTAACAAACGTACTTACAGGGCTACAGCAACCTACCTTATCTGGGAATGATGATATGCTCATTTTCGCTGGATATGCTAGTATTGGTTGGGATTTGTACAGTATTACTAATCCATTGAACCTATCAAAAAAATTGATTGAGCCTACTCAATTTGATAAAACTCGGGGATTAAATACGGAAGATATAGCAGACCTTCGAAAACATAAATCGTCTCAACAAGGTAGTGGGTTTACTGAGGGTTATTCCAATTGGGTTTTTGCCAGAGGCTATGAACACTATAACTCATCTATTGATGAGAAACCGTCAGAAGAACTGGTTTCTGTCGATTCCACAAAAATCGATGGCCACTATGTTCCTAAATCCTATAAAACCCGATTTACCTTAGATATTGTCAGCGGAAATCTCCAGATAAGTAATGTATTTGGGACCAGCGGAATGACTTATTTTTCATTTAGTGATATTTTGGGTGACCATCAGATAGCGCTTGGTACAGAAATGGTTCTAACACTTGAAAATAGTGATTATTTCTTTTATTACGCTTATCTCAAAAACAAAATAGATTATCACTTTGTTGCATTCCAAAATGCAAATTTCTTTAATGTTGATTATTATTCAATTGGCAGGTTACGACATTATGGTCTCCAAGGATTTATCTCTCATCCATTTAATCGATTCCAAAGGATTGATTATGGGCTTTCTTGGCATAACATTAAGTATTCAATCCTAGAACAACGACTAGACGAGTTTAACCAAATACAATATGAGACAACTTATTCGTCTAAATACTCTACGATTTTACCCAATGTAAGTTGGGTCTTTGACAATACTGTTTTTGGGTTTACGGGGCCAATTGATGGGTTTCGGCAAAATACATCTATGACTATTAGTCCGGGATACGGATCAGATAATTTAAAATTTCAAACTTTGAAATTGGATATGCGAAAATATTGGCGAATTGGGAAGGATTATACATTGGCAGTTCGTGGATTCCTTGGGCGAAGTATGGGGCCAAATAAACAAAAGTTCTTTTTAGGAGGCATACCCTTTTTAATCGGTGGTGGTGGTGAAACAAATGGTAAAGAAGATAATAGTCATTTTCGTAGCGTAATATTAGATACATCCAATGCATCTCTCATTCATGATATTTATTTTACTGAATATGCGTTTCCACTTCGTGGTGCTCGGTTTGCAGAGCGATTTGGAAGTAATACAACTCTCATCAATCTAGAATTTCGATTCCCATTTATTAATTATCTAGCATTAGGATTTCCACTAAAAGTGATTTTTGGAAATATCCGTGGCCATGCATTCATGGACATTGGTGCTTCATGGGATGAGAATGATGAATTTAATACCCCACAATGGCCAAATCGTTATGGACCTGATAATACCGGGGACTTTTCGCCATGGGTGTCAACGGTTGGTCTTGGGACCAAGATCAATTTAGGATTTTTCCTTTTAAGAATTGAAACAGCTTGGGACAAAAATCCCAATGGATACTCAAAACCCCAATGGTATTTCTCATTGGGTCCAGATTGGTAAACCGTACTTGATTCACCTCGCCGTGGTATCCAATTTCCCGACCCTTCATGGCTAAATTAAAAACTAAAATAGCTTTTCTTTGCTCCGAATGCGGAGATGATTTCCCCAAATGGAATGGGCAGTGTCCCTCTTGTAAAGAATGGGGAACCCTTTCCGAATTCAAGATTTCTACCAAAAAAAATGGCAGGAAACATGAACCTCGTGAAACCAAATCCTTGATGGAAGTTTTAACAACAAATTCTAGTGAAAGAATTCCAACTGGGTTACAGGAAGCGGATCGTGTTTTGGGTGGCGGAATTTTATCCGGCTCTCTTATTTTATTGGGTGGAAGTCCCGGTGTAGGGAAATCAACTTTGGCCCTCCATATCTGTTCTGGAATCAACCGAAAAGCACTCTATATTTCTGCAGAAGAAAGTGAGGAACAAGTTGCACTCCGTGCCCGGCGTTTAAATGTAAGCTCGGAGCATTTATTCCTTTCTGGTGAAAATGAATTAGAAGGAATTATTTCTCATATTGATCGACTTCAACCGGAATTGGTCGTTATCGATTCGATTCAAACTGTCATGAATTCAGGCTTGGATTCATTGCCCGGTTCACCCAGCCAAATTCGTGATTGTGGGCAAAGATTACTTGAAGTATCCAAACAAAAGAATGTGACAATCCTTATTGTGGGGCATGTAACAAAAGATGGTAGCATCGCTGGTCCCAAAATGCTGGAACACATGGTTGATACCGTTTTATATATGGAAGGGGATGACCGATACGACCATCGCATTTTAAGAGCAGCGAAAAATCGATTTGGAGCCACGCACGAAGTTGGCATTTTTAAAATGGGTGAAAATGGTCTTAGTGAAGTTGCAAATCCATCCGAAATGTTTTTGGCGGAACGGAGCGTGAATATTCCCGGGACATCCATTTATCCCAGTTTGGAGGGGACACGTCCCATTTTGGTGGAAGTCCAAGCCTTGGTATCTAATGCGAATTTTGGAACACCTCAGCGAAATGTGAACGGTTTTGATACGAAACGTTTGGGAATGCTCATCGCAGTTTTGGAAAAGCGCTTGGGACTTGTAATGGGAACGAAAGATGTTTTTGTAAATCTGGTTGGCGGACTGCGAGTGGATGATCCGGCTGCTGATTTATCTATTATTTGTTCAGCAGCTTCCAGCACAATGGATAAATCCATTGGAGAAGATATCGTTCTTCTGGGTGAGGTGGGTTTGGCGGGTGAAGTTCGGTCTATCAATCGACTGGAACATCGTTTGCATGAAGCGGCTACCTTGGGATTTAAAAGAGCAATTGTTCCAACAGCTAGTGTGAATGATAAAGTAAAAAAGATTAAGATTAAGCTTTACCCTGTAAAATTTGTGAAAGATGCTTTTACGGTTTTATTTTAGTGAACGTCTTGCTGAGCTTGACGAAGCATGATTTTTTAAATATTATCATTCGACAGAATCAAGAATTCAATCTATTTTAAATGAAATTCACCTTACTGAATTCTGACACCAACACGTCTGCCCGTACGGGCATTTTAGAAACAGACCACGGATCAATTCAAACTCCTATATTTATGCCGGTTGGGACGGTGGGTGCCGTCAAAACAATGGCTCCTCACGAATTGGAAGGTGTGGGTTCTCAGATTATTTTAGGGAATACTTACCATCTTTATTTACGCCCAGGAACGGATGTTATCCATGAGGCGGGCGGGCTTCATAAATTTAATTCTTGGGATAAACCGATTTTAACAGACAGTGGTGGGTTTCAGGTTTTTTCCTTAGCAAAATTGAATAAGATTAATGATGATGGTGTAGAATTTCAATCCCATTTGGATGGTAGCCGGCACATGTTTACACCGGAATTTTCCATGGAGATTCAAAGAAATTTGGGTGCGGATATTATCATGGCATTTGATGAATGTCCACCGGGAGATTCAGAATTTAAAACTGTAAAAAATGCCGTCGAACGTACAACACGTTGGATGAAACGCTGTAGCGTTTGGTTACACGAGAATCCTGAACTCTATGGTTTTGGGCAAACTGTTTTTCCAATAATTCAAGGGTCTGTAAATCATGAATTGCGACAAAAAAGCGTAGAAGAATTAATTCCATATTCTAGCTGTGGATTGGGCATTGGCGGATTGGCTGTAGGCGAAGAAAAAAATGCAATGATGGATACCGTGGAATTTTGTGATACCGTTTTACCCAAAGATCAACCACGCTATTTGATGGGTGTTGGCAAACCTTCTGATTTAGTTCAGGCGGTTCGTCGTGGTGTAGATATGTTTGATTGCGTCATGCCAACTCGAAATGGTCGAAATGGCCATATTTTTACATCTGATGGTGTAATCAATATTAAGAATGAAAAATTTAAACATGACTTTTCCTCGCTTGATCCAAACAGTTCGCATGGATGGGGAAGATCATTTTCAAAATCATATGTCCGACATCTCTTTAACATTAATGAGGTTTTGGGACTTCGAATTGCATCCACATTGAATTTGTCATACTATCTTGATTTAATGGCTTCTATGAGACAGCAAATTAATGAAGGGAATTTTGATGCTTGGTCGAAATCTTTGTTGAGTGAAATGAGAGACCAAAAGGGAATGTAATGTCGGAAATTTTGGTGAGAGTGATTGATGCATATATTTTTAGGCAAACCGAAAATGGATTAAAATTCCTGCTTATGAAACGAGCCGAGACAAAAATGTATGAACATCTCTGGCAAGGCGTAGCGGGAAAAATTGAAGCTGGCGAAAAATCATGGGAAGCCGCCATCAGGGAATTGAAAGAAGAAACCGGTTTTGATGCTGTTCGAATGTTTGTAGCAGATCATGTGAGCCATTTTTATGAAACTCACGGAGACAGAATTAATCTTGTTCCAGTCTTTGGGATAGAAGTTGACCGAGAAGATGTGACAATTTCTGAAGAACATTGCGAATTCAAATGGGTAAATTTTGAAACGGCCAGAGACACATTGGTTTGGAAAGGACAGAAAGAAGGCATCATAGCAGTAAATGATATGCTGATTTCAAATGATGACCGAATCAAATGGTCTGAGATTAAACTTTAGTACCAAGTGCATGGAGAACACAAAGTAATTTCTTGGAGCACTTTGTATACTCTGTGTTTATAAAAGGAGACATAATGTTAAAAGAAGGAACAAAAGCACCGGCATTTACACTTGATGATCAGGATGGAAATTCTGTGAGTTTAAGTGATTTTGACGGACAGAAAGTATTAATCTGGTTTTATCCAAAAGCCAGCACGCCCGGCTGAACAGTTGAAGGCCAGAAGCTCCGGGATGAGTTTCAAAATTTTAAAAACAAGAAGACAGTAATCCTTGGCATGAGTGCCGATTCTGTAAAAGCTCAAAAGAAGTTTTGCGAAAAACAATCTTTTCCATTTCAGCTTCTTTCCGATCCTGAAAAATCAACCATTCTTGCTTACGAAGCGTGGGGGAAAAAGAAATTTATGGGACGAGAATATGAAGGCATCTTCAGATATTCTTATTTGATTGATGAAAATGGGATGATTGAAAAAGCATACGAAAAAGTGAAACCAAAAGAACACGCTTTGGAAGTACTCTCCGATATTATTTAAACACCTAATAAAAAATAATACCACGAAGGCGCAAATATTGATTAAAGCTTCGTGCCTTCGCGGTTACAATTTTAGGTGTAAACATCCATCTCTAAATCTTTCTTCATTCAGGGCATTATCCATATACCCCATCATGACAGAATGACCATGGATTTCTAATTCGCCTTCTTTGATATGTAATTCTGTAAGGTGAAGTGCTTCCTTTCCTTTTGTCAGGATTGCTGCATTTTCTGGACAGACTGCTAATTCGTTTTCTTTAAATGCGGACAGATTTTCTAAATCTTTTCTAATAATAAAATCTGTATCGGTTTCACCTATGGTGAATTCAGGGTTTGCTTCATCATAAATACATCCGCAGTAAATGGGTAGAATTGCTTTTAAAACGGCCCAAGTAGATGACATGGGTTTTAGGTCGCACGCAAATCGCGTTCTACTTTTTAGTCCAATCACTTTTTGGACGGAATTGGTATTTACCAATAAATTATAATGGGAAAGTCTAATCCCAATTCCTGTCTCAAATGTAAGCAATGCTTCATCATCCAATAAGGGTTTGTATTTTGGGTCGAACTCTTTTGGGTAATCCTTTATTTTTTCAAATAAATCAATATTGGATTCAATGACAAGATCTGTTTCGCAAATTATTTTTACAGATTCTAAAGATTCATTTGCTGGAATAATTGCAATTGCACCCAGGTGCCAAATCCCGAAAAGTAATATTTCTGTTTGCGGGAAATCCAATTCAGTAAGAATAATTCGTTCTTTGGGTTTGAGTCCGATTCTGTCTAACCAGTGAGCCGTTTGCTGGATGTATTCATAGAATTTCAGATTGGTAATGCTGGGGTTTTCAAAGATCACCTGTTCAGCAAATTTGATATTTTGCCCTTCAATAAGTGATCGAGTACTGGGGTAGGGAATCATGTATTCGATGGGTTCCACATTCCCGATGCACTGGGCTTGGTAGATACGTTGTTTTAGATCGGGAGTCATTTTGTTAATAATGAAAACAGTTTCTCGTTGACGTAATAATTTCCAGTTCCAAGTCTTTCTTTTTTCAGCAATCCGTCTTTTGCTAATCTATTTAAATAATTTGCTGCTGTAACTCGACTGACATTCAAATCTGCTTCGATAAATGCGATTTTTGTATAGGGATGTTTAAATAAATTATTCAACAAATCTTGACTATAAAATTTGTAATTATCTCTCAACACATATTTATACTCAAACATTAATTCTCTTATTTCTCTAATCAGTTTAAATGTCTCTCTCGATGTTTTTTCTACTCCATCCAACATATAAAGAATCCAATTTTCCCAGTTATCATTATTCCGAGTTTCCTGAAGTAAACGATAATAATTATCCTTTTTGTTAATGATAAATCGACTTAAATATAAAATTGGTGAATCCAAGAGACCACATAAAATCAAATACAAAACATTTATGATTCTTCCTGTCCTTCCATTCCCATCATAAAATGGATGAATACTTTCAAACTGATGATGGATAATTGACATTTTAACTAAGGGATCAATGTCTGATTTCGGCTCATTATTAATAAATTTTTCAAGATCACCCATCAGTGACAGAATTGTTTGGTAATCTTGTGGAGGTGAATAGACAGTCATTCCTGTTCTTGTATTTTTTAACACTGTCCCAGGTCCTTTCCTGAATCCGGCATTATTTTTTTCTAGAACAGATTGAATTTCTATTATTGAATTGATATTCAAAATATTGTGGTTTGAAATTAATTGGAATCCTTTTTTTAATGCGCCGATATAATTTTGGACTTCTTTTGCTTCCAATGAAGCCATTTCTCCAATATGCAACCCGGCTTTGTATATCTCATCATGTGTTGTAATAATGTTCTCTATCGCTGAACTATCTTTCGCTTCTTGAAGTCCGAGCGTATTAATTAGAATAGCTTGATTGGGAATACTTGCGGAAATGCCTTTCAATTCTGCCAATGCTCTATGAGCAGATGCGAGTTTTTTTAGAACCTTTTTTGATTCAATATTTTTAGTGATGCTTCTTATTTTTTTCATTTTTAATATGTAAAGAAAATTGAAAAACCTTTACATAAGGCTTGGTATATGTTAAGAAAATTGAAAAACCTTTACAATAGAAAAATTATAGGTAAAGAAAATTGAATTTGTTTTACTAAAGGTTACTTATTCACCATCATTTCGACCAGCCAAACAACTGGCAGGCAAGCAGGCTCAATGAACGGTTCATTGTAATTACATTATTTTGGTATGTAATAGTCATAAGTAAATTTGGTTTTCTTACTTTTATAATCCCACTTTTAGAGGGGGATTTATGGGGGTTAAAAAATGAGAGAAAACAAAAATTACCTGTCTGCTGAAGTGAAATAACAAGAAGGAAATTAACTATCGTTGAACTAATAGTAGGTTATTTATCCGGTTTTATTTTCCGAATAATATCAAAAGTATCGGTGGTTCTAGCATAGCCATTTCCTGCGATGCGCCCCAAAGCTTGTAGTTTTTCTAAATTGATTCGGCCATCTTCATAAACTTCTTCATCTATATGAAACAAAACAATGGTGCCGATAACTACAAATCCACTTCCGGCAGTCCCATCGCCGATCTCCACAATCTGATTGAGTTTACACTCAAAACTGACTTTGGATTCTCCCACACGAGGTGGTGCCACTTTTTGGGATGCAATCGGTGTTAATCCGGACATTTCAAATTCATCCACATCCGAATCAAAATCTGTAGAACAAAGGACCATTTTTTCTGCAAAAGGCTCGGACACAATATTCACCACAAATTCTTTCGTATCTCGGATATTGATCAGTGTATCTTTTTCTTGACCATCCCAACCTCGTCGGGCTGGCGCAAACATGATAGTGGGCGGTTTGGAGCACACACCATTGAAATAAGAAAAAGGCGCCACATTATTTTTTCCATCTTTGGATTGGGTGGATACAAAAGCGATGGGCCTGGGCACGATAGACCCGATCATGAGTTTATGGGTTTCCTGAAACGATATTTCGTTGGGGTCAAATATCATGATTCAATCCACGAGTAAGGGTAATCTTCATCATCCACGCTCAAGGCTGCTACAGTCATATTCAGTGGTTTGAAGGTATCAATCATGACGGCTAATTCGTTTGTTTCCTTGGCGCCCAACGATTCTTCAATCTTGCCCGGTTGTGGGCCGTGGGGTAATCCCATGGGATGATAGGTAATTGACTCTTCATCAATGTCTTTGCGACTCATGAAATTCCCTTCCACATAATAGATAAGCTCGTCCGAATCCACATTGCTGTGGGCATATGGTGCCGGGATAGATTCACCGTGATAATCGAACAATCTTGGCACAAAGGAACAAATCACAAAACCGTGAGCCTGAAAGGTTTGATGCACAGGTGGCGGTTGATGGATCTTTCCGGTGATGGGCATAAAATCATTAATATTGAAAATGTATGGGAAATAAAAACCGTCCCAGCCCACCAAATCAAATGGATGATGTTGATAGCCATAAGTTTGAATGCCGTGGCGGAGTTTTACTTCCACTCCCATAGGAATGTCAGCTACGGGACCCACAAATTCGGGTGTACGAATATCTCGCTCGGAGAAAGGGGAATGTTCCAAAAGTTGACCAAATTTATTTCTATAACGTGTGGGTGTTTCGATGGGGCCGGAAGATTCCGTTATTAAAATTCGCATGTCTTGTGTGACGTCAATTTGCCAAATAACGCCTCGTGGAATCACCACATAATCACCAGGAGTCAGCTTCATATTTCCGAAATTGGATTTGAATGTCCCCGAGCCGGTATGGATGAATAAAACTTCGTCCGCATTTCCATTTCGATATAAAGTGTTCATGGAATCGCTTACATGGGCTTTGGAAATAACCAAATCAGAATTAAAGAAAAGTGGAATTCGAGATGAAATTGCATCACCGTTTGAATTCATATTAGCCGTTCGGATATGATGATGGCGATGTGTTTGGTCAGCTGAAACTAGATTGATTTTTTTTAACTCGCCTACAGTTTCAACGCCGGTGGGCGGATGAATATGGTACACGTTGGAATACATGTGACTAAACCCTTCCCGGCTGATGAGTTCTTCCCAGTAAAGGTTTCCGGAATCATCCCGGAATTGGATATGACGTTTGTTTGGGATTTCTCCCCGTTTTTGGTAAAAAGGCATATTGTCTTCCTTTTAATTAAACACAGATTTTTTAGATGAGCTCAATTATAAAATGAGTTTACCGAAGTTATGACTTCAAAATTTCCTATCCCCAATTCTTTTTCCTCCATTCTGCCTGCCTGCCGTTTGCGTTCAGGCTGGGGGGAAACGAAAAGTCTTCCCCTTTGTAGGGGAAGATATAGATAGGGTATGAAATATATGAACCCTCATTTTTAATCTTTCTCAAATAATTTTATTTTCTAAAACACCCAATCGTTCAACTTCCATCCGAACCACATCACCTTTTTTAATCCAGCCACCAACATTATCAGGGCGAAGCTCTAGGATGCAACCGGTGCCAACCGTACCCGAACCCAGAATATCACCGGGAAGTAATTTTGCATTCATGGATGCTCGTTCAATCATTTTTGTGAATGGATGATAGAGATCGTTGGTATTTCCATCGGAAATGAGTTTGCCATTTACATGACATGTCATGCGAAGGTGGAGTTTACCTTTGTCGTCCCAAGCGTCCGATAATTCGTCTGGTGTTACCATATAGGGCCCAAAACTGGAGGCGAAATCTTTTCCTTTTGCGGGGCCGAGACTCATGGCCATTTCTTCCCGTTGTAGATCTCGCGCTGACCAATCATTACAAACCGTGTATCCTGCGATATATTGGTCTGCGTCTTCTTGGGCGATATTGGAACCACCATTGGCAATAATAATGGCAAATTCCAATTCATAATCCAGTTCATTGGTTCCTCTTGGATAAGGAATGTCTTCCCCGTGACCATAAAGTGCAGCCGGATTTGAGAAATAGAAAATGGCAATCTTGAACCAGTCCGGATGCATATCCACACCGCGGAGTTTCCGTGCGGCGCGAACATGTTGTTCAAAGGCGTAAAAATCCCGAAACGATTGGGGATTGGGGACTGGGGATAATAGTTGAACTTCCTCTTCCAAAACAGCAATCGGTTTACCACCGCCAGCATGTGATTGAATATTCATATCCGGTAAGGACGCATCCAATTCTTTCAGTTTGGCAAAGTTTGTGTCCCAATTTTCCAGTGCATTTTTCAATGTGGATGGGATCTCCAGAAAACTGGAATCTCCTTTGGTCTCATTGGCCCAAATTGCTGCCCGAATTACATCAATAATGTTTTCATCTTTTTTAAATCCGAATCGCGGTTGTGCACCGCCATCCAGAGTGTAGGTTACAAATTTCATTTATAGGTTTCCTCTTTTTTCTTGTTCACGTTCAATTGATTCAAATAAAGCTTTAAAATTCCCTTTTCCAAAACTGTTGGACCCTTTTCTCTGAATAACTTCAAAGAATAGGGTGGGGCGATCTTGTAAGGGTTGAGTAAAAATTTGGAGCATGTAGCCGTTCTCATCCACATCTACCAAGATGCCCAATTCCGCCAGTGTTTCAATATCCTCATCGATGGGTCCAATCCAATCCCTTAAAGTATCGTAATATGACTTTGGTGTGGGCAAGAAATCTACACCATTAGCCCGCATGGTGCGAACCGTAGAAATGATATCTCGCGTGGAAAGGGCAAGATGTTGAACACCGCCCGTTTCGTAATAATCGATATATTCTTGGATCTGAGATTTTCGGAGTCCGTCTGCTGGTTCGTTGATTGGCATTTTTACAATCTCATTATCATTGGCCATCACAATGGAGCGAAGGGATGAATATTTCGTATTAATATCTTTATCATCCACACTCCAAAAGCGGTGCCAGCCGAAGACCTTTTCATAAAAATCACATACGGACTGCATTTCTCCATCGGGTTGATTTCCAACCACATGATCAATATGCACAAGTCCCGTTGATTCAGATTTGACTCCAAGATCATTGGTCTCAAAACCGGGAAGGAAGGAACCCTTATAATTCTTCCGTTCCACAAAAGTATGGATCGTATCGCCAAATGTTTCAATGGCAGATACCACTGCTTCGCCATTTTCATCTTTGATTTCTTTTGGCTCCATGGCACTTTTTGCCCCACGCTCCAGAGATGTTTTCCAAGCTGCTTCAGAATCATCCACAGTAAAAGCTACATCTTTCATTCCATCGCCATGGCGATCAATATGGGCGCCGATCTTTGTGTTCTTTTCCAAGGGCGATGTAATGACCAAATTAATTCGATCTTGATTGAGAACATAACTCACGCTATCCCGATTTCCGGTTTCCAATCCGCGATAAGCCACGGGCTGGAATCCCATGGTTGTGCGGTAATAGTGAGCGGTTTGTTTGGCATTACTAACATAAAGTTCGCAATGGTCAAACCCTTTAATGTCATAGGGTAAATTTTTCATAATATTTCCTTTAAACTTGCAATACATTTTTGATTTTCTGATTCTAATCCCACAGAAATGCGGATGCAATTCGGCCAGCCAAAGCCAGTGAGTTGTCGGACAATGACACCTTTCTCTAAAAGATCCTGTGTCAATTTGGATGCAGTTTTTTCTGAATCCCAAACAGTGGTAATAAAGTTGGCGGCAGATGGGACTTGCTCAATGCCAAGGGCATCAAATTCTTGTTTTAAAAAGGTCATGCCTTCTTGATTAATTTTAAGTGTGTTGGCTAAAAATTCTACATCATCCAATGCAGCCATTCCTGCAGCTTGAGCTGAAAGAGACGGCTCAAACGGGACTTTCACTTTCAGGAGATTTCCGATCAAACTTTCATGAGCAAAGCCGTAACCCACTCGGATTCCGGCCAATCCATAGGCTTTGGAAAAGGTCCGGAGTGTAATCACATTGTCGTAACGGTAAGTCATGGAATCGGGGTAGTCCGGGGAATTTTGGGCAAATTCGTAATACGCTTCGTCCAAAATAATGAGAACTCGTTCCGGCACATGTTTATAAAATTCATCAAATTCCTGTCGGGTGATGGTGGTTCCCATGGGATTATCCGGATTTGCGATATAAATGATTTTGGTGTAATCCGTTATTTTGTTCGCCATAGCTTCCAGATCGTAGCGATAGTTTTTCATGGGAACCCAATGGACACGGCGACCGGAAGCATTGGCCAAAACACGAAATCCGATAAAGGAATTGGCTGCGCTGATGAGTTCATCATCGCTGAGTAAAAAGGTACGAATTATGGTGGACATGATGCCTTCTGAGCCGGCTCCCAAAACCACATTCTCCATTTTAATATTGAATCGATTTGCTAATTTAGTGCGGAGTTCATATCCGGTGGCATCGGGATAGCGATGGAGATTTTTGAGAGATTCTTGAATGGCAGCCAATCCTTTTGGCGATGGACCCAATGGATTTTCGTTGGAAGCGAGTTTGATAAAATCTGTTATACCCAATTCCCTTTGCGCTTCTGCAATAGGTTTGCCGGGTTTGTAATTGGCTAATTGTTGAATATAGGATGGAACGAGCGCCATGGTTTATTTAATCTCTTAAATGGGTTTTAAAGAAAGTCTAATTTGGATGATACCTGAATTAAAAAAAATACAAAGAATAAAAATTTTCCTTTTTGATTTCAGTAAACATTGTTATTGTAGTTTTAGAAAGTGAACCCATATTAGAGTGTGAGTTTTGTTTCGTTTTTAAAGGTGGATAAGACCACGGATGTTTTCATATTTTGGACATTTGGGAGGGCAGAGAGTTGATGCAATATCAATTGTTCATAAGCTGGAATATCCTTTGTGACCACCTTTAACAGGAAATCTGCTTCCCCTGTAATGTGGTGACATTCTAAAACTTCCGTCATATCCGCAATAGAATTGAAAAAATCTTCAACAGGCGTTTCACCATGTCGAGCCAATTTGACTTCCACAAATGTAAAGCAGGAATAACCGGCTTTTCTGGGATTGAGCAGGGTAATGTATTTTTCAATCAGCCCACAGGCTTCCAGCTTTTTTACTCGCTCCAAAGTGCTGGATGGAGAGAGGCCTACGCGTTTGGCCAATTCAGCATTCGTGATGCGGCTATTCACCTGAAGTTCATCAAGCAATAACTTGTCTTTTGAATCAATATTCATGTAATAATTCTAAATAATTAAAATATAACAAAAGAAAATACGGATATAAATTAAAATTGCCAAATTATATTCTGAATTATAAATGTGTTTATGCGTCTGTAATGTTCTGAGTATTCACATGAATACCTTAACACCCGAACACTTTTTACCTCTTAAACACTTTGTAACACATGGATGATAATTGAATAAACTCCATCCCATTTAATGCTTATAATATCATGAAAATTGAAGGACCACTCCTAAACGCAACATTTGTGGAAAGACCCAACCGGTTTATCACTCTGGTGAAAATCAATGGCAAAATTTATCGTAGCCATTTACCGGATCCGGGACGCCTAAAAGAATTATTGTTTCCAGGTGCCAATCTCCTGGTACGACCTGCGCCCAAGGGATCAGAGAGAAAAACAAAATTTTCTACAGTTATGGTTAACCACAATGGTCAATTAATATCGCTAGTTTCGGCATTGCCAAATCAATTTGTGAAAGAAGCATTAGGCAAAAATGAAATTCCAATATTCGAAGATTATACACTCGTTCGACCTGAAATAACGGTTGGAAAACATCGTTTTGATTTTTTATTGAAAGACCCAAATGGATCGGATTTTTATTTGGAAGTTAAATCTGTTACATTTGTGGAAAATGGCTTAGCCCAATTCCCTGATGCTGTGACGGAACGAGGTGCGAAACATGCCTTGGCATTGAAAAAACTAGTTGAGTCTGGAGAAGGTGCAGGGATTCTGTTTGTATGTCAACGACCGGATGCAAACTCATTTCAACCCATGTGGTACAGAGATCCAAAATTAGGGAAAGCAGTTTTGGATGCGAATCGCGCTGGTGTGAAAGTTTGGTGCATTACCTTAAATATTTCTGAAACTGATATGACCTTTAATCAAGAGATTCCTGTAAATTTGGAATTACCGAATTATATTTCTTAGTCCATAAGAACACGAAGAACCCCAAAATTAATCTTGAAAACAACAATTCAATATCTCAAGCAGATTAGTTCCATAGCCGCCTTATTTTATATGATTTCCTGTGCGGCAATTCAAGGTCCCCCAGGAGGCCCGAAAGATGAGACACCACCGGAATTGATTCAAACTATTCCTGATGGTGGCACGATACATTTTGATGGGGGCAGAGTCGAACTCATTTTCTCGGAATTTCTAGATGCTAATTCGATTGAAAAAGCGATTCGTGTTTTACCCACACTCTCTGAAGACCCTGAAATTATTTATAAAGGTCGCCGTGTTTTTGTTGAATTCCCCGACTCATTAAATGAAAACCAAACTTATATTATTTCAATCGACCGGACTTTAAAGGATGAGCATAAAGTTGCATTAGCACAGGGAATTCAAGTTGCATTTGCTACAGGAGATAAAATTGATGAAGGGAAGGTGTCTGGAAGTGTAACATATGAAAAATCTTCCTCCGTGCATTTATGGAAAATTCAAAATGAGGAAGATTTCACAGAATTTTATCAACGAATCCCAGATTATGTGGTGGATGCTTCCGATAGTGGACATTATGAATTTCGTTTTTTATCGGATGGGAATTATCGCTTGGTGGCTGTGGATCGTTCAGCCACAGGATATGCAATTTCTCCGGAAAGAATGGTATATGGGTTATCATGGAAATCATTGGTTCAAATTGGTGATTCAAAAGAAATTACAGGACAAAATATCAGAATTCCTGACAAAATGGGTGGTATCAAAATGACTCAAGCGGAATGGATGACAGGGAATTGGAGCACTATTACATTTTCTGATAAAATTTCGGAATGGGAACCCGCCTTACTTATTCACGCACTATATGAAGATTCTTCAGTTTATACGCCCACAAAATTTCTAGATCCCGTAGATGCTTCAAAGCTTCACCTTACTTTTTCGGATTTAGGAGAAAATCGATATATTACTTTCATGACAAATGGAATCATTCAAGGCGAAGAAACGATTCTCGATTCAGGATTAATTAAAGTGAGAATTGATACATCCACTGATACAACAAATCTTTCAATTAAAACGCTCACAAAGAATTTTCTTTTGAAGATCGAAGAAGATAAAATCATTCCCTTTCATATTGTATTTACGAATTTGATTGATTCTGCAAAAAGTAAACATTCATTTTCACTAATGCAGGATACGGTTTCTGTCCCCTTCAATTTCACTTGGAATTCTCTACTCCACTCAACCATAACACCCTTGGAAAACTGGTTGCCAAGGACCTCATATAAACTATTGGTATTTCGAGATGAAATTCAGACATTATTTGGGCAATCATTGAAAGATTCGGTAAAAACAATTTCCTTCAAAACTACTGATTTTCAGGGATATGGCAGTCTTATTGGATCAACAATAAAACAAATACAATCGAGAATTGTAGCTGAAGTCTCATCAATGGAAAAGGAACCCAGCGTATTTAGATCCGTTGTAAATTTGGATGGAAATTTTGATATGAAAAAGCTACCAAAAGGAAATTATTCTTTATTCTTTTTTCAGGATTCAGATGGGAATGATAAATATTCTCATGGTAGAGTCCAGCCATACAAACCATCTGAGTGGTTTTATGAATATCCAGATACAGTTAAGATTCGAACTAACTGGGATCTTGAACTCAATTCAATAAATTTGGAGCAGAATCCGTAAATGAAATGTGTAATTCTTGCGGGAGGTAGTGGTACCCGATTTTGGCCTTATAGCAGACACAATAGACCGAAACAACTTTTGAAAATTGTTGGGGATCAATCCATGTTGCAAATGACAGTGGATCGTCTCCTTAAGATTAAGAAAGTAAAAGATATTTATATTATTACTCGAGAAGATCTTAAAGAAACAATCATTAAAGAAATTACTGGCGTAAAACCCGAAAATATCATTGCTGAACCGTCAGGAAAAAACACAGCTCCGGCTATTGGGTTGATTGGAGCGCTCCTAGGTTTAACTGAACCCGATACTGTCATGGGTATTTTTCCTGCAGATCATTTGATTGTTGGCCATCGTGCGTTTTCAAAGGCCATTAATACAGCAGATCATCTTGCAAAAAAAGGTGACAATTTAGTAACGATTGGTATTCGACCCTCAAGTCCTTCAACAGCTTACGGCTATATCCAATTTGATGATACAAATGAAGTGGATCATCTTGGGGCTCACCGGGTAAAAACATTCGCTGAAAAGCCTCACAAAGATCTGGCAAAACGATTTGTAGCTAGCGGAGATTTTGTTTGGAATGCAGGTATGTTTTTTTGGAAAGTGAACACATTTTTATCTGCCATGGATAAATACATGCCGGAGTTGATGGAATCATTAAATAAAATTGCACCCTTGATTAAAAAAGGTGATTCATTTCAAGCTCAGTGGGATCTAATTGAACCAGAATCAATTGATTATGGCCTCTTAGAAAAAGCGGATAATATTTATGTAGTGAATGGCGATTTCAAATGGAATGATATTGGATCATGGAACGCATTATATGATGTATTGAATTCCAATGATGATGGGAATATCATCCGAGGAAATGGAAAGGTCTTAGACGGGAAAAATAATCTGATTCAATCCAATGGAAAATTTACAGCAGTCATCGGCGCGAGTAACCTGGTTGTAGTGAACACCGATGACGCTACCTTGGTGGTTCATCGAGATAAAGTTGAGGATGTAAAAGCTTTGGTCGATTTTCTGAAATTGAATGGTGGAAAAGAATTAATCTAATGAAGAAAGAAAAATTATATGCCGAGTTTGAGGGATTGGGCCAACGGCTTGGTGTGAAAATTATAAAAGGGAACGGGAATTTTTCTGGCGGTATTTGTGTTGTGAAAGATGAAACTGTCATTGTAGTGAATAAAATGAAACCCATTGAACATCGGTTGAAAATTCTTGCAACAAGTTTTCTAGACTATAACTTGGATGATATTTATATGATTCCTGCCTTAAGAGCCTATATAGAAAATACCCGTTCTCTCGCTCTTTAATCTTCTTGATTTTAGACAGACTGTGAGGTTACACTTCACACCCTTTACTTAAACATTATTCGACAGGAAAGAGATTGATATATGAAACGCTATAAATCATCAGACATTAGAAACTTTGCAATTGTGGGACATGGCGCTGCCGGGAAAACGTCCTTGGCAGAAGCCATGTTAAAACTTGGCGGCGAGACAAACCGTCTTGGAAAAATCGAAGACGGTTCTACAACATCCGATTATCATCCCGGAGAAAAATCGCGTCTAATTTCCATCCATGCTACCCCACTTCATTTGGAATGGATGGAGAAAAAATTTAATATGATTGATACGCCAGGCTATTCCGATTTTATTGGAGAAGCAACCGGATCATTAAGTGTTGTTGATCTTGCAATTATAGCCATTCACGCTGTTAATGGCGTGGAAGTGGGGACAGAAACCATGTGGAATCAGGCTACAAAACTGGGAATTCCTAAGATGCTTGTTGTCAATGGACTGGACAGGGAACATACGCGATTTGACGAAATACTAGCTCAAGCAAGACGCCGTTTCGGGAATAATGTTTTCCCCATGCAACTCCCTGTAAATGCCGGCCCCGGATATAATCAGAATGTAGATGTGCTTAGAACTGAGTTAATTACATATCAAACTGATGGTTCCGGAAATATGTCCGAAAGTGAACTCCCAGATGATTTAAAAGCAAAAGTAAAATCACTACACGAGGAATTGATTGAATTTGTAGCTGAGTCTGATGATTCTCTTTTAGAAAAATTCTTTGAACAGGGTCGCCTCACTGAGGAAGAAATGAGAAGCGGAATCCATCAAGCAATTCAGGACCAAACTTTTGTCCCTCTATTTTGTACATCAGCAACATCTAATATTGGTGTGGCTCGGGTGTGTGATTTTATTAGTAAATATGGTTCATCTCCTGATGATAGAAAAACGGTATTGGCCCACGATGAACAAGGAAACGAAGTGAAAGTTTCTTTAGATGGCACGGAAACAGTACTCCAAATATTTAAAACAATGTCAGAATCTCATTCAGGAGAACTATCCTTATTTCGGGTGTATTCAGGTCAGGTAAAAACTGGAACTGATTATTACAATTCTGATCGTAATTCCAATGAAAGATTTGGCCAAATGTTTATATTGAATGGAAAAAACCGAACTCAAGTGGACCAATTATCTGCTGGAGATATAGCTGGTGTTGTTAAACTGAAAAATACACATACAGGAAATACCCTGTGTTCAGGGAAACATGTGACTTTACCACCCATGAATTTCCCGAATCCTAATATTCATGCAGCCATTGTGCCAACAGCAAAAGGAGACGAGGAAAAACTTGCTGTTGGACTTGCGACTCTCCATGAGGAGGATCCAACCTTTGTATACCGGGTAGATAGTGAAGTAAAACAAACAATCATTTCCGGGCAAGGAGAACTTCACTTAAGAGTTACAACCGAAAGATTAAAACGTCGGTTTGGAATTGAAATCGAATTAGAAGAACCAAAGGTCCCGTTCCGCGAAACAATTTTGGGAAATGGCTCTGCTAAATATCGACATAAAAAACAATCTGGTGGCGCTGGTCAATTCGCTGAAGTTTGGATACGTATAGAACCGAAACAACGAGGTGATGGTATAGAATTCACTCATTCTCTTGTCGGGCAAAATGTAGATCGTGTTTTTGTTCCCTCAGTAAAAAAAGGTGTAAATACCGCCTGTTCGGATGGAATAATTGCAGGGTGTAAGGTCGTGGATTTAAAAGTGGACTTTTACGATGGTAAGATGCACCCGGTTGATTCAAAGGATATTGCATTTCAAACTGCTGGAAAACATGCATTTCGTGAAGCTTTTTTAAGTGCAAAACCCTGTTTATTAGAACCAATAATAGATATCAAAGTAACTGTCCCAGAAGAATTTATGGGTGACATTATGGGTGATATTTCTGGAAAGCGTGGTAAAATCATGGGAATGGATTCGGATGGGAAATTCCAAGTGATCAAAGCCCAGGTGCCTCAGGCAGAATTATATCATTATGCAACCACAATTCGGTCGTTAACTGGCGGACGAGGAATTCATGCAGAATCATTTAGCCATTATGAAAAAATGCCGAAAGATCAGCAACAAAGAGTTATTAAAGATCGACAAACAGAAGATAAATCATGATTTGATATGGAAGATGGGAAATGGATTTTGAATAATGAATGAAGAGACAAAAAAACATCTAAACCTTACTTTCAATTTTAGCGTGAATTGTATTTTGTTTTTAGCCAAGCTTCCATGAAAAAGCTTTGGGCTCCATGGCGGATTGATTATATCCGTTCACCGAAAGAAAATGGATGCATATTTTGCAATAAATCACAAGCAAATGATGATCAAGAAAACCTTATATTATATCGTGGAAATAAGTCCTTCATTCTCATGAATCTTTACC
>Ga0207991_1000023_pt1 | contig 91870 bp, 82 predicted proteins | sample ETN07SmetaG_FD_185786 | JGI IMG/M metagenome (GOLD analysis project Ga0207991, IMG submission 185786) | Marine microbial and viral communities from oxygen minimum zone, Eastern Pacific Ocean - ETNP2014F14-07SV275 (SPAdes) (version 2) | ecosystem: Environmental > Aquatic > Marine > Oceanic ...
TATTTATACATCATCTCTATCAAGTGATAAGCCATCAGCAGATGGAGATGGAGTTATAGCAACTGTCGAATTTACTGTAACTAGCACAACATCAATTATTTTTGACAATAGTAATATTATTTTCCTTAATGTAGATGGAAATAACATTACTGTAAATGGTTCACAAGATGGGTATATATATGTTAATTAAAAATATCAAAAGAATAAATTATATTATCGGATTTACCATATCATTATTGGTCTTATATCAACCAATTGAACAGGATATAAGAAACTTTTTAAATGAAAAGAAACGCATTGAACATGAACAATTCATCAATAGTTTCTTACAAAGGGATACACTTTCTTTTAAAGAATCAAAAAAACTGGCAAAAGAAATTCGACCTGATCTAAAAGGAACACATGATTTTCTTATGACTTATGATCCAAACACAGGAACCATACCTACAGAACGTATTTTGGATGCGTTAAATATTGCAGAACAAAAACGTACAAGTTGGGCTTATGCAAATCGTATGACTGAAGTCAATTGGTCTGAAAGAGGACCAAATACAGTTGGTGGAAGAACGAGAGCTTTACTTATTGATCCAAATGACTCTACAAAAAAGAAATTATGGGCAGCAGGTGTTAGCGGTGGATTATGGTATACTACTGATATTACTCTTGCCACTCCAACTTGGACTTTGGTTGATGGAACATGGGGAAATTTAGCAGTATGTAGCATCGCTTCTGATCCAAATGATGCTAATATCATGTATGTAGGTACTGGGGAAAGAATGGGTATTTTTTCTACAGCAAGTCGAGGACTTGGGATGTGGAAAACAACTGATAGTGGTAGCACTTGGACACATCTTACTTCTACAGAAGGTTTTAATTATGTTACTGATATTATTGTAAGAGACGAATCAGGATCAAGTGTAGTGTATGCTGGCGTTGGTGGACATTATTATGAAGGTCAATGGCATGGATCTGCAAATACAGGTCTTTGGAGATCAACTGATGGTGGATCAACATGGACTCAAGTGATGGATATGACTTCAGGTAGTACTCCATACGAGATTATGGACTTAGATCTAGGTAGTCATGGCAATGTAGACTTTACAGTTACAATTGATGGTTCATCAAAATATGCCATTAATGGTTCATCACAAGCTACTCTTACTGTATCAAAAGGTTCAACTTATACCTTTAATCAAACTGATACTTCAAATGGAACTCATAGTATTGGATTTTCTACTACCAGTGATGGTACGCATGGTGGTGGTACTGCTTATACAAGTGGGGTTACGACAAATGGTGGTTCATCAGGTTCAGATTTAATTACAACATTGGTTGTGCCTCAAGATGCTTCATCCACTTTGTATTATTATTGTACTACGCATTCAGGTATGGGGGGACCAATCAATGTTAATCCAGGTAATAGGATTTGGGCTGGATCACGAACTAATGTTTACGGTGATGGTGGTGGTGATATCTTCTATTCCGATGATGGTGTAACATGGACCAAAGTATCCTTGGGTTTTATTGGAACAATGAACCGAACTATTTTATCAGTTGCTCCTTCTGATCCAAATACCGTCTACAGCATGATTGTAGATAGCAATTCACGAAAGGTTGGTTGGATTACAAAAACAACAGATGGTGGTGCTAATTGGACTGTATATACTGCTGGGACTACTGATCCATTCCCTATTGATGCTAATGGAAATATTTTGGGAGATGCCAATGGTCAAGCAGGGTATGATTTAAGTTTTGGAATTGATCCAAATAATCCAAACACCGTTTTTGCTGGTGAACTTGATATTTTCAAAACAACAGATAGTGGAGCTAGTTGGACTCAAGTCACAAATTCCGGAGGATCACAATTTGCCAATATGCATGTTGACCAACATAATATAAAATTTATTGATAGTAATGCTATTATCTTCTCTAATGATGGAGGAGTATATTATACCACTGATGCAGGAGCTACAGTTAATGAAAGAAATACAGGATATAATGTAAGTCAATTTTATTCTGTTGCACTACATCCAGATGCTGGAAGTGAATATGTGCTTGGTGGAACCCAAGATAATGGTACTTGGACCATTAGTGGTACTGGCATTCAAAGTGGGAGCCATAAAGTAGGTGGAGATGGTGCATTCACACATATTGATCAAGTAGATCCTAATTATCAGTTTACTGCAACGACGTATAATAATATATATAGAAGTACCAATGGTGGAACAAATTGGTCTTTGTATGCAAACCATGAAGATGGTGCTGGTGACGACACCGGATTTTTCATCAATCCTTCCACAATTGATGGTCCAAATAAAGCTTTTTATTCTGCGGTTGATGCATCAACAATATTGCGACTAAATAGTTATACCACATTAGCTGATAAAACACTGATGAATGTTAGTCTAGGCTCTACCGCATCTGCATTTAAAGTCTCTCCTCACACAAATGGAGTTTTATTTGTTGGTACATCTGCTGGACGCGTATTTAAGATTACAGATGCCCACACCTCTACTTACACCGCAACTGAAATTAGTGGATCAGGTATGAGTGGATATGTTTCATCGATTGATATTGGAGAAAATGATAATCAAATTTTAATTGCTATTTCTAATTATGGAGTTTCTTCTGTTTGGGAAACCGTAGGTGGTGGTGGAGCAAATGGTTGGATAGATATCGAAGGTGATTTACCTGATATGCCTATTAGATGGGGATTATACAATAAAAGTAATTTTAATCAAGTGATTGTAGCTACTGAACTTGGAACGTGGGTATCCGATGATGTTTCTACTTCAAGCCCAACATGGAATCCATCCAACGATGGATTGGCTAATGTTAGAACCGATATGCTCGTTGGACGAACTGCAGATGGTGCAATGGCTGCAGGAACTCATGGTCGTGGCATGTTTTATTCAACTGGGTTTACTTCTACTGCACCTTTAAATGCTGCATTCACTCCTGATAAAACTTCTGGAATATTCCCATTGACTGTTCAGTTTACTGATCGATCAACTGGATCTCCTACTTCATGGTCTTGGGATTTTGGTGATAGCTCCACAAGTAGTGATCAATCTCCATCACATACATATACTGCTGCTGGCCAATATGATGTTGCATTAACAGTTTCTGATGGAACAAATTCTGATACTACTACAAAGAACAATATTATTTGGGCAACAGCACAACAAGATATGTTATGGGAAGAAGGATTTGAAACAAATCCATATGGTTGGGCTGATGGAAGAAGAGATGTACATGCATTCTCAACCGTAAATGCAAATAGCACTGCGGAGGAATGGTCTTGGTGGTATTATACTGCAGGATATGGAGCAGCTGATGGTAGTCACTGGATGGCAGGACTTGGAATGGGTTCTACTGGTGCTAATGCAGATGATTGGCTTATTAGCCCTGATTTATGGTTAAGACCAGGTACTGATAATATTTTAAGTTTTTATACAAGAATGCATGATGGTAGTGTTACTGAAATATATGATGTCTTATTATCGCCTACTGGCGGTACTGACATTGCTGACTTTACTGTTACCTTAGCTAATGTTCAGGATAATGCCGGTGCATGGACACAACAAACATACAACCTGAGCCAATGGGCTGGTTCTAATATTCGAGTTGCAATTCATATGCAAACAACTAATCAATTTTATGCATTCTTTGATAATTTTACACTTACTGCAGGAGAATTATCTACAGATGGTGCTCCATTAGCACCTTCAGGCCTCAGTGCGGAACCAGAACTTGTATATGATGCAGGAGCTGACACATGGAATGCAAGTGATGATGGTGTAGCAGTATTTTGGAATAGAAATGGCGAATCAGATCTTGCTTCATATAATGTATATACTAGTCAAACAGATGACTTCACCGCTGATAATTCAACATTGCTTGGTCAAGGAACAATGGGCAATATTAATTCAGAACATTTTTATGCATCTCCATCAACCTCCCCTTGGCCTGATACAACATTTGTCTTTATACAAACCTTTGGAGTGGATTCATTGCTTCATGATAATTTAAGTCAAGGAGAAAAATGGTACTACAAGGTAGGAGCAGTGGATAATGATGGCAATGAAACAATTTCAAGCCAAGTAAGCTATGTATTAGATAGCACTAGTCCAACTGCTGGGACATTTACAATCAATGATTTACATGACAGTGAATATCTAAGAAGTACTTCTGATGTCGCAATCACCGTTGATGGTTGGTCAGATAATGTTGGAATAGCATACTATTACATGGGTATTGGAACAAGCGATCAAGATCTTGAAGCAGATGTTGTATTCTATCAAAATGTTGGTTTAACCAATTTAACATTGACTGGATTAACTCTTGATGATTATACAAAATATTATCTCAAAGTTGCTGTATTTGATGAAAGTGGTAATAACTCAGATGCTGTCATTAATGGATTTACAACCTATACAGCTATGCTAGGTGATTATGATAGTGACTGGGATGTAGATGTTGAAGATTTAAATTCACTTGTAAATGCATGGCCAAGCGTTGATATTGGTCCAGCTACAGGAACTGCACCTTATCTTGTACCAACACTTGATGGTAACGCTGATATCTATGATATAAGTGCATTTACTAGAAACTGGCAATGGACAAAAGCTCAAGGAAGAACTATAGAATCAGAAGAAGATATTGAATTGAATCCTATTGACTTCCCTGTCGAATTATCTGGAAATCAAATTAAGATTACACTACCAGACAATATTACAGCAGGAAGATTTGAGATAGCAAATAATGAGAATGTATATCAATTCACTCTTAACAATACAAATGAAAATATGATTCTTCTGCAAAATGAAGATGCTACTAATCAATTGTATGAAGTGGAATTTGGAAGATTATCTAAAGATCAAAAAGAATTGTATATCTATATAGAAGGAAATACGCCAGTGTCTACATTACAAATGAATTATCAGCTATTTTCAAAAGATGGAATGGCTGGCAATGGTATGATGCAACTAGGAAATCCTGACGCATTTAAGCTTTATCAGAATTATCCAAATCCTTTTAATAGTCAGACTACTATCAAATATGATATTCCATCATTGATGGTTAATATAGTTCCTGTAGAAATCTATATTTACAACACTGTTGGTAAGCTAGTCAGAAAAATTGACGAAGGGGATAAAGCTGTTGGTATACATACTGTCATGTGGGATGGAAAAAATGATGGTGGTGAAGATGTAAGTAGTGGAGTTTATTTCTATCAATTACGTACAAAAGTTGATGGCCAAAGTAATTATAATAAAACTATGAAAATGGTTCTTGTTAGATAAGAAGTAAAAGAGAATCAATAAATGAAATTCTTACTTTACGGAGCTAATGGTCATACTGCAGCTTTTGCAATCGAATATGCTAAAGAACAAGGCATTAATCTCATTTTAGCCGGACGCTCAGAAGAATCTATAAAACCAGTTGCAGAAGAAAACGGATTTGACTACCGAATATTTGATCTAGAATCAAATGATAACATATGTAAAAATATTGAAGATATAGATCTAGTTTTAAATTTTGCAGGACCATTTAGATTTACATTCGCAAAAATGATTAATGCATGCCTTAAAACAAAAACACATTATCTCGATATTACTGGTGAGATGACTACAATTGAAAAAGCTTACTTAATGGGAGACAAATTCAAGAAAGCAGGGATAATTGTTTCACCAGCGACTGCTTTTGATACACTTCCAACTGACTCTGTTGCGTTAAAACTTAAATCTTTATTACCGGATGCTAATAGAATCAAATTAGCATTTAAGGTCAATGGAAGAGGTACTTTTAGTGCAGGATCTGCAATTACAGGTATGTATCGTATGCACAAAGGATGTTTAATTCGCAAGAACGGTAAAATCAAGAGAGTTTCTCCTTTATATAATAAACATAATGTTGATTTTGGTGATGGTGAACCAGTACAAGTTGGAATTTGGACGTGGGCAGATATCTATAGTGGATATTATTCTACTAAAGTACCAAATATTGAATTCTATACTCCACTTTCCGATACCCAACTCAAAAAGGCATTAAAATACGATTCATTTAAATATAGAATTCTTTTAAGATTTCCTTTTTTAAGAAATTCTAAAATAGAAAAGATTAAAAAGAAATTTAGGAATCCATCATATGAAGCTAGATTAAAAAGTAGTATGAATATATTTGGTCAGGCTAATAATCCAAATGGAGATAAAGTTATTGTAAAACTAAAAACATGTGATTCTTATATCTTCAGTGGTAGAGGACCAATTGCTCTTGCTAACTATATCAGTAAAAATGATATGGAACCTGGATTTTATACTGCTGGACAAATTGCAGGGCCTGATTTTGTAACTACAATTGAGGGTGCTGAAGAATTTGAAATCTTAAAATAGTTTAGTCTGATATAAATCGTGTAATCTTAACAATCCTACACATTTTTTATTATCTACTACTGGTAAAACAGAGATTTGTGATTGTCTATCTTCCATTAATTTCATTGCATCATGAATCGCCATTGAAGATGATACTGTAACAGGACTTCTATTAATAAAAACATTAATTGAATCATCAGTTTTATTATTAAATGCAATTGCTTTACGAATATCTCCTTCAGTAATAATACCCACTAGAGTTTTATTTTTTCCCAAAAATAGTCCAGCACCTAAAGGTTTTTTTGTCATAAGAATTGCTACATCAGATAAAGAACTATTTTCTTTTAAGATTGCAACTTCCCTTACTGGATGCATAACATCCTTCACGACTAATCCTAGTTGTTTTCCTAATTGACCACCTGGATGATATTTGGCAAAATCTTTTTCTTTAAATCCTCTTTTTACCATTAAAACAGATGCAAGTGCATCACCAATAGCCATCGCTACTAATGCGCTAGCAGTAGGAACAATTCCTAACGGATCTACTTCCTTATCAATCGTTCCATTTAAAACAATATCAACATTTTTTGCAATAAATGAATTCATATTGCTAACAATACCAATCAGTGGTGAATCAAATTCTCGTAATATTGGAATTAGGCGAATTAATTCTTCTGTATTACCACTTTTTGATATCAATATAGTTGGATCACCTGGATTATAAATCCCCAAATCTCCATGTAAAGCATCTGAAGCATGCATAAAAACACTTTTAGTACCAGTGCTACATAAAGTTGCAACAATCTTCTGAGCAATAAGTCCTGATTTCCCCAATCCACAGACTACCACCTTTCCGTCATGCTTTGCAATAAGATTAGATGCTTTGATAACATCTTTATCAATTTGTTTTGCTACTTTTCTTAATTGCGTTGATTCGCTCTCAAGAATCGATTGTGCTAATCCATTTATCTTATTTTTGGCCATTCCAAGATGAATATAATTAGTTTTAATGGAATTATGACTGATAAATTTGTAGAATGGTGGTGGTGAATATTTTTATTACAGGCGCAAGTAGTGGAATCGGAGAACATATTGCATATGAATATGCAAAAGATGGAATTCATCTAGCATTATGTGCAAGAAGAAAAGAAAAACTAGATCAAACTGCTAATAAATGTAGACAAATGGGGGCTCAAGTTACAACCTACTCCGTTGATGTAACTGATCAACATTCAACAAAAGAATCAATAGATGATTTTTTATCAAAAATAAATAGAATTGACTTGGTAATTGCAAATGCAGGTCTTGGAGAGCTAGATGCTCTACATAAAGGTAATCCAACAATGATGAACAAAGTAATAAATGTAAATGTTATTGGGGTACAAAATACTATTGTTCCATTTTTACCAACAATGCTTAAGCAAGGAAGCGGTCATATTGCTCTTGTAGGATCAGTTGCAAGCCATATAGCCTGGGTTGGTGGAGGAGCGTATGCTGCATCAAAATTTGCAGTGAAAGCTTTAAGTGAAAGCTGGAGAAAAACATTGCCAGAAACAATTGATGTAACATTGATTTGTCCTGGTTTTGTTCAAAGCGAAATGACACAGAAAGCAGAATGGAAACCATTTATTATCGAAACTAGTGTTGCCGCTAAAAAAATTGTTAATGCACTTAACAAAAAAAAGAAAGTGCTAATTTTTCCATGGCAATGGCATTTTGTAATAGCATTTAAAAATATAGTCGATTTGGTGATGGTGAATGCTGCAAGAAAGGCATACAAAAAACGTTATAAAACTAAATAATTCTATAAGCTATGTAGAATAGGATTAATCCTGGTAAAAACAGTCCAAAACTAATAGTCTCCCCAAAAATAATAAGAGAATTAAGAATTGCAATTGGAATAACCAGATTATTTGAAATAGCCAATTTATCAGAACTAACTTTGGTAGCACCAATATTCCATAAAAGAAATCCAATTCCAGTAGAAATTAGCCCAAGAAATAAAAGAGCAAATAAGTTATTATTGGTTAATTCAAAAACAGGAGTGGGGAAAAATAGATAAGCTATAAAAGTTATTAGTGTTGCTCCTAAAAATAATTGCGAAAAATTAGCAATGATATCAGTACTACGATTTTTGATATTCCATTGCTTAAACCAAATTTGACCAACTGCAAAAAATAAATTGGCACATTGAATTAATAAAAAACCATACCAATATTCATTTAGATTTAAAACATTATATCGCATTAGATATGATCCTACAATAACTAAAAGAATTGCTATACATTCTCTATATGTAAATCTATTACTAAAGAAAAATTTGTCAGCAATTGCAACAAAAATAGGGGTAGTAATTGTAAAAGTAGCAATTAAATAGGCCGGCAAATATTGATAAGACTGAATATAAAAAATATACATTAAACCAAATTGAAGTGCACCAATCATAGGGAGTTTCCAATTCCATCGAAATTTTTTAAGCTGATAAAGGGAGATAGACACAAAAAAAGCTAGAGCAATTAAGTTTCTGGTATAACTGATAAAAAGAGAATCTACTTCTGGTAAGCCATACTTAATAATTCCAAAAGAAAAAGACCATAATAACGAAACTACAACTAGATAATGCAATTTTATACCTGAATTTGATCACATAACTTTGCTAATTCGATATCTTTGCTTGTTACATCACCACTATCATGTGTAGTCAGTAAAATATCTACTTTACACCATCCAATTTTTATATCGGGATGATGGTTCATATTTTCGGCTAAAAGAGCAATTTTATTAACAAAATTTATTCCAGAAAGATATGATGAAAATTCAAATGTCTTTGAAATAGCTTTATTTTCATATTTCCAACTATCTAATTGGTCAATCATTGATTGGATATCCATAAAATCTTTTCTTTCTTAAAATGGCCAAATCATTGGTATAACAAACACAGAGGTTATCCATAAAATTATACCCAATGGAAGACCTACTTTAATATAATCAGAATATCGATAACCACCTGGGCCAAATACCATTAAGTTGGTTTGATAACCAATTGGTGTAATAAAAGATGCTGAAGCTGCATAACAAACAGCAAAAATAAATGGTCTTGGATCAAAACCAAATTGTGTAGCCAATGTCAATGCAATTGGAGTCATAATAATTGCTGTTGCTACATTAGATGCAATCTCTGTTAATACCATAGTAATTAAATAAATGATAGCTAATAAGAAGTAAGGAATTAAATCAACTGGAAATAGATTAACAATATTTCCAATAGAATTACTAATTATTTCATCAAGTCCTGTTTTTTTCATTGCTGCTCCCATTGGCAAAAATGCAGCAATTACTATAATTACTTGCCAGTGAACGGATGAATAAGCTTCATTTGGTGTAATTACTCGTGCTATTAACAATGCAATAACTCCTAAAATGACACCAACAACGATAGGAATAATTTTAAAAATAGCCATAACTACTGCAAACAGTATCGTAAAGATACTTAACCACCACAATGGATGACTATCAAGAGAAGCATTAACCTTCCCTAATACAATAAATCCTTCTCTTGATGCAAGCTGATTAACACGATCTTGAGGTCCGTATACTAACAAAGTATCAAAAGGTTTTAAAATAAATTGGGAAAGTTTTCTTCGAATGACTTCTCCCTCTCTTCGGATTGCAAGAACAAAACTACCAAAAGATCGTCTGAAATTTGCTTCTTGAAGAGTTTGTCCGATTAATTCAGAATTATCAGTAATTAAACACTCAGCTAAAATATTATCTTCTTGTTCTAATTCTTCTTGTGTCAATTTTTCATCGATTAATAAAGAAAGCTTTTCAATCTCTTTTAATCTTTGAAAGTTATCAAAAGAGCCTTTAACAAAAAGAATATCTTCTTGTTTTAGTACTAAACTTCTTAGATTTGAAGTAATAATTTCACCACCTCTTAAAACATCTAATACAATGACATCGTAATTCTCATTAATCTTTCTATCAAGCAAAGTTTTACCGCATAAAGGAGAATTTTCATTAATTTTAAATTCAGTTAAATATCCATCTAGACTATAATCTGTAATACTAGACGATTTTGCCACTCTTGATGGTAAAAGCTTATGTCCTATTGTAAAAATATAGATTAGTCCAATGACAAATTTAATAATCCCAAATTTGGCAAATTCTAGCATTCCCAATGATATCCCAGATGAATCAACCAAAATAGAATTAACAATTAAATTTGTTGATGTTCCTACTAGCGTTAGTGTACCACCAAGAATTGCTGCATAACTCAATGGAATCAACACTTTTGAGGGACTAATATTGTATTTATCTGCTAAACGGATAGTAATTGGCATAAAAATAGCAACTATTGCTGTATTATTCACAACAGCAGAAGCAATCCCAATACAAAATAAATAAACTACCATACCCAATGTTTGAGATTTATCAAGAATTTTATTGATATTAATTATCACATATTCTAATACATGAGATTTTTGGAGAGCATAACTCATGATAAATAAACACCCTATTGTAATAACTGCTGGATTTGAAAATCCTGACAGACTTTCATTAGGTGTTACAAGCCCAAAAATTAACAATAAACCTAACACAACCAATGCTGTTACGTCTATTGGAAAAAATTCTGTGATAAATAGCACTAATGCTATAACAATTATCACACCTAATAGTATAATATCCATAAGTGCCGCGGAAAGGACTCGAACCTTCACACCTTACGATACTGGTTCCTAAGACCAGCGCGTCTACCAATTCCGCCACCGCGGCATGCTATAAATAGAATATATAAAAAATTGTTTGAAAAGAAGATTTAATTATGTTCGATTGCAGAATCGAGTTCTGAAATTAAGTCATCTATATGCTCGATACCAACAGACAATCTTAATAAATTAGGGGTAATCCCTAATTTCATTTTTTCATCTTTTGGGACGGAAGCGTGGGTCATAGAATACGGACAAGATATTAAACTTTTAAGTCCTCCTAAACTTTCTGCAAGAGTAATAATATTTAGTTTATTAGCAAATTTATCCAAATCAACGGATTTATCGAGCTCAAAAGATATCATGCTTCCATATACTGATTTTCCTTCTGGTGACAACTGCTGTTGAGAGGCTAATTTGAATTGACTATGAGAAGATAATCCTGGATAAATTATTTTTTTTACTTTAGAATTATTTTGAAGCCAATTTGCGATTTTTTCTGCATTAATAAATTGTTTTTTAACTCTTAATGATAGGGTTTTTATTGATCTTAATAATAACCATGCATCAAATGGGCTAACAATTGCTCCTGTAGTATTTTGAATCAATGTAATTTTCTCAGAAAGTTTTTTATTGTTCATCATCAATGCACCGCTAAGAACATCACAATGACCGCTAATAAATTTGGTAGTACTATGCATTACAATATCTGCTCCAAGATCTAAAGGTCTTTGCCCATATGGGCTCATAAAAGTATTATCAATGCTTAACACAATATTTTGTTTTTTACAAATTTGTGCAGTTGATTTGATATCTGCTAACTCTAACAATGGATTGCTTGGTGTTTCGAGATGAATAAGTTTTGTATTTTTCTTAATTGCTTTTTCTGTATTCTTAACATCAGTAGTATCAATAAATTCAAAATGAACTCCATTGTCATTCAAAACTTGGGTCACAAGTCTAAAAACTCCACCATAGACATTTTTTGATATAATAATATGGTCATTTGGTTTGAACATGGTAAAGATTGCAGTCATTGCAGCCATTCCAGATGAAAATGCATATGCATAATCAGCATTTTCTAACATTGCAAGATTTTCTTCTAGTTTTTTTACTGTAGGACTACCAACTCTGGAGTAAACAAATTTTTCGGTGCTTGCAAATAATGGTTGTTTAAAGGTGGAAGTTAAATGAATTGGAACAACAACTGAACCGGTTTCATCTGAATCATTTCCTACGTGAATTGATTTGGTAGAAAAATGTAAATTATTTTTTTTATTCGACACGTTGATATCCTTTTTCTAGATAAGATGCTAATTTTTTAAATTTAATCTCTCTTTTGTCTCCCTCAGAATTTTGTACCTTGATTTTTTGATTTCTACCTATTTTTTCTTCCGAATTCACCTTTGGTACATTAACAATATCTTGTTTTTTAGAAGGTTCACCAACAGGAGGAGGAACGCTTTCTACATCTGGATGGCTTAATTGAATATTCTTTTCTAATGGACTTACCTGTTGTTGACTAGATGGGTCTTGTATTTGTGCATGAAATATCCTTTGTATAACAGAATTTTGCAAATTAATCATTAATTCTTGAAAAAAAGTATAAGCTTCAGACTTATATTCTATCAAAGGATTTTTCTGACCAAATGCTCTTAAACCAATTCCCTCTCTTAATTGATCCATCGCAAGTAAATGATTTCTCCATTTTTCATCAATTGTTCTTAAAACAATAAATTTTTCTAGTTTTCTGAGAAGTTCTAATGGAATTAATTGTTCCTTTTCTGTGTAATAATCCATTGCAAGACTATATACTATTTCTACAATCTGTTCTTTATCTTGACCATCTTTAAAACTTGATTCATCAACCTCAATTAGCAAATGAGATATCAAATCTTGATTCAAGGTTTGCCAATCCCAATTTTTAATATCTTTTATATCAAGATTGTCAAAAATATTATAAACAAAATCATAAATAAATTCTTCTACTGATGGTTTAATTGATTCTGAAAGTAATGCTTTATTTCTTAAATCATAAATTATCTCACGTTGTTGATTTAAAACATCGTCATATTCTAATAGGTGTTTTCTAATACCAAAGTTTCTTTCTTCTACTTTTTTCTGTGCATTACTAACGGCCCGATTTAATAATCTAGCACTCAATTCTTGGTCTTCATCATATGACATTCGATCCATTACTCCTGCAACAGCATCCATATTAAATAATCGCATTAAATCATCTTCTAAAGAAACATAAAATTTAGATGATCCATTATCTCCTTGCCTTCCAGATCTACCGCGTAATTGTAAATCAATACGTCTAGATTCATGCCTAGAAGTACCAATAATATGTAAACCGCCAATTTCTTCCACACCAGACCCCAATTTAATGTCAGTACCTCTTCCAGCCATATTTGTTGCAATAGTAATTGCTTTTTTTAAACCAGCTTTTGCTACTATTTCGGCTTCGCTTTGGTGTTGTTTAGCATTTAACACATTATGAGGAATACCTTTTTGTTTTAACATTTTTGATAATAACTCTGACACTCCAACCGAAATTGTACCAATTAATACTGGCTGACCATTCTTAAAATAATCAGAGACCTCGTTAATTACTGCTTTATATTTTGCACGTTTATTTTTATAGATTGCATCATCATTATCTTTTCTAATGATTGGCCTGTTAGTTGGAATAACAGTAACTCCAAGATTATAAATTTTTTCAAATTCAGCGGCTTCAGTATTTGCAGTCCCAGTCATGCCAGATAATTTATCATACATTCTAAAATAATTTTGTATTGTTATCGAAGCTAATGTTTGGGTTTCTTTTTCAATTTTTACATTTTCTTTTGCTTCTAAGGCTTGATGAAGCCCTCCACTAAATCGTCTACCTGGAAGTATTCTACCTGTAAATTCATCAACGATTAAGACTTGACCATTTTGAACAACATATTCTACATCTTTAGTAAACAATGTATAAGCTTTTAGCAATTGGTTTAGATAATGAATTTTACTGCTTCTTTGTGAATGTAATTGATAGGCTTTCTCTTTGTTCAATTTCTTTTGACTATCAGACAATGAACTATCATCATCAATATCACTTAACATTTCTCCTAGGTCAGGAATCGTAAAAGTTTCTGGGTTATCAGGAGACAAAGATTCTCTACCTTGATCAGATAAATCAACACTATTAGAATGTTCATCTATAGCAAAATAAAGATCTTCATCAAGCTCATGTAATTTCTTTTCAGCTATATATTCAGATTCAACATTATTAGCTAATTTTAAATTGCCTTGTTCTTGAAATAATTTTTGTAACATTCTATGTTTCGGCAATCCTCTTCTGGCTTTTAATAACAATGTACCAGCACGATTTAAATCTTCTTGAGATGGTTTTTCTAATTTTAAAGAATCTTCAGCTTTTCTTACCAGTTCAGATACTAATTGATTTTGTTGATGAACTAAAGATTGTACTGGGCGACGTAGGTCTATGTAAGACTGATTAATTGTTGTCTCTATAGGTCCAGAAATTATTAATGGAGTTCTGGCTTCATCTATTAATACACTATCTACTTCATCTATCACTGCATAATGATGTAATCTTTGTACTAAATGTTCAGAATCAATTGTCATATTATCTCTTAAATAATCAAATCCAAATTCGTTATTAGTTCCATAAGTTACATCACAGTTATAGGCTTTTTTTCTTTCTTCTGGAGTCATCGAATTCAATATATGTCCAACTGATATTCCTAAAGTTTCAAATACTTTACCCATCCATTCTGCATCACGTTGTGCTAAATAATCATTCACTGTAACAACATGAACTCCTCTTCCAGAAAGCGCATTTAAATAAATAGGCATAGTAGCTACCAAAGTTTTTCCTTCTCCAGTTTTCATTTCAGATATTTTTCCTTGATGTAATACAACTCCTCCAACCAACTGTTCATCATAAGGAATCATTTCCCAATCAATGTTTTGTCCAACAACGTCCCATTTTTTTCCGCACAGAAGTCGACATGCATGTTTTACTAAAGCAAAGGCTTCAGGTAAAATATCAGATAAAATGTTGTTTTCAATTTCTTTTCTTATCTTTTGTATTTCTTTTTTGTCTTCTAAGTTTTTTAGTTGTTTAATTTCTTGCTCAGAAATCTTCTTGATAACTTCATTCCGTAATTCTTTAGTTCTTTTAACAAGATAATCTTCATTTTTATCGTTAAGAGTATCATAGATTGAATTTATATCTTGAATTATAGGAGAAATTTTCTTGATTTCTCTACCAGATTTAGTACCAAATATTTTTGTTAAAAAACTCATATTTTTATAATGCTTTATAGATAGAATCTAATACACCATTTACAAAAGCAGTACTATCTTCAGAGCTAAATTTTTTTGCATTTTCAATTGCCGAACTAATTGTTACGCGATAAGGAATTTTATACTGTTTCATAAATAACATTTCAGAAATTGACATTTGCATAATTAATCTATCTATAACATTTATTCTTTCAATATCCCAATTTTCTAATGAGTTTTCAATTTTTTGATCTAACATCTTGTTATTATCTACAGTTTTTTGAAATAATTCATCAACAAATTCTTTGGTAAGATCATCAAAATTATATCGATTATTAATATCGCGAAGTACTTTATTTTTATCTTCGCTGGATAAATATTTTGCATATAAAGCTTGCAAAACTGCTTCTCTTGCTTTTTTTCGTTGTTGTTTTTTACCCATATACATTTATTATTTCATCCATTTATGATTCCATCTAACAAATTCATTTATTCTTCTTTCAGCAAGATGATTTGCTGCTTCAAGGGCAGATATATTATTTGCAACTGCATACTCAAAAATTCTCATTAAAATGTAGTATATACCTTTAACTTGGTAGCGAGCTTTTTCTTGATTATAACCTTGAAGCTCATTTGCAACATTCATTAATCCACCAGCATTAATTACATAATCTGGCACATACATAATTCCTTTTTTTAATAATAATTTTGAATCTCTGGATTCTTTTTCTAATTGATTGTTTGCAGCTCCAGCAATCACAGAACATTTTAAAGTTTTAATAGAAGCAGGATTAATGATTGCTCCTAATGCGCAAGGCGAAAAAACATCCAAATCCATAGATAATAATTCATCATTAGATATAGGAATAAGACCAAAATCTTCAATGGCTTTATTTAATTTATTTTTATCAATATCATAACCATAAATTTTTGCTCCAGCTTCTTTAAGATGATTGCATAAATAGTATCCAACCTTCCCTAACCCTTGAACGCCAACTTTTAAATCTTTCATACTTATAATATTAAGTTTTTTCTTTAACGCAGCCTGCATTCCGATGTAAACACCAAGCGCAGTTAATATTGAAGGATCTCCGCTACCTCCCATTGCGCTTTTGAGTCCAGTTACATGTTTAGTTTCCATTCTTATGTATTCCATATCATGCACAGACATTCCTACATCTTCTGCTGTAATGTATTTTCCATTTAAACTATTAACAAATTTTCCAAATGATCGTAATAATACTTCTGATTTATCTTTTTTAGGATCTGCAATAATAACCGCTTTACCTCCTCCTAAATTTAAATTTGCAATCGACGCTTTATAAGTCATGCCTTTTGATAGTCGTAATACATCAATTAAAGCATCCTCTTCATTTTTATAAGGATACATTCTACACCCACCTAATGCAGGACCTAATGCAGTACTATGTATTGCAATAATTGCTTTTAATCCAGAACTGGGATCATTACAATAAATAACCTGTTCATGATTTCTTTTAGAGATAGTTTCAAATACTTTTGTCATAGTTGATTTTTTCCTATTTTTTTAACTTTGAGTAGGCATTAATTATATCTTTAACTATTTCATGTCTAGTAACATCACTTTCACTTAGTCTGATAATTCCGATATTTTTGATATTTTTTAAAATCTTTAAAACTTCTACTAAACCAGAATTAGTTTTCTTTGGTAAATCAATTTGAGATATATCACCTGTAATAACTGCTTTAGATTCAATTCCTAATCTTGTTAAAAACATCTTCATCTGTATAGGAGAAGCATTTTGTGCTTCATCCAAGATCATTACTGCGCTATTAATTGTTCTACCGCGCATATATGCCAAAGGAATAATTTCTATAATTTTATTATTAATCAAAGTCTGAACTTTGTTTCTTGGAAGTAAATCATTCAGTGCATCATAAAGAGGTGCAAGATATGGATCAATCTTGTCGCGTAAATCTCCAGGTAGAAATCCTAAATTTTCACCAGCTTCTACTGCTGGTCTACATAACACAATTTTTTCAACCTCATGTTTTTCTAGTAAAGATATAGCATAAGCTACAGCTAGAAAAGTTTTTCCAGTCCCTGCTGGCCCAACTGAAATAATAATCTCATTTTCAAAAAATGCTTTTAACAAGTTCTTCTGGCCAATGCTCCTAGCATATACTGGCCCTTTCTTACCATAAAACAATACATCATCAATATTATTCTTAGAATTTAAGTCTTTTATATTCATTGCTAACAACTGTTTGATATCTTTTGTGCTTATGTTATTACCTTTCTTAACAGACTCTATCATATGACTTAATACTACTGAAAAGTCTTCAATATCTTTTTTTAGACCTTTACAAAAAAGATTATCGCCACGTATATCAATATTAACAGGAAGATATTGTTCAATAAAGGTGATATTTTGATCACTAATACCATAAAGAGAGATAAGATCTATGCCTTTTATCTCAAACGTCTTCTTCATTTTTCTTAATAGTTATGTTTAAATCATTTAACTGGGTTTCAGAAATAGTATTTGGAGCATCTTCCATAAGAGCAGATGCAGATGTAGTTTTTGGAAAAGCAATAACATCTCTAATATTATTCACTCCACATAATAACATAACTAATCTATCAAATCCAAATGCAATGCCTCCATGTGGAGGAGTTCCAAATTTGAGAGCATCAATGAAGAAACCAAATTTGTCGTTAATTTCTTTTTTTGTGATATTCATAATTTCAAAAATTTGTTTCTGCATTTTATCATCATGAATCCTAATAGATCCTCCTGCAATTTCATAACCATTAATCACAATATCATAACCTTTGGAAAGTACTTCTTCCGGACTTGAAAACAACTTTTCCATATCACTATCTTTTGGAGCTGTAAAAGGATGATTTACTGATTCAAAACGTTTTTGATCTTCATCCCATTTAAATAGCGGAAAATCAACAATCCATACTGGTTTAAATATTGTATTATCACAAAGATTGAGCATCTGTGCAATTTTTGTCCTCACTAATCCTAAAACTTTTAAAGCAAGTTGAGAATTATCACCAACTATAAAACATATAGAATCATTTTTTAGTTTATAGTTGGTGATAATTCTAGATTGAAGGTTTTTATTAAAAAATTTGGAAATTCCTCCTTCTAGATTCTTCCCATTACATTTCATCCAAGTTAAGCCTTTCGCTCCAATTGATTTAGCATAATCATCTAATTCATCAATAATTTTCCTAGAAAAATGGCTTGAATCATCAACGGATAACATTGTAACATATTTAAGACCCTTAAAAGACTTGAAATCAGATTGATCTGAAAATTCTTTAAAGCTATTTAATTCCATTTTATATCTCAGATCAGGCTTCTCAGTACCATATTTGTTTATTGAATCATGATAAGATAAGATTGGAAATGGTTTCTTGATTGTTACATTATTCACTTTCTTAAATATAGTTGTAATTAAATCTTCAACAAGATTTCTTACATCTGACTCATCAACAAAACTCATTTCAAGGTCAATTTGTGTAAATTCAGGTTGTCTATCTGATCTTAAATCTTCATCTCTAAAACATTTGACAATCTGAAAATATTTATCAAACCCAGAAATCATAAACAATTGTTTATACATTTGAGGAGATTGTGGAAGTGCATAGAATTTTCCATGATGAATTCTACTAGGCACTAGATAATCTCTTGCTCCTTCTGGAGTAGATTTCATTAATACAGGAGTTTCAATTTCAATAAAATCTTTTTTTGAAAGGAAATTTCTTACAACCTGAGCTGCATTATGTCTTTTTATTAAATTATCCTGTAGAGTTTTATTTCTTAACTCGAGATAACGATATTTTAACCTATGTTCTTCAGTTGAAGCTCCCCTATCATGTATAGGAACCGGAAGTGGATTAGAAATACTTAATATATGCAATTCATCAGCTACAACTTCAATTTCTCCTGTTGAAATATTTTTATTAATGAAATCTTTTGTTCTAGCATTGACTTTACCACAAATACTGATTACATCTTCATTTGATAATGAATTTCCTTTATTAATTAAGTCTTTTTTATCAAGTATTATCTGTGTTTTTCCATATCGATCTCTAATATCAATAAAGATTATTTTTCCATGAATACGTAGAGAATTAACCCACCCACAAAGCCTAACACTGGAATTAATATGTGTTTTGTTTAATTCACCACAATTATGTGTTCTAGAAGGCATATATTTTTAATCTAATAATTATTCTTGTAATTCTTGTACATTTTCAACGAGTAATAATACCTTATCAGGTAAATCATCAGAAGGATCTGAATTAATATCAGCAATACCAGAAGAACAAGTAAATTTTAGATTACTGTCTTTGGTTTTTACTGATATTATTCCTTCTTTTAAATCTATAATTGAATTAGTATGATTTTTTAAAACACCAAAATACCCCTCAGATCCAGGACATTCAACATATACTGCATCATCAAAAATAAATGATTTGGTTGGTGTAATAATATCTAATTGAAAAGATTGGTTCATTTTTTATCCTTTTCGATTGCTTCATCAATTGATCCTACATATGAAAATGCATTTTCAGACAGTTCATCAACTTCACCATTAAGTATTGCTTCAAAACCTGCAATAGAATCTTCCAATTTTACATATCTTCCTTCCAATCCAGTAAATTGTTCAGCTACAAAGAAAGGCTGAGACATAAACTTTTGCATTTTACGAGCTCTTAAAACAACTAATTTATCTTCATCAGATAATTCATCCATTCCTAGAATAGCTATAATATCTTGTAAATCTTTATACTGTTGTAAAGTAATTTGGACAGACCTTGCAACATTATAGTGTCTATCTCCTACTACTCTCGGATCAAGAATCCTCGAAGTAGAAGTTAATGGATCAATTGCCGGATAAATACCAAGCTCTGCAATTTTTCTTTCAAGTACAGAAGTAGCATCTAAATGCGCAAAAGCTGTTGCAGGAGCAGGATCAGTTAAATCGTCTGCAGGAACATAAATAGCTTGGATAGATGTAATAGATCCTTTTTTAGTGGATGTAATTCTTTCTTGTAAATCTCCCATTTCAGTAGATAAAGTAGGTTGATATCCAACAGCAGATGGCATTCTACCTAAAAGTGCTGATACTTCAGAACCAGCTTGAGTAAATCTGAAAATATTATCTATAAAAAGCAGTACATCTCTACCTTCTTCATCTCTAAAGTATTCAGCCATAGTCAAAGCACTTAATCCAACTCTCAAGCGTGCACCTGGAGGTTCATTCATTTGGCCAAAAACAAGAGCAGTTTTATTAATTACACCCGATTCAGTCATTTCAGCATATAAATCATTACCTTCTCTTGTTCGTTCTCCAACACCAGCGAACACAGAAAATCCACCATGTTCTGTTGCAATATTTCGAATTAATTCTTGAATCAACACTGTTTTACCAACACCAGCTCCTCCAAATAATCCAGTTTTTCCACCTCTAGTATAAGGTTCCATTAAATCAACAACTTTAATTCCAGTCTCAAACATTTCAGAAGATGTTGTTAAATCTTCTTGAGCAGGTGGTGGTCTATGAATTGGTAGCCTTTTTTCATTTTTAACTTCACCTTTTTTATCAATTGGATTCCCAAGCACATCAAACATCCTACCTAAAGTTTGTTGACCTACTGGTACAGAAATTGGTTGATTCATATCAACAACTGTCGATCCTCGAACAAGGCCATCAGTAGAATCCATAGCAATAGTCCTAACAACACCTTCTCCCAAATGTTGAGCAGTTTCTAATACTAAATCTAATCCATCGTCTGTTTTAATAGATAGAGCATTCATAATTCTTGGTAGATGTCCACCTCCAAATTTTACATCTACTACTGCTCCAGTAATCTGTAATACCTTACCTTCTTTATTCATTCTAACCCCTTAATCTGCTAATGCCTCTGCTCCACCAACAATTTCTAACATTTCTGTTGTAATTGCTGTTTGACGTGCTTTGTTAAATTCTAATTTTAATTCTTTAATTATTTCCTTAGCATTCTCTGTTGCATTATCCATAGCTATCATTCTAGCAGCTTCTTCACTACTATATGATTCTAACATTTGTTGCCACATTTGCACTTTAATATGTTTCGGCATTAATGTTTTAACAGTTGATTCTCGACTTGGTTCATAATCATAATTATAATTTTTAATATTATAGTCTTTTGTGAAATCAATTGGTAAAACTTTCTCCATCATTAAGTCTTGAGATGCCAGACTCCTAAATCTGTTATAAATCACATTCACTTCATCAACTTCACCACTAGTAAATGAGTCAATAAATACATTTGCAATATCTGATGCAGTAGAAAAATTCATATCTTTCCAAAAATCGTAGAATGATTCTTTAACGTTATATTTTCTATTAGAAAAATATTCTGATGATTTTTTTCCTAAGCAAAATAATTGAACTTTTTCTTTACCAAATTTTTCAATTTCTTTTTCAGCTAACCTTATGACGCTAGAATTAAAAGAACCAGCAAAACCTCTATCGCTTGTAATAACAATCAATCCTTTATTTTTGATATCTCTTTTTTTAATCAAATCAATATTTGAGGAGGATATTTCAGGTAAAATTCTGCAAATTAAATCTTGCACATTTTTTGAATACGGTCTTGAAATTTCCATTCTTTCTTGTGCTCTTTTTACCTTAGCAGCTGCAACCATTTTCATAGCTTTAGTTACCTTCTGTAAACTGCTTACAGATTTAATTCTTTGTCGAATGTCTTTAAGATTAGCCATTTTAAAATGTTTTTTTGAATTCCTCTATCCCTCTATTCATTGCTTTCTCTAAATCATCACTAATATCACCTTCTTGACTAATTTTATCTAAACAATCAGAATATTTAGTCTGAAAATGTTCAAGCAATCCTGTTTCAAATTCTTTTACTTTATCAAGATTAATATCATCTAAATAACCTTTCCCAGCTGCATAGATAATAACTACTTGATTAGAAACAGACATTGGAACGTATTGGTTTTGCTTTAATATTTCTACCATTCGACGTCCTCTGGTAATTTGTAATGCTGTTGTTTCATCTAAATCTGAAGCAAATTTTGCAAATGCTTCTAATTCTCTAAATTGAGCCAAATCTAATCTCAGTTTACCGGCAATTTTTTTCATTGCTTTTATTTGAGCATTTCCTCCAACTCTAGAAACTGACAATCCAACATCAACAGCTGGTCTAACACCACCATTAAATAAACTTGTATTTAGATATATTTGTCCATCAGTAATTGAAATAACATTTGTTGGAATATACGCAGATACATCTCCCTCTTGCGTTTCAATAATTGGTAGCGCGGTTAATGATCCAGATTTTAAATCTTTAGAAAGTTTTGATGCTCTTTCAAGAAGTCTGCTATGTAAATAAAAAATATCACCTGGAAATGCTTCACGTCCTGGAGGTCTTCTTAAAACTAATGACATTTGTCTATATGCAACAGCTTGTTTTGATAAATCATCATAGACAATCAATGCATGCTTTCCATTGTCTCGATAATATTCACCCATTGCACATCCAGAATACGGAGCAATATATTGGAGCGGTGCAGGATCCGACGCATTAGCAACCACTACTGTTGTATAGTCCATTGCACCATTTAATTCGAGTTCTGCCACTAGTTTTACAACAGTGGATGCTTTCTGCCCAATTGCAACATAAATACAATAAACGGGACTATCTGTATTATGTGTTGATTTCTGATTGATAATAGTATCTGCTGCAATTGCAGATTTACCTGTTTGTCTGTCTCCAATAATAAGTTCTCTTTGACCTCTACCAATAGGAATCATACTATCTATTGCTTTCAATCCTGTCTGTAAAGGTTCATTCACAGGAGATCTTGACATTACGCCTAAAGCTTTTCTTTCAATTGGGAGTGTTTTTTTTGCATTAATAGGACCTCTACCATCAAGAGGTTTACCTAAAGGATTCACAACCCTACCTAATAATTCTTCTCCAACAGGAACTTCAGCAACTCTTCCCGTTCTCTTCACGATATCTCCTTCTTTTATCAGACTACTATCTCCAAATAATACAGCTCCCACGTTTTCTTCTTCCAAGTTTAATGCCATTCCAAAAACACCATTTGGAAACTCTATTAGTTCAGAACTCATAACATTACCAAGACCACTTGTTCTAGCAACACCGTCTCCAACCGCTAACACTGCACCTACTTCATTAATATCAATATCACTATTAATATTTTTTATCTGATTTCGTAGTAAGTCTCCAATTTGATTTGTTTTAATTTTCATTTATACCCCTATTAATTTTAATTTTGCATTTTCTAATTTTGTTTTCAAACTACTATCAAATAACATGTCATCAATCTTAATCTTTAGTCCGCCAATTAAACTCTTATCAACAGAAAAATTAAAATCAATTTCTTTTTTTGTAGCTGTTTTCAATTCTTGTAAAAGATTGTTTTTAGAATCATCTCCCATATCAAATGATGCAATTACTTCAACATAGGCAACATTTAATTTTTCTTTAGTTAATGAAAGAAAATTTTTATTCACCTCTGATAATAAATTGATATCATCATTTTCAACCATTACTATAATAATGTCTAATAAATCACTATTAACTACACCATTTAATGCATTCTTAAAGATTGCTACTTTTTGATTTTTATCAATTGATTTAGATTGTAAAAATGCATTAATCGTCGAATCTTTTTTCATAAGAACTACGAAATCATTCAACACAATTTTGGTTGTTTTAAATTCTTCAAAATCTGTTACTAGAGAACAGAGTGATGTTGAATATATTTTTATTTTTTTATGATTTTGCTTCATCGGTATTAATTGCCTCAAGTGATGATTGAATAAATTTACTATTATCGTCATCTTTAACATTTCTTTGTAAAATTTTAGACGCTAATTCTAAACTCAAATCAACAACTTCTTCTTTTATTTCTTTAACAGCTTTCTCTTTTTCAACATTAATCCTCTTTTTAGCATCAAGAACAAATTCATCTGATTTTTGTTTTGCATCATCCAAAATTCTATTAGCAGATTGTTCAGCTTTCTGTTTACCATCATTAACAATAGATTTACTTTGATTTTTTGCTTCATTAAGAATTTTTTCTGATTCTTCTTTTACTTTTTCAAGGTCTGCTTTAGCACTTTTTGCCATTGCTAAAGAATCAGAAATTTCTTTTTCTCTTTGATCAATAAAATTGAGCAAAGGTGTCCATGCATATCGTTTTAAGATAAACAAAACTAATAAAAAGATTACTATTGACCAGATGAATAAACCTGGATCATCTGTAAATAAAGGATGTTCAAATAGAGTATCCATATTTTCCTTTCTTTTTTACTTATTAACCAATAAATAAACCTAACAATCCTAGTAAAATAGCTGTTCCTTCTACTAAAATTGCTAGAATAAATGTTTGGGCTCTAATTTCATCTTTAGCTTCAGGTTGTCTAGCAACTGCGCCTGCAACTCCCATCCCAATTAAACCAATACCGATACCGGCACCAACTACTGCTAAGCCTGCTCCGATTGCTCCCATTTCATACTCCTTTTTTGTTAATGATCAACGTTTACAGCCATTCCTATATAAACAGCTGTCAATAAAGCAAATACATATGCTTGTATAAATGCTATTAAAATTTCCAACAATATTATGCCAATAGAAAGTGTAACTGAAAATATACTAGTTCCCAATCCTGCAAGAATTCCATATCCATAACTATATTCATTTCCATATACATTTGCATTAGTTATAATAAACATCGTAAAAATAATTAATGCTAGGTGACCTCCCATCATATTACCTGCTAACCTAAGAGTTAACGAAAGAGGTCTAATAAGCATTGCCATAATTTCAATTGGGATAACAATCAAATATAATGGCAAAGCTAACCCTGGAGGGGCTAAATTTTTCCAATGTTTAAAAAACCCGTATTTTCTTATTCCTGCAACAGTAAATGCGCAACATGTAATGAGCGCTAAAGCAAAGTTTACATTGATATTAGCAGTTACAGTATTACCACCATGTGTCAAATTTGCTAATATAGTTCCATCATTAGAATTTCCCCCTCCCAAATAATTGATAAGACCAAGTAAATCAAAAATAGGAATCAAACCTAAAAAATTACCAATAAGAATAAAGAAAAATAATGAATAAACAAGACCTTCCCAATCTTTGTAATATTTTTCACCAATAAAACCTTTTAAAATATCTTTTCTTAGAAAAACAATTACCATTTCTATAAAACTCATCATTTTCCCTGGTATTTTTGTTTTACTAGAAATATAACGTTGTACTAGAAACACTATTGATGAGATGGTTATAAATGCTACTAAAAACAACAAAAAAACATGTTTAGTAATCGAGAGATCAATTCCAAAAAAAAACTGTTTTAAAAAGGGTATATCAAATAAAGGATGATGTATATCAGAATTTGCAACATGTTCTATTGCAATATCTACCGGATCTTTTTTATCAGTTTTATCAATTAACATCGCTTGAACCTAAGAAAAAAAAATCAATCTAAAAATAGCAAAAATGTGGATTTTTAATCATTTTTCATTATTGAGTTATAAATCTGATAGGAACCAATTATAATTCCTAAAAAAAGTCCAAGAATAAGTACATATTTTAAATCAAAATATTTATCAAAAAAAAATCCTAGTAACCCAAAAAAAATTATTGTTGAAAAAAAAGTGATGGAAAGAGAATAGTCTTTTGCAAGAATGGAAATAAAAGATTTATTATCTTTTTTCATTCAGTTAATCAGAATCGACTTCGCTATTAATAATCTCACATCGACCAGAGAATTGTGCTCCATCTTGAATATTTAAAACTTTATACCTTAAGTCTCCTACTAGTTCACAATTACTTAATAACTCTGCAGTCCCATTAATGTCAATGTCTCCTTCAACATAGCCATTCATTTGAATAGCAGTTGCTTTAACATTGCCAAAAATTTTTCCATTTTTTGCAAGCTGTACTGAACCATGTGTAGATACTGATCCCCTTATTTCTCCATAAATTGTGATATTGCCAGATAAATTCATATCACCATCAATTTGAACATCTTCAGCAATTATTGTTTGACTATTAGTAGATTTATTGTTCATTACTTTCTGTTTCTAATTTATCAGATTTTTTTGAATAATCTGGGAAAAAAGATAATGGATTAATTGGTTTTCCATCTTTCCAAATTTCAAAATGTAGATGAGGCCCTGATGACATTCCAGTATTTCCTAAGTAAGCAATAATTGTATTCTTTTCAATACGTTCATTTCTTTTAACAAAATTTTCTTCATTGTGATAATAATGCGAATAATATCCATTTTCATGATCAATAATAATAGAATTACCATAATTTACTGAGAAGTCGCTATAGATTACTATCCCATTTGCAGTAGATAAAATTGGACTATTTTCTTCATTCACAATATCAATCCCAAAGTGATTGCTTTCTAAATCGAATTCTTTACTTATGATCCCATTATTTGGCTTTATACTAGGAATATTCCCCGTAACCATAAATCGAATATTAGAACTATTTAGTTTATCTTCTGAATCTAAACCAATAATATTTTCAATATAAGATTTCATTAATCCAATTTCGTTTAAACTATCTGAAAGATCATCAATTGCTTCTTTTTGCGTGTTGATTTTTCGATTAATTGCATTGATTTCAAGATATTCTCTCACAATAGGAATAGAAAGAACCAATAATGACAACGAGATAATAAAACACAATCCGACAATAATAGAACCAGTAATAAGTGTTGATCTTGTAAATTCTATTTGCCATGTCTTTTTATTTAAAACAGACATAAAAAGTAGCTTATAGTCTTTATGTTTCATTTATTTAATCCCCAAAGCTTCTAAAACTCTTTCCCAAGTTTTAGAATCAAAATGAATTTTTACAAAACCTTTACCAGTTTTTTTGCTTTTCTTAATTGTTACTTTTACACCTATAATTCGAGCAATTTTGTTTTCAATATTTTCTAATTGTTTTTGCCATTTTTTATTCTTTGAAACGGCTGCCTCCACACTTCGAACAGACATTTTATCTCTTAGTATTTTTTTCCATAATGAAATCATACCTTGTATAGTTTTTTTCTGTAATATTATTCTAGCTTGACCTTCACTAATATCTCCTATAAGAATACTTTCTTGAATTTCAATCGGCAATTTTAACAATCTTAATATATTAGATACTGCTGGTCTTGATTTTCCAATTGTTTTTGCAATTTCAGTAATAGAACTATCTAAGTTTTCTTTTAAATATTTATATGCTTTTGCTTGTTCAATTGGATTTAAGTCTTCTCTTTGAATATTTTCAATTAATGACATATACATTAAATCTTTATTTGAATCACTTTCAAGGATATATACTGGGATTTTCCTTCTTTTTAGAAGTTGATGTGCTCTAAATCTTCTTTCTCCAGCAATAATGATATATTTATTTTTTGATTGCTTAACTGTGATAGGACTAATTAGGCCTTTCTCTTCGATTGATTGAGATAATTGTTTCAATGATTTTTCTCCAAAGATTCTTCTTGGTTGATTTGGATTAGGAACAATTCTACTCATCAAAATATCTGCTTGTTTAACATCAATCACAGATTTTGGAGCAATTAATGCATTAATTCCTTGTCCTATTTTTTTATTTTTTGTCATTTAAGATCTCTATTGCTAAATCCATATAATTTTTTGCTCCAGCACAATCTACATCATATACAATGGCAGGTTTACCATCATCGGGAGCTTCGGCTAATCTAACATTTCTATTAATTATAGTATTAAACAATTTATTTTTAAAATTTGATTTTAACAAATTTTTAACCTTTCTTGCGAGCTTAAGTCTTCTACTGTGCATAGTAATTAAAATGCCTAAAATTTTTAAATTTTTGTTAAAATTTTCCTTAACCAATCTAATGGTTTCACTTAAACCTTTTAAACCTTCTAATGCTAAAAATTCACTCTGAATTGGAATTAAAACACTATCTGAGACAACCAAAGCATTAAGCGTTAACAAACCTAATGATGGAGGACAATCTATCAAGATAAAATCATAATCTTTTTTTACTTTATTAATTAATCTTAGTAATTGTTTTTCTCGATTTGGTATAGAAACCAATTCAATTTCACACCCAACCAAATTTTGATCTGATCTTATAAAATCAAGAAAATCTAAATCTGTTTTTGATATAACTTGTTTTATAGTTTTGGTCTGACTCAAAGCATCATAAATAGAGAAGTTATTTTCTATACCAGAATTTAATAAACTTGTGGTCGCATTAGCTTGTGGATCAAAATCAACTAATAAAGTCTTTTTTGCTAAGATAGCAAAACTAGCAGCTAGATTGATAGCGGTGGTTGTTTTACCAACTCCTCCTTTTTGGTTAATGATAGAGATAATCTTAGTCATTAGAATAAAAAATTTACTTGGTATTAGTTCCTAATACAAAGTTTTTAACAAATGAGTTGAATTGATTAATTTATAGTAATGATGGAAACAATACTTATTACCGGGTCTAATGGTGAAATTGGTAGTCAATTACTTTCATCTGTTAAAAAAAATAACGCTAAAATTATTGCGTTTGATATTAACAAACCTATTACAAACTATAAAAATATCTTATATATAAAAGATACTATAATTAATGAAAAAATCATTAAGAAACTATTTAATAATTTTGCAATTACTCAGGTATACCATTTTGCTGCACTACTAAGTCAATCTGCAATCAAAAATCCACAACTGGCAAAACAAGTTAATGAAGAGGGATCTAGGTTGATTATTAACTCTGCATTTGATTCAGGAATGAAAAATGGAAATTTTGTGCGTTTCTTTTTCCCAAGTTCTATTGCAGTATATGGTCCAAGAAAATTAATCAAAGCAAAAGAGACCGATATTATTCAACCTACAACAATATATGGAAAAAATAAGTTAGTCATAGAACAGTATGGAGCTGAAAAACACGAACAAAGTTACAAATTAAATTCTGGAATCGATTTCCGATCTATAAGATTCCCAGGAATTATTAGTCCGTACACAATCCCAAATGGAGGAACAACTGATTTTGCCTCACAAATGTTGCATGCTGCTGCTTTTTTATCAAAAAACAATAAAGAAAATTATGAATGTAAAATAGATAAAAACACAAAATTACCATTTATTGGAATACATAAAGCAGTTGAATCAATTATTCAGCTAATGTCTGCCGACAATATTAAATCAAAATTAAGAACATTCAATATTGAAGAAGTCAGTTTAACACCAAATGATATTATTGGAATGTTACAGAAAGAATTTCCAAAATTTAATATAAACTACAATATAGAAGAAAAACTTCAATCTGTTGCAGATACTTGGCCTGATAGTTTAAATTGTGAAAAGGCAAAGAAAGAATGGAGTTTTTCAAATAAACATGATAAAAAATCTTTTTTCATGGAATATTTGATTCCAACAGTAAAAGAATATTATGGAAGACATTAAAAAAATTCTTAACAAACAGATAGCTGATATTAAAAAAGCTGGTACATTTAAAAATGAAAGAGTAATCCAGACTCCACAAGAAACAGAAATTAATGTCCTAGGAAAATCTGTAATTAATTTTTGTGCCAATAATTATTTAGGATTGTCAAATAACAGCATAGTAAAAAAGGCTGCAATCAAGGCAATTGAAGAATGGGGATTTGGATTAAGTTCAGTAAGATTTATTTGTGGCACTCAAACGATACATAAAGATCTAGAAAAAATAGTAAGTGAATTTCATTCCATGGAAGATGCTATCCTCTATTCTTCATGTTTTGATGCTAATGGTGGTCTTTTTGAAACAATTTTGTCAAAGGATGATGCTGTATTTTCTGATGAATTAAATCATGCATCTATTATTGATGGAATACGATTGTGTAAAGCTGAAAAAAATCGATATAGACATTGCGATATGAATCACTTGGAAGAATTACTTAAGACATCTAATGGTAGATTAAAACTAATTGCAACAGATGGTGTTTTCAGTATGGATGGAGTTATTGCTCCATTAAAAGATATAGTCTTACTTGCAAAAAAATACAATGCATTGGTTATGGTCGATGATTGTCATGCTACTGGCTTCCTTGGAAAACAAGGTCGTGGAAGCGGAGATTACCATAATGTTTTAAATAGCATAGATATTATTACATCAACATTCGGAAAGGCACTAGGAGGAGCATCAGGAGGATTTATATGCTCTTCAAAAGAAATAATTGAAATATTAAGACAAAAATCTAGGCCTTATTTATTTTCTAATAGTTTAGCGCCTCCTTTGGTGGCAGCATGTATCAAAGTTTTTCAAATTATCTCTGAAAATTATGAATACAAAAATCAATTAGAAGAAAATACGATGCACTTTAGAAAAGAAATCAAAAATATTGGGTTCGAAATTAAAGGAGACAATCATCCTATTGTACCAATAATGATTTATAATGCTAAAAAAGCTGTAATAATGTCAGAAGAACTTTTAAAAAGAAATATTTATGTAATTCCATTTTCATTTCCTGTTGTTCCAGAAGATGAAGCGCGTATTCGCGTACAAATTTCAGCATCTCATAGCAAAGAACAGATTGATAAAGCGCTTCGTGCTTTTAAAAACGTAGGAAAAGAATTAAATATAATTTAAAAAAATAGTGCAAAAATATTGTAAAGTGGTAAATTCTGCAACTTAATGTGATGAACAATGAATAATAAATTAAGAACAAGATTATTATTAATATTATTTATCTTTGGATTGGGAATTTATTCTCTGTGGCCGACGATTAAATATCAACTTCTTAGTGATACAGAAAAAAATAATTTATCAAAAGATGAAGTTGAATATTTCGGAAGAAATACAATTAAACAAGGACTAGATCTTAAAGGTGGAATCTATATTGTTCTTGAAGTCGATTTACCTCAACTTGTTAGCAACCTTGCTAAAAATAAAGATAAAAAATTTGATATATTTCTCAATGATTTAAAGGATGGATATACTAATAATAGTGTTGATTTTTTCGAACTTTTTGACAGCAAGGCTACAAACCAAGATTTAAAACTTCCTCGATATTTTATTACTTATGGAAAAACTAAAAATCAAATTATTGAACAACTACAATTTGAAGCCAATGACTCTATTAATAGAATAATTGAAATTATTCAAAATCGTATAGATCAATTCGGGGTTTCAGAACCAACTATTCAAAAACAAGGTAATGATAGAGTAATTATTGAATTAGCAGGCATTCAAGATTCTGAACGTGCAAGAGGATTATTACAAAGCACTGCACTATTAGAACTAATGATTGTAAAAGATGTAGAAAGCACTAATACCATTATTAGACAAATTGATAATCTATCTTCTTCTGATAATCAAATTGGAATTAAATCTCAAAACGATAATGCAACCAATGTTGGAGATTTATTTAGTTCCGATAATGAAGTAAATGACTTACAATTTTCATCTCTACTCCTTGGAATAGGTAGTGATCTTGCAGTAGATAAGGAAAATTTAGAACAGCTAAATAGTATTTTATCTCAAGACAATGTTAAACAACTCTTAGAAGCAACAAGAAGCAATTTTCTCTTTAGTAATTCTTCAAGAACGTTTCTTAATGATTTTGGTGAAGAGGAAGAAGTTTATATTGTTTATCATCTAGTCAATAATGCTGAATTGACTGGTGGTGTTATTGAAAATGCTCAGGTAAGATTAAGTCAGTCAGGCGTTACCGCTGGACAGCCTATTGTTCAGATGGAAATGAGCAGTGCAGGTTCTCGTGAATGGGCAAGAATTACTGGAGCAAATATTAAAAAAAGAATTGCTATAATATTGGATAAAAAAGTGCACATGGCACCCGTCATTAATAGTCAAATCTTTGGTGGTTCTACAGTAATTGAAGGTCTAGATTCTGTTGAAGAAGCTGAAGATATCGCTATTGTCTTGCGTGCAGGTGCTTTACCAGTCCCTGTAACAATTATTGAAGAAAGAATTGTTGGTCCTTCTCTTGGTGCTGATTCAGTACGACAAGGAACTTCATCTATCTTGATTGGATTAGTTCTTGTGATATTATTTATTATATTTTATTACAGAATGTCTGGTTTTATTGCGAGCTTTTCGCTTATATGGACTCTCATTCTTCTCCTAGGTATACTAGCGTCATTACAAGCAACTTTGACATTACCAGGTATTGCTGGATTAATTTTGACTGTTGGAATGTCTATAGATGCTAACGTAATTATCTTTGAAAGAATCAGAGAAGAATTAAGAAAAGGGAAAACTGTTCGATCTGCAATTGATGCTGGATATCAAAGAGCAATAACAACAATTGTTGATGCAAATTTAACTACTGGAATTGCGGCAGGTATATTATACCAATATGGGACAGGACCAATCAAAGGATTTGCAACAGTATTATTCTGGGGAATTGTTGTAAGTATGTTTACTGCAATTATAGTAACAAGATTTCTGTTTGATTTTACAACCTCTAGGAAAAATCTGGAGAAACTAAGTATTTAATATGGAACTACTGAAAAATACTAATATAAATTTTATGGCAGCAAAAAATGTTGGATTTACTATATCCTCTATCTGTTTTGTTTTATCTCTGTTTATGATATTCTCAGGATTAAATCTTGGAATTGACTTCAGAGGAGGAACAATGATTGGACTAAATTTTTCTGAAGAAGTTGAAATCCAAGAAGTAAGAGCAGCAATGCAGTCTATTCTAATTGAAGGACAGGAATTTGATCTTAGTACGGAAGAAATAAAACATTTTGGTAATAATACTGATGTAATGATAAAGATTAACACAAGAGACGATGCACCAAAAAACTTTGCACAAGAAATTGTAAATCACCTTTATCAAACCATGAATGAAAAAGTACCTGAAGATAAAAATAATTTTATTTTATCCGTTGAAATGGTAGGTCCAAAAGTTGGATCAGAGTTAAGTGGAAAAGCATTATGGTCTATTATTTCTGCTTTAGGACTTATTCTTTTTTATATCTCAATTAGATTTGAATTCAAATTTGCTATAGGAGCAATTTTAGCACTAGTTCATGATGTCGTAATTACATTAGGCATTTTTTCTTTTACTGAATACGAAATTACATTAGGTACTGTTGCAGCATTCTTAACTATTGTTGGATATTCACTTAATGATACAATCGTAATTCTTGATCGCATTAGAGAAAATATGAAATCTTCAGGAACAGTATTATTTGAATCGACGATTAATAAAAGTATTAATCAATCACTAAGCAGAACATTAATTACGTCATTGACTACTTTATTGGTAATTATTGTATTAATCTATGCTGGTGGAGAAATTATTCGTCCTTTTGCTTTTACCATGCTTGTAGGTGTAATTATTGGAACCTATTCAAGTATCTATATAGCTAGTGGACTACTCGCTTCAATCTATAAGTCATCTTAATTAATGAATAACAAAACTTTCTTACCTTTTGTAGCACTATGTCTAATCTGGGGTTCAACATGGTACTTTATCAAAATTACTTTAAATGCAGGAATGCCACCTATGTATGGAGTAGGAATACGTTTCTTCTTTTCAGGTCTCTTATTCTTTTTAATACTTCTTTTCAGAAAAGAATCTATTCCGATTAACAAACAATCGATCAAACTTTATCTTTCCTTTGCATTATTAAATTTTAGTTTATCTTATGGAATTACTTATTGGGCTACTCAATATATCTATTCGAGTATATCAGCTATTATTTGGGGATTATTCCCAGCAGTAACCAGCTTAATGGCACATTTTATGATTCCTAATGATCCAAATGAAAGATTAACACAAAATAAATTATTGGCTTTAGGGATTGGATTTATCGGATTAACGATTATCTTTTCAAACCAAACAATTGATTTTAGTTCGAATTCTTTTATTGGTATTCTATTATTGATGTGTGCTGTGGTTGCAGCAGCATATCCGAGTGTTTTATATAAAAAACACAGTAAAGAAGTGAATCATTATCAAATGAATGCTGTTTGTCAATTAATTACAGGAGTGGTCATGTTGTCTCTGTCATATTTTATAGAAACAGAAGATACTATGCAATTGGTATGGACTAATGAATTAATTCTGTCTACAATATATTTAATTGTTTTGGGTGGAGTTGTATCTTGGGGAATTTATTTCTGGCTATATCAACACCTCACCGTCACTCAAGTGACTTATGTTGCTATTTTCCCTCCAATCGTAGCAATTATAATAGGATGGATTTTTCTTAACGAAGTTCTCACAATAAAGGAAATTATTGGAACAATTTTTATTTTAAGCGGTTCAGTACTTATATATAGGAAATAGTGAAATATAATTTTTAAATTAAGAACATAATGATAGAGAAAATAAGAAAATCGTTCCTCGCTGGTATTATTACAATCATACCAATTGCCTTAACTGTATACGTATTACAGGCGATATTCAATATTTCTTTAGCAGTAGGAGGAAAAATAGCAGAACCTCTAAAGAATATTGTTAATGCTGATTTTATTGGATTTAATCTGTTGACTTCTATTGCTGGATTATTTGTTGTACTGATAACATTGATTATTGTTGGTTTCTTTGCACGCAATGTATTAGGAAAACGTGTTGTCAATTGGATTGAAGGAATTTTTAAGAAAATTCCATTAATTAGTATGATTTATACCACAACAAAACAAATCATCGAATCAATCTCTGGAACAACAAATAATTCATTCCAGAAAGTAGTCTATATTGAATATCCAAGAAAACGACTATGGACACTAGGATTTGTTACAAATGAATCTTCTAATAAAGAAAATGAAAAATTTTATCATTTATTTATACCAACCACACCAAATCCTACTTCTGGATATTTTTTAGTAATTCCTATTGAGGATGCTTTAGATGCTGAAATCAGTGTCGAAGAGGGATTCCGAATGATCATATCCAGTGGAATTGCTTCTAGTAATAAAATTCCAATTTCAAAATAATCATAAAAAAAAAGGGCAAAAAATTGCCCTTTCTTTTTATTTCTTAAAGTATAGAAGTGTTAATTAACCTCTACCTCTAGCCATAGGTGCACGAGAAACGTCGCCATCTTTATCAATAAAATACAAATAGCCACTTTCACGTGTTACACCTGCATCAGCAACTTTTTCAGCATTTCCGCCACCAGAACCTCCGCGTGACATTTGTGAACGCCATACATTACCATCTTTACCTAGATAATAAAGGTATCCACTTGCTTTACTAACACCAGTTGTCTTTACTTTTTCAGCCATTTCATTCTCCTTACTATTAAATTAAAAACGCAATTTTTTGACTGCATTGCACAATTCTACAGCTAAACTCGAATTATAGCAAGAATTTTCTCGTCGGAGGCTCCTCGCTAAATCATGTGAAAATCTTGCCAATATCCCTTCTAATTGATTAGATTCCTTGCTGTTATGCCCCGTTAGCTCAGCGGATAGAGCATCGGATTTCTAATCCGAGGGTCACAGGTTCAAATCCTGTACGGGGTACTTACTTGTCAAGAAACTCCCTAATTTCATTCTCTAGTATCATTCCAGCATCCTCATTGAGGTGAATATGATCGCACAATGCTTTTAAACCATATTTTTTTCCAATTTGATTCCAATTCTGACCAAAAATATAGTGTAATATTATAGCTCTGAGCACTCGTAGTGTACGCCATTGAGTGGTTTCATAAGGGTGGCTAGCGCTATTATCACCAATAAACTTGCTAAGATGACTAAAAAAATCAATTAATATTAAATCATATTTTCTAGCCATATTTTTAATAATATTATTGTATTCTTTAACAACACTAATAATATTATCCGAAGCACGTTCTCCAATCCATGGCAGAGTACTAATAGCAATTTTTGCATTGCTATGAGATTTCATGTATTGAATCATAGATTCTAATTCTTTTTCATACCAGTCCATTGATGGTAATTGCGGTAATCCTTTGTTTGTCACATAATATTCTTGAATAAACTTAATTTTTTGACTCCCCATCGTATCATTTGTACCAATAAGAATAGTGATATAGTCTGGATTACATTTTAAAGCATTTTCTAATCTTTGATTTAAATTCCATGCTAAATCTCCATTTATTCCAGCATTAACATATATTTTTGAAGAATCCTTTTCTCTTAATGCTCCTACCCAATCATATCCTATATGCCCATGAGTAATGCTATCTCCACAACAAAGAACAATTGGACGACTATCACTAGAATCTTTAACAAAAGAATCAGCAGACATTTTTGGTAATCCCCATGCATGTTTTATAATAGGAAATCTCCATGCATTCATTAGAATATATCTTAACATATAATATTTATTTAGCGAGGTAAGCGTTTCCTTATGCGTAAAACGTGTAAATTGATTTATTTTATAATACCAAGTAATTCTATTTCAAAAATAAGGGCTGATGCGGGTGGAATAACAAATGTTCCCATTTCTTGACCAGGAACTCCAGATTCTCCATAGCCTAAATTATAAGGTACATATACTTCCCATTTTGATCCCACAGGCATAATCTGTAATATTTCTGTCCATCCTGGAATAAAACGATTTAGTGCAAGTGTTATTGGGACTCCTTTATCATAACTACTATCAAATTTATGTCCATCAATAAGATATCCGCTGTAATGAACAGTTACTTCATCATCATAATCTGGTATATCTCCAGTACCAGTGACAATTTTTTTAAATTGAAGATTGCTTCTTCTTACTAGAACACCTTCTTTTGTTTTATTTTGATCAAGAAATTCTTGACCTTTTATTTTATTTTCTCTAGATAATTTTTGGAATTCTTCACCTACTTCTCTCATTTCTTCCCTTTCCAAACCAGCCATTTCAATATTAAATTTCATTAGAACTTCTTGTCTTTCAGCAACATTAAGTAAAGGTTCCTCATTGGTAAAAAAATCATCTAATCCTTTCTTGATTAGTTCTTTATCTATAACCGCATAGGCTGGTAAATTTTTCCCAATATTAATCCCCATAGAATAGCTAAGAGAATCTTTAAATGTATTTAATGTAGTATCATCAGAGACAGATGGACTATCAGCATTATTCTGATTACATGCTATTATAAAAATAATTATTGGTAATAATTTTTTAATGTCCATCTTTATATCCTTTATATGGTTTAAAACGTACTATACCATTGTATGCCATATGCAAGAGCTACACTAACCATCAACCCTAACATTAATCGGAGAAAATCTTTATATAACATTGGGAAAATAGCCTTTTTGTGTCTACTAGTATATGTTAGTTGTCCATAGCCAATAGCCATCCAAATTCCAAGCTCCCTACCTGCCAACATTCCCATAAAGACAAATGTAGTACTCATTGGTATATTATTGACTTCTTTGAAATAATACAAAACAAAACAATAAACCAAATCAATGAGCGTAGCTGATCGAACATATCTTGTATTAGTTTTTGACAAAACAATTTCTTGTATTTTCCCACCTTTTTCATAAAACATGAATCCCAAACCTAAAAGCATTGCACCAATAACAAAAAACTTAAAGTCGATAGCCCCAATGGAACTATATCTTGGTAAAAATACCATGATATTTGCCATATCATGTTTCAACCATGTTGCCCATAACCAACCAGTGGTTAACCATTGAGCAACTCTCCAATAGTTATTATATTTATTTTCACCTTTCTCACCTTCATTCAAAATATACTTACTAATCAAATACCAAGATCCCCAAGCAAAAATAAAAGATACTGCGTAACCTAAGAAACTTTTCAATAACATTTTTTCCATCACAACAGATGTTGCAAAAACCGATAAGACTAGGAATGTAGTTGATACTGGTATTTTTACTCTTGTTAATACAATCAGAACTAATGGTGCTATTGCATGATACCATTGTATTTCTACTTCTGGAAACTGATCTAGTCTTCCAAAAGTTGGATCACCAGCATTAAAACCCTGCACCATAGTAAATACAAAGATAGAACCCATATATGCAAACATCCAATACCACTTAATATCATCACGATTGGATGCAATGTAAGTTCCTAGTGTTTGAATACTGTCATTAGCTGTGACAGCATAAACAGCGAATAAAAAACCAAGTAAAGACCAAAGTGTAAAGAAATCCATTTTTTTTCTTCTTAAATAGGTTTATTCATTATTTATTTTTTTCATTGGCATTATGATGCTCCGGAGGAGGGACTCGAACCCCCGACCTGGTGATTAACAGTCACTCGCTCTACCAACTGAGCTACTCCGGAATCGAGATGGAATTTCTCATAATATTATATAAAGAATCAAGGAATAATTTATACTTCAAGTTCAATAATTAAATCTTTAGATAAATTAAATTGTGCGTGATCAAAAACATCTTTGGAAACAATAACTTTATTATTATCTGATACTGAACCAAGACGAGCATGGGTAGACTTTAATCCTCCAAGATACCATCTATGATCGCTAATATAAATTAAATCTCCTTTATTTCCTTTTATCTTATCCATATAGTTCTTTGGTAACGATACTTCATTGTTGTCTTTTTGTGTTACTTCTACTTCTGCTCCAGAAAACTGAATAGTTATACCTGCATTTTTATTCACATCAGATCCTTTAAAGTATTGTGGACCATCTCTAATCGTCCAAATGGTCAATCCTTTAATTCTATCATAATTTTTCGGAGGTTTTGTAAACAAGGTAACAATGATACCAATAGATACACATATAAATACATTATATAATGCTCTTATATAAGACCAGGGTTGTGCCTCAACAAATTCAATGCCATGAGAAAATGGTTGTACAAATGTCTTAGGATATTCAATTCCTAACAGAATAAAAATCGCTCCCACAACAAACGTTAGAACGGCAGCTCTAGAGGAAAATCTTTTCCAGAAGATTCCTAAGAATATCACCGTAACCATTGGGGGAGTAACAACACTATGGAATGCGCCATGTGCTTCATAAATAGTACCATATTTACTAAATAGAAAAGCAGCTTGTATACCAATAAATGTCACTAATAAAGATGTAAACATAGCAACACGTAGTCGAGTTTTTTCAGATGGATTTTTACTTAATGGGGTATAAATATCATTCACAGCTACTGCTGCTGATGCATTGATTTGAGAATCAAGACTTGACATCAGTGCAGCAACAACTGCCGCCACTAAGAAAGCAAAGATTGCTTCAGATCCTGATACAATACCAGCCACCACCGTAAAAATTCCATTTGGATTAGTAGTTTCCGCAATAATATCTGGTGAAGTATTCGTGATAGCTCTAGCAATCCAACCAGAATTTGATACTGCAACCGTAGCAATTGGTAATAATACCAAAACATTTATTATGGTTGCTCTTCGGGCATGAACAACAGAACGAGCTGCTAAAAAACGCATAATAACAGCTTGATTCATGAAAGCAAATCCTACAGATCCTACTATACCGTCTTGCCAAAAAATACCAGCAAAATTAAAATCAGGAGGAGAATTAAAATCAGCTAGAGGTAATTTGTTTGTTATAGATAGATTATTCCAAAATGAATCAAATCCTCCTAGATAAGCAATTCCTAATCCAAAAATTAGAAGTCCAGCAAACAATAGAATAACTCCCTGGAGAAAATCAGTAAAGATAATAGCTGTTTGTCCTCCTAGAGAAACATAAATACCAGAAATAACAGCTACGACAATGATGATTGTATTAATTTCCCATCCTAAAATAGGTTGAAGCAATGATCCAAGGGCAAGTAATCCAATACCAATATATCCAATCAAATATAATAACATGGTAAAGGTTGATAAATTTCTGACTGTACTATTGAAACGACGTTGAAAATATTCAGGAATGGAATTAACCTTCATATAATAGATAATTGGAATCCATCCAAACAATAATAATGGCATAAAAAACCAATCATTCATATATGTCATTGTGGATGAAAATCCATACTCAAACCCTTTAGAAGCATATTTTGCAAAACTATGTGATCCTACTCCTGTAGCTAACATAGACATTGCAATTAACCACCAAGAAAATCGTCTCCCACCAAAAAAGAAATCTTCTGTTGATTTGTTATTACGAGCGAAAAATAATCCTGCACCCAAGACAAAAAAAACATAACAAATTAAGATTCCCCAAAATAATCCAGTTGTTGGAATAAGTGTGTTCATTTGATATTCCTCACAAGAATACCAACATTTAATACATACAAAGCAAGAATGAATAAATATATCTTGGGAGCATCATTCAATGCTGATAATGTCATAAATAAATGAATAGAAAAAATATAAATAAACCCCCATACTAAAACTTGTATCCATCTTTTATGTTCCTTCCAAAATTGATTACCGCCATAAGCACGGAATATTGTGAAAAGTCCACCACCAAAAATTAGGATACCAAAACCATATTGATACATAAGAGGAAGCCAAGAATGAGAAAATAAATCCATTATTTAAATTTCCTCAAAGAATGGTTTCAATTGATCGTAGGTATCATGTAGTCCTTGTGCAACAACTTTTGTTGATCCTACAACTGGCATGAAAGAAGTATCAGATGTCCATCGTGGAACAATATGAAAATGTAAATGTCCTTCAATAGATGCACCAGATCCTTTACCAATATTTGCTCCAAAATTGAATCCATGACATTGTAAATTTTCTCTTAAAATTTTCATCGTTTTTTTAGTAAGTCGCATAATCTCTGTTAATGTTTCATCTGCTAAATTTTCTACTGAATCTGATTCCTCATATGGAACAATCATCAAATGTCCATTGTTGTATGGATAATAATTCATAATGATATAACAAGATTCACCGCGGTAAAGAATGAAATTTCCTTTATCTTCAGTTTCATTCGGTTTACTAGAAAAAATCTTTTGTGAAGCATCTTTATTCTTAATGTATTCCATTTTCCATGGAGCCCATAAATGTTTTTTATGTGACATATTTGTTTTCCAACTTCACTTTATCAATTAGTTCTCTCAACACAGGTTTAATATAAATATTATCAAGATTCATCTTACCAAAACATTTTGCTAAAATATTTACACGTTGTTCCAATGGCTTATGTTTATTAATAACAATAAAATTATCGCTAAATAACAAACAATTATCTCCGTTAAAATCCCCCTTATCATGTACAATCTTCACATTTAATTTATCGCTTAATTCGATAAAATCATTAACAAGTTCTTCATATTTTTTATTTATTTTTTTGAGTCGCATTTTATTCCAGTAATCTTACTACTACTTCTAATTTTTTCTCCTAAACCATCCACCATTTTGATAGAATATTTTTCTATAATAGCAGTTTCTGGTATTTCACTTAAACTTCTATCACCACCATTGGCAAAAATACTCGGTTTCAGAAATTCCAAACTTTTACACACACTTTTGTCATCATCAATGCTTAAAAATACTTCATCAACACACTGTAATGCAGAAACAATCTCCATTCTATCTTTTTCATTCATAAAAGACTTTCTTTTTTTTAAGATAGCCTGTTTATCGTTATTAACAATCACAATCAATTTATCTCCAAGTTGTTTTGCAAGTTTTAAGTATTCTAAATGTCCTACATGAATTGGATCAAAATATCCACTTACGGCTACAACAATCATTTTATTCTTCCTTTTCTAAGCTATAATTCCACATTGGAACTTCTAATTCCCAATTTGCTCTCAAAATTAATGAATCAGGATAAACATAAAATCTTTCAGCAAATTGTTCATCAGTAAAAGATCCCATATTTAAAATTAAATCATTATTTCTATCTTCATAAATTAATAATTGATATTTCCCTTCTAAAACTTCATCAATGGTATAATTACCTCCTAATTCTACTAAATTGGTGTAACTGTTCTCTTTGTTTTTTAAGAACACATTTATAGGATGAAGAAAATTACCCTTCACAGATCCTAATACGGTCGCTGTTTTTACCAATGCTTTTTCATCAGTATCATCAATTGTTAAACTATCAGAAGATATAACACCATTCTCTTCTTTTGTAGGTCTTGCAAGATAGAAATTGATATTACTTAATAAATTATTATGTAAGGATAATTTATTTTTTCTATAAAACGAAAAGGCCCCTTTTGTATAATCAATATTTGATCCATATTGTTGAACTGCTACAATTGAAAAATCTGTATTAGGTAAAAAATTAAACTGATATGTTTCATTTGATAATGCATGCAAAATATAATCTGGAGCTGTATTGAGCATAATAGCCTTATTTGGATTGTTCAACCATAAGAGAATAAATGCAGTATTAAAATCTCCAAAAATATTCCCTTTAATTGTACCAGAATGAAAGACAAAATCTCTTGAAAATGGAATAACAATATCTTGAGTAATATTTACACCATGTTCATCCTTAAGTTTTGTATCAAACACAAGCAAATATGTAGTATCAGTATCTAAATTTGATGGTATCCAGAAATCAATTTCATCACCTTTATATTCATATTTAAAATCATAGTCTCCAGTTGGAAAAATCTTAATCGCTTTTTTTAAAGATGTTTCTTGTAAATACTCATTGAATTGAATTGTAATTTTTTGAGTTGGATTAATCTCAGTTAATATCTTTGGAGTGGTTGAAACTAATCCTGGAGAAATAGCATCAATTTCTCCACCTTGTGGTGCAGATACTGACGCACAATTATTAATAAAAATAATTGCCAAAAGTAAAAATAACTTATTTGCTATTCTCATATTTTTCTAGATAATCTTCTGACCATTTTACGAAAGTATGGTTATTAATTTCAAATTTAATTTGATTCATTAAATCAAAGTAATATGCAATATTAATTAGTGTAGCAATTCGAATACCTAATATTTCATTAATTTGGAATAAATATCTTAAATATGATTTAGAATATTCTTTGGCAAAAGTTATATTACTATTTTCATCAATTGGTGAAATGTCATGTTTATACCTACTATTACCAATGTTAATAATTCCTTCGTTAGTAAAAAGTTGGCCATTTCTTGCATTTCTTGTTGGCAATACACAATCAAACATATCTATTCCCCTCAAAATTGATTTTACGATATCGGTTGGTTTCCCTACACCCATTAAATATTTTGGATGATTCTCAGGAATAGCTTCACCTAATAAGTGTACGGTATCAAACATTGGTTCCTTCTTCTCTCCTACTGATAATCCTCCAATTGCTATGCCACAATTAGCAAAAGGAAGCATTTGTTCCAAACATTGTAGTCGCTCATTTTTATCAATACCTCCTTGGATAATAGGAAACAAAATTTGTTTATGATCATAAAGCGGTTTGTGTGTATCTAAATAATCATAAGCTCTTTTGGTCCAATCATGAGTCAATTTAGAAGCTCTTTTTAATTCTCTTTTTGTACAATCTGCTGGAGGACAATAGTCAAAAGCCATAATAATATCTGATCCTAGCTTTTGTTGAACTTCCATCGAAATCTCTGGAGTAAAAAGATGCATGCTTCCATCAAGATGTGATTTAAAATGAACACCATTATCAGTAATCTTGTTCATTTTATTTAAAGAAAACACTTGATAACCACCGCTATCCGTTAAAATACTATTAGACCAATTCAAAAATTTATGTAACCCGCCATTTTCTTCAATAATGCCTGTTCCAGGTCTCAAATAAAGATGATAAGTATTAGATAACATAATCTGTGTGTTCAAATCATAAAGTTCATCGGGGGATATAGACTTTACGACTCCATGTGTACCCACTGGCATAAAAACAGGTGTTTCAATAACAGAGTGATCTGTCTGAATTTGTCCTGTTCTTGCTAATGAATATTTATCTTTTGATTTGACTATAAATTTCAACGAATTACCAATCGTACCCAATCGATAAAATGTATTGAGGCTTAGAATAATCACCATCGGGATAACGATCCCATGCGGTATCGATTCTTATTAATGCCCATGGAGTAAATATTTTCATACCAATTCCGAGAGTAGCAATAATTGGAGAAGCATCAGGATCAGTTAGATTATACTTGGACCGAACAAGTGCACTATCATTAAATTCTTCACTATTATCCCATGCAGCACCAACATCTAAGAAAAGATGTCCAAAAATATTACCAAATTTAATTCTAGCAGGAAATCCAACATCAACATAATTAATAAATGGAAATCGCAATTCAAAGTTGGCAACAGCAACATTTTCACCAGTGCGTTCTCTATAGCGTGCTCCTCGCACAGGGAATACATACTCCGTAAAATAGACATCTTCTAACACAGTAGAACTCTCATAATCTAAAATTCTTTCTGCATAAAATCCTGAATCGTCTCTACCTTCAGTCTGAGTATCAGAATAAAAAGTCATTTGAGATGCTCCACCTAGAAAAAACTTTTCAGGATTTTTACCAAAACTTCTTCCCAACATTAGCCTGGTGGCAAAACTATAATTTCTATTAATTTTAAAATATTTTCTTATATCAAATTTAACGGTTTTAAAAGCAAGGCTGTCATCACCAATATCTGGACTAAATTGGAAAGTTAAATATTGTCTTAGTCCATCATTAGGACCAGTATAAGTATTAGTTGTATTATCGTATACCCAACTAACTAAAGGAATAAATGATTTCAGATTTTCTGAATAATTTGTCTCAACTTGTCCAGTCCAATAGTCAATCTCTTTGATTTCATAGCTAATACCTCGTAGGGTTACACCAAGGTCAATTCTATTAAATTTTGAAAATGGATATTGAGCAAAAAATCCAACACCATAATCTCTTAATAAACCTATATAATCAGCATCAAGACTATAACCTAGAGAGAATAAATTTGCATATTGGAAAAGTGTTCCATAATAGTTTGTTCTATTCTTTAGATATCCATAACTCAATGCTATATCACTATTGTCTAAATCCATAACAAGATTAGAAGCAAACCTTACTTGGTGATCCCCCATAACATCGCTCCATGCAATATTAGCAAGACCAGTAGTTCCAAATAAATTATCAATAGAAGCACTGGTATAAATATAATCTAATGAGAACTCTATTTTGTACTTTTGTGGATTGTAATTACCAGAAAGACGTAAAGAATCAACAGATGTTAATTCCTGATCTGAATCTATATGATCTGGATCATTAAATTTCTTATAACTGCGAGCAAAAATATAGTTTGAATAATCTTCTTGTTCGGAAATATTTGGTTCATTTTTGACAAAACGCAGATCTTCAAAATCTTCTGATTCATCTTTTGTAGTGTAAAATACTGTAGGAGAAATTTCTTTATTTTCAATTTCAATTGGATTATTCATCAAAAATAAGTCCCAACCTCTTTTTTTATATCCAGCAAAAATTATTTTATCTGCATTTCTATCAACATCAATCTGTTGAATACCAGTAATAACATTAGTAATAGGATAAGCTTCATTTGTTATTAAGTCATGTTTAAAAATATTGTAGACTCCGTTATAATCAGCTGTATAAAATAAAGTATTATCTTTTGATGCTACAGGATAAGCTTCATCGTGATTAGTGTCAGTAATTTGTGTAATAGATTCAGTATTGAAATCATACATAAAAATATCCTTTTGGGAAAAATCTATTTCCGAGATGTTAGTATTATTCTTATAACTTGATTGATCGGAACTAAAAAACACTTTATCACCATTCAAACTCCATGATGGAGAAAAATCAGAGAAAACATCATTTGTTAGATTTGTAACTTTTTCCGTTTTTAAATCAATAAGATATAAATCACTTGAATCGTCTTTATGGCCAATAAATACAATTTTATCATCTTTTGGGTGCCATGCTGTAGTAAACACGCCATCTAATCCAATAGGAATCTTTTTATATTTCCCATTTTTCACATTTACAATGATAATAGAATCTTCTTTTCCACTTTTAGAAGCAAAAGCAATCTGCTTACCATTTGGTGACCAAGATAATCCAGGTTGTAACCATTTTAATTCTTCAAAATCTGGAGAATTATTGCCACGAATTAATCTTTTTTTCTGTTCACCAGAATCGGTATTTAAAAGAATCAAATCCATATATCCTGATTGATCAGTAAAATAAGCAATGGTATTGCCATCTGGTGAAAACGAAGGACTAATATTATAAAAATTCTTTGATTTTGATCTATCGGTAAGTTTTTCAGAAAAATCAGACAATTTTTCTCGTTTGTTGATATCTCCCCAATATTCTTTCTTCAAGTAATCATGCCAATTTTCAGTCAATTTTTCAAAATCAATCCCTAATGCATTTTCAAAACCTTTCTCTGCATTCTGAGTTCTTTTCATTTGCTGAAATACTTCTCCAACTTTTTCTCTTCCATATTTATTTGTTATATACTTCCAAATTGATTGACCCCCTTTGTATGCCAGGATTGAATAATTGAGTTGATCAATTTCAGGTAAATTTTCTTCAATGGCCAAATCTCTTAAAACCATATCAGTATTGGTATCCCAATCTACAGAAAGAAACTCTGCTAACCCTTCATTGGCCCACAGAGGAACTTGAAGTAAAACACGTCCACTTAATACTCCCTGGACATTCCCTCCATATATCATATCATTAATAATTGCATGCACAAGTTCATGGTGGATGACATGTTTAAATTGTGCGTAAGATCCTTCGAATGGAATAACAATTCTATTTTTATAGAGCTCAGTCACTCCTCCTATACCTTCAGACATATATACATTAACAATATTCGTTTGTTGAAAATCATTATGAGAAGTGTAAACAATAATTTTAATAGGTTGTTGACTTCTCCAACGTAAGTGTTTCCCAATTTGATCAAGTGACTCTTCTGCAATTGTTGATGTAAAAATTGCTAAATCATAATTATCGCCATAATAGTAGATATTAAAATTAGGACTAACGATAAAATTCCAATCGAATTCATTGTATTGAACTTTATTTTGACCAAAATATTGCCCAAACAAAGCTTGACTAAAGAGTGTTAAGATTAAAATAAAACGCATTGATAATTTTATATAATATTAGACATAATAAATATGAAAAAAGTAAAAATAATTAAATATTGGACAGATTTAATATAAGGATTAAGTTTTTTCATGCAATTACCAATATATTTTTTTGGAGATACACATTTTAAACTCCAAAAATCAAGTCAAGAAGATAAAAAAATTGAAAAATTTTCTCAATTTTTAAAAACAATCTCCGAGGAAAACAATAAAGGCAGTTTGTTTATTGTGGGCGATTTATTTGATTATTACTTTGAATACAAGAATAAAACTCCAGAGTATTACAAAGAAATATTTACATCACTAAAGGATATCCGACAAAAAGGTTTTGATATCTACTTTGTTGCTGGAAATCATGACTATTGGATAGGAGATTATCTAAAAAGTTGCGTAGAGGATTGTTTTCTTAATGATACCACAGTAGAGGCTAACAATAAGAAATTCTATATTACCCATGGAGATGGCATTCTATCATGGGATAAATCTTACCGTTTATTACGATGTATATTACGTAGCAAACTGTTTATTACATTATTTTCTTTACTTCCAGAAAAGATGGCCTTAAAAATTGCAAAAAAAATATCTCATGAAAGAAAAGATTCACATTATTTAGATCAAGAAAGAATTAATAGAATCCACAATGAATTAGAAACATTTGCATCAGAAAAAATTAATGAAGGTTTTGATTATATTATTATGGGACATTATCACCATTTTTATCAAAAAAAGTTAAATAATGGAAAATTAATTCTCTTAGGTGAATGTGATGAAAAAAATTATAACTATGCTGTTTTTAATGGAGATAAATTAGAAATCAAGAATTTCTAAACCTTATTACATAAGGTAACCATAATCGCATTTTGTATATGCAATCTGTTCTCTGCTTGTTCAAATACAATTGAATTATCTGAATCAATTACATTATCGGTTACTTCTCTACCGCGCTCTGCTGGTAGACAATGCATAAACAGATAATCGTTTTTTGCATTCTTGACTAACTCTGAATTTACTTGAAATGGAGAAAATATTTTGATGCGTTCATCAATTTCTTCTTTTTGGCCCATGGATGCCCATACATCTGTATAGATTACATCTGCATTGTGAACAGAATCAAGTGAGTGAGAGACTGACACATTAGATATGCCAACATCATTTGCAAGTGTAATCGTGTCTGCATCAGGAGAATATCCCTCAGGACACACGCAAACAAATTCAAAAGGAAGGACGATAGCAAGTCTAATCCAAGAATTAACGATATTATTCCCATCACCTAGATATACTATCTTCAGATTATCAAAAGACTCTTTCTTTTGTTCCCACACTGTAAAAATATCAGCCAATATCTGACATGGATGGTTGTAATCAGTTAATCCATTAATGACAGGAACTGTAGCATGTTTTTCAAAATCTAACATATCTTGATGATTAAATACTCTGGCCATAATCATATCATTGTAGCGACTAAATAGTTGTGCTAAATCGGCGGCACTTTCTCTTTTGCCCAATCCGATATCTTGGGGAGCTAAATAAATTGCATGTCCTCCCATCCAAGAAAATCCTGTTTCAAAAGATACCCTTGTCCTTGCTGAAGGTTTAGCAAATATCATTGCTAAAGAATGGTTATTGAATGGCTTGAATTCTTCTTTATTTCTGTATTTTGATTTTAAATCGGAAGCTAGATTAAATAAATTCAAAATTTCTTCTTTAGAAAAATCATCTACCTTAATACAATGTCTAATATTCATTTTACCTGTCTCTTGTTTACATTAGGAATATTTATTGATTTTCTATATTTGGCTACCGTTCTTCTAGCAATAGAAATATCTTTTTTCTTTAAAAGATTAGATATTTCTAAATCAGAAAATGGATGACTATTATCTTCTGATTGAATTAAATCTTTTATAGTATCTTTTAGTTCTCTTGTCCCAATAACTTCACCAGAATCTTTAATAATCTTACTGCTAAAGAAACTTTTCAAACTTATAATACCCAAAGGGGTATCAACATACTTATTTTTAACTACTCTACTAATACTGGATATATCCATATCTAACTTGGTTGCAATATCTTCCAAACGAAGCGGGTTAGGATAATCTTGATTTTCAGATAAATAAGCATTTTGAAAACCAATAATTTCATTCATCACATTTTTAAGTGTGTGAGATCTAAACATAATTGTATCTAATAAATTTTGAGCACTATCAGTATGTTCTTTAATAAATTTTTTCTCCTTATCTGAAAATTTTTGTGTCATTGCTTCACTCAAATAGTCATTAGCAATTTTAAATCGATTTAGATTTTTATCATTTACCAAAATAATCCATTTATTGTCTTTCATTCTAATAATAAGATCAGGAATAATTTGATCAGAATCATTACTCATAATGATTGGAGAAAAATTTTTAGAGGAGATAATTTTTAATGCATCATCAAATTCAGCATCTGAACATACTAAGTTTGATTTAATTTCTGAAAAATTTTGGTTTAAAAATTTGTCAAAATATTTTGTAATTATTTCCTGAGCAAAAAAATCATTATCATCAATTTGTAAAGCAAGATATTCCTGCACACCACTACAACCAACTCCTTGAGGAGCGAATTTCTTTACAAGATGTAAAACTTTATTTACTTCACTCAAATCTGCATGACAATTATCGGCAATTAATTCAATTTCAGTGTCTAAAAATCCAGTTTCATCCACATTAAATATAATTTGTTTAGCAATATCTTTTTCTTTGCTATCCATTTCTGATTCTTCAACTTGTTTGATTAAACTACCTATAACATCTATATCTTCAGGTAGATTTGATAGAAATAAATCATAATTTTCTTGGTTATCTAATTGATATTCTTGTGTATTCTTAGCTCTAAAATCTTCTAAATCTCTTTCAACTAAAACTGGATTTTTTTCAATTTCATTTTGTAATTCTTCTTCAATATCAGTAAGTGATAGCTCTAAAAAACGAGATTGTAATATTTGTTGAGGAATAATCGACTGTTTTTGTCGGATCTTTGTAGAAATTTTATTCATTAATTAAGCCTAAATTTTTTACCAAGGTATAGCTTTCGAACCTCTTCATCATTAGCTAGTGTTTCTGCATCACCAGATTTTAAAATTTTACCACTATATAATAAATATGATCTATCAGTAATAGATAAAGTTTCTCTTACATTGTGATCTGTGATTAATACACCAATATTTTGTTCTTTAAGCGAAGTAATAACCTGTTGAATATCCTCAACAGCTATGGGATCAACACCTGCAAATGGCTCATCTAACAAAATAAAATCTGGTTTTAATGCAAGAGTTCGACATATTTCTACTCTTCTTCTTTCACCGCCAGATAAACTCCCACCTAAATTTTCTCTAAGATGATCAATATTAAATTGTACAAGCAATTTATCGATTAATTTGGTTTGTTCTTGAACAGATGGAAGAATATTTTCTAAAACTATTCTTAAATTATTTTCTACTGTTAGCTTGGCAAAGATGGAAGGTTCTTGTGCTAAATAACCTATACCCATTCTTGCTCGTTGGTACATAGGTGCATTAGTAATATTATCATCATCAAAAAATATTTTTCCAGAAGAAGGTCTAATCATTCCAGTAATCATATAGAATGTAGTTGTCTTACCAGCACCATTTGGACCAAGTAATCCAACAATTTCTCCTTGTTTTAGATTAATGTTAACTTCATCAACAACTGTTTTTCCAGAGAAGCTTTTTTTCAAATTTTCTGTTTTTAATATTTTACTCATCTCTTACTGAACCTCTTGGTTGATAAATTTTCCATTCCGTTAAATCAATATTCGATTGAAAACCTTTTCCATACAACGTATCCAAATTGCCTGAAATAAATATTAACTCAGAATCTGTAAAAATCTTATCGACTTTATTATTCCATAACAACGAATCAGTCAATAACTCTTCTCCTTTATCAGCTTTAACTATTACATTTCCAAAAACATTAATTCTATTTTCTTTCTCACTAACAAAAGCATAATCTGATTTAATGGTTGATGCATGGTGATAATTACTATCATATAAATCTACTACAACATTATCAGTCAATTGTAATTCAAGATTATCATCATTTCTTTCAAGTAACTCTGCTGTTACCAATGCTTTTATGTTACCCATCTCTGTCAAAGTAATTTCAACATTTGAAGATAATTGATTGTGAACAGCTTTTTTTTCTTCATTGCTTTCTTTATCGGTACTATAGCAAGATATGAAAAAAAACAAGAGGAAGATTAAGGAATAATTTGAATTCATCGTAAATCAGAAAGCAATTTATTAATTGAACCATCAAAATCACCCCTTGATTCAATAAGTAAATCAATAACTTCTCTTACTGCGCCTTCTCCACCAGCTTTTGTTGTAGTATAATGAGTATGTTTTGTAACATAATCTGGTGCATTTGGAACTGAGATTGCTAGACCAACTTTTTTAAAGATTGGTATATCTATAATATCATCTCCTATAAAACAAATCTCATGATCTTCCAGATTGTATTCTTTTTTAAGATCATTATATGATTCGATTTTTGCAATAATTCCATTATAGATTTTATCAATCTTTAATTTATTAGCACGATGAGCAGTTGTAGCACATTCTCTTCCCGTAATCCAAGCAGTTTTGATATTGAAACCTAATCTATTTAACATATGGAATCCCACACCATCTAAAACACTAAAATTTTTTGCTTCTTCTCCATTGGTCATGTAAATGAGTTTTCCATCAGTTAAAACACCATCAACATCACAAATAAGTAATTTAATTGGTTGCAATTTTTCTTTTAAAACATTATCCATTACTTAAATATGTCCTTCTAAACTCTAACATTGAGACCAACAATGGTTCTAATTCTTTTAACGGCCACTGGGTACTTGCATCACTCAGTGCATTACCAACATCATCATGAACTTCCATAAAAATTCCATCACAACCTGTTGCTACAGCAGCACGAACCTGTCCTGGAATAAATTCCCTATGTCCAGATGTTGTATTTTCAAAATTTCCAGGTACTTGTGCACTATGTGTTGCATCATAGATTACTGGAAAATCGAATTCTTGCATTATTTGAATTGCACGCATATCAGAAACCAGGTTATCATAACCAAATGAATTTCCTCGTTCTGTAATTAAAATATTATTATTTCCTGTAGTCAAAATTTTATCAATAATATTTTTTACTTTATAAGGAGATAAGAATTGTCCTTTTTTAACATTAACAACCTTACCAGTATTTGCAGCTGCAAGCAATAAATCTGTTTGCCTACATAAAAAAGCTGGAATCTGAAGAATATCAACCACTTCTCCAACAATATTAGCTTGCTCTGGATAGTGAACATCTGTTGTGATAGAGATTTTCAATGTATCTTTAACTTCTTGGAGTATTTTTAGTCCTTCATCCAGACCATGTCCTCTAAATGATTCAATTGATGTTCTATTAGCTTTATCAAATGATGTCTTAAAGACAAAAGGAATATTGAGTTTATCTGTAACTGATAAAATTCCTTCAGCCATTTTTAAAACATGATCTCTACTCTCAATAACACAAGGGCCACCAATGAAAGGAAGTTCATCGTTACCAAAAATAATATTATTGCACTTAACTTTATTCATTTTCACTTATACTATATTTTAATGATGCCTTCACAAATCCATAAAACAGCGGATGTGCTTTATCAAGTCTACTTTTTAATTCAGGATGAAATTGACAACCAACAAACCAAGGATGATCAGACAATTCAATTGTTTCTACCACACCCAAATCATTATTCATTCCCGAAAAAGTTAACCCTTTTGATTGCATTTGTTTAACATATTTATTATTTACTTCCCATCGATGACGATGACGTTCATGAATAATATTTTTTTTGTAAATCTTAGATACCTTTGTTTTTGGTGCAATATCACATTTATATGATCCCAAACGCATAGTACCGCCTTTAATCTTAATAGCTTTTTGAGATTCCATAATTTCAATCACGGGATGTTTAGACTTAGGATTAAATTCAGTACTATTAGCATCTTTTAAATTACAAACATGTCTAGCGAAATCAATCACAGCACATTGTAATCCCAAACAAATGCCCAAAAATGGAATATTATTCTCTCTCGCAAATTTTGAGGTTAGAATCTTACCTTCAGCTCCTCTTAATCCAAACCCTCCAGGAATTAAAATACCATCAATATTTTTAAAAACTTTTTTTGCATAATTATCATTATGGATTTTTTCAGTATTAATCCATAATACGTCTACTTTGGTATTATTTTCAACTCCTGCATGTACAAATGATTCTAATATACTCTTATAAGCATCATGCAATTCTGTATACTTACCACACATAGCAATACGAACAGTATGAGCTGGATTTTTGTATATATTCATAAAGTTTTCAAGTTTTCCAACTGATGGTTTATTTTTCAATTGAAGTCTTTTGCAAATCATTTTAGTAATATTTTGTTTTTCAAAAAGCAATGGAACTTCATAGATGCTAGATACATCTCTATTCTCAATCACATGTGATGGTTTTACATTGCAGAAAAGAGCTAATTTCTCTTTAATTGGCTTAGTTACCTTACGTGATGTTCTACAAAATATAAAATCAGGAGAGAGTCCAATTTCTCTCAATTTCATTACTGAATGTTGAGTAGGTTTTGTTTTTATTTCTCCACTAGAAAAGATATGTGGAAGTAATGTAAGATGTACGATTAAAGAATTAAAATATCCAACATCGAGCGATAACTGACGAATTGCTTCAAGAAATGGCAAGCTTTCTATGTCGCCCACCGTACCACCAACTTCGCAAATTACTATATCATATTTATTACTTTCTGATAATTGATAAATACGATTTTTAATTTCGTCTGTCACATGTGGGATAACCTGAACTGTCTCACCTAAATACTCTCCTAGACGTTCCTTTTCTAATACAGTACTATATACTTGTCCGGCGGTAGCATTATTATCTTTAGACATATTCTCATCAATGAATCTCTCATAATGCCCTAAATCTAAATCTGTTTCGGAACCATCATCTAATACAAAAACTTCTCCATGTTGATATGGATTCATTGTACCAGGATCAACATTAAGGTAAGGATCTAATTTAAGAATATTGACTCTCAAGCCTGCGCTTTTTAGCAAATATCCAATTGAAGAAGCAGAGATACCTTTCCCAAGGCCAGACATTACTCCACCCAGTACAAATATAAATTTTGTTTTAGACTTCATAATATTTTAAATCATCCTTTATATCGATACTTCTATGCTGGAAATTAGTAATTAATATTTTAATTGCAATATTATTATCAAGCGCTCTTAATTGTTCTAGTTTAAATTTTTTCTCATTATCAGTTTGATCTAGATTGGTAAATTTTTTCAATATTTCACTACGATATGCATAGATACCAATATGACGAAAATATTGTTGGTCTTGTAAAGCAATATCTCTTTCAAAATTAAGAGCATAATTATTATCATCTAAACATACTTTTACAACATTAGGGTTGATTAAATCATCACTGGTTAAATCAGTTGAAGCTACCGAAGCCATCTCTACTGATGGATCATTAAACAATAAAATAAGGCTATCAATAATATTAGGGTCAATTTTTGGTTCATCCCCTTGAATATTTACAACAATATTAGGATTAATTTTTTCAGATACTTCTGCAACCCTATCTGTGCCAGATTTATGTTCTGAAGAGGTAAACATAGTATCACAAGAATTATTTATATGTGACTTGGTTTCTTCTGAATCAATTGCAATAATTAATTTATCAAGATATTTTGATTCTTTTGCATTATCGTATACATGTTCAATAATAGCTTTTCCGTTCAGGAGGTAAATAATCTTTCTTGGAAATCTTTTGGAATTTAGTCGACCAGGAATAACACCTAGATTCACTGACTATCCTTTTTAACCACTAAAGGAATTTCGATATAATCCCCCTTTGATTTTGGGCTGTTTTCTATAACCTTTTCTTTGGGGATTGATTCTTCTATAACATCTTCTCTTAATACACTATGCGTATCATGAACATTCACCAATTCTTCTACATTAGATGTATCAATCTCATTCAACAAATCCATATAATCTAAAATATTATTCATATCTTTAGTGTGGGTTTTTAATTCTGCTTCAGAAAGAGAAAGTTTGGAAAGTTTGGCTATTTTATTTAATTCTTTCTTTGTGACTTTCTTTGTTTTTGACATAAAAAATATTATTTAAGACAATTTATCTATTCATAACGAATAGAGTCAATAGGATTAAGATTTGCAGCTTTAATTGCAGGATATAATCCAAAAATTATCCCCATAGACGCACAAATCTGAATGCTATACCATACCCAATTAAACGGAATGACCGGATCTTGTTGTAGAAAATATGCTACCACATTTCCAAACAATAAACCTATGATAATACCAGCAATTCCTCCTATTATGGAAATAAGAGTTGCTTCAATTAAAAATTGTAGAAATATATCAATTTTTCTTGCACCTAACGCTTTGCGAATACCAATCTCTTTAATACGTTCTGTCAATGAAACTAACATAATATTTGCAATACCAATTCCTGCTACCAATAGAGAAATCCCTGCTACTAGACCGATAAACATTTGTAAGTATTTAGTAAAATCACCAAACGTATCCATTAATTGATCATTGGTTGCAATATAGAAATTATTTTCTGCTCCCGGTGGTATCTTTCGGATTGCTCTAAAGGCTCCAATTGCCTCATCGGTGGCAGCATCCAAGCCATCCATAGATTCTGCTTCCGCTATAAGCTGTAAACCTTCACCATAAAAACTTCGACCACGGAAATATTGTAAAAAAGCAGTGATTGGAATTCCAATCATAGAATCCATGCTTTGTCCCAGCATTTCTCCTTTAGCTTCTAAAAGACCAATAACTGTAAATGGAATATTATCAATTTTTACAATCTGACCTACTGGATCAGAATAAGGAAATAATTCTTCTTTAATATCATAACCAATTACGGCAACACGTGCAGTATTATCTAAATCTTGCTCTCGCAGATTTCTTCCACTAATAAGTTCATACTTATAAAGTTCAAGAACATCTCCATCGCCACCCCAAAAACTTGATAATCGATTTTTTAATTCATTTTTTCCGGCACTAACTGTTCGGTCACTTGGCTCTTCTGCCATCACTGCTGAAATATTAGTTGTAAGCGTTAACACTCGTTTTAACTGTTCATATTCTGACCATGTAATACGAGGCTTATTACGATCATGTCTATCATTAAAACCAAAACTAATTTCAACGGGATTATCTCTTGTAATATAAAATATATTAGTTTTCATTTCTTCAACCAAACCGGTTGTAGCTCTGTCAAAAGTAGTTAATACGGTCATAATACCAATAATAGAAGAAACCCCAACGGTAATACCAAGAAGGGTTAAAAATGTGCGAAGTTTTGTTTGGCGAAAATAAAATAGCACACCTGAAATTGCATCACCTAAGTAGTTAATTAATCTATTCATGACGTAACGCATCGATTGGGTGAAGATTGGCAGCGGTTCTTGCTGGAAGAATACCAGATGTTATACCGATAAATACACAAACCATAAAAGTATAAAAAATTAATAGAAGATCAAATTCAATTGGGAAGGATGTATAAGAAGCTAAAGCAACTGTCATTAATTTGACCAATATAATTCCTATTACTCCTCCAATAATTGAAATAGCAATTGCTTCACTTAAAAACTGTACCAAAATGTTATTATTTGTTGCGCCCATTGCTTTTCTCAAACCAATTTCTTTAGTGCGTTCTCGTACAGAAACAAACATCACATTCATAATACCTATTGCAGAAACAACTAAAGATATTCCTGTCACCATAAAAGCCATTCCAGTAATAGCAATTTTTATACTATCAAACTGACTTTGATATGCATCAGCGGAATTCACAGCAAAATTATCTTCTTGATTAGGTCTTAATTTACGAGCCACCCTCATAATCATCCCTACTTCCTCTTTTGCTTTATATAAATTTTCAGGTTCTGTTTTTAATACCAATTCATCAAAACCCCATCTTGTCAAAATACGTTTAAAAGTTGATGAAGGCATAATCACTAGATTATCAAGCGTACCTCCTGGAACCATTCCCATTCCTTGTTTTTTTAGTTCGCCAATAATTTCAAAAGTAACACCACCAATTTTTATTTTTTTTCCTATTGGATCTTTACCATCAAAAAATCCATCTCTTACTGTGCCACCAACAATCACAACCCTTCTTTGTAAATTCCACTCATTTTCGGAAAAGAATCTTCCATTAGTAACTTCTGTTCCACTTAACATTGCACCATAACTTGGATACACACCATTAACTTGTAACCAAGAAGCTTTATTTTGGTATGAAGATCTTATCCAAGTAAATTTTTTAATAGATACATCTGTAATATATTGACTATATTGATTGATATAATCGAGATCTTCCTCTTTAATTCTCGGACGATTACGATATTTCCACCAATCAAAATTAAATGACCATGGCCATGTTGATACATAAATTTTATCATTTCCATAATAATCCATTGATTTTGCAAATTCTTTATCAATGCTAGAAGCACCAGCAGTAACAATACTAACTGTAAAGATACCAATGGTTAATCCAAGAGATGTTAAAGCAACCCGTGTGATGTTTGATCGAATTGCACTAAGACCGATTAAAATATTTTTAAAAATGTTATTCATCTAATGTAATTTTACCATCGAAAAGTTCTACTCTTCTTTTTGCACGCTTTGCAATTGATTTTTCATGAGTTACAACAATTATAGTATTACCAGCTTTATGTAATTGGTCAAAAAATTTCAAAATTTCTAATCCACTTTTTGAATCTAAATTACCAGTTGGTTCATCAGCTAAAATAATAGAAGGTTTATTTACCAAAGCACGTGCAATTGCTACACGCTGTTTCTGTCCTCCAGATAATTCATTAGGTTTATGTGTCATCCTATCTTCTAATCCAACAATTTTTAATACTTCCTTTGCTCTTTTAGTTCGTTTTGTCCTATGTAAAGAAGAATAAATTAGAGGAATTTCTACATTGTGAAGCGCATTGAGTTTCGGCAATAAATTGAATGTTTGAAAAACAAATCCAATTTTTTCATTTCGGATATTTGCAAGTTGACTATCATTCATTTCGGATATTAATGCTTGATGAAACTTATAGGTCCCTTTGGTTGGAACATCTAAACAGCCAATAATATTCATTAATGTTGATTTTCCAGAACCAGACGGTCCCATAATCGATATAAAATCATTTTCATAAATGCTTATCGAAACATCATCCAAAGCTTTAACAACATTAGTCCCTAAATGATAAATTTTAGAAATTGATTTTATAGAGATTATCTCTTTTTTTAATTTAGGCATTATGATGGTTAGTTTCTTTAATCGCTTATATCTTCTCTAGATTTACCACCACGCCTATAACCATTTTTAGATTCTTCTTTGATAGTAATAATTGCCCCATCATATAAATCTCGACTAATTGCTACAAAGCCTCCGGTAACAATTTCTTCGCCTTCTTCTAAGCCAGATAAAACTTCATAATCTCTATCACCTATTATTCCAGTCTCAACAAAACGCTGTTCTACGGTATTTCCTTTAACAACAAAAACGACATTTTTACCCTGATTACCTGGTTTTTGTGATCTATTTCCCCATTGTTCTTTTCTATCACCCGCCTCTACAGAAACACTAAAACCAGAAGATTTCTTTTTGGATTTACTATCTGGTGCTTGACGAGGACTTGTTAAAGACTGAATTGGAATTGTAAGAATTTGTTCTCTATTTTCGGTAATAATATCAACTGTTGCACTCATACCTGGTCTCATTCCATCAGCAACTTCTAGCATCTGTACTTTTACCTGAAAATTTGTCACTTGTTGTTGTGAACCACCACTTGAAGTACTTGCAGCATATGCCACTTCTTTGACTACTCCTTTAAATTTTCGATCTTGATAAGCATCTACTTCGACCAGTGCGTAATCATTTAGAGAAACATCGGTAATATCATTTTCATTAACATTAACTAATACTTCCATTTTAGATAAATCTGATAGTTTAATTAATACCTGGGGGTTAAACATGCCTCCTTGAGCTAAATCACCGACTTCTCCTTTAAGATATGTAATAGTTCCATCTTGTGGTGCTATTAATTTCAATTTTTGTAGAGCATCTTCGTCTTGAATTAGTCTAGCTTCTGCTTGATTATAAGAACTTAATGCTGCGGCATATGAAGAATTGGTTGTTTCCATTTCCTGATCAGATATTAGTCTTTGTTTATATAATTCTTCCTGACGTGACTTTTGAGCTTTTCTTTGCTCCAGCTGTACTAAAGTTGCTTTTACACTCGCTCTTGATGCTTCTGTAGCGGCTCTTTGTTGACGATCATCTAATGTCATTAAAAAATCACCTTTTTTAACAAAATCGCCTTCCTTTACCGCAATATCAGTAATATAAGTCGTATTATTTGCACTTAATTTAATTTCTATTTCAGGCTGTAGTTCGCCATCGGCAACTACTTTACTAGACAAATCTTTTCTTCCCATTTTCATAGTAGAAACTTCAATGGATCCATCACCATTAGATGAAAATGGATTTAGATATAAAACAACTCCTACCAAAACTACTAAACCAGCGATTATTTTTTTCTTCACCTTCACTCCTTATTGATATTTTTTATCCAGTGTTCCCAATAATTGATCCAAATTTGCAAGTTGTATTGCAGTATCATATTTTGTTGTCACCAATGTTGAGCTTGCTTGGAGTACTGCCAATTGCGCATCTAACAATTCTAAAATTGTTGCGGAACCTAATTCATATTTCTTTTGCGCTAATCGTAAATCTTCTTCTGCAGAAATCAATACTTCTTTATAGATTGGGATAAGTTCTTCATAATTTTTGAGAGTATTGAGTAATGATGATAAGCCAACTTTAGCATCTTTTCTTTTACTGCTATATATCATTTTAGATTGTCCAAATCGCATTTTAGATATTTCTACAGAATTTCTGTTTTTAAGACCAGAAAAAATAGGAATGCTAAGAGTTAAATTTGCACTTTTAATATAATTATCATCAAAAAATTTACTTGTAATTTTTTCGCTAGATGATGCGTTCATTCCAACACTTAAATTTAAGCTAGGTAAACTTGATCCCCATGCTGAACGAAGATTTAATTGTGCAGTCGCAATCTGTGCATCCAAAATTCTTAATTCAGGACTATTTTGAATCATAATTTCATATGCTTCATCAAAATTAGGAACAATCAATTCTATATTAACTTTATCTCTCACTTTTAATTCTATATTCTTTTCTAAAATTCCCATACCATTTTTTAATGTTTGCTCACTATTATCTCGATTAAGTCTCCTAGACAGTAAAGTAGATTTTGCTATTCCATATTGTACAGATGCTTTTAAGTAGTCAGTTCTGCTCACAGATCCTAGACTATATCGTCTTTCTACCAATTCTAATTGTCTTGAAGATAATTCTAGATTTTTTTCAGCAATAGTAAAGAGTTCTTTATTTTTTAAAAATTGATAGTAATAAGTATAAACATTCGAGATAATTCTTGATTTTGATTGTCTTTCATTTTCCTTTGCAATGAGATAATTATTATTACTTTGTCTTACATTTCTGGCATTATTACCAGAATTAAATAAATTTTGACTTAAGCTAATTCCAGCTCCATACCTTTCATTTGTAGAAAAGCTAGAATTTCCATATGTAGTTTCGTTAAAAGAATTACTTGCTCGCAACGTTGGTAGTAACATCCCTATTGCAGAAACTCTATTAAGTTGAGCTATCTTAGTATCTTGTTCAGCAATTTTACCCCCAGATTTATTTTCTAAGGCAATACGAACACATTCATCTACACTTAATGTCTGTCCAAAAATCACAGAAAAAGATAAAAATAATGTTATAAATATATATTTTGTCATTGTTCTAATTATTAGACATTCTAAATAAATAAAAAGTAAAAGATAATTAACAAAATTTATTTGTCTTTTTCAACACATTTAGAAACTTTATTGCTTCCTTATGAGAGTTTCCTATTTCACCATCTAAAATAGCTTCTTCAATGAGAGATTTGATTGTCCCAATTTTTTTCCCAGCTGATAAATTAAACATTTTCATAATCTCATCTCCTTTAACAGGGGATTGGAATGAACGCAACTCATCTAATTTATCAACTTCATTCATTCGTTTTTCGACACTATCAAAATTAGATAGGTATTTTTTAACATTATTAAGATTCTTTGTGGTAATGTCCGCTCTACACAATAACATTAAATCATCTAAATGTTCACCGCCATCTACAATCAACCTTCTAATTGCAGAATCAGTAACTTCTTTTTTTGCCAAACTGATTGGTCGTAAGTGTAATGCAGTTAATTTCTGGATATAATTTTTAGTTTTATTAGAAAATTTCATTCTTTTTGAAATATCTTCTAACATTCTTGAACCAAGATCGTCATGGCCATAAAATGTGTATCCTTTTTTACTATGTAATCTTCTAGTTTTAGGCTTAGCAATATCATGCACCAATGCTGATAAGCGCAAATTAGTATCATTAGACAATTTTGCAGCATTATCTACTACCTCCATTGTATGAAAAAAAATATCTTTGTGATGCCATTCACTTGTCTGTTCTAATCCATACATAATAGCAATTTCAGGAAAAACATATTTTAACAAATCTGTTTCCTGTAGAATAATTAATCCAACTGATGGTTTTGGAGTTCCTAATATTTTAAACAATTCATTAGTAATTCTTTCTTGAGAAACAATTTTAATCCTATCAACATTACTTTTTATTGATTTCAAACATTTTTTATCAAGATTCATTGATAATTTTGATACAAAATATGCAGCTCTCATCATCCGTAAAGGATCTTCTCTAAATGTAGTATCAGGATTTACTGGAGTAATTAATAGTTTTGATTTTAAATGCTGAATACCATTAAATGGATCAATTAAAGTGCCAAATTCATTCTTTACCAAAGAAATTGCTATAGCATTAATAGTAAAATCTCTTCTTTTTAAATCATTAGTAACATCTGTCATATCAACTGATTTTGGTTTTCTTGAATCCTTAGCATAAGATTCAAGCCTTGCAGACGCTACTTCAATCTGACATTCTTTATATGGAATACGTGCAGTAGAAAACTCTGGAAAAGGCACAATTGTTTTTACGCCTAATTTTTTAGCAAGTTTCTTTGCATAATCGATTGCATTTCCTTCAATCATGATATCAATATCTGTAGCATCTTTTTGAGGGTCCATCAACAAATCTCTTACACAACCACCAACTAGAAATGTTGGGACATTGATATCATCAGATAGCTTGCTCATTTCCTTTGATAAGCGATATAATCTTTCATTTGCCTTAATTATGTCTTTAATTATTGCCATTTTGTAAATTAAAAAATATATCTTTCAATTATGCTAGAAAAACTAAATAAACAAATTTTTCTTATTCTATTTATTTCTCTATTAAATGGACAATTTAAGGATACTTCTATTGCATTTGATGATCGTCTCCTTAAATCAGATGAAAGATCTTCTTTATTTCAATTAGAAAATGATATTAAAAGATTTTATGAATACACAGTATGGAATGAAGAATATAATGATTTAGCAATTAATTTAAATATTCAAATTATTTTTGAAGGAAGTGCTAATCAAGGCAGTGGACAGACATATTCAATTCAATCACTATTTAGCAATGGAAAAGACCTACATTTTTTTGATAAAGGATCTCAATTTGTTTTAAACCAAAATTCTCTCTATTATGACAGCGTCTATTTTGATCCGTTATCGAGTCTATTAGGATTTTACGGAAATATTATCCTAGGAGTAGAATTAGACACTTGGTCATTATTTGGTGGTACTTCTCACTATGAAAAAGCAAGATCTATTGCAATTCGATCAAATGCATCCAATACCCCTAGAGGATGGGAACAACGTTTAATACTCATTGAATTATTAACAGCAAATATTGGTTTAAGAAAATTGAGATTTTCTACCTACTTAAGCTATGAACTATTTGAAAAAGGAAAAATAGATGCATGTTCAGAATCATTAACTGAATTTGTTAACAATTTAGATGAGATTTTTAACAATTATAGCCAAGAAAATTATACAACAATCTTTATGAAATTTCATGGAAAAAAGATTGGTGAAATAATGAAAAAACTTGGTCAGAAAGAACTTTTAAATAAAATGATTTACTTGGATGCTCAAAGAAAAGATGTTTATGAAAATTATTTAAGTGAAATCTGAGAAAAATATTTTTTTCTTCTAAGAAAATAGTCTACTACAATACTTCCTCTATAAATATTATCTAATTGGTTTAGTTTATATTGATTTTCTTTCCTCAATTTGAAAATTTTGTACAACGAAAAACACAACCACCAATGTGCCTTAATAATACCTAAATGTTGTTTTAAATTTAGACGCAATAATGAGTATGCCAACGCAATCCAATCTAGTAGCAGTTTCAAAACAATAGATAATCCATAGTTAAAATTATAAGAATTCTTCAGAAATAATATCCAAGAATTACGATGATTCAAATAATAGGAATTTATAGAACTTTTTCTAAAATTTTTATATGGACCATGGTGATAGATGTATGAACTCGGAAATGACCAAACTTCATGACCTAAACTTTGTACCCTCCAACAAAAATCAATTTCTTCCATATAGGAAAAATAAATTTTGTCAAAACCTTCCAATTCTTTAAAAACATTAGATCGTATCATAATTGCTGCACCAGATGCCCAAAATATTTTTGATGGATTGTTATATTGACCATGATCTTCCTCTAGTGTATCAAAAATTCTTCCTTGAACAAATGGAAAGCAAAATTTATCAATAAATCCTCCTGTACCCCCTGCATAATCAAATAATTTTTTATTATAGATATTTAAGATTTTAGGTTGAACAGCAGCAATATTTGAATTTGAATCTAAAAAATGAACTAACTTTTCAATCCATTCGCTCGAATGTTCCGTGTCATTATTCAAGAATAACAAATATTTTCCACTTGCATGGGTTGCACCAAGATTACATCCTCCACTGTAACCTAGATTAGAATTACTTGAAATAATTTTAACACTTTCAAAACTACTTTTTATTCGATTAATTGAATCATCAGTAGAAGCATTATCTACAACGATAAGTTCAAAGTCTTTGATTGAAATGTTTTTATAAATAGAATCAATACAATTATATAGTAAATCTTCCCCATTGTAGTGTGGGATAATGATTGATACCATGTTCATGAATTTTGGAGTTCCTTTATTTCATCTAATAATTTTGTAGCTTCTAAATCAGTAGGACTACGTACTAACCAATCTTCCATTAAGAGAATAGCATTATCATACTCTTCAAGCTCTTTATAACATAGATAGAGTAAAAATACTAGTTCAGGTAGTGATTCTTGCCATTCTTGCCATTCTAATGAGGTAATTTTTGTTGATTTAAACCCTTGTACTTCAAGAGCTTTTTCGATGATAGTAAAATTATCATAAATTGTTTTAAAAATGGTTTTTGCTTCATTATAATCTTCTAAAGTTTGAATAAAAGTCTTTCCATATAACAAATAATCATTAATAGCTAAGTCATTTCTCTCTATTAATTGATTAAGATGATATCTAAGCTTTACTTTATTACCTAAACCACCATATAATTGCCCAATTTGATATTGTAATTCTTTTGATGGGATTTCAATAATGTCAGTTGGCATTTTCTTTTCCATATCTAACAATACTTTTTCTGCTTTACCAAAATTTTTATTAAGATAATGTGAAATTGCCAATCTGGTAAATCCGGTTCTATAATTTTGAATTAATCTACCCAATTGTGGATCAACATATATATTGTCATTTGCAAGGTTTCTATAAATATATCCCGGTTGATATGTCTTTGAAACTGATAGGTTGGTATTATTATTATAATTCTTGTTATAATCTATAAACCAACTTTCATCTCCTATGATAGATAATAGATTATTGGTCATCGCATCAACATCGATAATTTGAGATGTATTATTGGATAAACGGTATGCTAAACCTTCCATGGTTAAATATTCTTCAAGATTTAACATACTAGTCGGAGAGACAGTTACTGCAAAATATACAGGTCGATTCCAGTTGTTATCTTTAATGATTCTTAATACCATCAAATCCTGAATACGTAATGCAACATCAAAATATGTTGGATTTAATTTCCATTCAATTTTTCCTGAATTATTTAGAGAATCTTTTGGAGCAGGAATAGAAATTATCGTGGGAGACCACGCTTTGAAATCTAGGTTATTAATTTCATTCTCACTCATATTAATAAAAGAATTATCCTGATTTTGATCTTGAAGCTGTTTGACATACCACGGAGTATTCAATAAGCTTAAGTTTGTAACACTAACATCTTTTCTTATCCCCTCTACTTCTTGTAAATACCATAAGGGGAAAGTATCATTATCTCCATTTGTAAAAAGAATAGCATTTGGTTTACATGTTTGCAACATATTGTATGCCATATCCCATGCGATATAATTACCAGTACGATCGTGTTCATGATAATTTGCTAACAACATTCTTATTGGAATAAATGCTAAAAACATTGTAATCATAAAATATGAAGCAGGTAATTTGAAAGATCTTTCAAGGAATGTATGATTTATTTTACGAATGAACCCAAAAATTCCAATAGCAATCCAAATAGAAAATGTCATGAAACTTCCAACATAAGAATAATCTCTTTCTCTAGGTTGTGGATTATCTTGATTAAGATAGAACACAATAGCAATTCCTGTCATAATAAATAACACTAAAAGCGAGAATGCATCATATTTATTCTTACGAAAGTGAAAATACAACCCATATAAACCAATCATTAAAGCAAGTGGAAGACCAAATTGCCTCCAATCAACTCCATCTTGTTTTTTACTTGCCCCCAAAGGAGATACAAATGAATCATCTGTAGAACCTTTTCCAGCAAATTGCCATAAGAAATACCTCAAATACATCTTATTGATCTGATAACTCCATAAAAAAGTCATTTGTTCAGAGAGTTTATAGGTTGCATAGTCATAATTTTGTTTATTAGAAAATTCCAAATTTTTATACTCTGGCTTTCCAACAACTGCTATTTTGGATGGAAGGTTGTCAAATTTTCTAGGGAAAAAAGAAATATTACCATATTGATCTCTATTTAGGTATGAAATTGCCTCTTCTATTGTTTCTGGATTGTTTTCATCAATAACAGGATTTTGACCAGAACGAATAAAAATAGTAAAATATGTAGAGTAACCAATTATTATTAATAAGATTGATGTAGAAATTATTGCTAATAAAGTTTTTTCATTTTTGATACTTATATATGCACCATAAACCAAACCACATATTAAAACAAGTAAGGCATAAAATCCCATTTGCAGAACTAATTGAGGCAACCCTTTAATAATACCATTTTGTATAAGAAGAAAAACAAAAAATGCTAACAATGTTGTTATGAAAAAAGTTTTCATAGAAAACTTATTGATAGAAAAATATATAATTAATGCAATAAATGGTATAGTAAGCAAATTAAGCAAATGAATTCCAATTGCTAAACCCATAAGATAGACAATTATTATTAAATAAATAATATGATCACTTTTCTGTCTATTCTTTGACCACAACATGGTTAAATACACCACTAATGCAGTCATAAATCCACTAAGAGCATATACTTCAGCTTCTACAGCATTAAACCAATGGCTATGAGTAAATGCAAATGTTAATGAAGCAATAAATGAAGATCCAAATTTAAGAATAGAATTATCCGTAGTATAATTATTAAGGCGTTCTATAAATTGATTACAGATTAAAAACAACAAAGAAATAGTTGCAGCACTAATAATTGGTGAAAAAATATTAATTCGAAATGCAATATCACTACTAATTGGAAAAAGACTAAAAAGTTTTCCGATTAATAGAAATAATGGACTCCCAGGAGGATGGGGAATTCCAAGGATATATGATGTTGCAATAAATTCTCCAGTATCCCAGAATGATACTGTTGGAGCCATAGTAGAAAAATAAACAAAGAATGTTAAAAAAAATAAAACAACGGCTAAAGTATATTCAACATTATTTTTTATCTTCTGTATCATCATTACTGTCTTCTTCTTTTTTCTTTTCTTCCACAAAATTCATTTTTAATTCTGATAGAATTTTATCAATATATTGTTTCTCATTCCCATCTAAGCTTGCTTCCATTCTACTATTAATCATTTCAAGCATATCAATTTGAAGTGAAGCACTTCTTAAATCAACTTCTGTTGTATCGGTAACAGGATTTTTCATTTTCCCAAGTGCAATCCAAACTCCATAAACAGATTGAGAAATTAACATATCAAAAAGTTGTTTTTCAGTATATGATTCATCAGTCATTTTTTCTCCATTAATTAACAGTTGTTTTTAAGAAAAGTTTTAAATACTCCGAGTTAAATCTTTCTTTGATTAATTTATTAACAGGTTTACTTAAATTTGCATCATTATCTATCATATCAAAAGCTTTCATTCTTGCAAATCTAATTATCTTGCCATCGGTAGCAAGATTAGCAATTCTAAATTTAATAAATCCACTTTGTTTTTCACCAAAAAATTCACCAGGGCCTCTTAATTTCAAATCTTCATCCGCAATTTCAAATCCATTTCTTGTTTGAGTAAGAATTGATAATCTTTGTTTCGTATTTTCTGCACCGCTATCACTACACAAGATACAATAACTTGTTAACAATCCTCGCCCAACTCTTCCACGCAATTGATGAATTTGACTCAATCCAAATCGTTCACAATTGTTAATTAATATAACAGAAGCATTGGGATTATCAATTCCAACTTCAATTACTGTTGTAGATATTAATACTTGAATTTTATTGTCCATAAATTTTGTCATTATTGCATTTTTTTCATCTGTATCTAATTTTCCATGTATCAATCCAACTATATAATCTCGAAAAACAGAATCTTTTAAATCAAGATATGACTGATTTGCAGCTTCTAAATCTTGCTTTTCAGTTTCCTCAATTAGAGGATAAACAATAATCGATTGTTCATTATTTTTAGCTTTTTCTATGATAAAATCATAGGCAGTATTGAGATTATTTTTTTGAATTTGTGATGTAAATATATCTGGTCTATTCTTAGGTAGTTCATCAATAATAGATAAATCCATATCGCCATTATATGTAATAGCTAATGTTCTAGGAATCGGAGTGGCTGTCATTGCTAAAAGATTTGGAACTTTACATTTTTCCAAGAGACGTTTTCTTTGATTAACTCCAAATCGATGTTGTTCATCGATAATAACAAAACCAAGATTTTTAAATGATACATCTTTTTGAAATAATGCATGAGTTCCAATTACAATCATTGCATCACCATCATTGATTTTTTTTAATACCTTTTTTTTGTCGTTGGTTTTTAAACTACCAACTAAAAGTTCAGATTCTATTCCAATCTTTTCAAAATTATCTCTAAAATTTTTATATAATTGTCTTGCTAAAATATCAGTTGGGGCCATAATTGCAACCTGATAATCATTATCAACCACAACAGAAGATGCAAGTATTGAGACAACAGTTTTTCCACATCCAACATCTCCTTGTAACATTCTATTCATAGGTTTTTCCAACAAGAAATCTTCGATAATTTCTCTTAATACACTTTTTTGACTATCAGTAAGATTAAAACTAAGGTTTTTGAGAATTATATTATATTTTTGTGTTTTGAATTTAATAATATCAAATATTTTTTCGTTGATTTTCTTTTTTCTCAAGGCTAATAATAGTTGAAGGAAAAAGTGTTCATCAAATTTCAATCGATGAATCGCTTCTTTTGACTCATTAACATCTTGTGTAAAATGCACATTTCTAATAGCCTTATCAAGGCTACATATTTCGAATGATTCCAATTGTTTTTTACTAAAATGATCATTTATATTATCAATTGATTCTAGTGCTTGATAAATAATTTTTCTCATATTTCTATTAGTCAATCCTGCATTTTTTAAATCTTCAGTTAAAGGATATACCGGAATCACAAATCCTGTACTTAATGCAACTTCATTCTCATTGAGCTTATCATATTCAGGGTGTACAATTTGAAAACGTCCCCGATAATCAACTACTTTACCGTGAATAGTGATGACTTCACCTTCCTGCAATGACTCCTTGATATAATCAACTCCCCTAAACCACATTAGATTGATTGATCCAGTAGAATCATAAAGTGTAGCAGTTAAAAATGTGCCACGTTTCATTTTTCTAAGATTTAAAGATTTAATTTTGCCAATTAGGTTTACTTCTAAATCAATTGCAATAGAATCAATGGTCTGGATAGATGTTCTATCTAAATATTTTCTAGGGAAGTAATAAAGTAGATCTTTTAGAGTTATAATCCCAACAGCTTCAAAAGCTTCGGATCGTCTTGGACCTACTCCTTTTAAATATTGAACAGGTATTTCTAATGAATTAGAAGATTTATTGAGTTCCATTAATAAACATTATTTCCATTCTTTTTTATAAGTATAAGTAATTAATTGAGAACTACCAGATTCTACTTCTAATGGAAAATATATTGTTGACGCATCATCTTTAATATACATAGTTGAAGATTCTTTCACTACCCAGTCTCCAAAAATTTTTTCAATAACTTTGACTTTTATAGATACAGTAGATGTATTAATAACTTGAATTGATATAGTAGATTCTTCTACTTTATTTTGGCGATCATAGTTTAGGATTCTTCGTTTGCCAATAATACCAGAAGCTTTACCAGCATTAAATGATGCAGTTCCTTCTCTATATAATTGACTTAAGTTGTTTTTAGCTAAAAAACCAAGGGAACCATCAGTATTTCTCTCATATAAATAAACTATTCCTGATGGGAGTGGAAGATCTAAATTATTTTCTTGAGAGTTATTAAAAGAAATCTGAATATCAAGAGGGTCGTCTCTTTGATCTCGCTCAGAATTATTGAATATATAAATCTTCTCATATGAAATAGCTCTTTTAGGTATTAAAGGAAATTGGATTGTTTCCAAAGATTTTAAGTTTAAATCATTTCCTAAATTGAAAATATAGAAATCTCCTAATTTTGTATTGTTCTGACTCATTGGAGCACCTACCGCTCTGCTGCTTAAAAAATCTCTACTAACTCCCACCTGGTTTAAAACTCCCTCAACAACATTAATATTTAAACCTAACAAATTAATATTAGAATGATTTACTATTTCAGCATCTACGCTTAATATTGCGTTAGTATTGTCTGTGTTTAACTCTAGCTTATAGATTGGTTTCCAACTAAAACCGGAACTCAGATATGTCAATTCAGCATTTACACTTTTTTCTTCATTAGAAAAAATTTCCCAAAAAATCTCAGGAGTAAATTTATTTGAGACATTATTCAATTTTAAATTTAAGTATTCAATACTCGATCTTTGAAACACCATTAAGCCTTTATTAGTATTAATGGAAACACTGGAACCATTCACATCAAGAAGAGTTCCTTGAATTACTGAATTACCTGTTGGTTTCACTTCTACTTGTGAACCAATATTATTTTTTAAATACACATCACTCGAGTTAAAATTCCGATTCATTGTTTGAGATAAAATTTGTACCCCTTCTAAATCAAGATTTGGTGAATCAAATACAATATTAGGGGATAAATTAGTAAATCCTACTACGTTTCTACCGCTTTTTAAATTCCAAGTAATAGGTTCTTTTAAGGTTGCAAAACCATCTTTATAAATGGTGATGGTCCTATTATTTTGAAAATCACTAGCATTCTGAGAAAGCGCAATACCAGTAAACAATAGTAATATTAACAACTTTTTCATTTTAACATCGCAATATTGTCAATTATTTTATCTCTTTCAACAATAAAATCATTCAATTTGCTTTTTTCATTATTCACAATATTTTCAGGAGCTTTATCAATAAATGATTTATTCTTTAATTTCTTCTCAATAGCATTAATGAAATCTTTCACTTCATTAAGTCGTTTAGTAAGTCTTTTAATTTCAGAATCAGTATCTACCAAATCTCCGAGTGGAACATAAGCAACACATTTTTTACAAATTCCCACAGCAGATTTCTTTGGTTTTTTAATATTTAAATCTATTTCTAGATTGTCAATTTTCGAGAGTGAAGTAATGGTATCTTTTAAATCTTCAAACAATTTTTTATCATTTGCATTATTCACAGAAATAAGGACATCAATCTTTTTGGAAGGAAGTATATTTAATTCTGATCGTATGGTTCTAACTGATGTAACTATTTCTTTTAACGTTGACATCGTTTCTGAATCGTCAACAATACTCTCTTCACTTAATTTTGGCCATGCACTGATAATAATATCATCATCTGATTCACTTTTTAGATAACTCCAAATTTCTTCAGTAATAAATGGTGAGACTGGATGTAATAATAATAAAATCTTTTTTAGCACATCTCTTGATAAAATATAAGTATTGTTTCTTATAGTCTGATCATCACTTTGGAAATTGATTTTGGCAAGTTCAATATACCAATCACAAAATTCACTCCATGTAAATTCATAAATTACTTTAATTGCTTCATTGAATTGGTATGAATCATAGTAAGCATTAACTTTTTTAATTGTTTTGTCTAATTCATTTAAAATCCATTCATCGTGGAAAGCTAATTTATCCTTATTAATCGAATCATTAAAATTTTCATCATGATTTAACATAATAAATCGACTCGCATTCCAGATTTTACTCATAAAATTTCGACCTATTTCAAGCCCGCTTTCAGAAAAATAAACATCTGATCCTTGTGGAGACATAAGCATTACTGAAAATCGAGTTGCATCAGTTCCATACTTATCAAATAGTTCAATTGGATCAGGAGAATTCCCAAGAGATTTACTAAACTTTCTTCCTTGTTCATCTCTTAAGATGCTTGTGAAGTATACATCTTTAAATGGTGCTTGTCCCATGAATTCGAAACCAGACATAATCATTCTTGCAACCCAAAAGAATATAATATCTGGTCCTGTTACCAAAACACTGGTTGGATAGTAATGTGTTTTTTCTTCTTCTGGCCAATTATGGACGGCAAATGGCCATAACCAAGAACTAAACCATGTATCTAATACATCAGTATCTTGTTCCCAATTCTCGATATCTTTTGGTGGAGTAGTGGAAATAAACCAATTTTCTTTTTTATTATGATCAGAATCCTTTTTATACCATACTGGGATACGATGTCCCCAATAAAGTTGACGACTAATACACCAATCCTGGATATTATCCATCCAATGATCATAAGTTTTTACCCAATGATTTGGATAAAAATTAATTTCTCCTTTTTTAACAGATTGAATAGCAGGTTTAGCAAGTTCTTTCATTTTTAAAAACCATTGATCTGAAAGATAATATTCGATAGGAACGTCTCCTCTTTCTGAAAAACCTACTTTGTGTATATAATCTTCTTCTTTTAAGAGACAATTATCTTTCTTTAAATCATCAATAACTTTTTTTCGAGCATCTTCCCTTGTTAAACCAACGTATTCTTTTGGAGCATTTGAATTAATAGAACCGTCGGGATTCATTATATTTACCATATCTAGAGAATGTTCTAAACCAACATTGTAATCATTTGGATCATGAGCAGGAGTAATTTTGACACAACCAGTTCCAAATTCTGGATCAACCATTTTATCTGCAATAATTGGAATTTTTCTTCCTACAATTGGTAAAATTGCATTGCTACCAATTAAATCTTTAAAACGTTTATCAGATGGATTCACAGCTACTGCTACATCTCCAAGCATTGTTTCTGGTCTGGTCGTTGCAATTTCAATAAATGAATCGGAGTTATCTATTTTGTATTTGATATACCATAATTTGCCATTGACTTCCTTAAAGATAACTTCTTCATCACTAAGTGCTGTTTGTGATTTTGGACACCAGTTTACTAATCTGTTCCCTTTGTAAATCAATCCTTTATCAAATAATCGAACAAAAGATTCAAGAACAGCTTCAGAATACTTATCATCCATCGTAAAGCTGAGTTTATCCCAATCACAAGAACATCCTAATTTTTGTAATTGGTTAATAATAATGCCGCCATACTTTTTCTTCCATTCCCATGCATGTTCTAAAAATTCTTCTCGAGAAATATCTTTTTTATCAATTCCCTTTTCTTGAAGCATTTTTGCTACCTTTGATTCGGTAGCGATAGATGCATGATCAGTTCCAGGGACCCAACAAGCATTTTTGCCTTCCATTCTTGCTTTTCGTATTAAGATATCTTGAATCGTGTTATTTAAGACATGACCCATCGTCAATTTACCAGTCACATTTGGTGGAGGAATGACAATGGTATAGTGATTATCAGAAGGTTGGCTAGAAAAATAATCTTTTTCTAACCAATACTTATACCATCTATCTTCTAACTCAGAAGAAGAATACTTTTTATCTAATAATTTCATTTCAAATAATCTTTTAATGTTTGAATTAAATCATTTACTTCACTTTCTGTTTTTGCTTCAGAAAAGATTCTAATTATTGGTTCAGTATTTGATTTTCTGATATGAATCCACTTTTTAGACCAACTAAATTTAATCCCATCATCTCTATTAATTTCGTCACAATCAAATAGAGTAGCAAGATTATCAAAATCAAAATCTTTTGTATCGTTCAATGTGATTTTATCTTTAACAAATACATATTCAGGAATCTCAGCAATAATTTCATTGATGGATTTTTCAACACTTGATAAAAGATTCAATACCATCGCTGCAGCAACCAAAGAATCTCTTCCAAGATGTACTTCTTTTAAAATCACTCCTCCATTTCCCTCCCCTCCAATCCAAATATTTGATTCTTTCATGTTTTCAACAACATGGGCTTCACCAATTTTAGTTCTGTTTGAACTGATTGAATAAATAGCTAAAAAATCATCTATCATTTGTGAGGTAGATAAATTTGTTACAGCTCCACGTTTAAACGGAAAATTGAATGCTCGCTGTCTTTCTCCTAATTCACCATAACTTATTGAACCTTTTTTGTCATCATAAAATGTGAGGAATCGATAAAAATTCATAACTGAAAGAACCAAAGTATACTCCTCACCAATGGCCCTGCCTTTGTTAGAAACTATCGATAATCTATCCCCATCTGGATCAGTAGCAAATCCAATATCTGCTCCAACCTCTAGCACCTTTTTTTCTAAGTCTTGCAAGTTTTCAGCAAGTGGTTCAGCAACGCGATTGAAATTCCCATCACCATCACAATTAATTGTAATCACATCGCACCTTAAATCACTACATAATTGCGGCAAGATAGTAGAACCTCCTCCATTAACGGCATCTATCACTACTTTAAATTTTTTAGAACGAATAGTGTCAGGTTCAATACATTTAGCAGATAATACTTTAGTAATATGTTCTTCATTTGCAGAATTATACACTGATACTTTACCAGTAACTTCTGCTTCATTTAATGTATCTTGATTATCTACAGATACAAATAACGTATTACACTGATCTGGTGATAAAAATGTCCCATCTTTTTGTAAGAATTTTAATCCATTATACTCTGATGGATTATGGCTTGCTGTAATAACGATACCCCCATCATATTGTTCTTTTTCTGTCATTAATTGCATTGTGGGAGTAGTAGCTAAATCACAATTATCAACATTGACTCCATATTTGATTAAAGAATCAATCACCCATTGGGATATTTCTCTTCCAGATTGTCTTCCATCTCTACCTATAACACAATGTGTAATCTTTTGAGTTAATATAAATGAGGCAATATATTGATCAATTATTCCAGAATTAAAGTCATCTTCAACGATTCCTCTAAGACCAGATGCACTTCTTATAAGCATAATAGAAGATTAGAACATTTTTTGGAAAGTATAAAGGAGTGTTATGATATTAATTATTGAATTTTGCTAGTCTAATAGCTCTACGAATAGTTTGTTTTTTTGCAATTCTTTTTGTGACGCTTGGTTTTTCGTAAAAAGCTTTTCTTTTTACGTCTTTAAGAACCCCAGAACGTTCCCATTTCTTCTTGAAACGTCTTAGAGCTTTCTCAAGTGATTCGTTATCTCTTACATTTATCTCAATCATAGTTTGGGAACTTAACGATAAAAATGAGCAATGCCAATTATGATATAATATTGTTAGAAATTTCAATAAAATCTTCGATGCTAAGTTGTTCTGGTCTCTTGGTAAAATCTATAGCACAATTCTTTACATCAATATCAAGAGATGATAGAGAATTTCTTAACATTTTTCTTCTTTGATTAAATGCCATTCTTACAATTTGATCAAATAACTCTAGATTAATGTCATTATGATAAGAATTTTCCTTTTTAATAATTTCAATGAAGGCAGATTGTACTTTTGGTTTTGGTAAAAAGACGTTTGGAGAAATCAAAAAACAAATTCTAATATCCAAATATAAATTGGTCATTACAGTAAGCCTGCTATAGTCTTTTGTACCAATTGTAGCAGTTAATCGTTGTGCGAGTTCTTTTTGAACCATAAGATAAGCTCGATTCCAACTAGTTAGATGCTTAATAAGCCAAAAAACAATAGGTGAAGTAATATTATAAGGAATATTGCCTACCACTACAGGATTTTTAATATCAAGAGTAGGTAGGTCAACTTTTAAAATATCTTGATTGATAATCTCAGCTTGTGAAAGTTTGTCATGTTCTTTTAATATTGCGATTAAATCAGGATCGATTTCTACCATAGAAAACTTGTTACAAGTATTGACTATTTTTTCACTTAATGCTCCTTGTCCTGGACCGATTTCCAAAACATTTTCACTAGAATTAATTTCTATTGTATTGATAATCTTATTTAAGAGATTATTATCAACTAAGAAATTTTGACCCCACTTCTTTTTAGCAAATACCATTGGTTAAGTGATATTAAAAAAGTTCATTGCATTGTTTGTGGTTTCTTGAGCAATTTTTTCAAGTGGTATATCCAGAAAATCTGATAAATATAACGCAATATCACGAACACGTTTTGGCTCATTTGGTTGTCCTCTAAAAGATTGTGGACTTAAAAAAGGACAATCTGTCTCTAGAACAAAATCTTTTAAATCAAGATCTTGAATTGCAGAACGATTAATAGAATTTTTAAAAGTAACATTTCCAGAAAAAGATAACAATATATTTAAATCAATTAGTTGTCGTGCAAAATTAATATCGCTTGAAAAACAATGTGATAATGCTTTTTTAAATGAGTGTTGTTTTAAGATATCTAATATTTCATCATCTGCATCACGATTATGAAAAATAATGGGTAGCGAAATCGATTCTGCTAGTTCTATTTGTTCTATCATTACTCTTTTCTGCACATCTGCTGGAGATAGATTTCTATAGTGATCGATACCAATTTCTCCAACTGCAACTACTTTCTTACTACTTAATGCAAGCTCTTCAAGATGTTTCAAATAATTTTGTTCTACGCTCTTTGAATCATGCGGATGAACACCAACAGCTGCATAAACACAATCATATTTATTGGCAATATCAACTGACTTTTTAGAGGTACTAACATCTGTACCAATACAAATAATTTTATTGACTTCATTTTTTTGTGCATCATCTAAAACATCATCTAATCTATCATACATTGAATCATAATACAGATGTGCATGTGTATCTATTAGTGTCATTCGATGATTCTTGGGAAAATAGGATTGGATTCAGGAATTTTCTCTCCTGGCTTAAGATTCCCCCAATCTAACGAGGAAGAAGTAGATCCTAGTGCATTGAGTATTTCTTTACATTTCTTTGGCATTATAGGAGAAAGCATTACTGTAGCAATTCTTAGAGATTCAGCTGCATTATATAAAACATTTCCTGCTAATTTTTTATCTTTTTTAACAAGTTTCCAAGGTTGATTTTTTTCCATATAACGGTTAATTGATCGAATAAAATCCATAATATTTTGAATAAGACGATCCATTTGAAAATTATCAAGCTTATCTTTGATATTAATATTGTTAATCTCATTTGATAGATCATTTTTACTATCGTTAGAAAATGGAATAGTGCTATCAAAATTTCTATTAATCAATGTAGAAATACGACTTACTAAATTCCCTAAATCATTTGCTAAATCGCTATTATATCTCTTAATAAATGATTCCATTGAGAATGTTGCATCTGAACCCAATACCATTTCACTCATCAAATAATATCGAACTGCATCAACACCAAATTCGTCCACCAACGTCAAGGGACTTACAACATTTCCTAATGATTTGCTCATTTTTTTCTCATTGGTGAGCCACCATCCATGTGCAAAAATTGTTTTTGGTAATGGAATGTTCAACGACATTAACATTGTAGGCCAATAAACAGAATGTGTAATTAAGATATCTTTTCCAATTAAATGAACATCAGCAGGCCAAAATTGTTTAAAGTGGTTATCATCCTCAGAATATTTAGGTACAGAGATATAGTTAATCAATGCATCAAACCAAACATAGGTTACATAATCTTTATCAAATGGTATTTCTATACCCCACTCTAATCTACTTTTTGGTCTTGAAATACATAAATCAGACAAATCTTGTTTTAAAAACCCTAATACTTCATTCTTTCTTGTAGTAGGCTGTATGAAATTTTTGTTTTTCTCAATTTTTTCAATTAAAGCATCTTGATATTTGCTCATTTTAAAAAAATAATTTCGTTCTTTAATTTTCTTAGCTTCTCTAAATAAACCGCTATCTAATTCTTTATCTGTAATAAACCTTTCTTCAGCAACTGAATACCAACCTTCGTATTCATCTTGATAGATATCTCCATTTTTATGAACTTCATTCAGTATATTTTGAACAATTTTAACATGTCGATCTTCCGTAGTACGAATAAAATCAGAATATTGAATATTTAGCTTGTCCCATAGCTCTAAAAAGGCTGGTGCCATCTTATCACAATGATCTTTTGCACTCATACCATTTTTTTCTGCAGCTTGTTGAACCTTTAAACCATGTTCATCTAACCCGGTTAAAAAAAAGCTTTCTTGTTCAACTAATCTTCGAAATCTTGCCAAAGTATCTGCTAAAATGGTTGTATAGGCATGCCCTATATGAGGTTTATCATTTACATAATAAATTGGAGTTGTTATGTAATAATTTTTCATGATTTAATTTAAATAGTTATGACTATTTATAACCATATTCATTAAAGATAATTTTGGCGAAGTATTTGACGCAATATTACCTAAAAAATATTCTATTTCTTTCGCAAGTATTATCAAATCACAATTATTATGATTATTCATAAAATCTTTACTAGCATTAGAAAAATCATTCCATTCGAATTTGGGTTCAATAGATTTTTTAATCTGATCTGTATGTTCAAGCCATTTTTTAATCAGATGAAAGTTAAAGTAAAGTTTTTGTCGATTTGTATTGAAATCTAGTAACATTTCTTCACAAAACATTACAACAGCTTCTGAATTGTCATATTCAATACATTTGACATACTTTTCAATCATATCTATGACTGAATTTTTTGAGTAATTATTGAAAATATCAATGAGGCCTAAATCATTATCAGATAAAAATGATAATATTTCAAATTCAAAATCACCTGTTCTCTTTAAATAATTTTTTAGGTTCGTATTACTAATTTTTGGAACATTGATGAATTGACAACGAGATTGGATAGTCGAAGGTAAATTTTTGATAAAATCTGTTACCAATATAAAAGAAGTATTTTGAGGAGGTTCTTCTAATATTTTTAATAAAGCATTCGCCGATTCAGCTGAACCTTGTGATAAGTAGTGCGCATCAAAAATAATAATAACTTTTTTACTGTCACTTTTAAAAAAAAGATTTTGTTTTAAGTTTTTTAAAACAATCAACGGAATATTTTGGCTATTAGACAATTTAATTTTTTTGAGTGGAAACAATAATTTTTCTCTCCAATAATGATTCCATTCTTGATATTCTTTTTGATCAATTTTACTACTTTTAAAAAGATTGAGATAAAAATCACTACTGCCAGGAATAACCAAGAAAATATTTGGGTTATTAATAAATTCGTCAGAATCAAAACCTGTAAGTAAGCTACAAAACTGTAAAGCAAGTGCTTCTTTTCCTGACCCTTTGGGACCATATAAGAGATAAGCATTACTTATTTTGTTGCTGTTAACAATAGTTTGAATTTTATTAGAAATTATAGGCTGTAAATTATCTATATCCATCTCTTAACCATTCTTTTGGATTCAACGTTTGATTGTTCCCCCAGATTTCGAAATGAACAACTTGACTTTCTTTAGAAATAAATCCAATCTTTTGTCCTTCTTTCACTAACATATTTTTGGTAACCAATAAATTATCTAAATGAGTAAATACTGTAAAATATCCATCATTATGATCTACAATAACTGTTGTTCCATATCCTGAAATAAATGTAATGGTTGTAACAAGACCATCAAATACTGATCTAACAGATGCAGTTGGATTTGTTGCAATATCAACTCCTGGATTATGAAGAGTTGTATTTAATTTTGGATTCCATTGTGGTCCAAAACCTTTAACTATTTTACCATCAACAGGCCAAATCAATTTACCTTTAAATTCTTTAATATTTGATTTTATCTTTTTAAGCTGATCTAATTGTTCTGTATCATATTGTTTTTTCTGTTCTAAAATTGTTTTTCTGAGCTGTTCTAACGCATTGATCTGAGTATTTTGTTTAGTAATTTCTACTTGAATTGACTGTTTTTCTTTTTGCAATTTGATTAGAAGTTCTTCTTGATACTTTTTCTTTTTATCTAATGAATTCAGTTCATTTTCTTTTGATTTTTTATCACTATTAACGTTATTTAATAATTGTTTTATTTCTATTTTCTTTTTTTCATTGTAAAACTGAGTTGTCTTGAGTTTATCTAACATCTCCTGATTGATATTTGATAAAATATTATAATATTTAATACGATATACTGCTTGACTCAAACTATTAGCAGTAAATATAGAACTATTTATCTTAGTATTTTTCTTCTTATAAATATTGATTGATCTTTCTTTATAATTATTCTTAATAGTCACGATCTCTTTGTTATTCTTATCAACAGCATTTTGAAGGTTAATCAACTGCAAACTATAAAGATTAAGTTTTTTATCGTATGCAGTAATTAAGTTTCTTGAATCTTTTATGTTTTTTCCTATAATTGATAATAGTTGGCTTGTTGTTTTTTCTTTGGATGTTACTTTTTGAATTTCTTCATTATTTTTTTTGATTGATGCCTGTAATAATTGAATTTGTTTTTCTGTATGTTTTATTTCTTCTTCAAAATTTCTTTCTTGTGCAAACAAGAATCCAATTGAAAAAAAGAAGAAAACTAATAGAATTAATTTGTGTTTATTCATTTAAAGAAAATTAAAGCCTAAATTATAAAAATGCTTAGAAACTTAATAACAATATTACTAGTAAGTGTTATCTGTTCTCATTCAAAAATATATTCACAAGATCAAAAAATTTTATTAATTGGAAACTGTGCAACAAGTTCAGGTGAAATTATGCTAGAATATTTACAAAATAATACTCAAATCAATTTATCAGTAGAAACTAATATTGCAATCAGTAAAGATAATATTGCATCGTACCCTATCATATTTATCTGTAATAACCAATATTTACAGTTAAGTAATCAACAAATCAATAGTGTGAGAAAACACTTAAAAAGAGGGGGGTTTCTTATTATTGATAATATTACTTCTGATTATACTTACTCACTTTTCCTTAGAAAATTGTTACCTGAATTTGAAACAAATAATATTCAACCAAATTTGGTTTTTAACAATTTGATTTTTGATTTAACATTTGATGAAACACCTTTTATTGCTGAAGGTATTTTTATAAATGATAAAATTGTTTTATTGGGGATAAAGAAATTTAGTCTTTTAAATGCATGGCTAGAAAAAGATGAGAAATTTCTACAGTTAGGTGCTAATATTATTTTTTATTATTTAACTAGATAATTATATTTTTTCTTTCTCAGCTGAATATATTCTTTTTCTTAATTCACTTGTAGAAAATCCATGATCTCTTGAGTTGAAAACACACTTAATAGGTAAATCATGTCCTGTAAATTTTGTCCCTTCATGATCTGCACCAAGAATTCTTACATCTGGTTTTATCTCTTTTAATAAATCTACTACGTCACTTTCTCTATTATATAATCTTATTTCATCAACATACCTTAAAGATTCTACAATACCAGCTCTCTCCTCATGAGATTGAATTGGTTTATTTTTTTCAGAACGATCAAGAGATGGGTCAGATTGGACTCCAACAATAAGATAATCACAGTGTTCCTTACACTCTTTAAACATCAAAATATGTCCATAATGGCATAAATCAAATGATCCAAAAGTAATGCCCACAATTTTATTATTCTTCATCTTTAACCTTTTCCCAATAAATATCCAATTCTGCTAGAGATAATTTATCAATTTCTTTTTTATCTTTTGTTATGAATTTTTCCATTGTTGTAAACCGTTTATAAAATTTTTTATTTGCCTTCTGCATCGCAACCTCTGCTGATACATTAAGAAATCTAGATAAATTCACAACTCCAATTAAAATATCACCAAGTTCTTCTTCAATATTTTTTTGGTTATTATCTTTTATTCCTAATTTTAATTCTTTTAGTTCTTCATAAATTTTATTAATTACATCTTGATAATTCTCCCATTCAAAACCAACAGAAGCTGCTTTATCTTGTAATCGTTCAGAGGCTATTAAGGATGGTAAGCTTTTAGGAATTCCATCAAGAATCGAATTTCTATTTTTTTCATTTTTTTTATTTAATTCCCAATTTTTCTTGATAGACTTAACATCTTTACTGAGTAAATCTTTATCAAAAACATGTGGGTGACGCTTTATTAATTTTTTATTGATTGAAACAATAACATTATTAATAGAAAATTCATCTTTTTCTTCCGCTAACACTGCTTGAAAGACAACATGAAGTAATAAGTCACCCAGTTCTTCTTTTAAGCTTGATGAACTATTATCCATAATTGATTCAGCCACTTCATATGCTTCTTCTAAAAGATATGGAATTAACGTTTCAGAGGTTTGTTGTTTATCCCACTCACACCCAGCAGGAGATCGTAATTTTTTTACAATTGTAACTAATTCACCTAATTTTTTATCTATTTCGGTCATAAGATGTCAATATTAGCAAACTCAGAAACAAGTTTTTCTTGTCTTTTAAACATTATTTCCTTTGATTTTTTATCACTATCATTATAACCAAATAAATGTAGTAAGGCATGTATAATTAATCTGATTATTTCATTATTCAGTGTAACACTATTTTGTCTACTATTCTCTTTTGCTCTATCAACACTAATATATATCTCTGCTTCTAATTCTGCATCATTCTTAAAAGGAAAGGCTAAAACATCTGTTAAAACATCTTCATTAAAATATTTTATTTTTAATTTGTTCAATTTTATATCGTCACAGAAAATAAATGTGAGGGTTACATGTTCATAATTTTGAGTAGTTAAAATTTCTGAACATAAATGTTCAATAGATTTCGATTGATATGAAAAATCTTTATGTAAATTATTAATCTTAAGACTAATCATCTTCTTTTTTAGGAGGATACTTCGGTCGAGAATGATATAATCCCGATAATACAGGTAGTAGTCCATGTTTACCATTAACAGTTCCTTTAATCTTTCTTAAATCATCTAATGTTAATGGACAATTATCCAATTGACCATCCTGTAATAAATTTTTGATGGATTGATCAATCATTGTATCAAATTTTTCAACCGTTGGACTAGTAATTGAATTTGCTTGTGCTTCGATTGCTTCAGCGATCATTACAATGGCCGTTTCTTTTGTAGTAGGTTTTGGTCCAGGATATCTGAAGCTAGATTCATCCACATCATTATGATCTGAATCTTGGTTTAATGCTTTTTGATAAAAATATTCTATTCGTTTTGTACCATGATGTGTTGCAATAAAATCTTTTACAATTGATGGTAATCCATACTCGTCTGCAAGAAGTAAACCATCACTAACATGCTGTTTTAGTATTTTTGCACTCATATTGGGAGTAATAGAATCATGTTTGTTTTCCCCTTGTTGATTTTCAGCATAATAGTCCGGTTTCTTTAATTTACCAATATCATGATAATATGCTCCAACACGACATAATAAAGCTCGAGCTCCCACTGCATTAGCAGATGATTCAGATAATGTGCCAACCTTAATACTATGTGTATGTGTCCCTGGTGCTTCTTCAATCAATTTTTTCTGCAATGGTTGATCATAATCAAGCAATTCAATTAAACTATAATCGGTTGTAATCCCAAACGTAGATTCAAATAAAGGAACAAGACCAAACGATAAAATTGGAGAAAGAAAACTCGTTAATGCAAAAAATCCAATTTCAGAATAATTATAATCAAGAAAATCAATTCCTTTAAATAGCATCAGAGAAAAGAATACAAACAAAGTAGAAAATACCAATAAAAACATAGTGGTAATAATTTGTCGACGTTTTCTTAGCCTTCTTACGCTATAGATAGCTATAAAAACAATAAAAAATTGCATTATAGTAAAATCAAGATTATTTCCAACCAACAGCGAGACGAATAAAATTAAAATGATGGAAACCAACATTGATACTGATGCATCTAGCAATACTGTTAGGAGCATTGATGCAATCACAATTGGTATAAAATAAATACTTGCTTGATAATTCATTACCGTCCAACCAGATAACATAATCACATACATTATAATACTGATTAAAAATAACATTTTATGATTTTTGAAATACGATTTACGATAGATATACAAAAAGAAAAAGAGTAAGAACAATAGTATCGAAACAACCAAATATGCCCCTAGATATTCTCTTAATTTATCGGTTACTTTCTCAGATCCTAATTGGCGATCATATTCAAACTGCAAAGATTTTAATTTTAAGAGCACTGAGTCTGTAATACGATTATTAGCATCAACAATTAATTCATTCGCAAGGATTGTCCCCTGAAATCGAGGTACTCTATCTAACTTATTTTTCTGATTTTTTTCAGTTAATTCTTTATCAAAAATAATATTAGGTTTCATAAATTCATTAACCAATTCATATCCAAGCGACGATTCAATACTGGATTCATCTTGGTAGATTAAATTAATTTCTTCTTTATTTTTCTTCCAAGCTATTTCAATATCGTTATAATTCTTTACTGGACCTATGACCAGTCCTCCTCCTTGAATAATATTAATGTCATCACTAATAATATTAGATAGGGGTTCATCGAGTAACCCTTCAGCCCAACGATTCAAACAAATTTGTTTTATATTAGTCTTAAAAGAATCGAGATTGGTTGGTTCATCAATCAACTCTTCAGATATCCCTAATAGTTGATTCCATTGCCCTTGATCAACTTGATATGCATAACGGTTTAAAAACTCATTATATAAAGCAGAATAGGTGGTGCTATCTGCAATAAAGTTATCTTGAAATGTTTCAAATTCGGGTTCATAACGATACTTATATAAAGAATCTTGGGATGTAACATACTGGTAATACGAAGTTTGAACATCGTTTAAATAAATAAAAAATGTATCAAGTGTAGCCAGTTGGTTATCAACAGTTTCCTGATCTCGTTTAAAACTATATGAAACTGATTTTTTTGCCTCTTCTAAATCGTTATTTAGTTTTTGTTCTGTCTTTAAAATCCCAAAGTCAAACGGAGCAATGATAGGTTCACGGGCAATATCATCCAATTGATAGGAATATCTAATTGAAAATCCTGTTGGAAATATTACAGAAATCAATACTGAGAGTACAAAGAATATCAAAACTGGGAATTGATTCTCCTGAAAGAATTTTTTTAATTGATCAAACTGTGTCATATAATTACCAACGGATAGCAGCTGATGCCCATGTATAACCAGCACCAAATGCAGTTAAGATAATAATATCCCCTTTGGTAAATTTGCCTTCTTCTAAGGCTTCACACATTGCTATTGGGATGGTAGCTGCTGTGGTATTACCATACTTGTGAATATTAACATACATCTTATCCATAGACATACCCATGCGTTTAGCAGATGTTTGTAAGATACGATAATTTGCTTGGTGGGCAATTACCAAACTAACATCCTCTAATGATAAATTATTATGTTCCAGTGCAAAATTGATTGCTTCTGGCATACGTACTACAGCATTTTTAAAAACTTCTCTTCCATTTTGAACAGGAAGATGATGTCCTTGTGCTACTACTTCTGCATCAATACGGTTCGGATAAAACATAGAACCTGGCGCCTTTGCATGTAACATTTCTATTCCTTTACCATTTGCATAGGTATGTGTAGATAAAATACAGCTTTCATCATCTGTTGGTTGCAATACAGCTGCGCCTGCGCCATCACCAAATAAAACCCCCGTTGCTCTCCCTGCGGGAGTCTTATCAAGCATACATGACATCACATCCGATCCCACCAATAAAATGTTCTTATATTTTCCAGTCTGGATAAATTGATTACCAATTTCTAATAGATATATAAATGCAGAACATGCTGCACTAATATCAAAAGCACTAATATTGGTTGTAATACCTAGTTTTTGTTGAAGAATTGGGGCCATGCCTGGGAAATTATAATCAGAGCTTACTGTCCCAACAATAATAGCATCCAAATCGTCTGGTTTGATTCCTGCATTTTCAATCGCTTCCTTACACGCTGGAAGGGCCATATCAGAATTAGCCATCCCATCTTCGACCCATCGTCTTTCTTTGATACCGCTTCTCGTTTGAATCCACTCATCAGTAGTATCCATCATGTCTTCAAGATCATGATTCGTCACTACCCTATCTGGAACATTAAATGCTATTCCTGCTATTTTTGCTTTCTTCATATATAACAATACTTGTGAGCTGATCTGTAAGCCGGGTTTTGTACATCGTGATGATGCGATGATCATTCCTCTCGATCCTATATCGCTATAGAACTCTAGCAATCTACCCGTTCTTCAAATGATGCGAGTCACATCTCAGAACTACTTGATCTTGCACCTAGTGGGGTTTACAAGCTAACAATGTTACCATTGTTACTGGGGGTCTCTTACACCTCCGTTTCACCCTTACCAAAATGGCGGTCTATTCTCTGTTGCACTCTCCATATCCTCACGGATCCCACCTGTTAGGTGGCACTATACTCTTTGGTGCCCGGACTTTCCTCTCAAATAACTTTGAGCAATCACCCAATCAGCTCATTTTGTGATAATAAGAGATACCGAACTAATTAGAAAGCAAAAAATTAATTTTCAAATGCAAGCTTATACAGGAAGCGCCCACAGTTACCACAGAAAACTACCTGTTTTGCTAAGGTTTCATTGACAAGTTGTGCGGGAACAAATGCGCCACACGCTTCACAATTATTGTCGAGCACTGCAGCAACTGCAACCCCATTTCTTGCTTCATAAATGGCGTCATATTGGGACAACACATTAGAATCAATTCCTTTAACAATATTAGCATGTTCCACATCTAATGCATTTTTTTCTTCTGATACTTCTGCTAATTTTGACTCTAATGCTTTTTTCTTGGTACTTAAATCCTCAATCAGTGTCTCGAGACTAGCTTTACCCTCTTCGATTCCACTGGATAAGGTATCTTTTGTTTCCATTAACATAAGAAGTTCGGTTTCTTTCTCACTAACAAGATTTTTTTCATAATCAATCGAATCCATCATGGCATCATATTCTTTATTCGTACTAATAGAACCATCGGTAAGCTTATCTTTGAGTGTATTGACTTTTTCTTCAGCAGTCGCAATGAGAGTTTCTGAGGTTTGCATATCCACGGTAGTTGTTTTTAATAGATTTTCTTTTTCTGATAGAGAATTTTTAAGAGCTTCTTCTTGCTGAATTAATTCTTCGACTTGTGTTGGAAGACCTCCTAGGAGCTTGTTGATTTCAAATAATTTACTGTCAATATCATGCAATAAGATTATTTGATCAACAGTAGACATTTATGTCTTAGGCAGAGGGTGATAATTTCCAATCATATACGGGGAATAATATATCTTAATTCTATATTAAAAAAAACATTTATTATTTCAAAAAAATAGGTTATAATGGTTAAAATGTCGGGATTTGAACCGTATTGCTCCGACGATAAATAATGTGCTAAAAAGGTTGAGAAATAGTAAAACCAGCTTAGCGCTGGTTTTTTTTATGAAAAAAATAGAAAACATATTAAAAAAAAGAATATTGTTTTTGGATGGTGCCATGGGTACCATGATCCAAGAATATAATCTTCAAGAAGAGGATTATAGAGGGGAAAAGTTTGCCAATTACGAATCAAGTCTTAAAGGAAATAATGATTTGCTTTCAATAACACAACCAAAGATTATTGAAGATATTCATACTGCATATTTAGAAGCAGGGGCAGATATTATTGAAACTAATACTTTTAATGCAAACAACATTTCTCAGTCTGATTATGGATTAGAGAAATATGTATTTGATATCAATTTTCAATCGGCACAAATTGCTAAAAAGGCAGTAACAAAATTTAATAAAAAAAATAAAGACATTAAGTTTGTATGTGGTAGCATCGGTCCTACAAACAGAACAGCATCTTTATCTCCTAAAGTAGAAGATTTATCATTTAGAAATATTACGTTTGATGAATTATATGATGCTTATTATGAACAAGTCGATGGTTTGGTTCAAGGAGGCGTTGATTTATTAATGGTCGAAACTATCTTTGATACTTTAAACTCTAAAGCAGCAATCATTGCAATTGATGATTATTTAAGAAAAAATAATGTAGAAATCCCACTTATGATTTCTGTGACAATCGTTGACAAGAGTGGAAGAACATTATCGGGACAAACTCTTGAAGCATTTTGGTATACTATTAAACATAGCAATCCATTAAGTGTTGGCATTAATTGTGCTCTTGGTATCAAAGATATGAAATATTATATCAAAGAATTATCAAGAATGGCGGATACCTACATTTCAGCATATCCAAATGCAGGATTACCAAATGAATTAGGAGAGTATGATGATTCCCCATCATTTATGGCAGATGAAATCTATTCATTAGCTGACAAAGGCCATTTGAATATTGTTGGAGGATGCTGTGGAACTACACCTGAACATATTAAAACAATCAAAAAGAAACTTGTAAATATGGTTCCTAGAGAAATTCCTAAAATTGACTATGAAACATCATTTTCTGGATTAGAACCATTTATTTTTAGAGACAACATGAATTTTGTTAATATAGGTGAACGTACGAATATAACAGGTTCATCAGTATTCAAAAAACTAATTCTAAGCAACAACTATGAGAAAGCATTACATGTTGCTAAGGAACAAATAGACAATGGTGCTCAAATTATTGATATTAATATGGATGAAGGAATGCTTGATTCAGAACAAGCTATGGAAACATTCTTGAGATTTATATCATCAGATCCAAATATTGCTAAGGTTCCTATTATGATTGATTCCTCAAAATGGAATATATTAGAAACAGGCTTAAAGAATGTACAAGGAAAACCAATAGTTAATTCTATTAGCTTGAAAGAAGGGGAAAGAGCATTTATCAAGCAAGCTAAAATAATTAAAAAATTTGGAGCAGCAGTTATTGTAATGGCTTTTGATGAAAATGGACAAGCGGACACTGTAGATAAAAAAGTTAATATTTCTAAACGTGCTTATGATATTTTAGTTAATCAGGTAGGGTTGGATCCTCGAGATATTATTTTTGATCCAAATATTTTTGCTGTAGGAACTGGCATTGAAGAACATAATCAATTTGCTGTTAATTATATTGAAGCATGTAAAAGGATTAAAAGTGAATGCCCAAAATCTCATATCAGTGGCGGGGTCAGTAACCTATCCTTCGCATTTAGAGGGAATAATGCTGTAAGAGAAGCAATGCATTCTATTTTCTTATATCATGCGATTAATGCAGGAATGGATATGGGAATTGTGAATTCAGGACAAATTATTGTTTATGATCAAATCAACAAAAAACTCAGCAAATTGGTCACAGATATCATTTTAAATAAAAATGTGGATGCTACAGAAGCATTGTTAAAATTTTCTCAGTCATTTTCAAGTAGCCACAAAAAGAAAATTAAAGAGAAGGAATGGAGAAAATATTCTATTCAAAAAAAAATTGAATATGCTTTAGTAGAAGGAATTGACGAATATATTGATCAAGATGTTGAAGAAGCACGCTTAGAATTAAAAGATGCAATTGATGTTATTGAAGGCCCTTTAATGGATGGAATGGATATTGTGGGTGATCTTTTTAGCCAAGGGAAAATGTTTTTGCCTCAAGTGGTAAAAAGTGCAAGAGTGATGAAAAAAGCAGTGAATAATTTGACCCCATTTATTGATAAGAAAAAAACAAGGAAAACAAAGAAAATACTATTAGCAACTGTCAAGGGTGATGTTCATGATATAGGGAAAAATATTGTCAAAATTGTACTAGAATGTAATGGACTTGAAGTAATTGATTTAGGAGTAATGGTTCCTGGAAATCTAATCCTTGAAAAGGCAAAATTAGAAAAAGTTGATATGATTGGATTAAGTGGATTAATCACCCCATCCCTTGATGAAATGATTAATGTTGCAAAAGAAATGAAGGCTCAAAATTTTAAAGTTCCTCTTTTAATTGGAGGTGCGACTACATCAAAAAAACATACAGCAATAAAAATTAATCCTGAATATGATGCCGGTGTTATACATGTAGATGATGCATCAAAGAGTGTATCTGTATCACGAAATTTAATGGGTGAAAATCAATTGATATATAAAAATAAGATTAATCAAGAATATGAAGTGTTATGTGAAAATTATAAGGATAGAAAATCAAGTACTCTTATTGGTCTTTCAGATGCTAGGAAAAATAAATTTAACTGTGATTGGAAGAATTATACCCCAATAAAACCTAGTTTTGAAGGAATAAAATTCTTTGATAATATTTTAGTAGAAGAATTGATTGATTATATAGATTGGACTCCATTTTTTAATGCTTGGGGTTTTAAAAGTAGTTATCCAAAAATTTTAGACAATGAGAAAACAAAAAATGAGGCTAAAAAACTTTTTGATGATGCAAAAAAACTTTTAAATCAAATCGTAGAAGAAAAATGGTTTGATTCAAAAGCAACAATTGGGTTCTTCCCTGCAAACTCCTCTGGAGATGATATTATTGTTAATGAGACACATACATTATACCATCTAAGACAACAAGTATCTAAGGGCAACAAACCAAACTATTGTTTATCTGATTTCATTGCTCCTCTCTCTTCAACAAAGAAAGACTGGATTGGAGGCTTTGCAGTAACAGCAGGTTTTAATATCGAAAAAATTGGAAAAGACTTTTCAAAACAGAATGATGATTATACAAGTATAATGGTGAAAGTGCTTGGTGATAGAATTGCTGAAGCCCTGGCAGAAAAAATGCATGAAATGGTAAGAAAAAAATTATGGGGTTATGCAAAAAACGAAAAATTAAACAATAAAGAATTAATGAAAGAAAAATATAGAGGCATTCGACCTGCACCAGGATATCCTGCATGTCCTGATCATAGTGAAAAACTGACGCTTTGGAAATTGCTTGATATTAAAAATAATTCAAAGTTACAATTAACAGAATCTTTTGCAGTATACCCCGCTTCATCAGTAACGGGTTGGTATTTTTCACATCCAGAGTCAAAATATTTTTCTATTTCCAGAATATCAGATGAACAATTAGATGATTATTCTGAAAGAAAAAATATAAATTCAAAAAAACTAGGAAAAATTTTCCCACAAATTCTTGCATTATGAAAGTAAACAAACATATCGAACAATCAGATTCTACAAGGTTCAGCTACGAGATTATTCCCCCTTTAAGAGGAAGAAGCATTCAAATAATTCTGGATATGGTTGAAGATCTTAAAAAATTTAATCCTCCTTTTATTGATGTTACGAGCCACTCTTCTACACCAGAACCATATACGAATGGTAAAAAAGTTTTAAAGAGAAAAAGACCAGGAACTATTAGTATATGCGGTATTATACAAAATAGATTTAATATCGATACGGTTGCACATCTAATATGCAATGGATTTACTAAAGAAGAAACAGAAGATGCTTTAATAGAATTGAGTTTTTTAGGTATTCAAAATATAATAGCAATCAGTGGAGATGGAAATCCTAAAAAAATCGTTGATGATGGAAAAACAATTAATCTAAATTCACTCCATCTTGTGCAACAGATAAAAGATTTATCAAAAGGGAAATATTTGAATGAAATTTCTAATTCTTCCTCGATTGATATGTGCATAGGAGTTGGTTGCTATCCAGAAAATCATTCTTTTTCAAATGATTTTGATAAAGAAATCAATTTATTGA
>Ga0207991_1000025_pt1 | contig 90616 bp, 124 predicted proteins | sample ETN07SmetaG_FD_185786 | JGI IMG/M metagenome (GOLD analysis project Ga0207991, IMG submission 185786) | Marine microbial and viral communities from oxygen minimum zone, Eastern Pacific Ocean - ETNP2014F14-07SV275 (SPAdes) (version 2) | ecosystem: Environmental > Aquatic > Marine > Oceanic ...
TCGCCGCCATTGTCGAAGGAGCGCACTTCAGGGTCCTGACCGATGTTACCAACGAGGATTACTTTGTTTACGGAACCAGCCATGTGAAATTTCCTTTTTTTCTGCTGTGGTGTTGTGTTGTGTTGTTTGTTCGGGGTCGACCTGATGCCGCTCTCCACTCGGGATGACGCGCCAACAGGACGATTTCGCCTCGGGGATGTGGGACCTGTTCGAAGCTTTCGCTTCAGAAAGAAACATCTCCTTCAGCTGACCTACCCTTTCCGTCGCAATGCCGGATCGGATTGTCATTTCGCAAAGCAGGAAATGACAAACGAACGGCGCGCCGATTTCGCCTCTATTCCATCAAGAGATACTTCTGCTCGCGCCTTCAGGCTGTGTTTTTAGATTTTTTCTTAGATTTGGCATTTTTCTCAGAGGGCGGTGCAGTCACCTCTTTGCCCACATTGATAAGATTTTGACCGTAGAGAAGAACGGAGCTTGTCCCCATTGACACGAAAGACAAAAGCCCAAACGCATAGGAAAGTTGACGCTCGGGAGTGAACAGGAAGACAAAAACAGCAACTGCAGCGGCCAACATACTAAGCCAATACATCGATTTTGAAATGATCCCGATAATACGCACTGTCTTATTCATTTTGTCGTTCTCCTGATGGTCATATCAGACCCAAAATCCAGCTCATGCACGACGTGTCGCCATTTCGGAGGCGCAAGTTCGCAGCGATGTGTGAAGCGAACAGATTGCAAGGGGGCCTCAATCTCTGACTGCCAAAATTCGATGAAATCGAACAATTTTGGATAATCAGGACCAATGTCCCAACCCTGCCAAACAAAGCTGTTCAAGACATGCCGGTAGTCTGGCATGAAGTAGAACATTTCTGCAGTGGTTAGGCCGTAGCCCTTCAGAAGCAGTTCAGTCTCACTTGGCATCACTTCGACCTTTTGTCCGTGCCTTATGACAAGGAGATGAGGACGATATTGCTCACGACAAAATACGAGACAAGAATTTGCAAGAGCCAGGGGTTGTGTGGACATACAAAAAGGGCTGCTCCGACGAATGGAGCAGCCCTTCCTACCAACCACAAGGAGTACAGGAATGACCTGTACAAACTATATGGGAGTGAATTTCATGAGACAAAAGGCAGCCGGGTGAAATTTATCCATCAACTGTGATTGCGGTGTGAAGACAGCACCTCTGAGGACAGACTGCAGATCTTTTTGTAACGCTCGCATTTTGCTGCGAAATCGGCTCTGGTCATGCCCATCGACCCTTTCAGACTGCGTCCGAAGCCGAAATGCCCAACAGCTGGGTGCCAGATAGTGGCCGATATGAAGTCTGAAAAATACCATACCATGATGCGACAGGGGTATTCATCTTGCGCGCCATCGTCGCAAATCTTCTTAGCCAGTTCGAGGCCACCTCGAATATTATCAGGATTTTCTTTACACAAGCGCACCCACTTGATCACATCTGGCTGAATATTTCCGATAAAGTCCTCGTCGGACCCAAGTGTCAGGCGCCCATTTTTGACAACCATGACTTCCGGCAAAGGGTAATCCGAATCGTATTCGGCATCATTTTCTTTGCAATAGACCTTTACTGGAAAGCCCAAGGCGACGACATCTCCATTTCCTGCTTCAGACGCCTCTGTAAGAACTTTTTTAAGAATAGTTTGCGCCTCAGGATGGGATTGATGGGGTGCGTCGAATTCAATAAGCGAGTAGGGCATTGGTTTACTCCGAGTAGCATTCGAAATCATGCAAGACATTTGGTGCGTCTTGATTGCCGGGCGTAGAGGTGAAGCGAGTCGAGATGGGCGCAAAAATCACTTTTTATTTTCACTGCCTTAAGTAAAAGGGCTTGGGACTATCAGAGTACCGTGAAGGGTCTTCTCTATTTAGTTTTCTATGAAAAAACAAGTTTTTTCGTGCCGTGCGGGAAAATGTGAAGTAACTTCCTTCACAAGGACAGAAGTTTTTCAAAAGCGCTGCGATGGGTGGCGTAACCAGCGGTTGAAAATCCGGGCTTATCGTGCTGCCATAAAGGAAGTTCGCACTCCATTAAGTATCTGCATACGACGAGATCCCGTCCAATTCCATTCCCACGGTGAGATGGAAGCACTGCAAGAGAGCAGCCGACATAAGCGCCGGTCACGTCTCCGCTCTTGTTTGCGGATAATACGCCGGGAGGATGTAAGCAGTCATCACCTGTGGGAGCGACAATAATAGTGTCCTGAGAGAGTGCTAATATCTCCCAGTCATGGCATATTTTTGGTGACATAAGGTCGATCGAAATAGCCGTGTCTGCAATCATGTCTTTCAAGGCTGTTTCAAGTGTTCCGGCAAAGATATCGTCAATGATGACCCTTTCCGGCGAAATGCCGGGGCCGCCCAGAAAGTCAACAAGAGACATTTCTTTTATCTGGGAAAGGGCGGTATCGATATCCGGAATGTTGTTTTTACAGATCATGCTAACTCCACCTCTAATTGTAGTGTATCGCAGAGCATTTTAGCGCCCTGCGAAATACTTTTTTATTATCATAACCGCGTAGGTTGTTTTTATGCGGCAATCACCGTATGTCGAATATCGTCGAGTTTCATTTGAATGGACTTCCTATTTTTCCACTCATTGATCTCCAAGGCTCCTAACGCATCTATGCGCTCTCCTTTTGCAGCCAAGAGGGCATCACCAAAAGGTGTATCCACTGCATTCCAGATCAAGGCTTGAATCTTTTTTCCATTCTCGCGGTATTTTGGATGCTCGAAGAAGCATTTCAAATGCTTTTCTTTGAGAACGCGCACGTCGGCGAGATAAACATCCTGGAGGACAACTCGTGGGGTGGGGTTGCCCATGCCAAAGGGCGCCATTGAGCCAAGGGCTTCTACGACATCGACGCGCGCCTTATTGATTGGAAACTCTGCATCGACACGAGAGACAACACCGTTTTGAGCATAGTCACTCTTGGCAATATAGGCATCAACAAAAGCGATGAAGTCGTCGACTTTATCCTTTTCGATGGTCAGGCCCCCGGCCATTGCGTGACCGCCCCCTTTGACAAGAAGCCCGGCTTTGCGCGCCGCGATGATGGCGGCGCCAAGATCAAAGCCAGAGACCGATCGGCCGGAACCTTTGAGAGTGCCTTCAGGCGTTGGAGCAAGCACGAATGCAGGGACATCAAAGGATTCCTTTACCCTTGCCGCCGAGATACCAACAATGCCTTCATGCGCGTCCACGATGGCAACGGCCAGGCGTCGGGTTTCACCTGCGATGAACTGCTGCTCTTCGATCTGTGCGATGGCTTGCGCTGTGCAGTCGCGCTCCATGGCTTGGCGCTCGACGTTGAGTGCGTTGAGTTCTTCTGCCTGCTCTTCGGCGCGTTGAGGATCTGTTTCCAGCAGCAAGCGCACACCAGCGCTGCTGTCGCCAATTCGACCACCTGCGTTAATGCGGGGCCCCAGAGCAAAGCCACAGGCGACTGCGTCGATCTCGGCTTGGCAAGCTGCCACCTCAGCAAGAGCCCGTACCCCCGGCAGAGCGCGTGCAGACAGGTAGGGCAGGCCCCGCGCCACAAATGCGCGGTTCAACCCGGTCAAGGGAACAACATCACAGACAGTTCCAAGGGCCACAAGGTCGAGATAACTCATCAGATCTGGCTGGCTTTCAGGGCGCCCGTCTTGACCGTCGAAATACCCCATTTGGCGCAGTCGCATATTGGCGGCGATAACAGCAATGAAGGTCATGCCGGCGGCACAAACATGACCAAACCCTGGCTTTTGATCCAACCGGTTGGGGTTCACGATGGCCACCGCAGGCGGCAGTGTATCTTCGGCGGCGTGGTGATCGATCACCACAATCTCCATGCCAGCAGCATGTGCTTCAGTCAGCGGATCAATCGCAACTGTCCCGGAATCGAGAATGCAGACCAAATCTGCGCCCCGCTCTTTGAGCGCCAGCAGGCCTGCTGTGTTCGGGCCGTAGCCTTCAGCAATTCGGTCAGGAATATAGATCTCGTAATCTGCGACACCGCAGTCGCGCAGAAAACGTCCCAGGATTGCGCCTGAGGTTGCACCATCAACGTCATAGTCCGACCAGATTGCGATCTTTTCACCCTTCGTGATTGCCTGGACAATGCGGTCAGCGGCCGCATCCATATCGTTGAAAAACGAGGGGTTGGGAAGGGCTTCTCGGATCGAGGGGGCAAGATAGTTGCTCACCTCGTCGCCAGGCATGCCGCGCGCGGCCAGGATAGATGCAATCTGATCGGGTGCGCCAGCCGAGACCAGCGTGTGCACCTCGGTGGTATCTGTTACGGGTGATTTCCATACGCGATTTCGAAAGCTTTTTAGTGTTGCGGTCATCATCTGCCTCGTTAGATTTTTTCTCTTATCCCCGGGTGGGGCTCGCATCAGCGCGCCGCCCGAGAGGAGAGAAAATGTCCTTAGATTTTAGTTCAGTGCAGATTTTGACTTTTGGTATTGAAATTCTGGTTTGGGTCTCCACCTTAAATATAGGGATCAATAAAATAGGAGGAATATATGCAAGAACAACACCCTCATCTCGCAGCTCTGGAAGCGCAACATAAGGCGCTCGACAGCGAGATCGGAGATCTCGAAAAACGCCCCTACATTGATGCTACTGAAGTCAAAACGCTCAAACGCAAGAAGCTTTACATCAAGCAAGAGATGGCGAACTTCAGCTGAGAATGCAGACCTGAATATGGTGAATCAAAAAAAGAGCGCTACCGATCTTCGGTGGCGCTCTTTTCATTTCTTATTCGTTTAAAAGATATGCGTTTCAGCAAAGTATCTGTCGAGAGGGCTGTGCTTGGAAATAAGCCGTATCCTTTCATGCGCGCTCAGCATTTTATCCCCAAGATCTTCAATATTTCCGCCACTATGCTTTAACGTGGTGTCCGGCTGTGCGCCCGCGAGCAGTAGTGCAATGGCAACCTCATTCAGCGGCGCTTCAAGAGCGGCCGTGATATGTCTTGATGCTTCTTCAGCATTTGTCTCGACGACTGTTGAAATCAGTCTTGCGTAGAAGGCATAGGTATCACCTACGTCGTCAAGACAGAAGCTTTTCGCATCTACAATCAATGCGTCCATATCATCGCCAAGGCAGGGACCCTTTTTGATATAGGCGATGAGCTTTTCTTGCAGCTTAGTTTTACCGCAAAGTCCCACAGCCAGTTCACTCAGACAGTTACCTATTGTGGGTCTACAGGAGATGAAATGGTCAAAATCTGCTTCTGAGGCCCATTTTAGAAAGGCGGTCATAGACAGCGGCGTGGCATCGAGGTCGACCCAATCAATCATATTGAAGATTGCAGTTGATCCTGAATACATAGCAATCCTGCCAGCATATGTAATTTGTTCTGGATACCGTTCACAGATTTCCAAAGCGGCTTGTTCAAGTCCTGCATAAATCGGATCATGATGAGACAGGTCGGCGGATTGAAGCGTAGACATAGCTTCGCAGATGGATGTGAAGGTCTTGTTGAATTCTGTCATTGTGTGACCTTATCGCTTTGAGTGCGTTCTGCGCGCGCTTCCAAATAGGCCTCAGCGGCCTCCTTGAGGGGGCCATTGGGCTTGCCGGCCAATGTCATCACTTCGTGTCTGCTTTTGACAATGTGAAAGGCGGCAGCGCCCCGCTTGTCGAGGACATCGTGCGGGTGCGGCCAAGTGGCGAGGACCCGTGTGGCAGGTTTTGATGTGTCATTTGTTTGGATTTTGTTCTCGATATCAAGCTCGTCAGTCCAGCCATGGACGGTGGTTTTCGAAGGAGCGTGATAGATCATCACAGGGTTGTGGTGTGAGGGAGCTGCGCTGTCGAGTTGGCAACTCCACTCAGCTGTGAGGCCAAGCTTTCGAATTGCAGAAAAGAGAGAGGCATTAAGGAGATGGTTTGATTGCTTCGTGTGGACAGTGTTGTTCCCCTTCAGCATGTGTTGTTCGGGATGAAGGGCAAGCCCGAAACGGGCTGCTTGGCACTGTCGAATGATTTCGCGAACACCATCGTGGTCGATGATGCCTATAAGGGTCAGGGCGCAATGATATGTCATGAATGGATCTCGATCTGAAATAGTGGACCTTGGGGTGCGCCCGGTTGCCCCGGGCGCGAGGAGGCCTCAATCATTTGAGGAGGTATTCATCTCATCGAAGAGGAGTGTCCAATGATGATCAAGAATATGGTCGACGAAGGCAGTCGTTTCTGAGTATCGCATTTCGTAGCGATGGCGATGATCGCGCCCACCGATGGCGACATAGGCCCGGAGTGCTGCGATAACGGCAAGGCTGAGGCGTTTTGCAAAATCTTCCCCGCTTTCATCTTCGCGCTCAGTGTTTTCAATCTCGGTATCCGTTTCGGCAACCATAATAAAAGCACTGTGGATTGCGTCACCACGTTCTGTTTTGATCAGAGCTTCCAGAATATCGTCTGCGTGATTTTTCAGCAAAGCTTCGAGATCATTAGATTGGATGTGGGCGATCGCCGTATCTCCATTGGGTAGGTCATGAACGGCGACGATCATCTGTCCTTCAACCTCAAAGGCGACCTCATAGGTGTTGAAGCCTTTTTGAGGTTTCTCTCCAAAAAGGGCAGCCTCAAGCATTATCGCATCGAATGGATCAAGTTGCACGATCAGGTCTGACCCATTCTCGCCTTGCCCTGCAAAATGTACATTGATGTGGCCTATTTCGACACTCAGGCATGCGCTTTGCATGACGACGTCGGCTTTGAGATCGTCTGCGGAAATTCCCTTCCCGAAAACAGGACCCGTTTTTGACTTTAGGCTGCCCCAGTTTTGGTTTGGAGGCAGGATCTCGCCAGCCATCAAATTGAGCATAGTGTTTTTGGGGATGCGAGTCATTTTGGGGTTCAGCTTTTCGATGCGCGCGATCATGGCGTCTGCGATACGCGAAAGCTGATCAGTATTGGTGATAACAATAGGGGATTTGGACATGTTGTCTTTCCTTGCGGCGCAACTGTGCTTTGGGATGTGGCCCTTGTCCCTGCACTGGCGCCTCAGGATGAGGTAACAATGTCAGGATTTTTGTCTTGGGAGGAAGTCCATTGGGCCCGGTAAATCCACCACCATGAGGTGTTGCTGCGCAATCCCAAGTTTCCTCGGTGCATTCAGCCCTCGAACAAGTAGGGCTGAATCTATCCGAGAGTGTAACTTAAATCCAGAGGCTCCATAAAAAATGCCCGCCGCGATATGCGGCAGGCATTGCATTGTTATGTATGAATGGGGGCGGGCAAGCCTTGATCAATGCAGAGCTTTTCCATCTGATCAAGCCATTCGGTTTTTTGTTTAAGTTCTGCGGCCTGGCGCTTATCGTAAGCGCTTTCGAGGTCGTTCATGCCTTGCTCAATCTCTTCCGTTTGCTCTTCTTCGGACAGCTTCTTGTCCAGTTCAGATGTGCTCTCGAGGATCTCTTCCATCTGTGCATCCCGCTGCGCAGGGGAATAAGAAAAGCCGACCTCCCACATAAATCCGCGCAGGAGACAGCTGAAGAAATCAGGTTCAGGTGCCCGGATCGGAAGATCGTGGCTCATTACTCGGCCATCATTGGTTGTTTTGACATTCACGACAGGATGGCTGGCGTCTGTCAGGGATTGCTTCACGCCGCCATAGACTTGATTGTGAGCGCTGGCAGTTTGATCAATAAAGCAGCCTTCGGTGACAATGGTGATAGGCAGATGCTTCCAGTCTGCCATCGGCGTATAATCGATTGCGACGCTTGTGGCACCCTCGTAGTTTTCTTGACCCTTCGCCGTCAGACGCGCCTCCATGTTCCATGCCTGTTCAACTTGGAACCGACCACTGGCTTTGGGAGTTCCAAAGAGTTCATCACCCTTGGAGCGGGAAAACTCAGGCACGGCCCCAAGGGTGACCGAATAGGAGAGGAAAATACCCTCGACGTCGTCAACTTTATCCTGAGGATCCTTGCGCATTTCTTCAAGAAATGCGGGGAAATCCATCACGCCAACGCCAATCATGGTGTCAGCCCATGGTGCGAGGTTTTCCATCAGTTCACCGACAGTCAGGCCATCTTCAAAAATGATAGAGCCGTGCAGGCTTTTCAGAAAAGCGTGTTTGTCGACAATCTGCTCATAGGCGCGCAGGGGTACGAGGCTGTGATAGTGCGTGCTGGTTTCGCCGTTCCAGCGGGTGAAGCTCCGACGCAAAGTGCCATCTTTGTGAAAGTGAAGTGCTGCCATGTCGGCCTCCGAATAATTTTGGTCTGTAAATAGGATGTGCGGTGATTTCGTATAGATCACGGCACAGGCTTGAAACTCACGATGCTTTTGCGCGCCATTTTTCACATTTTGCAGTGAAGACATCAATGAAGTCTTGAGATGTCATCAATGGATTTGCAGCTTTGGCCATAACCATCACATCGTGAATAATGCCGCCAATGGTTTGCTGGGCATGTATACTATCGAGTGCATAATGGCCTTCTGTCATATCGCAAAGGAGGTGAAAATCTGAGCTGCACTGAATGAATTCTCTCTTCGACTGTTCAAAGTCAGGCCACTTTCGTTGATCGTCAAAGTCCTCAAGATCAGCGTATTTAGCGACAGCGGCGCAAAATTCATAAAACCGTTCATCGTCTTTTGATGTGATCCACAAAAAATCGCTAAGGCAGTTCATGACATCAGCTGCCTCGCCCATCACGCCATCTGGTCCTGCTTCTTTATAAAGCTCGCCTGCCGCAATATTGATTTCCTCAGCAAGCTCTCCGAACTCGGAGAGGAAATGCAGATAGACCTTTTGTGCAGTGCGCGGCTGCACAGCAGCTGAGACGGGAAGGGCAATGGAGAAGAGGGTTTTAACAAGGGACAAGGCAGGATTCCTTAGATGCGACGGTGAAAGTGATGAGGTGCGCGATAATCGCAGTTATTAATCCAAGACGTTGCCAAAGCGCAGGAGGCAACGCTCTTCGAGGATATTGAGGAATGCCGTTTCAGTCAGAAGTGGCGCTTCACTGCGCAGGGTGGTTAAAATCGCCATATAGACGAATCCCACGCAGGCGATCACGCTCTCGCAACTCACATCATCCCCCGCAACAAGGTAGGCGAGGGGTGTGATGTTGCCGCTGCGCAGGCAAAGGATTTCACGACACTCAGCAAGGTCTGGCATCTCTGCTGGGTCATCTTCAAAAATAAAGACCCCGACTTGGGCGTTGAGCCGGAAACGCCACTGGGCCATGTTGTAATAAGGCTCGGCAGCATTCCATACGAGCTCGGCCATCAAAACCATGACGTCGGCCGTCCGCCGTGCCAGATCTTCAGGATCGGACATGTGGTTTTCAACCCATAGGGCTGTGTTGACGTACTCGTCAATCCGTCCGAGCGCCGTCCTTAGGCGCAGGAAAACTTCTGCCTTCGACTGTTGCACGGCGCGGCTGCTGTGACGATGCACGATTTGAAATACTGTTTCTGGAAAACGATCAGACACGGGGGGGGAGCAAGCCTCTTTATTTTGGGACTTTGAGAATATGGTTTCGCTTTGCTTCGCCGGGTAACCCGGCGAAGCACATTTCAGACATCAAACAAGGCCTGGGGCCATGACAACGCGCTGGATGGCGCGCGTGAGCGCGACATAAAGAACGTTGTATTCCTGGCGGGCCTGAATGACACGCTGCGTAGAGCTGCGTTGCGCGCGCTCAAGGCGGATCGACAGATCGCCAAGTGGCGTCCAATCTTGCGCAAGCTTGACCACGCCGAACTCGAGACCTTTGGCGCGGTGCGCTGTCATTAGTGCGATTTCGGCACGGTCGACTGGTTTGGAGTTGCGCACAACTTCTTCGGCTTCATGCACGCGGTTCTCGCGGATGATCGTGACGATGCGCTCGAGTGAAGGATTGGTCTCGCTTTCCTGCATCAACTCATACCAGCTGCGGAAGGGGCGGATCTCTTGAGCTCGAACTTCAAACATATTGCCGTCGCGCAGAGCGACTGCAGATTTAATCTGCTCGAGAATGTCCTGACCCCGGTCAAAATGGTAGGAGTGCCCCTTGCGGCTAAGGGCAATGGCCTCATCCAGAAGACCCATGTTCGAACGCGCCAGCACGGCGTAGTTGGGGCGGCCGTTTGCCAACGGTTGATTACCACCCGCGCCGGTCACTTGAACGCCGTGGCTGCCAAGCGGATTGGATGCCAGAACGCGGTTTGCCAAGGTGGCGATGTTCTGACCAAAGCGGAAAGAACGGCTTAACTGGGTTTCAACACCGGGCAGGCGATCAAGGGCGTCGACCGCACCGCGCCAGCCATGGATAGACTGAGCGCTATCACCGACAGCGATCAATGTGACACCGGCATCCTTCAGGATTGAGACCTGCACGGGATTCATATCCTGGGCTTCATCGACCATGACATAGTCCAGGCGATCGAAAATCTGACCACGCAACTCGGGCGTCAGATGGACAAGCTTTACATAAGCATCGTGGGTCAGGAGCATGTCTTTGCGACGCAGGTCCCAGAACTTCTGGGCCACATCAACCAGAATGGGTGTGATCTCTTTCAAGGCGCGCTCGGCTGCGGTGCGGGCGCCGCGGCTCGAGAGAACTTCCGGGTCGCCAGTATGTTGAATAATGGCCTGGCGGGCATGTGCATGTGTCACTTTATGATCGCTGGAATGACAGAAGGCATCAAATGTGTGCAGTGCTGCCAAGGCCAGCTTGAAGGCTTTCCAGCCGGGCAAGGACCGGTGGAGGTAGGCGTCAAGCAGGCCAGGTTCGATCACGTGGGATTTGACTTCATAACGGCTCATTGGGCCGCGCGGCATCAGGTCGATGACGGCGCGAAAGCACATGGCGTGGAAGGTGCGAACTTCACAGCCAGTTCCGTTGAATTTGGGGCCTGCATCCGCAGCCACGGAACTGTTATAGGCAAGATAGGCGCCGCGCTTGCCGCCCAGGGCTTTAGCGATCCCGAGCAAAGTGGTGGTTTTACCCGAGCCTGCGCCAGAGCGCACGCGCATGGCGCTACCTGTATCGAGGCTCATTGCTGTATCGATTGTCTGAATCTGCTCAGCGGTCGCGTTGGGCATGAACTTCAGGGCGGCGGGTGCTTCGGCGAACGCAGTGGTCATATCTTTCCTCGCATTTGAAAACTTCATGAAGGAGGTTTCAAAAGGGAGGGGAGAGGGACGGAAAATAAATGAAAAAAATATAGAGGGGCATTGTTAAATGCGCCTCACTTTCATCCGAAGGTCTGGTTCAGATTTGGTACTATGAGAAGTCAAATGCAGCGCGACAGAATTCTCTGCGCGCCGCATTCAATTTGCTGTGGTTTTCTTACCAGGAGGCGTATTGCAGCTTGAGGTCTCCACGGGGCGCCATGGCTTCAGGCCCTGCATAGGAACTTGGCCCGACCGTATCCTCTACCGCATCAACGTAGCAGGAGAACTTACCTTCCGGGCTGGTGCGCAGACTGCGCGGAATATGCAACTCGTCGAGCACATCGCCCCAGAGATCAAGGAATGCCGTATCCACGGAAAGGTGGAACCGGGTCGAAAAACCGTATTTATCGACTTTTTTGGTTTGTTCTCGGGCAGCCTCAAGGATCTCCTTGACTGTTTTGCGATCGATGCGCTGACGTTTGTAATCGGCCCCTCGGCCGGTTTCCTTGTAGCCCAGCAACAATAGAGGAATCTCAGCTTCACCGCAGGCGTTGATCAGTTTCATAATCGTTGCAGGGGGCGTGGCACCGACGACTGTCTGTGCGATAATGTCGACTTTTCTGACCTGAGCACTGCGGATGTTTTCTTGGGCGCGCTCAACTTTTTTGATGTCGTTCACACCGTGAACGGAAATACCGACACCGACACCACCTGTTTCTCCAATCGCCTCCAAGACATCTGGGTTTTTACTCCAATCGAGGCCATAGGCCGTGAAATTCACTGACAGCCCACGCTTTGATCCTGCGCGCAAGATGTCGGCAAACTGAGGATGATGGGCAGGTTCGCCGCCACCGATGGCGATCTCAAAGGTGCCCATTGCGGCAAGATCATCAAAAATCTCTTCAATCCGTTCCAAGGGGGCATGCATCCCTTCTTGGGTTGAGCCCTGATAGCAGAATTTGCATCCGTAGTTGCAAAAATCAGTGATTTTGACATCTACAAGTTCAGGGGTCAGTGACTTCTCATATGTCGTCGGAGAGGCGCGAAACTTTGTACCATTATGCTTGGAATAGCCGATAACGGCATCGCCGTCGCGCTTCCAGTGACTGACATAGTCAAGATCCAAGACGACACCATCGCGTTCGAGAAGGGTGTGGTCAGCCTCATTGTTGTCGTCATAAGCGACATAAGTTACCGCATCGGAAAGCAGGAACTCGAACCATTCAGCAAGGGTCATATCCAGACCTTTGGGCACTTTAATGCGGCTTGGCACGCTCATTTCCATATCAGGCTCGAAGGTTTTTGCGTCTTCAATGGCGCGCTCAAGTCCAAGACGGCTTAGCATGGCATGAACGGCGAGTGCTTCGTGGTTCGAGGAGTTTTGCAAGCCATTTGCCCATAGAAAGAGAACCGCTTTGTCGTATGCGGTTCGGAGGATCAAATTGTTCCGGCCATACGAGCTTTGAGCATGAGAAATAGAGTCAGAGCGCAGACGGTCAACGCGCGGTTCATTCATGGCGTGAAGCACGATTGAATGTGCCGAGGATGAGTTCGTGGCGCGACCGAGGCGAATGGATGTAATATTCATGCTTGTAATACCTTTGCTGTAATCTGGATATGAGACGGGCGATCTCAGCCCTTGATGCAGGATTTGGATTTGCGTCGCGCCTCACGCTCTGCGATCTTTTCTATGCCGGGCTGTATTCTCAACTTTTCATGATTACTCATGTTGTCGATCATTTCGAAGATTTTGGCGGAAACAGTAAATGATACCGAACCACTTCTGCCGTTGTTTGGTGTCGAGGCTCCCCGAGTTCTGGCCTTCATGATGTAATTTTCACGCTCTTCACCGAAGTGAGCAGGAAAGACTTCGCGAAGAAAGTCTTCGAAAAGACGATCAAGGCTGGCGCGAAAGCCCATACTGTTGAAAAGTTCGTGCACATCGTCTCCATCTTCCCGACGTCGCACTTTGAAACTCACATAGAGATTATTGTTGGTCGTGAGTTCAAAAGACATCTCGCAGCGCCGCCACTGCGGCCCGTCAACATGGTCCGGGTGAAGGGCCCAGATCTTCTGGGGCTTGATGTAATCCATAAGGCATCCTCAAAAGACAGAAAGACAGACAGAAGGATGGAGGGCAGGGAATGATGAATGCGCTGGGGGCGTCATCCCCTCGATATCAAATCAGCGCCAGAACGTGTTTTGGTCGAAATGAGATCAGGGCGCGGTATGGGTAGTCTGGAAACAGTTCAGTGTCGTTATCAACCCTACCGGTGAAGGTGACTTCGTCGCCTTCTCTTTCGACCTTGGTGATCTTGACCCAAAAGCGTTCGCCTTCACCTTCTTCGGTCTCCAATCCGATCTTCACGTAATCCCCTGCTCCACATGAGAGAATATCCATCCTGGAGGGGACATGAAAGGTAGCAGGGTTCTTTGCTGCGCGTGCCTGACCGTCAATCAGGTTTTGAGAAATAGTGGTCACGGTGTTTGTCCTTTATGTATCTCGGGTAATGAGACCTGGAGGGATTGCGTCTTTACTCTTCACGGAGCTGATGAGAGTAAAGCAAGCCTGCCATGTATGGTCGCTCGCCTCCCAGCGCTTCCACACCTCTTCCTCTTTTAGTCCCAGTATCCCGGAGATTGGCTCCTCAATGCCAGGCATGTCTGGTTCAAATGCGAAGCAGGATAAGTCGGACGCATCTATCTTCAGGAGGACGGGTGTATCGCCCTCGTCTTCCACAGTCTCAAGATAGTAGTCAGCGATATCTCCTATGCAGAGATAACTGCCGGCAACGAGGCCATCTTTTAAAATGGCCTCGGCTTTCTTAACGGAAGTTGCGTGATAAAAGTAGCCGTCGAACTCAGGATGCAGCATGTCGTGCCTCGCAAAGTCGGTTCAGCCGTTCAGGGGTCGAATTTTCGATTTCTTGCTGTTCGAACCAGCTTTCGAGATGGGTGATATCGACGATCTTGCTGTTCTCAAGATAATCGTTCAGCGGGAAGTACTCCATGACGATCCCGTCGACATATAGTGTGTTGCCCTTGGCGCCAGAGACCGATGCGGCCTCCGCAGCTTCGCCCAGAGCTTCCTCGAAGGCTTCAAGGCTACTTACGGTTGCGGCGAGGCAGACCGGGAACCCGTCCCATTCACTGCCGCCTCGATATTCAATGATAATGCGCTGTGACATTAGGATATCCTGATTTAATAAAGCCTCTTTGGAGAGTTTTCTGTTGGCTGACATTGAATACCCTCATAGAGGCTTCGGGTTTACGGACCGCACGAAGTCTCTGAGGGGGTCGATTATTGTGTTAGAAAATGACACCATATTGGGCCGCTCTTGCAAGCGGCCCGTTGGTTTGATTGATAAGGGAAAGATGGTCTCTACCAGACTTACCGGATGAACTTTTTGCCGTCCAAGTTGGTTGGGTAAGTCAGGCCATCCCAGTCGCCCTTGCGCATGCCGCGGTGGATTTCCTTGCGGGTTTCGTTACGGATATGCTTTGCGGTCCTGTGGCTGAACTTTTTCTTCCGGCCGCCAGCGTGACGGCTGTAGTGGCTCGAGCGACCATCGCGCCGCCGCTTGGACCAGTGTTCATAATCCCAAGCCCGATCGGCTGCGTAGCGCTCTTCGACGCCAGCCTCAGACCAGAGCCAGATGCGGGAAAAGCGGCGGTGCTGCCGACGGTAGTGCTCAAAGCAGCCGTACTTCGCGTCGAGTGGATTTTTGCGGTATGTTTTGCCCATTGTGAATCTCCATGTTTGGGTATTCACATGGCGTCACGCAGGAACCCTTTTTCGTAGTCAAAAAACATGTCATTTCCTTTGTCTGGTTGGGGCCTGAATGGCCCCGAAAAATAGTCGAGCTCTTTGCAAAAAGTGCAAAGAAGTCATGGTGAATGTATCAGGAAATACCGATCCTATCAGCCTTTTGGACATAAGGCATATAGGACCGGTGCAGAATTCCTGTAGTATTTGAATTACCAACTGAGGTGATTTCTGTCAGTATGATTTTGCGTCGCACGCCATGGCCGCCAGCAGCGCTTCTGAGGGAGGCGGCCATCTGACCAGCATGTGTTTCGAATTTTGAGTGCGCTCAAAGCCATGAGACAGGTAGAAGGCTTTTGACCGATCGCAGGCCGCATTGGTGTAGAGCGTAATCTCGTCTCGGTCACAAATTTCCGCGATAGCCCGGAGCCATTTGCCACCAACGCCTCGCCCGGTCTCCTCGGCAAAGAGATCGGTAATCACGGCCGAGCGCAGGTGAGTGCCAAACATATTGGTCTCAGCCTGCAATATCGCGGTGAGAGGCATGTTGGCAACCATCGCATCTGAAGTGGCGATCAACTGCAGGACCACAGTCTTGCCTGTTTCTTCGTCGCAGTCGTCAAAGGTCATATCGAACATTCAAATATCCTGAAAAGTCGGAACGTAAGAAAGCGCCTTGGGGCGCAGGGACTAATCTCCTCACGGGAGGTCGGCGCCATTCCGGCGCGACCGTAACATGCTGAGGAAAATAATATGGAAGCACACTTTGTGATAGAAGCCTATCTGGGATTGGCGCTGTTGCTCTGCGCCATGGGGATTGGCGTCAATACTGTCGGCAGAATGCTGGGTCACTTCTGGGCATCCTTGAGTATCGAGGAAGAAGATCAAGGCAAACTCATTGCGCCCTATTTCGTCTACATGGCGGCAGCTTTTTCCGCTGTTTTGGCACCCTTCATTGTCGCTCTCATGACGCTGTACGTTGGAAATCCATCAGATGCAGCTCCGCAAACATTCGGTATGACCGCAGAGGCTGCAATGTGGGTGATGACTGGTGCTGGCATGGGCGCTGCATTCTTGGGTGCCCTTACGATGGCATGGTTCCGGAAGGGGGTGAAGTCGGTGCCGTCTCATGAAGTTGCTTTGGTGTCTGTCAGTTCGGCATTTGTAGGTATTGGCATTCTGTGGATGCTGATTATCCTGATATTGGCGCTTTTTGGGGGCAGCAAACATGTGATCCAGGCTGACTTTCTCATTGGCGCAGAGCTTGCGTTCCTGGGCACGGTTTTTACGGCGATCTATGGCGCAGTCTTCAGAACTTGGATGACAAAGCAGTTCTCGAAAAGTGTCGAGACCTTTGATGGTCTTGAAGCTCGGGTCAGCCGCCGCGCCATGGGGTTTGTCGCCCTGGCAGCCGTGCCGGCCTTGGCCGGTATCGGCGTCATCGCCTTCTAAGCGGCTCAAGGCAAGGGCGGAGGCGAGGAGATCGCCTCTGGCTGCAGTGCGTGTTGAGTTCAGCTGATCGAGACCATCAGGCCGCAAGGCGTGCAGGATCGATTGGCAGAAAAGGAATGGTCCCTTTCGGAACGCCCTTAGGCCACTCATCGACTTCAGCGGGTATGGCGGCTGGAGATGTGACCTTCAAAAGCTCATTGAGATAGCTTGCGAGGCCAAATGCATCGTGGTTTGAGGTGGGCTTGTCGTGCATGACCTGCGATTGATAGGCCAGCTCTCTGGTATCCTCGATAAAGCAGCTGTGGATGTTGTTCATCAGCAAAGCTGCGCGCGGGAAAATCCAAAGCTCGCGGAGATGGTAGCCATATTTATTACACGATGAGGACCAGCCGAAATCGTACCACCGCACGTTTTCCAAATTCTGCAGGATGGCCGGCGCGTGGATGAGGAAAAGCATTGCATCGTGTAGATCATTGCGCTGCAAAGCCTCACGAGGGTCTACGTTATCCATCTCTTGGCCGGGACCGTTGCTGAGCAGCACTGTGCCAGGACCGATGGCGTTCAGAACATTGTCACGATGCACAACGGTAAAGCGGATCCCTACGGGCTCACCGGGCTTCGCTGTGCGGAAATCGCTAAAGACCTGTGTCGGATCAGGAAGGTCATAATCGTCGCAGTGTATTTTTGGCAATGGATACTGCGGGATGAGAACAGGTTTACAGGTTTGGGTCATCGGACGGGTCTTTCTACTGCTGGCCGGCGATGGTGCGAAACATCACTTAAGGGCAATATCGTTCGGATTGATCGAGGCGAAGGGGATAGAACCTTCTGAGACATTTTCGGGCCACTCCTCAACCAGATCGGAGATCGCGGCTGGTGAGGTCCGCCGCAGCAGGTCATTGATGTATCTGGCAAGGTCAAAGGCATCATGGTTGGAAGAGGCTGCCTCGTTCATCACTATCGCAAGTCGCGGTAGATGTTCGATATCATCGACATAGCAGCTATGGATATTGTTCATCAGGACCGCCGCGCGGGGAAAGACCCAGAGCTCGCGAAGATGATATTCTTCTTCCCAAGAGGGCGGCCAGCCATAGCTGGGCCAGTCAATACCTTCGACATCTTGCAGGATGGAGCTCGCGTACATCAACAGGTCGCAGGCATCCAGCAGCTCAGAGCGCCGCAGGGCGTCTCTGGCAGCAATCACCTCGAACTCCTGCTGGGGACCCTGGCTGAGCATCAGACTGCCCGGACAAGTCGCATTCATCACATTGTCGCGGTGCAACACTGTGAGTTTGATGCCCACGGGTTGTCCGGGTTTCGCAGTGCGAAAATCGGCCAAAACATCTCCCATGACGGGCAATGCCAGACGATGAAGCTGTGCGCGGGACATGGGGTGTCGGTGGATCAGGAGGGGCGCGCAGGTCTTTGTCATATTGATCGCTCTTTAGGAGTTCAGGATGGCACCCAGCTGGGCTGCAATATCGAGGCAGTGATCGCAGACCTTGCGGCCAGCGCTGTCTTCGGTGAGGTCTTGCGGCTCCATGACTGCATCGCAGGTCTCGCAGGGAGCTGTCTCTTCGACTGCGCAGCTCATTGGCTTGAAAACGGCAGGCCTGCGGGCGGCGTGATAGGTGTGCCGTGGCAATCAGCGCAGCCGGGCACCTCGGCGCCTAAAACGGGGGGCAAATCGACAATATCATCACCGGTCGGTTTGAAGGTGTTGGCGCGCCCTTCCAATGTCCAGATCTGGAACTTCTTTTTGCGCGGATGTCCCTTGTAGTGGATGGTGCCCTTGATTGGGAAGGTCACGATGGCGCCAACGCAGTTTTGCGGCACAAAATCGTGCAGAACAACGCGGTCGCCGCGGCGTGTGAGGTATTCGCGGGTTGTGTCGGGTCCAGGCATGCGGGTCATGGGTCGTCCTTTGCTATGAGGGGGCAAGGTGCGGTCGGGCACCGGTTCGTCAGGGGATCGTCGCTTAGCTCAAAAGGTCGGACGGCATATCGATGATGTCATCGCCGTGATTGCCATGGAGGCTGGCTTTTCCATTCCGGGACCAGCTTTGTGGTTTTTCTTTATGGGGGCGACCCAGGCAGAAGATTACGCCACGGATGGGAAAGTTTAACGGGTTTCCCAAGCTGTCACATTGTTTAATGCTGCGGATTTCCGCGCGCTCTCCGCGGCGTGTTCGGCAGGTGATCACGGGGTCGGTTTTAACGATGTCTTTCATGTCGCGTCCTTTATGGGTGTGGATACTCTCCAATTTTTAATTGGGGCCTGGGATAGGCATTGCGCGAGATCTCCTGCACCTGCGCAGATCTCGAGCTTGCCACGATTGGAGAACAGTCAGGTACCCGTTTGCAGGAATGCGAGCATGTCTTCGTCGAGGCTTCCATCGTCATTGAAGACAGAAATCTCTTCTTCGTCGTTGGTAATGGCATAGAGTGGATAGGGGCCCCGGGCATTCAGAGGTCGCAGCAGCTGCACGGGCTCGCCTCTGATAAGCAAGACTACATTCTGGAGTGTTAGCCCGCCGCCTCCCCAGTCTTGCTCGATCTGAAAGAGGTTTTCGTCATCGCTGTGCTGCAGGCAGTCTTCCATGCCCAGATTTTCGAGTTGGATGTAGAGTTGTCCGTAGCATTTTAGCAGACTGGCCTCATTGAAGAGGTCGCGGGGGATGACGCGTTTATAGCTCATGTTATTACTCCATATTAAGTTCGGTGTTCCATTTGACATGGGCCCCGGGTCATTGTGTCATACCGTCATTCTACCTGAGGGGAGAGGTCAAACTTCCCATGTTTCTATTGGCTCACCGGTAAGGTATTGCGCGAGATCGCCCGTTCTGGCGCGGATCTCGAGCTGGCCGTGATGGGAAGTCATCTTGCCAATCAATTCTTCAATGGCAGGATCATATGCTGGTTCTTGATTGAAGAAATGCGCCGGGGCGCCAGCAAGGTGGAGTTTTAACAAGGTGTCAACATTGCATGTGGTTCTTGCAGTCCAGATGGCATCAGCTGTGTCATTTGGAAACGCGGTGACCTGCGCTTTCATCCAGGGGGCAAAGAACTCTGTACGGATTTGCAAGACACCTGGGTAGAACCATGCGGGCTCACCGCTGTCGCGGTACTGCTGTACGGCTCCAATGTCGCGTCCGATGATTTCGGCGTATTTGCGCGCCTTGCCTGGCGTTCCCATACGCATCTGCTCAAGGACATTAAAGACCTCTGGAAGGTCTGGACCCAGGCCAAGCCCGCGTGAGACCAGGACTTCGAACTCCTCGGGACGTAATGTATTGGTCAGCATGCGCCAGCTGTCGAGCCGCATGGTGACCATTCCCGGATTGGCTTTGGGAAACCGGCTGACCAGATCGACCGAGAGGGACTCGATTGCCCCTTCAAGAGCAAGAGGGCTTTCCATAATGCGGTCGAGCAGGGCGTGCGCATCTTCGATAATCCGTGAAATATGCGCGTCGATCCTGATTTCGCCTTCAAGGCGCGGGTCACGTCCTTCCAGCAGGCGCTTTTCATGCAGAAGCGATTGATGCGCGGCGCAGATGGCTCTGTAGGCAGAGATGAGATCAAAGGGGATCTGTTCTTCCGATGTCATATGTCAGCCTTTCAAGAGTGCGTCATCAACTGATGTGACGCACCCTTGAGAGTGCGTCACTAAATAGCGGTCACGCATCCAAAGAGACATCCTCTTTGGCGACTTGCGCAATTTCAGCAAGAGATTTTGGCATTTTTCCTTTGCGTTGAAAGGCCTTGATCTTGCGCTTTTGACGGTTGGACAATCCACCAAGCAAAGTCTCAATATGGGCTTCTGGCATGGCAATGATCTCTTCGAGAGGCGGCATATTCGCTTTAAGGGCGATCTCGCCATGCGCACTACCTGCGCGCTCTCGAAACCGCTTCAACCAAGCGGGTTGTCTTGTATTTACGGCTTCACACTCAAGGATGAGGCGATAGACCGGCAGTCCCAAAGCAACCATGATGGCCAGCGTATAGGGGGAGATACCGTGTGTAATCAGTCTTGCCGCCTTGCGCTGGCTATGTGGCGCATTCATATCAGCGCGCCGCAGGATTTTGAGCCAAAATTCAGGCGCCGCCTGCACGGTGGCGTCATGCAAATACCTGTCCCAAAGGATACTTTCCAGTGAGGTTTTTGGAGACCATTCCAGAACAGCATCGAGAAAGTCTTCATCATGCGCATCAAGTGCCTGGCGGCCAGCCTGCAGTGCCCCCTCGGGGTTGGGCTGCATCTTTTGTGTAATGAGGTCGAAAATCTCACAGCGTCGCTCGGTAGGAAGATCAGCATAGGAGAAGGCGGTAAAGGATTTCATCATTGGGACTTTATTGAAGTCAAATCCCTGCTCGATGACAGCCTTGATGGCGGCTGCATCTTTTGAGCGAAACACATGCGAAACATTAAAGGTTGTGAGCTTGTGCGTTTTGATGATCTCAATCAGTTCGGGTCGCAAGACATCGGCGTGCTGGCCTACGCAGGACAGACGCAAATATTCCGAAATGGTTTTGATGAGCTGGCCGGTTTTATGATCGGGAGTCTTCTTGGCGGTATGGGACATATGTGCCTCTTTGCTCAATCTGTGAGTCTGCCGATAGAAAACGGCAAACCGGTATCTGAATTTCTTGTGGTCCCGGCATTCAGGTCCTGGGGTCATGCGCGACGCCGCCGACATGGTATTAGCCTGGTATTTTCTCGATGGGTGGACCTGACAGGTAGTGCTCGAGATCGCCTGTAAGAGCGGTGATCTCGAGTTTACCGTGATTGGAGGTCATTTTTCCCAATAAATCTCGAACCGCCTTGGTATAAGGGGCGTCGCATTTAAAGAACTGTGTCGGGGCCCCGGCCAAATAGAACTTCAAGAGAGTGTCGATTTCGCTCGTCACTTTGGCGGTGCCGATGATATCGAGAGTATCGTCGGGGAAGGCCTGAACCTGGGCTTTCATCCAAGGCGCAAAGAGAGGGGATCGCAGAGTTTTCACGCCCGGATCAAACCAGATGATTTTACCCTGATTGCGGTATTGTTGCGCGGAGCCAATGTCGCGACCGATAATACGGGCAATGTCGCGCGCAGTGCTGGAACGAGGTATCTCATCAAGGGCGCCAAAGATCTTTGGCAGGTCTGGCCCAAGACCCAGACCCCGCGAAACCAATAGTTCAAACTCTTCAGGGCGTAGGACGCCGGTGAGGCTGCGCCAGATCTTGATGTCGAAAGTTACAGTGCCCGGACGGGCAGGGGAAAGCTGCCTAACCAGATCGGCGGAGAATGAACTCAGGGCGGACGGCCGGGCCGACGGGCTCTGGGCGATCTGTTCGAGAAGGTATTTTGCATCGTCAATCATGCGCGCCGCATGCCGCAGCAGGATGGCCTCTCCCTGCTGACTGGGCGTCTGCCCCTCTAAAAGGCGCTTACTGCTTAAGACGTCGCGATGCGCATTACACAGTACCATGAAGGCTTCGACGAGATCGAATTGAAGGTACTTATAGGCGGACATGGGGGACCTTTCGTGCGGCGTCATAAGGGAATGTGACGCCGTGCATAAAGGGCGTCACAAAAGGATTCATTCAGCAGCGGTCCGAACGATCGCTCGCGGCATAAGAACCCTCGGCAAGATGCTCCATCACTATCAGGGATTGCGGCACCTTTTGCCCCTTGCGACGGAGGGTTTCGATCTTGCGCTTTTGACGGTTCGACAGTCCTGCCAGCAAAGCGACGAGATGTTCTTTTGACATTGTAATCACATCCTCAACGGAAGGCATGATGCGCCGGAAGTATAGTTCGCCATGCGCACTGCCGGCGCGCTCTCGAAAGCGTTCGAGCCAGGATTGATCGTGATGATCAGACATGGGGTTTTCTGCTATCAGGCGATAAATTGGCAGGTTTAGGGCCATCATGATTGCCATGAGCCGCACCGAAGATTTTTGGGTCACCAGTTTTGCAGCAAATGCCATACTGTCAGGATGTTGCATGTCGAGACGCGCAAAGATGTCGGCCCAGAATTCTGGGGCTTGCTGGGTTGAGTCCTCAAGGAACTGTGTTTGCCATACGATTTTCTCGAAAGAGATATCTGGCGCCCAAATCAGGATGGCTTTGAGTAAATCGAGGTCCTTGGCGATAAGGGCCTGTCGGCCCACATACTCAATCCGGTCGGGGGTAGGTTTGATGTGCTGCGCCAGAAGCTCGAAGGTCTCCACCCGGCGACTTTTCTCGATATCTTTAAAGGAAATACCGATAAAGTCCTTCACGGTTGGGATCCGTGTCAGATCGGCACCGCTGACGACAACAGCCCTTATGATGTCAGGGTCAGATGAGCGCACCGCATTGGAAAGAGCGAAGGCGGAAAGATCCTTGGTTTGGATTATCTCGATCAATTCGGCCCGCAACGCGGGCTTGTGTTGGGCGGTTGCGTCTTGGCGCAGATAGTCACAAATCGCCTTGACGAGAGGATCAGTGTCGATGGCTTTGTTAGCTCTATTGGACATAAGGGTCTCTTTTCTCAAGGTGGTGGCTTTCCGATACAAGATCGAAAATCGCTATCTGAACTTTTTACGGCCACGGCGTTTGGGCTTTTCGTATTTCTGATTTCCCGTGACCTCCATCCAGTCAAGGAGGCAATCCATCATTGTGTCGAGTTGCTCTTGGGTGACGCGTGGGCCGGCCGTGACATACTGGCGCAAGGCTTGACCCACGACTTCAGCGCGCTTGTAGCTTTCAAGTTTGCGTTTTGAGAGGGTAACTGTGGGCATGTTCAGGCCTTACTAAGGCCAAGGCGCGTGAGGACCCACTTGGGCGGGGCACAGGCAAAATCATCGATACTGACAGGGCCTTTTGCGATATCGCCATAAAAGTCGCATTGAAAGTGCGGACCTTCGGTAACATTGCCAACAGAGATCCATGCGGAGCCATCGGCACGCATTTTGCAGATCACCGTGACGGCGGGGGTACCGCGACGGAACTCCCCTTCCTGGACGGTTGCCTCAATCATTTCACGAAGGATAATGCGTGGATCCCCATAGAAGGGCGCAGCCACTTCCTTTGCATAGACCTCTGGTGCGGGACCGCCGTTTTTGAACCAAGCTTTGCGCTCTTCATCAGGGATCTTACCCATTGCGGCAATCTTGCGCTCGCCAAGGTCATGCAAGGGATCATGCAGTGCGTCGCACATTTTGCCAACAACCATTGCCGCGAGACCTGCAGCCTCGATGTTAAAGCGCCCCGTATTGCCCTCTTCTTCATAGGGGTCGGAAAGCTCATTCACCGCGTTCCATTGATCGTTGACCAAACGGAGCGCCAGCTCATCTCCCAAGAGAAGGCGTGCTGCCGCGAGGCGCAGTTTTGCCTCTTCTTTTGTCTGTTTTTCTGTGGGGCTCATGGGGGATTCCTTTTGTAAAATATGTCGGTCTTGGTCATGAAATGGTGTTGTTGTGCAACGCAGCGAAACGACCTTTCCAAGGCTTAGGTCTTGGCTGATTTATTACTCGTCAGGGTTAGGCCGTGAGATTTGCTAAAGGAGAGACCATAAAAACTGCCGCCTTCTGCAGGGCGTCCCAAAAGATCCTCAAGAGAGCTCTCTTTTTGAAAAAGGGTCATTTTCCCATGGGCTGAGCTGGTCAATGCCATGAGGGCTGTGATCTCCGAGAGTAAAGGCGCTGTACTGAAGCATCTGGCATTGTTCAGTTTTAGTCCGGCGCAGAGCATGGCAGCGATGGCTTTGAGCTCGCCTAACAAGTATAAGTATTCATCAAAGTCTTTGCAGGTCTGACTGTTGGCTTGAAATGCTTGACGGAGTCGCTGCGCGAGTTCTGGTGCCAGTTCGGGCCCACAAGCCAAGATCACCCTTGAGGCCTTTACTGGATCAACAGACCAGAAGGGCTCAAGCGGGTGATATGGGGTAGCAATCGCCTTGAAGAGCGAGACGTCTCCGCGGTGTACGGCCTCACCCATGAGGCCTGCCAGACCGATCGGAAGCGCGCCGTGCTCTTGTGCAAGGTAGATCAGCATCTCTGGCTGGGCTGCGGGAAGAAGTTGATGGAATACGTCTTCAGTATCCAGAAGCGTCAAGATTTCCTTGCTGGTGTGCCGGTCCGCCGCAACGAGACTTTGCAACAGTCGGACCCTTCCGGATTGGATAACCTGCCGGTACACCAAGATTAGATTTTGGAAGACTGTGTCTTTGCCAAAGAGTTTCGGAAGAAGAGGTTCAATCATTCTTTCCAGGGCGTTGATTTCGCCGTCAATTTCTTGGCTACCCCGTGGTTGCTGGACGAGGACAATAAGAGAAGAAAGCAAATCGTTTACGATAGAGGCGCGGGATGTGTTGGTCATGGATTTGCTCTTTCAGATGGGATCGCGGAAGCTATTAGGTAAGCGGTATCATTTCGTCGTTCTCTATGCGGTAGAGGCCGGTTTTTTGGGTCCAAGTCATGCCATAAAAGCTGCCGCCAGAAGTTGGCCGTCCCAGCATGTCCTCAAGAGAACCATCTTGGGTCATTAAGGCGATGCGACCATGTGCGGACCCGCTCTGAGATAGAAGGGCTTTCACTTCTTCGGGGAAGGGTTCAACACTGAAGCTGCTGGCATTGCTCATATTGATGCCTGCACAAAGGAGGGAGGCGATGATTTTTATATCACCTGCCAGGTAGAAATCTTTGCCTAAGAGCTGAACTGTCTGGCTGTTGCATTGAACTGCAGACTTTAGCCTTCGCGACAGTTCTGGTGCGACTGCTGGACCACAGGCTTCCAATACTTCTGAGACAGATGGTATGTCATTTGACCAGAAAGGCTCCAGCGGATGATAGGGATCTGCGACAGCCATAAAGAGGTCGATGTCTTCACGGCGCGCTGCCTCTGCCATCATATGGGCGAGTTCAAACGGCAGAGCCTGATGATCTTGTGCGAGATAAATAAGCAGCTCCGGCTGCGCTTCGGGGAGACATTGACGGATGGTCGTGTCATGGTTGAGGCGCTGCAGTACGTGTTTGGCAGCCTCATTATCGGCGGCAACAAGACGGCGCATCAGGTCTACGCGACCCGTTTGAATGACCCTGCGATAGGCATCCTCAAGCTCAACGGGACCTTGGCCTGGGCCAACAAGGTGCGAAATGATCGGCAAAAGATCTTCTTCCAGCGCGGCAATGGCGCGCTCTTTGGCTGGGCCAGAAGGTACTTTTTCTACGACAACAGTGAGAGAATAAAGCAATCCGTTTGCCAGTTCGCGAAAGTTGGTCGCTGTCATGATTTATCATTCCTGTTGAATACAGTTAAAAGCGCTCGAGAGCGGTACGAGCCCGTAGGCGTCGTGAGATCAATTTTGGAATAGGTTAACTGCCTGGAATACCGGCAGAGAAAGCGCCGACCAGATCGCGCATCCGCCGCGCATCATCCGAGCCTCTACCTTCTTCAAATGAGGGCTCAAAGATGGCCTTCAGCGTGGCTTTCGATTGTTCTTGGCTGAGTGTTTTTAGGCGCAGAGCAACAACAGTTGGAATGAGCGAAATTCCATCCTTCCTGGTGCGAAGATAGATTTCTCCCTGACAGCCACCTTGAGTGTTTTGAATGTCGTAGCAAGTAAAGCTCATCTCGTCTTTGATCAGTTTGTTCAGATCGGGCGTGATCGCGATCATAAGAGATTTCTCGTCCTGAAAACCGGCAGCATCCACCCAGATGTAGGAAAGGTCAGCGATGGGATCGGGATCTCCGATTTCGGTTCTGAGGCCGGATACGGTCAGTCTGGAAAAATCAAGCTTCTGATTATTGATTTTGTCTTCCGGCACAATCCCGATCGGGCTGTGGTGGGCGACGAAGTACTCAAGGCTCACCGGTTTAAACTGCGCCAGATCGACATGCTTGCTGGCATCATTGATTTTGGCCACCGTGCTTGCGAGGCTTTTGGTGATCGGTTTTGCGATGACCTCGATTGAGGCATCCAGAGCAGCGATATATCCTGCCTCCTGGGTCACGCAGGCCTCGGTTTCTTGCGAGGTAAGTCCTGCGGTTCTTTCCATGGCATCGCAGGCGCGCTCCCGGAGGGATTCCTCCGATACAGAGTGCGAGTGAGCGTGCTCATCATGCGTCAAGGATATGTAGACCCAGATAGAAAGCCCCAGGAAGACGAAAACAGGCAGGATGATTTTAGACATGGAATTTCCTTTGTGCTTCAAATGATATGGGCCCAGAGAGCCCTCATGAAAACCCAGAATTTCAAGCTTGGCTGGCCTGTTCATCCTCTGGAACAATGAAGAATGGCTCTGACGTCCAGCATGATCCGGAGGGCTCTTTGGTGTCACGGATTTCAGCCTGATACTCACCGCAGCCATTAGGGATATGCGATCCGGGCTCAGAGAAAACCGGTACAACGGGTTCTTCGAACTCGCCGTGAGCCTCTTCAGACCATTTGCGAACATGGGCGCGCAGGTCGAGACTTTCATTGGGCCCCATGCGGCGCAGAACAAGATCTTCGCCGGAGCGGTTGCACGTGATCGATAAAAACATATCAAACCTCTGATTCAAACATATTGCGTTAGCCTCACGAAAAATCCCGCGCAGGCCCTCATACACGGGGCCGGCGCGGGATACTCTGTCTGACAAGTCCTGAACAGTTATGAGCCGCCGATTGCTGCTATTTGGCTTCTGCCGATAGAGCCTCGGAGAGGATCATGTAAGCCTTAGCAAAGCCCTCTTCGATGTCATCTTTGCCCAAGCGGTGGACCAAGGTCATAAGATCCGAAAAGCCTTCCGGATCCCGGTTGGCAAAAGCGCCTACAGCGCGGCCGGCGACGTCAGCCACAAGGGGCTCCGCGTCCTCATCAAAGGTGCTATCAAGTTTTTCGAGACGCTGGATCGCATCAAGTTCACTGAGGGGGCCCGATGGATCGATCGGCATATCGCGCACCCAGACTGGGTGGGTCAGCTCTGCAAGTGTGGTCGCAATGGCCGCAGCATAAGGCTTCATCGGGTCGTCTTCGGGCCATTCTTGCCAATTCTCCTGTCGTCTTTGCACAGGGGGGACTGGATATGTGCTCTCATAGCGCTTGCGTGCCTGATCAAGCCACTCTGCTCGGGGGTCGATTTCATTGCGCCGCTGCGCAAGATAGCTCGACATGTCTATTGCGCGCAGTGTCTGAGTGAGACTGGCGGTCTCCTGACTTGGGTCGCAGTAGCCTTCAGTTGCGGCCTTCTTTTTTGCCTCCTCCATCCATTCTGGAATCAGGTCGTTTTCCGCAAGCCAATCAGGGAATGCATCCCGGTGTGCATCCCGCGCGCGGAAAGGCCAGCTCCTGAGGGCTGTGGCGATTTCGGGCGCTGTTAGAAAGGTAAAGGTGAGGCTTGTGTTCCCTTGGGTGTAAGGGGAAATCTTCATCAGCATTTCAGGATGACTGGTATTGAGAAGATAGGCGACCAAATCTTTATGCGGATCTGAGGGGATATTTGGAAACCCAAATCGCCGCACGAGATAAGCCAAAAGCGACCCTTGTGGAATGTTAGCGCCAATGCCTTGTTCAACCAGATCGAACGCATCTGAAAATCCTGGGCCAATCTCAATCCGCGTGTCCAATCCGATGAGTTTTTTGCCCGGTAAGTCGGCACTGGTCGCGAGACGCAAGCTGAAAGGTTTTAGGGGATCTGTCATAGCGTCTCCTGGTGGTGCGATTTTTAATAGTGTTTGGCGCCTATCCGGCAAGAGCTACCGGCAAGCCCGAGATGGGTGCAGTGGTTGGAACAACCACCGGTTCGACATTGATCATGAAATCAGGATGCATCATCTGTGCCGCCAATGTGCTCGCTTGGACGTCGATGAAGCTATAGGCCCACATGTGGACCGACATTTCGTCGACATATTGGAACGGCTTGCGGCTCGGATAGGGCTGGCCGTTGTTGCGATGGGCCTGTGTGAACTCGTAACGCTTGGCAAAGCTTGGCGTGCCAAGGTCGAGGATTTTGCTGGGTAGGTTTTGAGGAAATACCTGGGTGATGCGGGTCTTGATGGGGGCGGTGAATGAGGGTGTCGTTTGCATGCGCTCTGCTCCGTGCGTGATGATATCAGTCATCGAGAGGTTGGCCGGTGATTTCTCGGATTTCAGCAATCTTGAGACGCGCCTCGCAGGCGCCATCACCTTGGCTGTAATAGGGCTCCATCATCATGATGAGGCCTTGCATTTCTTCCACGATTGAATCGAGGAAGGCGCCGGTGACCTGGTGCTTTTTGCGCAGCCGTGCAGCCTCAGCAATCTTGGCTTGATGCTGGGCTTCTTTGAGGTCCTTTTGGGCCTGACGTTCGGCCTTTTTGGCCGCCCGCGAGACGCGCTTTACGACCGCGTTGATTTTGTCAGCCAGTTCGGGGTCATCGGGACGCTGATCTGCATGTTTTTTCGAAAAGAAGTGGCTGGTGAAGGCGGATCCTACGGCGGACTCACAGGTCATCATGGGCTGACCGCAAAAGGGGCATTCAATATAGTGTCCATCAATGCGGAGACCTTTGATCAACTCATCGGTGTTTTTTACGGCCACATGGGTCATTGGGAAAACCTTTTGTCAAAATCGGTTACGGCAGGTGCGCAACCCTCATGGAAAGGGGGTGTGATCCTGCCGGCCCAGGGAGACTAAGTCAGCAGGAGTCTTATGGGTGTCTTTGGACCAGACGTGTTTGCAGGGAATCGAATTCCTGGGGCTTGCGCGACAGCATAACCACGGTCTCAAGGCCCTCACCTTGATCTTTGCAGACATGTTCAAGTCCCCGCACGCCTTTTTGGATCCTTGGATCGACGAAAGAAAGCTCATAGTGACCAGGTGGAAGCATGATTTCTGCATCGGGTCCGCCCCAAGGGCCTTCACGCCATTCGTTAAACGCAGCATCGGGATCTTCGACCCCTGCGTCTTTCAACATCGACATGAGGTCAGCCTTGTCGATCATGGTCACGCCTCGGTAATCCGTAGTGACATGGCCGACCACGTCCAAGTCAGGATTATCGGGATTGCCGCTGTACTCATCGCAGGCGATATGCCCGACCCTCATCTTGGTGATGTCGCCGTCTTCTCGATCAACGACAATCGAAGGATCACTGCTGCAGTAGACTTCAATAAGGTTATGGCACTTTAAGACATGCAAAGAGCGCTCAATGCGCTGATCGGCATGACTGATCAGGAAATTGTCGGCATTTGCCACTTTGGTAAAGGCTTCGATCCGGATCCAATCTGAGATGATCAAATGCCCAGTAGGAAGATCAATGGATGTCACAACAGCAGGAGGAAGGTAGGAGGGTTCCACTGGAAGTGTCAAAGGCGCTTTGGGATCACTGCGGTCTCGCTCAGCGTTGTAGCGGTTAAGGACAGGCGCCCAGTCTTTCATGCCAAGGTAATAGGCGCCCGCAAAGACGGGGGAGTAAATCTCTGTATGAGACCATTTGCGTGTACTACCAGCTTCAACTGCCACTTTAACCAGTTCTGCGATTTTGGCCTTGGCTTTCTTTTTGCCAATCTTCTTCTTGAAGTAGCGCGTCTCGACGTCGAAGGCGTCTCCCATGATGTCCTTGGTGAAGGCGCCACACAAGGGGGTAACCACTTCGTCGATCTCCCAGTCCTCGAGGCCTTTCATTCCAGCGTGAACCAACTTGTTCCAATAGGTCAAAAAGGAGAAACGATATTCGTCGAAAGAGGAGACTGCTACGAGAGCGCCCATATTGGAACGCGCGTTCAGGGTTTCTTTAATCTGTGCCTCCAGCATCTGCATGGAGATGTCGATGACATCAAAGTCATTCTTCTTGGGCATGGGGGAACCTCCTTGCTGCAGATCCGCCTGAAAGGCTCTGTCTGTATTTCTGTTTTTTGGATCAGCAGAACTGTTCGCTCAAGATCCGGTCATCCAGCCCGTGATCAGGATCGAACAGGACCTGGTGTGCAAAGCGGGTTTCCAGCGCGACCTCTACCGAGGCGATGTTTTCGTAGCTGATGCTGTCCGCGGAAACCATGACGGGGCGCTTTTCTGCGTCCAGTGTCTCAAAGCGCACCAAGGCGCTTTGCGGCAGTAGGGCACCCCGCCACCGGCGCGGACGGAAAGCCGCCAGCGGTGTTAGTGCAAGAACATTGGCATCAATGGGCAGAATGGGCCCTCCGGCGGAGAAGTTGTAGGCCGTTGAGCCTGCTGGCGTGGACAGCATGGCGCCATCGCAGACCAACCGGTCCAGCCGTTCGCGATCTTCAACGAGAATACGCAGATGTGCGGCCTGTGGGCCCTGCCGCAGGATCGATACTTCATTGATCGCCGAGGCTTCAAAAACCCGTCCGGACATATCTCGAGCAGAGATCCGCAGGGGGGCGATCGACTGCTGATGTGCGGCGTTGATCCGCGTTGCGAGATCGTCTGCGGAGTAGCTGTTCATCAAGAACCCGACGGTTCCTCGGTTCATGCCGTAGACGGGTGTGTTGAGCTTTGAATAACGGTGCAGGGTTTCAAGCATGAAACCGTCGCCGCCAAGCGCCACAATGACGTCGGCCTGCTCTGGGGTGGTGATAATTTGACCATGGGCGCGGGTCAGCTCTTCGAAAGCGGCCTGAGCGGCAGGGCTTTGAGAGGCGGTGAATGCGAGAAGCATGAGCGTTTCCTTCGGACGTGAGAAATTATCCCGCAGGCGGGGTCTTTCTCGCTTTGGTTGAGGCGGTGCTGTTAGGATGCCTGACGGTAAGGCAGTGGACGGGCGTCGATGGCGTCTTGAAAGAAGTTCACTGCGGCAGGAACATCCTTTCCTGGGGTGCGATCTTCCTCGAGGGCGTCAATGACCTCAATGAAAATGGAGAGGAGTGCCAAGGCACTGCGCGGCGAGGTTGTGAAACTTGCTTCAAGCCCCGGGCCGCTACTCAACCAATGTTGATCTTCAGGCCAGCGATTTAGGAAGGCCTTGCCATGCTCGGGGTGGTCTCGGTCGGGCGCGAGCCATACGCGGTCACAGGCAGCGCTTGAGATCACTACATGAGCCCAACCCGGCAGCAGGTCAGTGATCAGATCGATCACAGCGTCGATGGATTTCGAATAATGCGGCACCGGCACGCCGGCAGAGCAAGGGCCGGAGTTCAGATCAAGGACAAACTCCCGAAAGCGGGCATGGACGGCAGCATCAATGCGTCGATCAGGAAGGGGGAGCGGTTGTATTGCTGTGCTGGGCATCTTTAGTCCTTGATGAGTGTCGTGAGGAGATAGGTCTTCCCCTCACGATTTGTCTTTATTTCGGCTTAATCTGTGGACAATCTCACGCCGGAAGTACCGCAGGCTGCATCAATGAGAACGGGCTCATAGATGAAACACTCAGCATCAGGGTCTGTGCGCTCGTCTTCATCCATATCGCCGCGTGAGATTGCTTCATCCTGAGCCAGAATGCGTGCTTCATCCTCGTCTTGGGCTTCAACGATGATATAGAGCTTGTCGGCGCTTTGAGTTGCAAGCTGACAGAAATAGAGATTGGTTTTGCTCATGCCTTCACGGCCTCTCGGTTTTTCAGCCAAGTTTCAAGCTCGTCATCAAGGGCGGCCAGCTCATCGCTCTGAGTCGTGACTTCGCTTACCATCGTGTCATCGACAGCGCCTGGATGAGAGGCGGCGGCATCAAGGATGACCTGATTGTCAGCGCGCTGGGAAGCAATGTCTGCACGAACAATAAGAACGGTGGATTTGTCGGAGAACTCGGCAAGACTGCCGTAGCTTTCTTTGACAAGTTTGCTCCAGGCAAGGGGCGGGATAGACATAGGATTTCCTTTTGGTTCAATCGTGCTTTGATTTTTATAACTTGTGCTGCTTTACCAGTCACTGTTGGTGGGGGCGGGGCGGTTTGTTGCTTCTTTTTCTGCGCCAGGGCGGAAATCGCAGTCAAGGCCAACAGGCCCCTTTGAGGCAAAGGAGGCGACGCAGAACTTACCTGGAACCGCTTCACTTTCCCACTCATAAACGCGGAAATCTGTGCCGTTGGCAGAGACTTTGTAAGCCACGGGCTCTTTAACCTTCCACGACCAAGTGCCGAAGGCGTCAGCGGTACCGGTTGCGGCGTAGATAATACCCATCACGGCCGCGGCTGTGATGAGCATTCCGCCAGAAAACTTCAAAATAGGAGAGGAAGACAGTCGTTTCATATGGTAGATCTTTCTTGGTTTGAGTTATTTTAAGCCACACGGCTTGTAATAAGAAGGTGGGATCGCTTGCCTTAGTCCCGAAGGGCCGGCAAAGGGGCCGCCTTTTTGTCGCGCATGCCTTTGTCGTTTGATTTACACTTCGGGCATTTGCCGCTTTGACCCACTTTTGCAGCATCACAGCCGCACCAATAAGCGGCCTTGGAGGGCTGACGCGCCTTGCGTCGGTTGTACTTTTTGATTTGCATCTTCCGTCAACCTTTGTGCGCGTCCCAACTGAGATCGGGGTCTTCCATTTCGGATCGGAGGTCTTCTTGCTGTCGGATTTCTTTTTCCGATGCAGTAATGCGTGCAGCTTGTGCCTCGATAATGCTGACGGCTTTTGCGAAGGGCACTACGCGTGCGTTGTTTTGCGAAAGCTGTGCTGCCTTGGTCTCGGCTTCATGAACGTCACCGAATTTCAGCAAGAGGTTTTTATTGTCGGTGGTCCACCACATGCGCCGGGTGATGCTGCGGTCAACGAGGGCAAGGTGGGAGACGCCAAGGTTCCGTCCGGAGCGGGCGTCGCAGATAATGGCATACATGGTGAATGTGCTCCTGAAGGTTGGCGAGAGCGCCTTTACGCTCTCGCGCTAAAGCTTAGAAATAGGCAAGGTCCGGCAGATGATTATCATCAAAGATGCCGTCTTCGACCCAATCCTCTTCGGGCGTTTGAGAGTCGTGCACTTTGAACTCACCGTTTTCGGCAAAAGAGGCGAGTTCGATAATGACGGTGCAGTCCATTTTACTTGGCTTGGCCGTTTCTTCCTCAAAGACACGCTTCATCTCAGCGAAGTTGTCGCTCTGGGCGATCTTTCGCTCTGACACGTAGCCGTAGTCAGCATAGACAAAGTATGTTTCGCCAGCTTTAGAGGTTTTGGAAGGGGTATTTGTCATGGCGCTTTTCCTTCTTGCGCAGTTTCGCAAGGCGCGGATCTGGCCGGCCTCACACAAAGTGCCGGCCTGAATCCGCAGAAGCTTACCTTGTGTCGTATTGATGCTGCCCGTCTTGGTGGCGGTTTGGATTAATATCAGTTTGATCTCATCTCTTTAGGAAGATCCGTTTCATTTCTTTCATGAGGTCAGTCTGATATGCTTAGGTCATTGAAGTCTAAAATTGCAGCTGTTTCGCTGGCAGCAACAACGGCGCTGTGCGGTGTGGCGGCGCATCGGATTGTCGAGCATGCAGTTTGGTTCCCCATTGATGTTGAGCGCTATCCTCAAGAAGTGACTGTTCCAGGTCCGCCCGATCTAATCCGGTTTTTGGCCGCAACGGTGTCAGATACCTCCAGCAAAGCATCGAGAGCCCCGGTTAGGGCTGCTGTCATCATGGATGAAGTTCTTGGGGCTTATGCGGATCTTCATAAGACCTACGGTACAGCAGCAGCGGTATTGGGATCTGCTGAGGTTTTTGCGATCTGGGATGAGGGGGGTTCAGTCAGGTGGCTTGAAGGATTTGAAAACCTTGTCCAAGATCCAGACAGCCATGCCGCAATCTTAGCTGAAGCAGGTGCAACCGAGCGCGTTGCAGAACTGGTAGCTGAGACCAAGGATGTTTGGCGCCTCACCAATGAGATTGAAATCAAATCTCAAAGTATGGCAGGTCCTGGAGGACAGGGGTTTTGGCAAGAGAAGCTTGGCCATGAAGATTACGACATTGGAATGGGAGCGCTGCCGCTAACACCAGGTGTGACAATGCCAGATGTCCCGCCAGCTCCCGAGCGCGGATCGGCCTACGACAGATTGGATCAGGCGCAGTTTTCGTTGGCCACACGCCTCGCTGATGAAAAGCAAGCTGAAAACGCCGTCTTCTGGCAAGGCACGGGAACACTGGAAAAGAACCCGGACACGGGCGGCCTCAATCCTGCAGATGTTTGGCAGACGGTTCTTTATGTCGAAACTGCACCTTTTGTAGATGAAAGCACATTTATTGATCTGGCGGCGGGCATGGCGCGCGTTCAACGCGATGCCGCGATTGCTGTCTGGCGTATTAAATACCGTGATTGGGTCGAACGCCCTGTTGGTCGCTATGGTAAAGATCGAACGCATAAAATTTCGAGCCCACCCTTTCCGGCATATGTCTCCGGTCATGCCACTACGGCTGCCGCGGGCGCAGCCTGGCTGACAGCCTTTGATCCTGATCGGGAAGAGATCTGGCACGAAGTGGCGCGCGATATCGAAAGATCACGGATTTGGGGCGGGGTTCATTATTTGTCCGACAATGCGGCAGGATGGGCCCTGGGAGAGGATATTGCGCATCAACATGGCGCTGCACCTGCGCAGGCACCGTGGACAGGGTCACGCATGCCTGGCTTTGATGCAGCTTTGCTGAGTGCAATTGATGCCGCCCTGGGGTGGATAGAAGACAAGCGCATTGCCTTCAAGCGCGCGAGGCTGGATGCACCTGAGTTTGTGGAAATGCGCGATCACGGTGGCGATATGCCAGATTTTGAGGGCGAGCTTCGCGCACATGAGATTGCTGCAGGATCTCTTGCTACAGCAGATTTTGATGGAAACGGTAAGCGCGAGGTTTTGATTTCCGGGCGCGATAGTGCGAAGCTTTTTGAGTGGAGCTCGGCGAGCAGATTGACTGAAGTCTGGTCTATATCTCACGCGTCAGCAAATGGTGCTTTTTTCACTAAAAAATCGGGTGAGATCGACGGCATTCTCGTTGTTGGTGAAACAGCTCCGCGCTGGTATCCGCGCTTGAAAAATGGCTTTGCGACCTTGCCTGGGCGGATCGATATGGCGCCGGATCTTGATTTTTATTCCAGAGGTATTCTGGTTGAAGATGTTGATGGTGATGGCTTTGAGGATATCCGCATGCTTGAGTATGCGCCGACCTGGTTTACGGGATCGGGTATGATCTTTGATACCGAAGGGGCGCCAAACCGCATCCTGTACCGTACAGAGGATGGCTTTAAACTCGAGGAAGATGAGCAGAGCACCTCTGCAGCCACTTTTACGGCATCTCGGGCCGATTTGACGGGAGACGGCGTGGCAGAGTTTATCGAGGTTAACGATTCCGGACATCTGCGCGTCCGCGACGGACAAAGCGATGAAGTTCTGAAAATGGACGGTGATCTTGCGCTGATCCATTCAGGGATGAGTGCAACACCCATTCATGTAGGAGATCGCATCGCGCTACATATCACCAACATCATGGCGAGCGACAAAGACCGCGCCTTTATCGCAGCAACCGGTGAGGGCGCGCGGGACAATGACTCAGAAGAGAGCAAGCATGATCTTCTCGCGGTTTGGGATCCAAAGATTGGCGCGTTGAAAGACATCTCGAACCAGAAGGTGAATGACCAGGGCCGTGAATGGAGCTGGGGATCAGCCGCTGGAGATTTGAACGGTGATGGCCTTGAAGACCTGATTGTGGCGGAAGGATTTATCGAAACACTCGCCTTTGATTGCGGATTCAGGGTCTATTTGCAAACACCGGAAGGCTCATTTGAGCCGGCAAGTGATGTATCTGGCATTCGATTGAAGCACAGCAGCCCAAGGTCGGTCATTTTGGAAGATATCGATGGCGATGGAGATCTCGATATTCTGTCAAACACAGGCCTGAAGTTGAGAATTTGGGAGAATACTTCAGGCATTTCTGGTGCGCGCGGGTCTGCGTCGGCCAGCCCGGAGCGCGGTTTCATGACGCAGGTCTTCGAGTGATCTACACCATTTACTCGTAAATGGACGGCAGTAAATACTTGTTATTGGACAGAACTAAGCCGTTCGCATGCCTCCCGCCAGCTCCCTTGAGTTCAAGGCGTCTGCTCCTTTTCGGATTGTTGCGAGGGATACTTCTGATCTCTACATCCTCTGAGCAAACAACCAAAATATGAGGAAAATAAATGAAATCCGGAGTTAAACTGCCCGATGTAACCTTTCGCACGCGGGTGCGCGATGAGGGCATTGAAGGGCCAAACCCGTTCCGCTGGGAAGAAAAATCTACCGCTGATTTTTTCGGCGGCAAACGAGTCGTTCTCTTCTCACTGCCGGGTGCTTTTACGCCGACCTGCTCGACCTACCAGCTGCCTGGCTTTGAGAATAACTATGAAGCTTTTCAGGATATGTCGATCGATGAGATTTATTGCCTGTCGGTAAACGATGCCTTCGTGATGAACCAATGGGCCAAGGCGCAAGGGATCAAGAATGTAAAAGTCATCCCTGATGGGTCGGCAGAGTTTACACGCCGTTTGGGCATGTTGGTAAGCAAGGACAACCTGGGATTTGGGATGCGCTCTTGGCGCTATGCCGCGGTGATCGACAATGGTGTGGTTGAGGCTTGGTTTGAAGAGCCGGGCATTTGCGACAACCATGAAGAGGATCCTTATGGAGAAAGCTCTCCGGAAAATGTCTTGAGTTACCTCAAAATGGCCAGAGAAAGTCACGCTGCCTGATATCGACTAAAAGTCTTTCATCAATAAAAAAACGGCCGCCCGGAAATCCGGACGGCCGCCTTCAATTGAATAAGTTTCGACCCTCTCAGGTCAGGGTGTCGAGCCAGGAGGAAACATCTTCTTGAGCAGGATTATCTGTAAAGGGGGTTTCGATGTGCAGCACTTCCTTGCGGCGGTCATAGACCATCAAACCGCCTTGCTGGCGCTTATCCGGATGCGGATAGAGCATGAAGTCGTTGCTCTCAAAAACCACCTCAGATCGCGCCATAAGGTTTAGAGCATTGCGGGCTTGCCGGAGCTCTTCTTTGAGAGGGGCGATGTGAGCGATCTGTTGATGTGTGAGTTTGGTGCGGTCATAGGACTGCAAAACCCGCTCGAGCATTGCGATCGCGGTTGGATGAAGAGAGAATTTCAGAGGTTGTTTTGACAAGGGGATCACCAGACGTTTTTGAGTATATCAAAGATATGGGTCTGATGATCCTTTGACTGTAATATCGCCCGGTTAAGCAGCCTTCTGGTGAGACATTTCGCGCAATGTCGACGTCCAGGCGGAGGTTGCCACATGAACAATGTAGATCTCTTGGAGCATGTCGAAGAATGCCTCCGCGCGCTCCACGAGGTGATGTCGAGCCAAGGGCTCAAGGTTGTCCGCAATCCGCTCTGAAATGCCGTAGGTTACAAAGACATGACCGTAGCTGTCTTCGTGGCTCCAGATTTGATAGAGATCGTTTTCCGCCAGGATTAGGCAGTTTCGATCATCGCTCCGCCAGGTGTTGCCGTCCATATCGAAAGTGGTTTTAGCGAGAATGGTTCTGAGGTCTTCTTGAAAATCCGAGAAGGCCTCTCGCGATAGGATTTGCATCAGGTCTTCATCATCTTTGGCCTCCTCATAGATACCATCATAGAGATTAAGAGTCACAGTTTCGCCGTCAGAATGACTATAGTTTCCGGTGCCCATAGGAGCCTCCTGATTGAGTATTAAGATGTATATGAAGATGTGGAACGCTGCGGCTTACGAGCCAGGCGTCTCGGGTTTTTCTTGTGGTGCGATGAGCTTCCCATAAAGAAGCTGACCGCCCACATTTACTTGCGCCATATTTCCGTCGCGTCGGACAAGTGTGCCTTGAGCTTGAGAGTGAGCGCCGATTTGAATAGTGACCATGTTGTGACCTTTCGCAGGGATATGAACAGCCCTGCATCGTCAATGTGCCTGGGCTCTTCCTCTAACAAGGATATGGATCCTGTTCGGCGTGTTGGGAAAACAGAAGGTTCAAAGACCTTCCTGTTTCCGGATGCAGTCCCAGCCATCAACCCAGTTCAAGTTGGCATGGGTCATTACGCCGTCAAAGCGCGCATTGTGGCTTGTTCGGATGAGGTAGCTCGACAAGCCCAGCTCAGCGCCCAGGAGGGCGTTTTCGGCCTTATCTTCGACCCAAGTGCCACCCTTATATTCGGAAAGCAGATCAGATTTGGACTCATGCAGACCCACGGCATGGATATCCTTAAAGATATCACCGAAGGTACTTTGCAGACCTTTCACGCGATCAGCGATTACTTTGGGATCCGTGGAGCAGGCGGTGATAACGCTCAACGGACGACCTTGCGCATGTGCCGCCGCAAGAGCCTCGCGCGCGCCAGGGATTGGGTCAAGGCGCCCAAAATACCCGCCATCTCCTCCGTTGAAGGCATCAATCATGGAAGTCAGTTCTTTGGTGTCGCACTCAAGCCAGCCGCTGAGGTCGAAGTCGGTGTGCCCAGCGGGGTCAAGCTTTCGACCCAGAACGATTTCGGCATATTTGATAAAGCCACTGATCCAGTCGAGAAGGACGCCATCGCAATCCAGAACAAGGTCGCGGTTTGTGGTGATGATTAGGTCGTGCTTCATAGTGTGATCCTTCTGCTATGAAGGATATGGGTGCGATCATCTGAGGGAGAATTTAATATACCCTGAAAGATGACTTGTGGTCGGCGGAAACCTAAAACTTGAGCCTTGGGCGGACTGCGTCTATATCGTTGAAGAGACTGCTAAATCAATACTAATATTCTGACCTTAAAGGTATCGCGCAATGAATGCTGTCACTGAAAACATCCGAACCACCGAGGCGACCCACTCCTCTGCAGTAAAGGTGAATGCGGGCATTTCCAGTGGCTGGAACGCCCTTGGACGCTCCGGCCAGGCTGTTATTCTATTCTCGTCGCTTGTCGCGGTCTTGGGGGTCATGCTGGCCACAGCAGGGAGCGCCTATGCGGGCGGCTGTACGGCGACGATGGATATCGCCGCACTCGACCCTGCGTTTCTTCTGCCTGTCGCCTAATGCGCATCTGAGAGATCAGGCGGCGATCAAACTTCTGCTTCGCTCAGCTTCGTTGATGCGATGTGCCTCATAAAGGCACACGACAAGCTTATCCATCTCGTCCTTTTGACTTCCTGTCTGAGGCAGGACCATGAAGCAGTCCTTTTCAGTGAGTTGGACAAGCGTGCCGACGAAAGCTTCGTTTTTCCGAACCACGAGGGAAAGCGTGTTTTGTCGTTGTGTCGACAGGCTTGCGATGGCCTTGATTGTTACATTCCCAAATTTGTATCGCCCCTTCATCATGCTTGGGGGCAGATCTGGGAAATTCTCAAAAAACAAATCTTGCTTAATGTCGTAGGCCAGACCGCTTTGGATCAAGGCAAGGATGGGCTTGTGTTTGGCCATAAGCTTAGCTGTGCGTCGACGCTCGAAGAAGTTCTTGAACATGATTTGTCCTCCCAAAAGTGAAGGCGGCGCAGCGGCGCCACCTTTTGTTGTTTTTACCAGTTCGCGAACTGTGCTTTGATGTTGCCGATCGGCTCCATCTGTTCCGTTTCGCAATAAGAAGACGGCCCACAAGTCTCAGTGACCGCGTCGACATACATCGAAAAATGACCTTCAGGGCTTGTCCGAAGGGCTTTGGGGATCTCAAGCTCGTCCAGAATGTGGGCATATCGATCGAGAAACGCAGTATCTACGGAGAGATGAAAACCCTGAGAGACACCGTAGTCTTTGCCGTGGATCGCAGCCTGCGCCTTGCGAAGGAGCTTGCGCATCTTGTCATCACTCACATCCCGGCAGCCATAGTCAGCGCCGCGACCGGTGGTTTTATACCCCAAGAGAAGAAGGGGGAGCTGTTGCGAAATGCATTCATCCATCAGGGCGTCCATGGTTGCAAAAGGTGTAGCACCAACAACGGTTTGAGCCATTGCCTGCAGAGCCCAGATACGCTGATCCTTGATGGTGTCCCGGACCCGTTGCAGTTTGACGAGGTCCCTCTTGGAATGGACCGAGATCCCCACGCCACAGCCTTTGGACTCTTTGATGGCATCGAGAATATCTTCATTCTTGAGCCAGTCGATGCCATAGGAGGTGAAGTTGGCGGTGATATCGCGCTTTGTGGCAGCCCGGATGATATCGGCAAACTCGGGATGATGTGCTGGTTCTCCGCCGCCGATTGCGAGCTCAAAGATGTTCATGGCTGATAGCTGATCCAGGATATCTTCAATACGCGCCAAGGGAGCGTGCATGCCCTCTGTGGTCGAACCTTGATAACAAAACTTGCAACCATAGCCGCAATAGTCTGTAATTTTGAGATCAACCAGTTCCGGGGTTGTTGATTTGTCGTATGGATTTCTTGACCAGCGCACTTTTGTGCCGCTGCTCTGATCAAAGCCGACAAGTGCGTCACCGTCCCGGCGCCAGACATCTCCCCATGCAAGTTCTACGCCATGACCGCGGATCAGGAAGGGAAAAAGAGGGTCTTCGTAGTTGTCGTTGTAGCCGTACATGATGACCTGGTCGGATAACATGAAGTCGAGCCAGATGGGCAGGGTGATCCCGCTTTCTTCAAAGCGGTGGTACATTTCCATGCCGCCGGATTCGATTGGAAGATCAAGTGCGAGAGCCTCATCAATTATGCTCTGTGGCAAACCATGTTTCTCAAGGATGCGGCTCACGTCGAGCCGGCTGTGGTTCGACTGAAAACCTCCGCCACCGGAACGCAAAATGAAAAGGGCCTTATCCCGCGTGGATGTGAAAACGTATCTCTCCGAATAGTCCATGCTTTCGATCGGCGTTTCTTCTACGCTGTTGATCAGTGCGCTTTTTGGGCCGGGGTGAAACACCACGGAATGCGAAGAGGAAGAATTGGTAGCAAAGCCAATGCGTACGGATTGAAACATGAATTTATCCTTGAAAGGGAAAACTTGAGGTCCGAGCCCGGATCGTGCCGCACCCACACAAATGGGGTGGCGCGCATCTGGTGTCGTGAGTGTGATTGCAGATCTATTCGGCCTGTAAAAAGAATATCGGTAGATTTCTTCAGAAAGGAAGCTGAGAAAATATTTGATTTTTATGGCGGCTTTCATAAGATGTCGGCGTTGCGGGTGCGAATCTGCTTGAATTTCGAAAGGGAAGATAATGCCGACCGGTACTGTAAAATGGTTTAATACGACAAAAGGCTATGGGTTCATTGCGCCCGATACTGGAGGTAAGGACATTTTTGTCCACATCTCCGCAATCGAACGGTCGGGTCTCACATCTCTCCCTGACAACCAGAAGGTAAGCTTTGATCTTGAGGAGTCACGGGACGGCCGTGAAAATGCTGTGAATCTATCCTTGTTGTAGCGCAAGCTTGCAATAGTTTAAGGGGTTGGATTGGGCGGCAGAACTTTGCCGCCCTTTGTGTTTTAACAGGATAATTTAAATTTCCGATAAAAGTTCATGAGACCAACATTATGAGTACACCACGAACACAGGATGTATTCACAATGAAGAAATTTTTGACAATCGCACTTTTGGCTTCTCTGGCAGCTCCGGCTTCCGCCGACATTTCCCGTATGTTCGGGAAATCGAGCAATCCAAAAAATATTGCTGCACCCTATGCGCCTCCTAAAGGATACGATAATCAGCATTGGGTCAGCCCCAATGAGTGCACTTATAGCCGCGCTCAGGCGCCAGGCTATGCGCCCACCTGGCATTTGGTTCTTAATGGTACACAATACGGCCTGACCGATGCGCATAGTGGCTGTGCGATCATCATTCGCCCGGGCTGGTAACACGGAAGCGGAAAAATCAAATCAGAGCTGCTTCAGTTTTGATCTATGAACATAGAAATACGCCTGCCGAGGAAACTCGGCAGGCGTATTCGTTATTGAGGTGCTGTGTTTTAAAAATTCGAGCTTAGAGCGAAAGTTGCGGCTCAGTTTCCCCCAGACAAAACCTGGCGTGAAGAATACCTCTCTTGAGGTGAAGAAAACCTACAGAGCAAAGGAAAAGGGAAGAAAAATCGAAGCGGGGTGAAGATTTTCTTTTTTGCGGCCTGAAGGCTTGAGGCGGCGCATATGCGCCACCCCAAATATTTCATTATGCAGCAAAGAACTCAGGCTCTTCGATGTCCCCTTCTCTGATGGTGAGGATGCGGTAGCTTTCTTCCCCAGCGGCCTGGGCCTCGCGGTAATCTTGCAGCGCAACCTCGAGAGGAAGGATTTCAAAGCTTGGTCGCTCTTTCCAGTTTTCACCCGACAAGGGACAATCTACCTGATAGCCGATGATGGACTTTTGGCTTCCTCCGGCTTCATCAAAGGATCGAAGATCATCCCAGGCGTCATTTTTGTAGGCATCCTCCATGACGGTGATGCGTTTCATGGAATCAGACCGGACTGATACAGGGCCATCAGACAGATCGTTGTAGATATGGATCTTCTGGACGCCGCCATTGCGCTCTACCCAGACTGTTGTGCCATCTGCCACTTTGATTTCAAATGTACCGTCTGTTCTGATGTAGGCACGTGCTGGAAGCTTGTCACCCGTTTCCAGGTCTTTCAGGTCAGTGTGAAGTTCTGTTTCACGCACCGGTTCAATAGGTTGAATGTTCTGGGCGCGTTGAGACAGGACTTGCCCTTTGGCGTTCTTGATCTGCGCCCAATCATGCTTTGGGCCAAGGATTTCTCCAGCGATCATGTTGAGAGCCTGCGGTTTGGAAATCTCACATTTCTCATGGCCAGACAGTTTTTCTGCCAATGAGATAAGATCTGCGCGCGTCAGGGTGATAGTGTCCGCTTGAGAGCGGTTTTTGAAAGAATAAGACATTCTGGTCTCCATGAAATGCGCAAGGTTTGGGAATGTGGTCCTCGTTCCCCGTCCAGCGCATTCGGTGATCAGAATGGGTATGGATGGGTTTTTTATCGAACGTCCCAATGGACCCGGGATTGGCTCGATGCGAGTTGAGATTTTTCTCTGGCCGCGCAAACCCACGATAATCGCAGTGCATTCAGCCCTCGCTTGTAGGGGTGAATATAACTGTGATTTTCGGGCTGTCAATTATTCTTCGAAAAATTGATGCGTGACGTTTTTGGTGGTTTAAACACAAAAAAAGGCGAAGCCACTGGCTTCGCCTCCGGTCCTATTTTTGGTGAATTTCACTTTGAATAAAGCTTCTTCGCCTGCACGTATTTAAGTCGAGAGTACATCATAGATGCGCTTAGGGTGCTCTATGAATTCAACCACATCGGGGATAGCCTGATGGATGCGAAGTCGTCCGTGAGCGCTACTTGTGAGGCTGTAGAAGTGCTGCAATTTGGGATCCGTAATGGTTCCAAAAGGGGCAGGCGATCCTTTCTCTGAGAGGCGCGCGCAGAGCAAGAGTAACATGACGTCTTGCCTTGAGATAGCATAGCTAAATGCGTATTTCCACGTTTCTCGGTGTTGTTTCTTCAAGAAGTTTTGGATGAGGTCGACCACGTGGGATGGTTGTAGAACACCATCGCGCGCGGCGCGCAGATAGCGCCCCGTGAGTAAGACCCATTCGGGATTTTCAGATGCGCGCCGCCACATCTCTTGCGTTATCTCCTTGTTGAAAAATCTCAGACTGGCAATTGAAAGATCTTCAAGGTTAAAGCCTTCATGCATCATCGCATTGAAGATCTCGAGTGTGATGTGAGGTGCGATTTCCTTCAATGTGACACCATCAATCCCAGTTCCTTCCGATCGCCGGTTTAAGAGGTGTATCGTGTCCGGATCGAGACTGGCAAAAACCCATTCAGCATAATGCTTATCAATGCGTCCATAGTATTCAATTTCTGTGAGAATACGGTCGATTTCGTCGCGCATTTGAGGGATCGGAGACCTTGGAGGGGATTCCGGGTTCTTGATTGCGCACCGGATCTCATAGGTAAGTTTCCACAGGATGGTCGCCATGTTGGTGCGGGTTGTGCCGTGTTCCAGGACCCAGGGCATATGACTAAAATCAGAGGATGCAATGGTGTCTGCGGACATCGGGTTCTTCCTTGATCGCTTTGGGTAAAAAAATAACCTGTCGACCGCGAGGCCGACAGGTTACTTGCAGGTAAACCTGCGAAAACGGATTCTGTTGCCAGGTTCCGCGAGACCCCGCCTGACAGGGCTCAACCCATCAGGACTTTAAGGTGGTTACCCACCGGCTACTTAAGCAGCCAGTGCAACCGGAGCAGAGTTGGTATTTGCAACTATGCGTTTTGCGCCGATAACGGTGGCTTCCTGCCGAACAGCTACTTGTCCTCTTCACGCTCGTCGATCCTATTTCGGCCCCATCAGGAACGCATCACGATGGCTCTTTCCGGGATTTATGCGCACCGCGCCGGTGCAATCCCCGATTGAGCTTCGATGGGTCACTGGCAGGATTACCTCCCACCTCTCCATCGAAAGATGCGCTCTTGGTGGAGCCGCCGGGTACCGCCCCCGGGTCCGAAACGCGTCCAGTAGAGCTTCTACTGTCATAGAACCCGCCCCGAGGGGCGCATTCAAAAAGGATATGCGTCCTTCGCGGTCGGTTTCAAAGGGTCACATGTGAATTTTTTAAATATTGATGATTTGTTAACCGCTGAGCCTCGTCCGATCAGACCCAAGTTCGGCGCCGTGCGTTCTCTATGTCTCGGGCTTGGCTGATCTGTGATAGTCGCTCAATTCCTTGATGAGCTGATATTTCGTAAAAGGGGACCCAGACATCAAAGGCTTCAAAGCTCCAATTATAAGCCCCAATGTCTGCGAGAATGGCCGCATCTTTTACCACTTCGGCTGCCTCCTGCGGCATGGGAGAAGTCGAGCGATAGATGACATCAATGTGTCGCTCATCCCTGACGGGCAAGAAGTTCACAACAATGAAACTTCCCTTCGGTGGGGCAAGCCGCGGGACAATGGGCCCCACGATACGTTTAAACGTGCTCTTGATCTCATTCTGAATGCGATCGGTGACCTCAATGCGAAAGGACTTAGGGGCTCGGAGAACCTGAACCTTGTGCATATTGTTTCCTAAGGAGGGGTGGTGATCTATGCTCGAAGTTCCAGGGCTCCGTGGCGTTTTCCTGCAGATTACGAGAAGCTAAAGTCAGGCTCGAGACCTGCTTCAGGCATGAACAATATTGGGAGGATTGCCTTGATCTGCTTGTGAGCTTCGAGAATGGCGTGGTTGGAATGGCCAGTGGTAAAGATATGCATTTTCTCCGGCAAGCTGTCATACCAGCCGGCAGCATGCCTTCCTGATGAAGTGCAGCTGTTTTCAAAAGCAACCACGGCGTTTGTCATGAAATAGTAGGTTGGCCACTCAAGGTTATCTCTGACAATCGCGTTGAGATAGCCTCCAGAATCTCCAACATCGAAGGCCGCAACGCTAAGGGCGCTGTAGACGTCTTCATCTTCAGCCTTAAGGGCATTACTGATGTGACTTCCTAAGCCTATTTTACGCCAAGCGTAAAAATCGACCATCCGAGGATGTCTTCCCTCAGGGATTCTTAAATGCAGTGCGTGAGGCTTGCCTTTATCGCGAAAGTCCCGCTGAAGACCTTCATTGATATATTGGGTCAGATGCTGGCCATAAGGGGCGTGACGGCATTTGAGGTCAATCGATAGCTTGGTCATGAAAAATCCACGGAAGACTGAAGGTGTAGCCGGCAGGCTTGTGGCCTGCCGGGGGTAACAAATCAGCCGACCTCTTCGTAATCTTCCTCGTCGGGAAGGTAAGGGGGTTGAGGCGTGTTATCGTCCATCTCCCAGCCGGATTGAGGGGGATTCATGAGGGCCTGTTCATGGGCCTCTTCAATGGTCTTGGCGTTGATTGTCACGCGCACAGATTCAGTGATGTCACGGGTCAGCGTGAAGGCATATTTGGGCATAGGGTTTCCTTTGATTTGAAGGGTTGGTTCTTGCGCGGGGTGCGCGATTTATGCGGTTCAGGCGGTCTTTACTGAAGCCTCATCTCTGCCAGGCATTGATGAGCCTTTTGATCTTTACCAGCGATCCTGGTCACGGGGGCTTGCAGAAAGCAGGTTGTTCCAGGCTGCAATCTCGCAGTTGTGGGCGCCACCGGACCGTCGTGGACGGATCTGTTTGGGGGTTTTGCGCTTTGAGGCGCGCTCAAAGGCGCCCTCAAGGTAGGCGATGCTAAGCGCCGCCGCAACGAGGCAGCATGCGAAGAAGGCGACCACGGCGGGAGCCGAGATAAGGCTGCCTGAACAGCTGGCGATTGCGTCTTGAATGGGCATTGGTGACCTCATTTAAAGAAGGGTATTGGAACGCGATGTCCTCCGTCCTCGGACCAAGGACAGAGAGTTGCAATATCTGTCAGTCCGATATCCTTTTAAGGATGAGCATGGCTGGATCTTGAGTGTAGGTTTCGAGGTCTTCCAGCTTGACCCACCGCAGGTCGAGGCTTTCATGATTGCCAAGTAGAGGTTCTTGAGGATCAGCCTCAAAAAGGATGCGAAGATCAAAGTGCAGATGCCTCGCCACCTCCGCACGCGCGGGGATGCTGTGAACATCAGCGTCAAAGATTGTCTCTTGAGCAAGGCGCAGGCCGCGAAGACCGGTTTCTTCCTGTGCTTCCTTGAGGGCGACTGCAAAGGCGTCTTTTTCGCCATCGCAATGACCACCTGGTGCCAACCAGCGGTCCAGCTTTTTGTGGTGCATGAGCAATGTCGACGTCCGATCGGGAGAAACGACAAAGGCCGTAGCGGTCATATGACCCGGTACATCTTGCCTGCTGAATGCGTCATCCGCATAAACATGAATGAGCCAAGCAATGCTGGCGCCTGCGGTGGCGCCGCGGCTGTCCAGTGGCTGATACATGCCGTTGTAGGGGATTTCTATGGATGGGAAGGCCTCACGGGTCATGGATGTCACTCTTCGGGGTCAAGGTGGTCAATGCCAAGCAATGTGACGCAAGGCACAGCAAACTCGGTCTGGCGATCTGTGAGATTGCCGTCGCAAACTTGGGAAGGATCGAAAGACAGACAGAGGAGGGCCTCATGGTCATGTCCTCTATAGTAATCGAGAACATAGTCTCTCTCGAGGCTCATCCATACGCCAGGGTAGGGCATCTCAAGAAACTCTCCCACTTGGATGGGAAGATGGATGCGTCCGTCTGCTCCGGAGATGAGCTTTGTGCCCTCTGGGTTGGTGCGCATCACCTTCCAGCCAATACGCTGTCCTGGGAGTGGCTCTGGCTCTGTCATGGGTGTGCTCTCCCCTCTGTGATGCCTAAGGCGGTATAAACGCGCAACTTGGCGTGGTTTGACATATCTGGCAGCGTCTCTGTGAGAACTTTGACCAGGGAGAGGCGGATGACCTCTTCCTCTGAAGGGCATGGTGCGGGCGCAGGCTTGCCTGAGCTTTATGCAATCAGCTTTTCGAGGATATTGTTCTGGGAGCGAATTTCAATTGGGTCGAAGCGTGCCTGGATATCTTCCCCGCAAAGGGAGGATCTTACGCGCGCAAGGGTATGTCCCTTCCATTTGCCGTTCTTGAGGATCTTGGGTCTATGAACTTGCTTTTGTCGGCGGGCCTTACCTCATACACGGTCAGGCAGCCTGCACGGATGAGGGCAGGTATCTGCTCACTGGTAATATCGGTTACGCCTTATCCCTGTCAGCATAGGCTTTCAGGATGTCCGTGCGTGACGGCAGCATCTGCAGTCGCTTATGTGCGCTGACGGTCCTGAGGTCGGCGCGGACAATGAAAAAGCCCTTCGGGTCGACAGAATGATTTCTCGCAAGACCTTCGATGATCGGGCGCAGATGATGCTCCAGGGCGTGGTAGACCTCGCCGGGGTCCTGAGTGTCGCTCTCTGGCCAAGAGATGTTGGAGACGAGGACGGAGCCCGTCCCGCGCGCCTGGATCAGGATCTCCCAATCTCGTCCTGCGTCCTTCTCCAGGTTGATCATCAGGTGAATGCACTCGGGAGCGAAGTTGTCGAGGGTTGGGATAACCCCCAGGGGTGCAAGATACTCAAAGGCGGCCACCTCGATGGCGCGGTTGAATAGATGAAAGACCTTGCTCTTGGGGCTGATCTCATTGGTGTTGACGGTCACCCGCTGGATCGCAAGGAGGCAAGGCTCGGTTGGGCGCTTTGGCCGGAGGAAAGAAAGACCGAACATTTACGCTCCTTTGATCTATTGGACGGCATCAGCGACTTCAGAGCCGGGAAGGTCAGGCCTTTTGATTTTCAAAGGCCTTGACCAAGCGTGCGCGGGTCTCGACCATCTTCAGTTTTGTATGCGCGCTGGCGGCTCGAAAGTTGATGCGCAGATGCATGTGACTATCGATGCTGAGGCGCGGGTCTTTTTCCAGCTTTCGGATGAGCGGGCGAATATGATGCTCCAGCGCGTTGTAGACAGTGCCACGATCGCCGTCGTCATCTATGCGCCAGGTGACCTCCGGAGCAAAGGGCCCCTCGGCGACATCCTCGACCCAGATGCGCCAATCTGCCTTGATGGGTTTGCCGAGGTCGATCTCGAGCCCCAGGGTGGCGGGCGTGTATTTGGCGCCACCGAGATGTATCGCGCGCCCTTCGAGGTATTCAACGGCAGCGACATCGAGAACCGCATTGAACATAGCGTAGAGCGGATCTTCCGGAGGAACCATGCGATCATTGATGATGACGCTGTTGACAGGCAGAGCGCAGGGCCGCACCTCAGAGCCTCGGCTGGAGGGCTTCTCCGGTTGCGGCATCGTAGAAATCATCATGGATTTCAAAGAACGGCCCTACCTGGCGCCGCAGAGCTGAAAACTCATCTGGTGTCAGCGCACGCATGGTCAGGCGGTGGATCTCGTCGGCTGTCAATGCCGCCTTCACTTGGTCGGTCTTATAGATCAAACCGGGTTGGCCGGAAATGAGGCTTAGATCCCCTGTGGATTTGAGACCGCGGATTTTTTCGGGCGTCTCGAGGAAAGCCATGATCAGAGTATTGGGATCAAATGCCTCGACGCCGTCGGCGTGGTGGATCTCAATGCGCAGGAAATCTGGAATGTCAGCCGTCTTGGTCATGAGATCGCTTTTAGGTTTCGGGAGAGAGTAGAGATCGCACCATTGATCTCGCAAAATCTTGTAGCGCGCAAGGGTATCGGGATTTTCAAGCGCGTAGTCGCGGGCTGCACGCCCCTGCGGACCCTCGCGCAGTTTGATCGTGGTGCCCTGCGGGAACTGCTCTTTGGTAAAATCAAGATCTTCGTTCCAGTAGTGGCTGTCTACCGTGCCGTCGGGCAGAAAGGCTTGTCCGCGTGACACCGGAAGGCCGTAGATGTCGTGCAACAGGCAAGCGGTGACCGCACATTGACCCAGGTAAGGATTTTCCGCAGTCCAAGCGTCGGGGTCTTGTGAGGTCTCCTTTGACCAGCACTCGAGAAGCATGTCGCGCAGAAGGTCTGGCGGGGGAAGAAGGGGCGATAGATCTTGCATGGGAAAATCCTTTTGGTTTTCGGAAGTACAGAAAGACAGACAGAGGAGAGCTTTATGGTCATGTCCTCTATAGCAATCGAGAACATGGGCTCTTTCGAGGCGCATCCATAGGCTCGGATGGGGCATCGGGAGGGTGTGATTAAGCTTGATGGAAATGCGCAGCCGTTGGACCGCCTCGGAGATCAAGATGACCTGCTCGGGTTTGGTGCGCATCACCTTCCAGCTAATACCCTACCCGGGTAAGGCGTCTAAAGTCATCATTCTGTTTGTCCCTCTGTAAGGTCTAAGACATCCAAGATGCGCAGCCTTGCGTGATTGGATAGGTACGGCATTTCTGCTGTGATGGTTTCAGCCAATGCCTCGCAGATTAGGTCTTCCTCTGTGAGGACCGGGCCTAAGTCCTTCTTTGCTAAAACCTTCGCCAAGAAACTCTCAAGCGGGGCTCTTCTGGAGCCAATATGGTTTGGGTCAAACTTCGCAGTGATTTCTTGCCCGCAGAGTGTGGCGTGGACGGTGGTTTTTGACTTCTCTTTCCATGTGCCATCTTTGACTGCTATCGGGTCAACAAAGTCGCTGGCTCGCGTCACCCTATTCACTGTCAGGCATTTGTTATCTACAAGGATCATGACCTGTTCAGTTGTGATCTTCGTCATGCCGCCTCCTTATCAAGATGCGCTTGATGGTCTGCGAGCATTTTTGCGCGGGTTGGATCCAGTTGCAGGCGGATATGGTTGCCAGTGGATTGGAATTTGGCCTGAACAACAATAAAGGCGGTGTCTCTCACCCATGCATTGGATTTCGCCTCCTCAATGATGAGACTGAGATGGTGATCCATTGCATTGTAGACAGGTCCTCGGTCACCCTCATCATTGATGCGCCAGATGACCTCTGGGGTGAAGGGGCCATCCGTGCAGTCATCTATGCTGACCTTCCAGGTCGTGAAAGGCTCATTGCCAAGGGTGATGTGCAGGCCGATCAGAGAGGGTGCGTATTTCTCGTAGGTCAGATGAATTGCACGACCCTCAAAATACTCAAGTGCGGCAACCTCGATGAGGTCATTGAACTTGTTGTAAAGCACGTGATCTGGCGACAGTTCCCACAGATTAAGAGACACGCTCTGGATTGGCAGCGCGCAATCAGTCTTTTTGGCAGGCGTGGTTGAGGACTGATCTGTCATGACGGTGATCCTTGGGGTAACGCTCAAGCTTAAGAAGCCTGGGGAGTGAAGAGGCTCTGCGCGTAGGCCTGAACCAGCTTGGTACGGGTTTCTGCCAATCGTAGGCGGTTATGGTTGCTGATGCCTTGCAGGTTGACGCGGATGGTTGCAAAGGCATCAATACCGATCCAGTCGATGGCTTCCATTTCATAGAGCAGGGGGCGGATGTGGTACTCAATGGCGTTGTAGACGTCACTGCGATTGCCATCCTTGTCTTCAAGCCAGCTTAGCTCTGGTGCGAACTGTCCGTCTTTGCACTCCTCTGCCCATATAGCCCAGTCATTGCCGATCTCTTCTGCCAGATCGAGTTCAAGAACCAGGAGCCCAGGCTGACAGTGTAGGTCTTGTGGTTCTGTGAGTTTACCGTCGATAAACTCGGCAGCGATTGCCTCCATGATGTCATCGAACCAATGAAAGACAGGTTTGCTTGGAGAGACGGCGTTCTCGTTGATGCGCATTTCTTCAATCGACAAGACGCCGCCGGTGTGTTTGGGGGCGATCTCTTGAGGCGCGGAGCTTGTCATGGGTGTATCCTTGGTGAGATAGACTTGATGCGGTTCTGCTTGTCTGTTTTTCTTGATATGTTTGAGTGCTCATTTGGGATTTGCGGAATGCCTATGTGCGTAGGCGGAGAGTATATCATTTCGCGATTGAGCCAGCTTTACGCGAAGATGAGAGCTAATATCTCGAATATCCACGCTGATGATGAGGAAGCGCACATAATTGTGTTGCGGATCATCATTTAATCCAGGAATGCGGCAGCGGATAAAATGGTCCAATGCGGCATGAGAAATGCTTGTATTGCCGTACTTGTCTGGTTTCCAAGCAAGCTCTGACGTAGAGGTTCGCCCGTTATCAGAGGTCCAAAATTTCCATTCGGAGCGGTGTCCATTTCGGTGAATGTCGATTGTAAGGGTGTCTGCTGACAGGAGTTGCTCGTTTTTGACGTAGGCGTTGCCGTCTAAAATATCGGAAGCGGCTGCTTCCATCGCGCGCGCAAAAGTCTGGGCAATGGGGTGACTGGTTGAGGATATATCATGATTAACCGAAGTAAAGGTCACCGGCAAAGCGCAGGCTGGCACTTCTGGTGCGGTCGCGACCTTGTTTTGATCCGTCATCTTGCAATGTCCCTGATTTATTTCCGTGCGATCAAGCAGGCGTCTTCAGCTCCGAGCTGCCTGCATTGACGCAAGGCCCCTGAGGCCCTGAATGATGTTTCCAACATTGGATAGAGATGGGTTTAACGCCACCCTGCGAGGAATGGTGGATTAAGCATAGCGAAGGGCTGCTCCCGCAAAGGAGCAGCCCCATAAGCGCATTGTGTCACCTGACTGGAAGATCAGATCTTCGGCTGTAGAGCGACACCGGTGTCTGCATCGTAAAAATCATCGTGGATCTCAAAGGCGGGTCCGACTTGCCGGCGTAGCGCCGAGAACTCATCGGGTGTAAGGGCGCGAAAGACCAAGCGGGTGATTTCATTGATCGTCAAAGGCGCTGCCATCTCATCTGTCTTGTAGATCAGCCCTGGCGCGCCGGAGATAAGGCTCTTTTCTTCGGTGGGCTTCAGAGATGACATCTTTTCAGGGGTCTTGATCAGTGCCTCAATAATGCTGGTGGGCGTGAATGTTTCAATGCCTTCTGCGTGCTGAATCTCGATGCGCAGATAGCTGGGTATGTCACTGTCTTGGGTCATATGGCACCTTTTGAGGCGTTGGGTATGGCTGAAGATTTTCTCGATGGTCGCTCAAAAGCAGAATGCACGCAACAGGGTGACGTGAAAGATGATCTTTAGCACCGTGAGTTGGTGAAAATCAGCTTTTTGCTGTGAATAACGGTCCCTGCCGCGGGTTTTCCTGAAAAGGGATCACAAAAGCCAGCCCTTGGCGTTCGGAGCAGGCCCAATCAGGTTGCTTTTCAATAAGGTATTGTCGTGAGGGAAGGATATGGCGTCCCGTGCAGGACTCGAACCTGCTGCCTACGGTTTAGGAAACCGTCGCTCTATCCAGATGAGCTAACGAGACGCAAGGAGGCGATGGAGCGGACGGAGGGAATCGAACCCTCGTCTTTTGCTTGGAAGGCAATGGCTCTACCATTGAGCTACGCCCGCGCTATCGTCTTTTTGATAGATGCCGTGTTCGACGCTATCACTCAGGATATGCGTCGAAAACGGCAGAAGAAAAACCCCGAATGGTATATTTCTTCAAAAAACTTTCATTACGCGATTTCATTGGGCGAAATCATTGCGCAGATGACGGTGGCCGCGAACTGTGGCTTAGCTCCAGTGGATTTAGGCTGCTTCAGCCTCGGCCTCTTTGCGCCAGACATTTGCTGTGGCGTAGACTGCGGTGATGCAGAGGAAACCTCCAGCCGGCCAGCCAACTTGAGACCAGACATAATAGAAGAAGGGAGAAGATACAGCGGAAGCCAGAACGAGGGCGAATGTGAAGCCAATCCAGCTGTCGGCCACCCATGCGAAAAATACACCCACGACTGTGAACGCAATGACGCCCGCAAACATTGCGGCGAGCTGCCATGCGCTATCAAAGGTGTTCCCCAAGGCATAGATCATGGCGATCCACGCCGCGACTTCGACCAGAAAGAACAGGATACCCACAAGACTTTTGTAACGTTTCGACATGAAATAAACCTTTTTGTTGAATGCAGTAATATTGCATAGGGAATAGATAGGCCGCAGTAAGATGGAAATGCGGCGTTATTATTGCCAAGATATGCAAATACTTCCGCAATGAAGCCATTGGGCAGCAGTGGTCACATCGTCGGGTTGCTGTGTGGTCTGTAGCGGTTTGGCCTTCAACCTACGCCTTCGGCATCAAAACCGTTTTGATTCAATGACTTTGAAGTTGGCACTTCGGAACTTGCCCCGCAGCTTATGGGCAGACAGCCGTGAAGCCTCGAGATCATAAAGTCTTGACGCAAGGTCAGACAGGTTCGCCTGTGCCTGCAGCAGTTGATGGGCAGATTGTAAATCGCCCCGTACTGCGCCGCCGATCATGTCGCCTTTCGTGAAAATGTCAGGGTCGACAGATTTTAGAACGGTAAGCTTTCGTGGATGCCAACCAATGACGCCGTGAGGTGTGACAGCAATCTGTTGAAACTTTCCGCTTCGTCCCATTTGTGAGACCCGGTCGACATTGTCAAAAAGAGCCTCGGTTTTCAGATCACTTTCCAGGATCAGGGCAGCAGCAGCGACTTTAGAGAGGATGTCAGGGTCCAGGCTTGCCGCTGAGACGACCGTTGGACAGTGATCAACCTCGATGAGAAAGGAGATATTCTTTGGTCGCGATCGCGTCATATTGGGCGCATCGAGAATGATGGCTGTGAGATGCCCTTCTGCTGCCTGAAATGCAGATTTTAGCTCATCGGTGGTGCGTTGCGCGAGCCAGGCGATGCGAGTTGATACGGCAGTGACAGGCAAGTCAAAGATGGGAGGTTTGGCTTTGGGCATATCGGTTATCCTTTGGCGGAAAACCCGCCCTGCGCAGTGCAAGGCGGGCGAAGCCCGTGCGGGCAAGGCGTGACGCGGTGTCAATCAGGTGATGATGACACCGGCGTCCTGCATGGCCTGCAGTTGATTTTTAACACCCTCAGGATCGATGCCACGGCAGGCATCTTGATAGAGCGTTACACCAAAGCCCATCTTGCGCGCATCAAGTGCTGAGAAGGCAACGCAATAGTCCGTCGCAAGGCCGGCCATGAAGAGATGTTTGATGTCGCGCTCGCGCAGATAGCCAGCCAGGCCGGTTGGCGTTTTGCCATCGTTCTCCATAAAGGCCGAGTAGCTGTCGATCTCAGGGTTCATGCCTTTGCGGATGATCATCGCGGCGCGATCAACTTCCCAAGGATCGAGGGCCAGTGCCGCACCTTTAGTCCCTTGAACGCAGTGATCTGGCCAGAGCACTTGGGTGCCATATTCCATTTCAGTAGCCTCGAAGGGCGCTTTGCCTTCATGGCTCGACGCAAAGCTCGAGTGACCTTTCGGGTGCCAATCCTGTGTTAGAATGACATTGTCGAACTCGCTGATAAGGCCAGAAACAGGTCGAATGATTTCTTGGCCGCCGGGTACGGCAAGGGCGCCGTCTGTTTTTGCCAGGCCACCTTTTGGTAAAAAATCATACTGCAGATCGATAACGATCAGTGCCGCATTCTTCTGGTCGACGTATTGTTGGTCAGACATGGGTCTGTCTCCTTAAATATGACCTGGTCCCGGGAATGGGATCGGCCTGATTTAGCGTCCTGAGCAGTCTTCTTTGATAGACCCGCAGGCACGCGAGGTACTGCTGCGCGGTCAGGCGTCAGCAGATGCGTCTGCTGCTTCCGCAGCAAGAACTTCGGGACGGTCTTCGGCCACGAGCCTTTCATGGCCGGATGCGTCTTCGATGGTGCGCCAGCCGGGCACGTCCCAGAGGAAATGCGTGATAGAGCTCGATTGGACGATAACGGGTTTTTCCGCCTTGGCCCATTCCAGGTATGAAGCCCAATCCGCTTCTGGATCTCCTGTCATCCAGCGCATAATTTCCTTTCGGCCACTGGAAAGGACAACGCCGCGATAAGAGGTTGTGTCGCCTTCTGTGTAGTCGATCGATAGATGTAAGGGCATATTTAGTCTCCCAGGCTTTTTCCGTTTTCGGCTGCTGTGCGCGGCCGCCATTTTCCGTCATCCCTTAGGATATGGACTTTTTCTGGCTCATCGGAATAAATGCATTTTGTCCCCACAGGCACGTCTTCTGCGCTTGGAAAATCCTCAGTGACATTGCGCGCTGCTGTTGGCTCAATGCTGATCGCCACGCGTAGATGTGGAGGGTATTCCCACTCGTAGTAATCCCACAACCGGGCCGCAACCATACTTTTCCAGCCGTCGTCGCGTTGCTCAATCAGGGTGCGCACCTCACTCGAAGAGATGCCGTCGGTTTGACGGTCCAGAATATGAATGCGCTTACCAGTGTTCGGGTCTTCCCAGACATCAAACTGGCCGCGACGGTAGGCAGGTTTTCCTTTGAGGGTAGCGAAATGCGCCTCATACCAACGGGCTTCATGGCGCGATCCGGCGTAGAAGTCGGTGGGTTCTGGCATATTGTTGGCGGCAATGCGGCCAAAGACATAATCTGCCCAATCTGTGGTGCGATCAGTGGCGCCAATGTCTTGCAGCATGCAAAGTTTGAAGGCGTCTCCCCACAGTCCCTGATGGGCGACCTTCTTTTGATCGGCCGACAAGGGATTGCCTTCCATACTGTGCTTTTCACAGCTGCCCAAGCAGAGAATGTTACGCGAGTTATCAAGCATCATCTGCGCTTTGAGGCCGCCGTGGCCGAGGGTTTCGATCTGGCCCCGAGTGATCATCAGACCAATGCGGTCGTTGGAGATGCGAGGATCGGTGGTAAGTTTTTTGGTCACCATGTGTCAGTCTTTCTTTTCGTCTTTTGCAGCCATTCTCGCGGCTGCAAACACGGCTTGAACTTCCGCGTTCTGTGTATTGTCGGGCAGGTTCATTTGGTCGAGATCCCAGATGCCTGCTTTGTGGATGCGCTCAATGACGGGCCCTTGGGGCATTTGATTGCGCTTTCTGATGCACCAGACGGCCGGGCCCCAAGTGGGGTCTTTAATCCAGTGATCGTAAAGATCAGTGATCTCGCTGTAGTCGAGTTCTTCTGCGTCAGCGCAGGCCCAAGCAAAGACATCACTGCAGTTTACGCAAAGCTTGATGGTCTTCTGCGCCGCTTCGGGCCAGTCTTTTTCCCACCAATGAGTGTTGAGGAAGATGACTTCTGCTGCCAGCAGGGCGGCAAGCATCATCGGCTCGGCTTCATGTGCGTCGTCTGTGCCGTCGATGTCACGCGAGATAGCGCGACCTGCCTGAACGCTTGCGGTAAGGTATTCGACGCAGCTGCGCTCGCGCGTGGTGTCGTCGTAGATGGCCAGGGCTTCATCATCGGTCATCAGGTTTCTCCATCAGGTCAAGGAGCAGGGCGCCATAGAGCGCCCCGCCGAGATATGTGGTCAGACAAAGACCGGTGCATTCACCATACCCGCGGTGCCGAAGACCTCGCGGTAGTGCTCGATTTCTTCTTCAGGGCCGGTGGCCTTGGTGTAGTTGTCCGAGAGTTTGACAGCACCGATTTCGCCGCCGGTCTTGTTGTCGCGCACATGGGTGACTTTGCAGACCAGCGAGATCGGATCGAGGACGCTGCCGCCGCGTGGATCGCAGCCGCGGAAATCGTTGGTGGCATTGGTGCCCCAACCAAAGCCCACACGGATCTCATCCTTGAAGGTCTTGTGGAGGTTGATCATCTGTTCAACATCGAGGCCATCCGAGAAAAGCTGAAGCTTATCGCGCGGGTCAACATCCATGTCTTTCCAGAACTCGATTTTCTCCCAAGCTCCCTCGAAAGGGTCCTTGCTGTCTTCACGGAAGCCTGTCCAGTCTCCCAGATAGTCAGGGGCACCTTTAAGGAACTGGGTGGTGCCAAATGTGTCAGGAAGTCCCACCAACAGTTTGCCCCGGAAAGTGTCCTGCCATTGGCTTAGGACCTTGTATTGGCTTTGGCGCAGATGCTCTGTGTCGCCGGGATGATGAATGCGCGACAGGGCCGCCACGGTCATTGGCAACTCGTGGGCGTTGGTGCCGATAGCCTCGAGATCCATCCGCATGGCGTGCAGCGCATTGGAGGTACCGATAAAGCCTTCGCCCAGTTCTTCTCGCATGGCTTGAATGACGAATTCCTGCCAGAGAAAGCCGTGGCGGCGTCGGGTGCCGAACTCGGCAATGCCTGTGACATTATTCGTCTTCAGCTCTTTGAGCTTGTTCACGAGCCGTGCGGTGGCATTGGCGTAAAGGACGGTGAGCTGATATTCACTCATGCCGGCCATGGCGGCGCGGGATTTGGCTTCATTGACAACCGAAAGGGCATAGATTTCCCACAAGGTGGTCTCGAACCAGCTACCCGAGAAGGACAGGTGATATTCTCCGTCGCGCACTTCGAGGTCGTAGTCGGGAAGCTTCAGGTCGCGCAGGGCGGCGATGAACTCAGGCGGGAAGATGCCTTGCTGGCCGTAGAAGGTGTTACCCTGCAGCCAGATCAGCTCAGATTTGGTAAAAGAGAGCGACTGAACATAGTTCAGCTGTTCGCGCAGTTCTTCTTCCGAAACGATGCCGGGCAGTTTAATGCGCGTGGTGCGGTTCTTCATGGTAAAGGTGACATCAACATCCGGATATTCTTTCCAGATGAAGTAGGCCATCAACAGCTTGTAGAAGTCGGTGTCCATCAGCGACCGCACATAGGGGTCGAACTTAAAATTGTGATTGTGAATGCGTTGGGCGAAGTTGGTGGTCATTGTGACCTCCTTGATAAAATGAATACTGGGGGAAACACTCCCGGCTGGGCCGGGAGAGATTGGATTTATAGCGTGTAGCGGCCAGCGATCGGATAGCGCCATCCGGCGCCGAAGTCGGTGGCATTCAGCTTCACGCCTGGCGGGGATTGCATCCGTTTATATTGAGCGCCGCGCACCAGGCTGGCGATGTGATCCGCGTAATCCTCAGCTTCGACGTCGCCAATCAACGAAGGCAGAGCGTCACCAAAGCGTCGCTTGAGGCGTGTGGCGGCCACTTTGGCAGAGGCAAAATCCTCGACGAGAACTTTCAGCACAAAGTCGAGTGCTTCATATTCACCCAAGGTGTTACTGTCTTCCTGCCCTTCAGCCAGTTCAGCGGACGGTGGGCGGGTAATGATCCCATCCGGGATTGGGTTCTGGATGTCGAAACCCTTGGCCTCATTGCGCCAGCGTGCCATCTCAAAGGCATCTGTTTTCCACACGGATTTGAGCGGATTAAATCCGCCGCACATATCGCCATAAAGCGTGGCGTAGCCCACCGACATTTCCGACTTGTTGCCGGTGGACAGGACCATGCCGCCCAGCGCATTCGACAGACCCATGAGAGACAGACCGCGCAGGCGGGCTTGGTAGTTCTCTCGCGCAATCGCATGATTGGGCGTGGTGTTAAGATCCTGTTCAAGATGGTCAATGGCGACGGTCAAATCAGCGTCGACCGTGTCAAAGCTTCCATCAATTCGAAGGGTGCGCTGGTGAATACCCAGCCTGTCCATCAGGTCCTTGGCCAGATTGATACTGGTGTCGCTGGTCAATGCGCTGGGCATCATCACGCCCACGACATTTTCAGGACCAATGGCATCGGCTGCCATTGCGGCAACGATTGCACTGTCCAGACCGCCCGAGACGCCGAGGAAAACGCGGCTCATACCGGTTTTGGCGAGATAATCGCGCAGACCCAGAACGCAAGCGTTGTAGTCATTCTCAATGGGATTGGAGGGATAGACGCAGCGCTGACCACCTTCAAAATCAATGCGGCTCTGACCCATTTCATCCCGAATGAGGGCAACCTTCAGTTCGGAAGATTTGAAGGCAGGGCCCTGAATGAAGTAGTCATCGGTATCCATGGCAAAGCTGCCGCCATCAAAGACCAACTCGTCCTGGCCGCCAACTTGGTTGACGTAAATCAGGGGCAGGCCGGTGTCGTGGCAACGGGCGCGTGCGTTGCGCAGTCGCATCTCGTGCTTATCGCGCTGATAGGGGGAGCCATTGATGACCAGAAGGACATCAGCCAGTTCATCAGCCAGGCCGCGCGATACGGGGCCATGCCACATGTCTTCGCAAATTTCGACGCCGAGACGGAAGCCGCGGAAGTTCAAGGGGCCAGGGCGGCCGCCATCACCGGAGGCAAAGGTGCGGCGTTCATCAAAAACATCTGTGTTGGGAAGTTCGGTTTTCATCACGGTGCGGATCGAGCCGTCGGGATCAATCAGCAAAGCGGCATTGCCTGGCAGCTCAGAGCGCGGCACGGGTGCGCCAATCAGGATGGCAGGGCCTTGGGCTTGCACAACGGCTTTGCGAATGACTTCAATCGCAGCGGTGACATCTGCAAGAAAACCTGGGCGCAGGACAAGGTCATTCAAGGGATATCCGGAGATGAAACATTCGGAGAAAACGAGGAGATCAGCATCACCATGTCGGTCGAGTACGTCGAGAACTTTGGTGGCATTTCCGGCGGTGTAACCGACGGTAGGGTTGTCCTGAACAAGGACGAGATGCAGTGCATCTTGGGTCATTTTATGCTCCTTCTCATCCCTTCGAGGGACGGATGGGTTTCTGGGATGCCGCAGTCCAATTTTTGGACCCGACAATTAATAGATTGGCCTAAAAGCCAAAAAACAAAATACTTTTAAGCAAAAAAGATGATAAAATCCACTTCACAGGTGTGAGTGGATTTCTCTGTTTTTGTGTTTATTCGTTTGCTTCCTGACGCTTACGTGCAACGCTGGCGGCCAGATCGTAGACGGCAATCCGAGCAGTATCGCTGACCTCTTGCGGTCCACCGGTGAATGGTACAAGCGGCTGGCGCAGGTGCACGCTGGCGTGGAGCAGCCGGCGCCCCCGCCCAAAGAGCATCAATGCATCCTCAAGGAGATCCTCTGTGTTGAGGGCATTCAGGAAAACATCATGCGCCTTGGACCAGGTGCCGTAAGGATGAGCGTAGAGAGAGCGTGCGACAAGCCAAGCTTCAATGACCTGCGGGTCGGCTTTAAGTTCTGCACCTCGAGCGTCGAGTTTTTCACGATCTGCAAGAGCGTTACGCAGCTGCAAGACACCTTTGTCTTCAGTGTCGCCGAAAGTGTCACCGTCCTCATCATAAACAGTGGTGCGCAGGGTGTCGAAGATGTCAGGATGAACAAAAAGACGCGCATCGTCTTTGTGGGTCTTCTCCAGGGCTTGAGGTAGCCGGTCACCGACCTTCAAACCCAAGGAGGGAAGATCTTCAGTGAGGTAAATACCCATGACGCCGTCGTAGGTCCCTTTGAGGGGCGGCAGGGTGATAGCATGACCTTCGCGCGGATCTGGGGTGGTGTGGAGCATGAAAAAATAGACCTGATCGCCTTCTGCGATTTCAAGACCGGTCAGAATGCATCCTGTATTTGTGGTCCCCATGGGAATCCCTTCCTGTGTTATGTTTGGCACGAAAGCCGAGATCGGCCCTGCTTCAATCTATAGACATTTTGCGGCTGCAACTGCCCTCCACTTGGAAAGGTCAGTTGGAGAGGCGAGGCCGCAGCTGCTTGGGGTTTTGATGCCAATCAAAGGCATTGATCAAATAGTGGCAGTGGCCTTTATGCGGCGAGCGCCAAAGGATGATTGCCCGTTCTATTTTTTGCCAGAAGCTGCGCGGGGCAGAGAGCTTTATCTCGCAGCTTCTAATCCCCCAAATGATATTACCGACCATATCGCCTTTGACTGCATTCTCAGCGATGCCGCCGAGGCTCTCATTTGGATAAAGTTTTGCCAGTTCGTCCGCGAGGGCCGTGCGGGCAGATTTGAGGCGCAAAACGGCTTCTTTCATTCCCTGAATTTCTGGGATTTGGTCTGCGGAGGTAATGTGGTCAGCGGGTGCAAAACGAATAGCGTCATAGACTGAGGCAATGGCTTCAACAGTTGCTTCAGCGGCTACATCCGTTGTTGAGGCATAGTGCCACGCATGCGGATGATGCCAGAGCACGGCCGCAATTTGATGAGCGGCGGGAGAAATGTCGTTGATGGCTTTCGAGATCGTCTTAATCAGATCTTCGCTAAGATCTGTGCTGACATGCCAATACCATGGAGATCTATGATAGGCCCAGGCTTCCCTCGCAAATTCTCCCATCGCGCCATGTGCGCCAATGTTGCGCCCAATAAAATCGAGAAGGTAGATCTCCTTTAACTGGTATTTTTTAAGTGTCGGATGTGCCTGGACCTGCGCTTGCAGGCGTTTTTGGCGCCGCTCGGAAAGAAGATTGGGATTGCGCCGCCCGAAATGGTTCACCCAATCAGGAAAGTAGGAACTCTCATGTGCGACTGGCGTGGTGACGCCAGCAACCTTGCGCATCTGCGGGATCTGATCTTCATCTTGGAGAAAGTCATGGGCATCCATTTCGACGGATATGTCGTGAATCCTTTGCTTGAGGCTCTCTTCATCGATCGACAGGCCGCCGCTTTTGCGCTTTGCGGCATTCTCGAGGTCCGCTAAGAGATCTGGCCATGCTGCCACTTTGGCGCGTCGCAGATCCAGTGGACGGCTTCTGTTTTGATTGAGCTGATCGCTGACCACATGGCGCAGAAAGGTGGCCTCAAGTCGATTGAGGTCAGCAGCCATATCTGGAAAAATTCCAGCATAGTTGCGGCATGCGCGCGCGGATTGTAGATCGGTTATGGAACTATCCATATCTGCGTTTCCTCAAGATATATGTAAAAGATGGGTTGCTCAGTCGGCTTAAGAAAAGCCAAGGTTGAGACTTGCGTTGCGCTTGGATGCCCAGCGCTGTTGTGCAGATACGAGAGTCTTCACAGTGCTTGGCGGGTCAAGGTGGCGCTGGCGCAGGGCTCTTGAATCTCAGACAAGTAGCCGCGGCGCCGCAGGGCATAGCGCAATGGTGCGTTGATTACGTTTTCCCAGACAACATCGAGACCGGTGGCCTCAAAGGCGTCGCAGATGACCGGCAAGCGGCCCTGGCGCTCTCCGTCTCCGGCGATCGATGCGATCGTGACTTGGGAGCGCTGCCAACGCGTATAAAGTGCAAAAGCTGGCACATCCGATCCAGCGTAAGCCCACCAGTTGCGGGCCAGAATATAACCTTCATTTTTAAAGGCAATGTCGCGCTCTGCAGCAACAGCTTCAGCAAGCGTGCCAGACCACTGCCGTAAGGCCCAAGAGCGGTAGCAATCATAGTCGTCACTCATGGCTTTTGGGCCCTTTGGCAGATATCAAGTTTAGGTGGATTATTTTCGACGCCAGTCCCAAGGCATCATGAACTCACCATTCCAGATGCCGCGCCTGGCTGCGCGGGCTGCGTCTTCTTGCGCGATATATTCTTGCGAGTATTTGCGGTAGGCAACAGCCAGTCCGGCCTCGACGAGGTTGGCATTCAGGTTGGTTGCCCAGTCATCAATGAAGCAGTTGGCGATAAAGCGGCCATACCTGTCTTGATCAGAGACCTCGCAGCTGACGGGCTTTTGACCAATCATATCGTCAAGATAGAAGGCTGATTCAGAACCGCAGCGCCAAGCTGTGCCGTCTGCAGCATTGCAATGCTGATCGCTTTCCGGCGCGTCGATCCCATTGAGGCGAATGCGCTCGCCGTGAATCTCAATGGTGTCGCCGTCAATAACGCTGGCTTGGCCGGTAATAACATTGCTGAACATGGCACTTGTAGGAGATGCGTGTCCGGTGAGGACTGCAAAGGTAAGTGCGACGCTCAAGAATATGCTCTTCATTGATAATCTCCGTTTTGAGGCGCATGTGCATCAAAAAATATTTTGATACCCTCGGCGCGTTATTTGGTGTTTTGACACGACTTGATGGTGATTGCCTGGGCTACTGAGGCCCTTCAAGCGGTGTTTTTGGGGTGAATGAAATCTCGTTGTTGACGATATTATCGGGCAAGTCTTCGATGGCGGCGATCGTGATATTGCCGGTTTTAGGGTTCTGGACGACGAACTCTCCTGGGCCTTTTCCGACAAAGTTTCCTTTGACGGGGTGACCCGGGTAGGCGTGTGTAAAATAGAGCTGCTGAAAGCCTGCTTTTTTACTAAAAGCCACATAAGGCCCGCGCATCCGCTCGACAGCTTTGGGGTCGCTGACCTCTTCAAAGAGCTGCGCTGTTTGAGTGCTCTGCAGGCGGTTTGACTGCTCAGAGATCTCATACATGCGACCTTGGGTCACAAAGCGGAAATCAAGCTCATGCCCGCTGCTTTCGGCATATTGGCGAATGAACTCTCGCTGCACGCGGCCGTTGCCTTCGCGGAACGGATGCATCCAGTTGATATGGGTAAAGACCTCTGCGGCGTGCACGGAGAAATCTTTGTGGTTCATTTTGCGCGCGGCCTCGACGTCGATCATCTTTTCGAGCAGAGCAAAGCCTGCTTTAAGTTGGCATTCGTCGTCGAACTGGGCACCACCTTGCTTGGCCATGGTTTTGACCGGGCCAATCTTGTCGCTTTCAATGGTGACGCTTTCGTCACGCATCTTGCCGGCCCATTCGAAGATGTCTTGCGTGACATGGTGGTGAATGGCGCTGAGGTGTCTGCGATCGAAACTACGCTCTATCAGGTCGGGGTTCAGCTGTAGCTGTGCAAGTCGGGCGCCCGAAAGCTTGGAGAGGGACGCCTCAAATCCTTCAGGATCCCGCTCGATCCCGAGCAGATTGCGCATGGTGCGCCCGTCATCTTGAACGAAGCGTTTAAGGTTGTCGTTGCTCATCAGGCCTTCGCTGCTTCTCTTGCCCAGGCAAGATAGTCATCCATGGTGATTTCGCCTTTGATGTGGCGTTCTTGCATGGCGCGGGTTTCATCATCCACAACGCCACCCTCCATGAGAACGCTTGCGTTTGCGGTTTCCCATGCCTTGCGGCGCTTTTCTTGTTCGGCTGCGGTGGTGTCGACTTGTGCGTGAGACATGGTCTGTCCTTCCTTGAAGAGGGAGTTATGGCCCGCTTTTTGATATCGCATCTGGAGCGGAATGGCAGGGAGTGCCTTTGAAAAATATGCTGAAGACCTGCCGCTCCAAGTGATGCGTTATGCCTCCTCGACGGTCAGGAGATCGAAATATCCTTCGGGCAGTTTTCCCGCGTTTTTGGCCGCAAACAGGGCGTGGTTCGAAGCGTAGGTGTAGAGAATCCAGGACCTGTGATAGAAACTTTCCCATTTTTTCACATTCTCCATGCGCTCAGGATCACCTGCCTCAGTCAGGGTCACAACGATATCATCCCCGGTCATTTTTAGGTCGATGTCTTCCTTTGTTTTTGCGTTATAAAGCTCTACGCCTGCGCCATAGCCGCCGCCTGGCTCCCAAGTCCAAGAGAAGCTGAGATTGGCCTCCATCAAAGCTGTCTTGAGGTCGGAATCAAGTGTTGCGTAGTTGACTTCTTCCATAAGAAAACTGACATAGCCTCCTTCGCTGAGTTCCTTCCGAACTTCATCTTCCTCAAGATTCCAGCCTTCTTCACAGATAAGGCTGGCCAGTTCATTGGCCTTACTTTGCGAGATAATTCCTTCGATGCGAAGTGTGCAGCTCGTACGGTCGCCCATGTTTTTGTCCTTAGTTCAAAGATATTAGATATATGTGCAGCAACGATTTTGCGGCGGTGATGTTTTAGCCTTAGCGCTTGAGCGCCTTTTTCAGCTGCATCATTTGGTGATTGCTGAGGCCTGCGAGTTTTTTTTGAAACCACCCAGGCCAACGCCCCGCGACCGGCCTCAATGCGATTTGGGTCTGTGACTTCAAAGGTTTCCAGTGGCTCTTGAATAGGGTCATCAAAGAAGGCGTAGAGGGGTTGTCCGAAAAGGCTGGCGCTCACTTCCAGTTGGGGTATCTGTGCAACGCCATCCAGCATATCTGGGTCGTTGAAGATATCTCATTCCTCAATCCAGAAATTCTCGATTAATCCGGCCTCTATGAGCTGTGAAACGTCATCTGCGGAGATATCCTTGGACATTATGTGACGCTTTCATAAAGAGATTTAGCCATGGCGACGGGGCCACAGTTTTTGTCACGCACCGGGTACTGATTGATCTCAACCTGCATGCGTGTGCGGCCTTTGGCGTCAGGCTCGTAGATTTCTACAGCGAAGGTTCTCAGGTGGGGCAACTTCGACATCGTCAAGATGTCAGCCACCAAGGCTTCGATATCTGCACCGCGATCATTTTCAAACTTAACCGCTTGAAGATCTGCGTGGTTCGAGAGGCGGGCCCAGCGTTCAATGGGACCACCAGAAACCATTGTGCTGTGAAAGCCCTTCTCTGCCCAATGGATGCGGCATAGTAAGCGATCGAACTGCCCTTTGGAGTGCTCCAACAGAGTGTCTTCGCTGATTTTCGCGATATTTTTCAAATGCGAGGCGAGGAGCTTGATTGTCTCAATCGCTTCCGGTGTCTCGGTCATATCAGGGCTTTCCTATGTTTTCGTGAAGAGCGCCAGCGCGCCTCGGGCAAGGCGTGTCAGGCACCCATCGCTCACACGATCTTTGGGAATGGCTTTCGCTTTGATGTTGGAGCCTCTTCGGGATTGATCCAGTTGCCGTAATATTCGCCGATGCTGGGCCAGCGAACATGACCAGTAAGGGCACAGAGACGTATGCTGTAGCGACCTACTGTTTTTGGATGGCGCCGTCCGCGCATAGTGTCGGTCTTGACCTCAACCCAAAGAAACTCATTAGATTTTGCAGGACCATATTTCTCTTCCCAGGCATCGATGCCGAGGATTTTTTGAGCTGGATTGGCTGCAAGGAGGGCGTCGATCGCTTCCATCTTGAAATATTGATAGAGCGTGAAGACGGTTGTTTCAGGCCAGCCCACCTGTTGAAGTGCGCTCAAAGCGTCTTCGGCATGGACGTAGCCTTTGATAACCTCGGTGGTATCTAAAGGGCGGCGTGTGATGAAGAACTTTTGCATGGAATGTCCCCTGCTTTAAATATTGAGGTAGGCTTGCACGGCTTGATCTCGCTTTTTGCGTGCGATCCGCACCGTTTCCGCCTCCACAGGGAAGGCTTCGCGAAGCACACAGTCCTTTGAGAAATGATCGCGAAATATCAACGCTGCATGCGCGGGGCTGGTGGCCACCGTGTAGCGTGAGGGCAGATAAACAGCCATGATGTTGGGAGCAGCATTGGAGTTCGTTTGAACCGCAAAGAGCCGGCGCGGCGCGTTGGATGTAACGGCTGCAAGATGTGTGGCCCTATCAATGAAGCGATGAACATTCTCCAGCGATCCGTGGACAGGAAGATCATCAATCATGCCATTCATGGAGTAGAGGTTATTTCTCGCTTCATAGATGTCGCGACTGCAATATATCGTCAAATCAATGTCAGCTTGATACATATTTGGATGCACGATTTGCGCGCAACGAGACAGATGCTGCGCCAGAGCGTCTACAGCATGTTTCAACATCTCTTGCTGATCTTGAACAGTCTCAAAGTCACTCAGTAAAGAAAGCGGCGATGGTGTCACGCTGAGATCACTCTCACCCGTCATCAGGTTCAGGGTGGCGCTGATGTCTGCATATTGGCGCAAAATCTCGGCGCTCTTTTTTACATCCTGGATCAATTTTTCCTGCAGATCTTCGAAGAGCTGCTTGCCTTTTGTGGCTGCGGTTTCACCTACTGTCGTGCCAGCCTCAATGATTTCGACATAGTCGTCGTGTGTGAACTTGGGGCCGAGGCGGAGGGCAAATTGATTATAGCATCCCGACGGCGCCGGCGTGGCGCCAATAGAGTTGCCGTATGAGCCAACACGGAAGGCTGCATCCACGGTCGGTGCGTGCACAATCAAGGGCCGTGTTTCATAATGGCCTTCGCCATTGATGAAGTCCGGGCGCAAATGTAGATGCCAGCACTCATTGCTGAGATCTTTTGTATGATCTTCATCGGTGTCTTCAAAGAAGTACGAAAGCCGGACAAGTGGGGTTTTCCAACGCGACAAAACGGTATCAATCATATGGGGATGATTGCTGACAGGTGACCCGACAGACAGCATATGCCGTCCGGCCTTCTTGTCGCTGATTGACCAGAAAAGCTGGCGGCCAGGCAAGAGGATTGCCAAGGCTTTTGCTGCTTTTGAGAAGATTTGCTCCAGAGCGTTTGGCAGTTGAGCGTCTACAAGCTTCTGATGATTTGAGACTTCCACAAAGCGGTTGGCGTCAGAAGGGATATTGAACGTCACGCTGCCGTCGCCGGGCATCAGCGCTTTGGGCTCATAGCGAAAGCTTGGAATGTTATTATTGTCGAAATAGGCGTCGATTTTATCGATCGTTTCCTGAATGGCGGAGACGACATCGGCAGCGATCCGGGTGCGTTGGGCTTTTGAGAGGGGCTTAACCATGTCGTGCTCCTTGGAGAGTTATTCTTTGAGAGAGGGCGCGCTTATGAAGACGAAGGTGCGCCCGACTCTTCAGAGTCAGTGATTTCTTCCTGAATGCCAAATAGCAGCGGCATCTTACGCCGCGCATCCGACAGGTTTTTGAGGCATGTAATTTTCTGGTGGGCACTCAGTGCCTCGAGATTGACGGTCTCATGCCTAAAATGTTGATAAGATAGGCGATAAGGATCAGCGTCGCCGGTCAAATATCCCAGCAAGACCATATTATCGTGCAGAGAGAAGGTCAGGATTTCCGGTAGATCAACAGTTGGATCATTTGGGTGGCCTGTAAGGATCGTGCGCAACATGGGCGGGTGTGCGGTTCGATCGGCAGTGATGTCCACCGTCCATAGGGTGGCGTCACCCTTCTTTTGATCCAGAATGTAGCCCGCCATGAAGGATTGAACATTTGCGGCGATGTCCTTCTCGGCATGTGGATTTGGCGAGAGGGTCAGAATGGCCCCGAAGCGCATGCGCTTCATTCCATAAATTCGGAAGAGAAATCCCCAGACAATCATCGGTGCAGCTGCGGTTAAACCAGGGACCGTGCCTGCAATGATGGAGGGCAGTAGGGCACCACAAGAAATGAAAACAGCAAACAGGACCATGTAAAGCGAGGCTCTACGTTCGCGCTTTTGTTGTGCGAGGCTTGGGGGCATCGGAGAGTTCGGCAATGCCGGCAAAAGGGCGTGCTTGAGGCGTGTCTCGATCCAGAGCCAGCCTGCGATTAACAAGAAGACAGGTGCCGGCAGGATCAATGAAGTAAGAATTTGACTGGGCGTCTCGAGAGAGGGGTAGACAGCATCCAGAAACAGGTATCCCAAGGGGAGGTAGAGAGCCATGAACACCACTGCAGCCAGCTTCAGGTGCAGTTTGCGAGGCGTCGCTTTACGTGCCGTGGATGACATGGTCGCGCTCCTGTTGAATGGGATTGTGTTTGAGGATGCCCTACAGGTGTATGAGACGCCCATAGGTGTGGTGAAGGAAGGGGTGGTTAAACCAGACCTGATTTACGTACCTTCTCGACAACTGTATCGATCGCTTCTTTCAGATCTTCTGGAAGACCCACAAATCGCCGCTCTTGGGCGGTGAGCTTGGTGACGGCGGAGGCGGCCAGTTTGTAGGACTTGGCTTGAGCAAGTGTTTCATTATCGTCGATGATAACGATTGTAACGGGCGTGATGTGATCGTGCTCGCCTTTTTGCGCATCAGCCGTGGCACGGTCTTCGAAATGGTATTCTGTAGGGAGGTGGCGATCACCGCCGTCCCACCGGTCAATACGGTGAAGAGTAAGAACTTTCATTAGGGCATCCTTAAGAGTGGGGATTGGGCTTAACGGGGGAAGGATAGGATCAGCTGTTGATCCGTTCGATCTCGATTACTTCATCGGTCTTTTTGTCGAAGTGGACTTTGAGTTCCATGCCGCCGCTGGTTTCCAGCCGGATGGAGCGCCCCCGGGAGGCGGCACATTTCAAAGGCTTTGTGCGCCCGCTCTCAGAGAGTGCGGAACCGGCCCTCCAGGCGTACCAAACGGTTGAATATTCAAGGCCGTCGAAGGGGGTGGCTTCAAAGCCTTGCTGGGCATAGGCCAGAAGATCAGGATCGTTTTTGAGAGCCATGGAGGCATCCTTTCCTTATAGGGGAGGGAGGGACATGAAGGACCGCGCTATGCGCGATCCTCTTGTCTGTTTGTCTTTCTCAGAGGCCTGCTGCCTTGAGGACGGTCTCAGCATGTGGGCCAAGAGTAGACTTGACATAAAAACGGGCGACTTTAGCCATCTCGCCAGGGCGCTTTTCATCTTCCGGTTTGATGGCTTTGGCCTTTTGGATCACGGCGGCAGCGCGCTGCCACATTGCCGGGGTGATGCCGTTGTTGAAGGAGTCCTGAACCTCATTGGAGTGAACGCTCATGTAGCGGGTTAGAGTTGCGCTCATGTTGGGGTCGTTGAGCATGAAGCCGATGAGTTCATTGACTTTGACGCGGGAGATTTCGGGCTCGGGCGCCTCTGTGGGAGCCGCGGCACCTGCTTCCTTTTCCTGAACCTTGCGCTCGATATCATCGAGGGCCTGGTGGTTTTGGCGCATATGGTAGTCGATATGCATGCCTTCATGGGCAATGATCGTGATTAGATTTTGGTGATTTTGAGTGAGATCTTTCGCGACCTCTTCGGCCGCCGTGAAGTCATCGATCGCTGTTGGAGCGATTTGCAGATAAGTTTTCGTCAAAGAGACTGCGAGGCTTGATGCGAGCTCTTTGGGCGTCATTGGGTGCGTCAACAGGGCCATTTCGGCGCCTTCGCGAATGACGTCTTCAGGGTCGGTGGTGGTGGAGTTGTTGTCGACGCCCTGTGCAGTGATTTGGCCGCCGTGACCTGTGAGGTAGCCCCAGTTGTGCTTTGTGCCGGCAATGCGCGCAGCGGCGCGGTTGAGGCAGGCGGATTTCTTAGAGCTGGGTGCACCGACTTCATCGAGCGTATCGCTGATGATTTTGGACAGAATGGCGGTATCGATCAGAATGAGGGTGGTATTGGACATGAGCATATCTTTCCTTGCGATCGGTTATTGGAGCTGTGGCCCTCGGCCCGCGACACCGACCCTGGGAGGGATCATGCTTGTCTCGGGGGATTGAATACTGCGGTCCAATGGGCCCGGAGCGCAGTAATAAGAGTTGTTTGCCGTGCAAACCCACAGACGCGGTGCATTCGGCCTCTCACTGTAAAGAGGAGCCGAATGCATCGCCCTGGTCAATATATTGAATCCTTTTGTGTGGAACCCTTCTTTCCAGGCAGGCGCCAGTGGCGCGTGCATTCGTTGATCCAGTGGCTGCCGTGTGAAGGAGACACGATTTCACATCGGCAGGTCTCCCAAGTCCCGGGCCTGTTTGTCGCATCTATTTTAGATGCCCCGGGACGGGGGACGGATCCCGACGGCGCCTGCCGGAGGACCGCGCAGCTTTGATGCGCTCCAGCGCGCTTTCAAGCGCGCCTTACTCCCCGACCTTAAGGTCGGATTTCTTTTCCGGCCCTCAAGGCCGAACCTTTAGCCGTTAGGCATTTTCATTTTACCGTCTGACCTCATCGCCACTGGCAGATGAAATTGCCCGGATGCGGCAAAAGTCCCGGATAGGAGCGAGAAGAATAATAGGGTGGGTGTTGGAAAGAGTAAGGGGCGCGGGGCGCCAGCCCCGCAAAGAGGAGGTGCCGGGCACGCGCCCGGTCCTTGGTCCGGAGGATCAGGCCGGCGCGGGCTATCAGCGTAAGGGTTTTGCCCGCACGAAAAACGGGCCGGACCTGATGGTCCGACCCGCTGACATTCTTGTGGTTGGGATATCTGGTCCGCGCGGGTAATCTCCTGAGGTCTCTCAGGGGGTAATACTGATCCAGTTTTGACTTGCTGCTTGTACTGGAACAGGATCCCAGACCAGAGGGGTGATGTTCTCATGGCCTTCCTCACGGGCAGCTTTCGTCAAGGCGCGTTTAAGCGATGCGCTGTGCGGCAAGTTTTGCGCCGACAAGGTGTTCATCATCGCGTGGTTGCTGCCAGGCATTGGCCGCAGGATTGTCCAGCACGGGGCATCCGCTATGGGATTTCCCGCTTCAATATCTTCGGCCGCAGCGTCAACGTTCCAGCCCAGTGGGTCCTCATGCACGAGCAACATGTCGGGCAAGATCCAGACTTTGGCGTAGGGATTTTCTACCAGATCCCATTTTCGATTCATCAGAGTTTCGAAAACCATGCGCCATTCCCACACCAAGCGGTCAAAGGATGTCTTCAGCTGCTTATTATCCGCAGGAGGATTGGTCTTGTTGGGCCTGTAATCCGTATGATCGGGCCGATCACCGCGCCGTGCGGGTGTCTCCATAATGGCGGTTGCAAAACCGTCTCCAACGGCCTCCTGAAGGTCGCGCCAGACAGAGCAGTCCAGCGGGGCGCCTGAATCGTCTCCGGCGACGAAGATTGTATGAATCGGTGCTTTATACATGAGTTTCTCGCAGATTAAGCGGCATCAAGCAGCTGTACGGTGGGGGCCAGAGATGTCTCGAGCTTTTTGAGCGCCGCGACTTCGATTTGCCGAACACGCTCACGGGAGACGTTGTAGACCTGAGACAGTTCTTCGAGTGTCTTGATCTCATCTTTCGGGGCGAGTTTGCGGGTCGCGATGATATGCTTCTCGCGTGGATTGAGTTTCTCAAGAGCGGCTGCAATATCCGCCTTGAGATGCTTTTTGACCTGACGGTCGTTGAGCATATCCTCAGGAGATGGCTGGTCGGACGGAGTGATATCTGCCAGCGTTAGAGGATCACTGTGTCCGTCGATCTTGAGAGGGGCATCCAGCGCCTGGGCTTGGCCCATTGCGGCCTCGACCAGGCGCAAATCCTCCACCGAGGCGCCCAAGGCTTTGGCGGTCAGTTCGAGAACTTGACCGCGTGTCATGGACTGCCCTGATTTGCGTAGTTTGTCGGCAATCTCAGCCGAGGCGCGCCGGTAGCTGAAGAAGAGCGATTTGAACTTGGCGGAAGAGGAGATCCGCATCACCCCTTCCGTCAGCATGATGTGAGAGATGAGCGTGGCGCGGATCCAGTGAATGGCATAGGTCGAGAATCGAAAGCCCGCATCTGGATCGAATTTGTCCATCGCCAGGGTCATGCCCACCATGCCTTCAGAGAAGAGGTCATCGGCATCAGCGCGGTAGAAGCGCATGCGCTGGACCTCTTTTCCGACGAGTTTCATATGGGCCTGCATAATGAGAAGACGTGCTGCCTCATCACGGTGATCGCGCCATGCCACTGCGGCACTGTGTTCTTCCTCACGGGTCAGAAGGCGTGACTGATTGCGCCCAGCAAGGCTGACAACTGTAGATTTCATTAAATGTTCTTTCTTGTATTTTGAGCCCCACAAGGGACTTGAGATCAAACTGCTACTGAGAGAGCGATCTCTCGAGGGCAGCACTCGAAATCGATGAGATGTGGTAGATTGTTGCGCAGGACCGCATTGGCAATGATCTCGGTTTCACCAATGGCGTTAAGCATCTCATGTCGTGAAAGGTCACGCAGCAGAATGACGCGGACCGCGTGGTTGATGTCTGTTGAGTAAGCTTTGCTCCGAGCTTCCTCAGAGACCACGATAAGACCATGCCTGGTGCTGACGGCTTTAAAGGTCTCTACCTCGTCTTTGGCTCTCATTTCCATGACAGCTTTGACGATCTCCCTGTAAGTTGGTCCTGTATTAAAGATCGACAATCCGGCGGCTGCACAATGCCGTGTCAGATCTTCATTGTAGATGCCCAGCATTTCCGGGTGGGGCGGGCCGCCAGCTGATGTCCATGCTGAAATGCCAGGCTCCCAACTGATCTGATCGTCTCTCACTGTCACAAGGACCGATAGGGCGCAGGGAAGCACTGGATCGCCCGGCCCTCTCAGGGTTTCCTGAACGGCATGCTTGGCTTGCGGGTGATGCAACTTATTGATCAACTGGACCTGTAGGGTATGAACAGGCTCAGTGGCGTCGATCTCACCTTTGAGTTCGGCGAAATGACGTAATATGTGATCGTTGTCGTCCCCCTCAACCAGATGCAGGGTGATGGGAATATGCGTCGTGATAAAGTTGTGCAGGCGTTGGTGCATGAAGCTTGAGTAAAACGCAGCGGCGTCCACATGTACCGCCTTCGGGCGTCCCGCCCAGAAGTTCGCGACACCTGTAGGACTTATTATCTGACCCATCGTTTTCAGATTGATGACAAGTCTGTTTTTCTTCGCAATGAGGTGACCCTTTTTCATACGAATAACAGAAGTGTCTTCGCCAAAATCATGATCTTCAAAATATTTGGTTCGGGCCTGCTCGCAGGCATGAAAGTAGACCTCAGTCACTGCGGACGGTTCACTCATCTTCAGGCTGCGTATTGCGCAATGCCGAGAGCTTCGGCTTGGGCCAGATTATGATCCCGATTGGTGATGCCGCAATCAATGTGCTTGAGGTCGATGAGACCGTCAAGCCAAGTCTTCACTTCGCTGTCGTCCTCGAACTCGATCTGGTAAAGATCTCCCTCAGCGAATGTGACGGCTTTCTTTTTGTCCAGATGGATCCAGTTTCCGTAGCCGGAAAAGTCCTGTTCGGTATCGACCTGACAATAGCCCTGCGCCAGAAGAATGTTGTCGGCGTCATAGCGGGTGGAATCTTCAAAGAAATCATGGGTCTTTTTCATGGCGTGTCTTTCCTTTTTGAAGGCGGCGAGGGTGTGTCCGGAATGCAGAGCATAATACCGGACCACCCCGAGAGGCGATCCGGCAGTGGCGTGTTTTACGGGAGGGTTTGAATATGATCTTTGATCATCTCACGCATGCCGACAAGATTTGCGCGGTGCTCTTCAAGCTCCTCCCAGCTCTTTTTGACTGAGGCCGCCATCTCAGGAGTCAACTCTTTCTCACGTTCGCGCAGTTGATCGAGGAAGTTATCACGGTGCTCGATATTATCTGTGAGTGCGCCGACGATGTAGCCCAAGACCGCCTTATTGGTGATGCTTTCAAGACCGCCTTGACGATCGATCCAAACGGCGGCGCCGCGCGCTGTGAGAGCTGGCAAGTAGTTTTTGCCGCTCTCGATTTCAATCCCCTTTTCATCGGGATCAGGGACGGGCATGTCGAGCATCTCATCAGGGATGAGGTTTGCATTTTCCTCGGGGTTTTCCTTGATGGATTCCCAAGCCTTTTGGAAAGTTTGAAGCGCGTCTGTTCCGAGGAAGGAAATGGTTTGCTCGGCCTTGCGTGCCGATTGCCAGACGAGACCGATGGGGGTGCCTTGCATGCGGAGCACTTCAAGGCCTACTGGGGTGTCGGTACAGGTCCATGTGTTGATGGCGATGATTTCGACATTGAATGTCTTTGCAAAGCGCTCGACCAGATCATACGGCAAGTTGTAAGAGCCGTTATTGCCATAGATGGCTTCTTCGATCCGGTCTGGCTCGAACCGCCAATCGGCGCCAGAGGTCTGGTAGCCGGTGAAGTCATTTGCCTTGATCAATTCGCGCAAAGTCTTGGACATGGTGCCCCCTTGGGTAATATTTTAACACGCTGACAACAGAGCCGTCATTCTCGAATGAGTGACGGCTCTTCTGGCAGTTCGTAAAAGGATTAAAATTAGCTAACTTATTGAATCATATCATTTTGTTAATGCCCAAAGCGAACTCAGGCATCACACTAACAAAACACTTAGAAACAAAGACTTAAAGAGATTTTGAGATCAAAAACCAACACCCACGGACCTTGTTAGGAAAAATCTCTGGGGCAGGTAAAAGGAGACGACAAGGATAAGGTCGTCTCACCTGGGATCAGGTTTAAGTCTGAAGTGCGCCCCGCCGGCACTTCAAGAACATAAGAAATCTCGATATCGGGCGCGGGCCCCACGAGCATCTCTGAAAGGGGGGTGGTGTGCTTTTCAATGTGCGCCAGCTGACCAGTTGTATCAAAGAAGGCAATATCGAGAGAGGAGGGAGTGTTTTTCATCCAGAATTTAACCTGGTTTCTGCCTTGCATGTCGAAGATCATCGCTGACCAATCAGGCAGGTCGCGGCGATACATCATGCCCCAGGAGGTCTCTTCAGTACTTACAGCAAGTTCGGATAAACCGCTGTGGGATGCATCGCCTGTTGCGAGATCAAATCGCACACAGCTTTTCATGAACATCGGACGCTCACTTGCGGCAAATGCATAACTCGATAGCGGATTTCCCGGCGCATTGGCGACGGCGATCAACCCGACAGTTGAAAAGAACAGGAAACCTGCAGACAGGATTTTATGATAGCGCTTCATAAAGAGGATATGGGCGCAAAATCCTATCTGCTGGAATGGTTTTCAATCACGCAGACCGTTTTTGTGCGATTGCTTCCGCGATGTCCGCCCATGGACGCGCAGCATGCGCGGCTACCTTGGGACAGGCGCTGTAAAGTCGAATGCGTTGATGCTTGCTGAGCCTGTCTGCATATTTAGCAAATCGTTCGTCGGTTGGGTCGATTTCAGCCCCGCAGGCGCGCAAAATGCGCATCGCGTCAATCCAGTCTTCCTCATTGGTAGGCGCAAGAACCAAAGACCTATGTATGAGGCCGGCTCCGACCATGGGATCGGCTGCGATTTGACGCGCCAGAAGCGGTGCCATGACTTCAGGATAGCGCTGCATCGAAAGCTGAATACTCTGCTGACTGCCGGCAAAGGCGTAGTCAGGAAGCGTATCAACGAGGTCGAGCACCATCGGCATGGTGCCGATCTTATCAAGGACATCGAGCCAGCGCGCATCTTTATAGCAAACTGACAAGATGCCTTCCATAATCCCGTCTTCAATGCTGAAGTAATCCAATACCGTATTGATATACTCCGGCCCGGCGGCTTCAATGAAAATGCCGTCGTAATCCGGGAGCCCAGCAGATGGACGGCTATCGGGCTTTGGCAGAGTCTTGATTAAAGCTGCTGAGCCGGTCGCAATGATATCGGCGCGAGCGATATCATCGACGAATGTCCAATCAAGCCAATTCAAGCAGGCTTTCTCGGCCGCTGCACGGGTTTCTTCCAAAAGTTTAGTCATCTCTGGGTTATCACTTTGGGCAATCCCGATCAATGTTTCGCCCAGTACATCAAGCTGTGCAGAAACGATGCGGTATCCTGACAGAGAACTATCAAAGGGGTAGTTTACTTGCATTGTATGCTTTTCCTGATGTGAGCGACGGGAGCCGATCTAAGCTGGCGGCCAATGTTTGGATTTCCAGCACTGATTGGGGATTACTTTTGAAGGCGCAATAGTATGTCATCTAAGCTCAGGCGCGGAATGTCGCCCGTAAGATCAGCCAGATGAATCATTTTGCGCACTTCTTGTTTGATTATCTTATGGGCTGCATCCTGAGCTCGATTGATGATTGGATTGAGTTTAAACCGTACAGTCCAATCGCCCCCAGCAACTGCGAGGTTCGCATTCCATACTGCCAAGGGGTAGCCCATAACGCGAAGTTCAATGTCCGTAACGCTGAGTCCGCCATAGCGTTGCTGCCAGGTGAAAACGGAGGGCGTGGGCCCGGTCCATTTGAGAGCCTGAATGAGATCTTCTACAATCTCAGCAAAGTCGGGATCGCGATCTTTAAGGCTAAAGCTGATTTGGTTCTGCCTTTGTGGGCTTTCGAGGACCTCGATCGATTGGCTGATCTTCTTCATCTCAACATGCGTGAGGCTCACTGGGCGTACTCCTTCGGTGATTTCGGCCCAAACCAGACCTTTTGCTTCATAAAGGGTGGCTGGGCGAAATCTGGATTGAATTTGAAACACCCCGCCCTGGCGCGGGGCCAGGCGGAGCGATTGTTCTTCTTGGGCTTGCGACCTCAGACAGTCTCAGGGTGCAATGCGCTTGCGACCTCTTCCCAGGTTCTTTCCGCCAGGGCTTTGGTTTTGGAGCAGGGCTGATGGACAGTGATGCGGTCATGTGCGCTCAGTGACTGAAGGAAATCTGTAAACATGGTGTCGCTCTCATCAAGCTCTGCCCCGCAGGCGCGCAGTTTGCGAAAGGCGTCGACCCTGCTTTCACGGGTGACCGATCCTTGTTGAAGCACATTACTGCAAAAATTCTTTGCTAACTTCGGATCGGCCTTGAACTGTTGCGTGAGCAAAGGAGCTGCAACTTCTGGATAGTTCTCCATTGTGGCCCTGAAGCCCTGCTTTGGGAAACTGAAGGTCCAATTTGGCATGTGGTGCATCGAATTCAACACGAGAGGACTGAGAGCGACGCGCTCAAGAACCTTAAACCATCGCTTGTCCTTGTAGCACAATGGAATGACGGTGTTCATAACGCTGATGTCATAAGCAAAGTAATCCAATGCTTCGAGAATGTATTCCGGACCCGCATTCTCGATGAAAATATCTTCTTCAGAGTCGATATTAACAATGCCGCGAAAAGACTCTTTGGAAACAGTGCGAAGGGCCTTTAGCGAGCCCGTTTGGAAGATGGCACCAAGTGGTGCGTCAAATTCGCCGGCATGAGGGAGCAGTTCAAGGAACTCGTTTTCTGCCTGCTCTCTTTGACGCTGAAGGACTTCCCGGAGCGGATCTGAGATGCACTCCGACAGCAGATGCAGCGTCTCTTTCAGGGTGTCCAGTTTTGCGTCAATAACGCGGCAAACGGAAAGGGATTGAACAGTGCTTTGCGAGGATGTCATTTGATTTATTCTATCTTCGGTATGGTTTTCCCGAGATGCCCAAAAGGTCATCTACAAGGTCTATTCTGCCGGTGATTTCGGCCGTGATATATCTATCTTGTCGCAGGACGGCGGCAGCCAGTCGGTGATTGCCATCTGTAATCGGCCAGACTGGATGCCAGCTTGGTCGGTCCGGAACATTCAGGTCGATCTCAATAGGGTCGTCCCATCCATATCGGATGAGATAAGCAATCCGTGCTGCATGGCGTTCGATATATGTATCGTTTTCAACAGGCTTGGGCTCAAAATCACATCGCTTCAGGGCGCGGTAGACGGCCCCCTTGAGACAGCCATAAACTTCCGGCCAGGGCGGTGTTTCTACAGGACAGGCGATCTCTTGCAGGCGCCACAGCGGTACGCGGTTGAAACTATCAAGGGGTGCCCCTTGCTCAGATGATCTCAGATGGCGTTGAAAGAATTTCAGATCGAAAAAGTTATCGACACCGTCGGGATGTTCGCAGTCGTAGTGTTTGCCGTTCATGCTAATCCAGCAATGTGCCGGGTTCTGCCGAATGATGGCGTTGTAGATGTGTCTTTCGCTGCGGGGAATGTGGATGCCCCAATGCAGTGCGAGCAAGTCCCAGTCCCATTCGGTGGCATCTATCGTGTTAGAGGCCCCTTCAAGAGGGCGGTAGAGTTGTTCTGTCTCAAGGGTTTGCCAGCCGTATCGACCTTCATGGAGGCGCCAGTTCTCTTGAAAGATGCGGTCCATGACCTCTTCAGCAAACTGATAGCAACTTCCATTGCCGATATCGAATAGGGATACGCCATCTGCCAGATATTCCTGACGCAGGTCGCGGATGGCAGCCTCAAGCTCTAAGGAGGTCGGAAAGTCGGTGGTGTGTAGCATTTGATGCGTCCTTGAAGTGCGAGCCGATTTTCAACCGGTCTGGTCCTGACTTCCAATCAGCCGGTCTTTGACTTCCAATCAGCCGGTCTTTGACTTTCAATCGGTCGGCCTTTGACTTTCAATCGGTCATCAAAGGCTCGAGATTGACGGTCATATGGGAGACGGCCACATTGGATTCAATTTTTAAGCAATCCTCAATGGACGGCATGCGGCGCATGAGGGTCAATCGTCGGTGCGCAGACGACAGATTGTGGTCGAGACGCTCGATCCATTCCGCCGCACCCCATACATTGCTTTGCTGGAGGTAGGGCTGAATATTGACCCCAAGTTTGACCAAGGCCGCCATCATGAGAGGCTGCGGACTGCGCACAGCATGTAGCATCACATCACGCCATGCGGGGTCTTTTTCATCGAACTCTTGCGTTAGGAGCTGAGCTGTCCAAGCTGACATCTTTGGATGCGCCGGCCCCCAGCAGGTCGCATTGGCAATCTGCGAAACGATGTCATGATGGGCAACGCCCAGTCTGCGGGCCCCTGTCTCTACAATCTGCGGCGCGTCAATGGCGTGCGCCACTCGTAGCAAGCGACGTGCTTTTTCAATTTCTGAGGAAGAGATCGCGGGCGTGATGATTTTCAGTGCCTTGAGATATTGCTTCTCGCCAAAGGTGGCGTGCAGCAGTTCCAGCGGGCAGGATCCGCCACTTTGGGTGAAGTGAAATGGATCAATCCCATATTTATCGCACCAGATCTTCAAGAACTTCGGGTGTCCCAGTGCGAGAAGGTGACGGGTAGTCTCACGGTCGGGCTGATCTGTCTTCTTGAGAGCCTGGGTGAGCTCGCTGGATATCAATCTTGGATGCGCCACAAGATGGGCGTGATCAAGGTAGCTGATGAGAGACAGAGTATAGCTTCGAAGATCATGTTTCATCGAGTGCTCCTTGGTGAGAAAAACAGAAAGACAAACAGAGATTGCTGGAAGGCCGTAGGCAGAGGTTGTGAAGGAGGACTTTCGCAAGGATGGGTTTGCATTCTAAGCCCGACGTCATCTCCCCCATATGACAATGGATAAGGGGGAGATGATAACAGGAAGCTTACACGCCTCTACAGGGCTTTGGGGCAATACGTGGCATAGCCTTGATCTTCTTTAGGGCTTTATAAAGCCGATCAGAGAAGAAGAAGGTGCCGTGACGCATTGTGTCGTCCCACCAGAAGTCGCGATCCCCCATCGTGTCCACATATACGGGAATCTCATAGGGCTGCACTGTACGGCCCCCACTGTATTTGATCACCATATCTTCGCAAAGGTCTTGGGCCACGGCGTCCAAGGGCGTGTCCATCGAAAGGTGGTAGTACTCATCCTTCATGGACACCCCATTGATGTCGATAACTTCGACAGGCGTAAAGCTGGCATCTCCGATATTATAGGATTTGATGAGATCGACCACATCCTTATCCATACACCATAGTCCAGCCACTCTACCAAAGCGCGGGAGGCTTGGCGCCCCGGGGCGATATCTGTCACTCTCTTTGAGGATCACAGGGCGCTTGTTGTCTTTATTGGTATAGGGCGGGTTGCTGCGATCACTGCCGTAGCGTCCTTCGCGCCAAAGCACATTGCTGGTGGCAATGCTGAAGTTCCCGTGAAAACCTGAGTAGTTGCTGGTTCCTATCCAAGCGACAGTCTCTTGCGTCCTTTTCCCTTTCAGGAAGCTCTTATGAAAAGGCTGTCCGGGATGCAGTTTGTTGTAAGTGGTCAATGTGTACGGCTTGGCTTGGAACTTGCAGGCTTCTGGATGTGTCTTGCGTGCTTTTGCAGCCAGCATATCCAACGGCAGCACATCATGCGCTGAGAGCCCCGCAGAGCGCAGCTCCTCACCCCTCAGGATATCTGAGGGAGCAATGATGCTGTGACGGGCCATTGAGGAGGTCATACGGCCCTTTTTGAGGGCCAACTGCCAGTTCCCTCCGACGCCGCTGCGAAGTACCAATGGTGTCCCGTCTGGAAGATCAGACATGAGATCCTGCGCGGCTTTGTTTTCGGTATCCCTGATTTCGTCTTTGGTGCGGAGTTCATCAATGGAGGCTGCCACCGCTTCGCGAATGCGTGTGTGAATGCCTGTGGTGCTTGTGATGGGGTTTCCCAATGGGCTGTCAGGCAAAGGGCTCGCCTTATTCCAGGCGTCAGCTGTGCACAAAGCTTGGACGGCATATTCAAGCTGCGCCAGATCAATCTCCATCTGATCAGGATCGACAGAGAGTACGTTCTTGGAGGTTCTGTGGCGGATAACCTTAGGGGGCGTATCAGCTTCCGGGTTGCCTGTAATGACGATCTTCATGCTTCCGCTCCAGGGCGTCGTGTCGCGCATCCGGCCAAAGTACCATTTGAAGATGACGGACCGCCCGCCCTTCCTGGGTAGAACCTGTGCCTTATTGGCAATCACCAGTAGGGCGCCATTGCGAGAAACGTGGGAGTAAGTGGGGACCTGTAGCAGATCAGGGAAGATGACCGGCTCGTTGGCCTCCAACTTCTTGGTGATGCTGATCTTGTCATTTGACACGGCAACATCGCTCATGGAGGTCTTGGGATCAAAGGTATGGGGGAGATAGAAGTTGAGCATGATGATGCCTTCCTTATGTCGAGAGATCGCAAGAGCCTCAGTGAAGAGGATGTGGATGAGCTCTGTGTAGAGGGGGACAGACAAGACCATCAGATCTGCCGGTCTCCCCTTAAGTGTTTGTCTGTCTGTCTTTCTTGATGATCAGCTGCCGGGTTCTTCCCAGAGATACGATAGAGCTTCCAGATTGCCGGTCAGGAGGTTTTCGAGATCACGCTTTCGCGCCAGCTCACAGTGGTTGCTCTTTGCGTAAAAGCTGTCCGGCAAAGCTTCTTTGATCAAAGCGTTGAGAAGAAGCTCGGGACTGTTCAACTCGAAGGGGCGTTTGACCGGTTTTGTGATACCGTGGGCCTTTGCAACCGCATAGGCCATCTGCGCTATTTGCGAGCGCTTCCAAGTGATCGTTTCACGGTCCCGGAACACTGGGTAGGCCAGATCGCCATCCTCGGTGCGACCCAAGGGGGATGGTTCTCCCGGTGATAGAATAGCATCCACGATGGGATAGAGGTCGCCCGCCAGAACGCCCGCATCTGTCATGGTGGTTTCGTCAATATCGCTCATTTCCAGGAGCGCATTATATTTATGATTTTCGTTGTCGAGGTAGCTGTTAGACATGGGATGCTCCGGGAAATAAGACGGCGAATGGGTAAGGGGTGGATGGTTCAGGATCAGGCCGAAACTGCCACGCGCGCGGCTTGTGCAACAAGGGGTTCGGCTGGCGCGCCTTGCGAGACGCCACCGCTGACATAGCGGCCATAGGCCTGAAGCCCCGCCAAGTAAGTCTGGTGCTTGCGTGCAGCTGGCTTTGGCGCTGGATTTGATCCGAAGGCACGGATCTGGGCTGCGTTTTGAAAATCACGATCATTCATGGGGGAGGCTCCATCATTTTGGGCCGGGTATGCGGCCGTCCTCGCAAGGCAGGGCGGCAGGAGAACCGGGCAAAGCGGGAGGAGGAAAGTTTACCGCTACTGAGACAGGGTCTTTGCGATATTTACGGTGGCGTAGACATCGCCATACTGAGAATGGGTGACTTCGGCCTCAGCTGAGCGCAAAAGCCGTCTGATCCCGGTATTGCCGCTGGCGAAGTAAAAGTCTGCTGTGGAAATCCCGTGGCGCTGGGCCTCTTGGAGCCCTGCGCGAAACAGGTGCCGGCCATAGCCGCGGCCTTGATAGGCGTCCTCCACTGACATGCCGATTTCAGCATGGCCATTTGCAAGAGGGAATATTTCCAACACACCTCGGATGCGCCCGTCGACTTCAATGCCGATCACCGACACTGGATCGGCTTTTTCGGCTATCTTTTTCAGCCCAGCGTCCGCCATGGGTGCCAGAAAGCGCAGTCGACGCGATGCCAGGCCCAGCCTGAGGTAATGCTCTTCAAGTACATCTCGCCAACGGGACAGGCCGCCGGTGATTGGACTGGCTGAGGCAGGGGCGAGGGACATGGATGAAAGTCTCAAAAATGGGGGTTGCAATGGATATTGGTCTAAAACCAGTGGAATGCGCAGGAAAATGCCGCAATGCAGCAATAGACGCTACGTCAGCGTGAAACCCCTATGGCGTAGGCTTTTCCTTGCTCTTGTGGGGCGAGATGTGTCAGATGATTGAATCTAAATCTTATGGAGATGATCGACCTTGACCAAACCAATGACAAAAACCCAGCTTGTAGCAACTCTGGCCGAGGAAGCAGGCATGGAGAAAAAGTCAGCTCAAACGGCTCTTGAGACACTGACCAGCATCATCATTCGTGAGGTGGCTGCAGGTGGCGCAGTGACTTTGCCAGATGTTGGCAAGTTTGCGTGTCGCGAGCGGCCCGAGCGCATGGTGCGCAATCCGGGCACCGGCGAGCAAATGAAGAAGGAAGCAGACCGCGCGGTTAAAGTGACGATCGCCAAGAAGCTTAAGGAAAGCGTCAACGCGTGACGTGAGAAATACCTCGAAGGCAGGCGCAGTGCCTGCCTTCTCTCAAGGCAGTAGAGCTTTGACTTTTGCCAGAATATCCTGCCCAACAGGGTCATTGACCCGATCGAGATGATCCGTAAGCCAATGGATTTCCTCTTCGGTGAAGGGGCCTTTGATTACTTTCTTTGGAGGATAGATGCGGGCCATGATCTGTTGGCGATCCCGCATGGTTGGCTGCGTGCGTTGGTAACCTTCCATCATCCTCGAGAGTTGAAAGATGCGCGGCTCGGGTGCGTTTTCCGCCTCCAGTTGCCGCTCGAACGCGTCTCGCACTTCAAACCATTCTTTGTCGGTCCACAGCACGCCGCGAAAGATTTCTTTCTGGGTAAGTTTTTTGTTGTGTAGGGCAACCATGAAAGATGTCCTTCTATTGGGATGCGGGAGCCGCAGTTGCCTCGGCGATACGTTTTTGCAGGCCGAACTGAGCCTCCATTTGTATCTTTTGATGATGGCTAAGCGGCACCAAAGCAAAAGCCTCGAGAGTCAGGTTCAGGCTTTGAATGGGGATCGATGTGTAATATTCATCGCTGTCGATGGAGATCCGCGGGAATAGGGCGGTGAGATCAAAGGGAAGTTGTTCGTGACGCATCAAGTCTAAGACCCGTGTTTGCAAATGATCTTCAATAAGCGATTTCAGCGGATGATCCTCGTCAGAAATCTTTGCGTGGACATCAAGTTGAAGGCGCCCATCCTCTTGGCGATACGACGGATGATTAACTGTCAGGGCGGCGATGTTGCCTTCTGTGTTCAGGCAGTGACCCGCATAGGTGACAACCTTGTGCATCCAGCTGCGCAAGACTTCTGTGGGATCAGCGTCCTGCGGCGGAGATTTCAGGACTGAGATAGCAACCGGCAGAGATGTCTCGAGGTCAACGGTCGATTTTCGGTAGGCAGCAATCCAGTCTGCGCTTTCGCGAGAGAGCGACCCCATGATGCGCCCCGCAATATCGACTACGTGTTTCGGTGCAGGATCTGGGTTCCTGAGGTTGTAGTATTCGTCAACGGTGAACTGAGGCCGTATACCGAAGTCGACATGGCTCACACCCGGGTGATCAAAGACCATGCCTGTTTTCTTGCTGTCGTGCCACGTGACCGGCGCAGGCACATGATAGGGCAGTTGAAAGGCCAAAGGCAGCACCTCAAACAGGTCTGCTTTTTCTGTACGCGCATAGATCAAGACAGACAGGTCGGGCTGAATGGCAATCACACCGTGATCAAACTCATAGATCCATGAATGCGCAAAGATTCCCTTGTCTGAAAAGACCGTCATCTGATCAACCATCAACCCCGGACGGGCGGGGGTTTTGTAGATGGCGTGCAGAACATCTACGGCCGCAGGGCTTAGGCCATTCCCCAAGGCGGGTAGATCCAGCAGGCGCGACTTGAGGTAGGTCTCTGTGAGGGGCGGCGTGTCGATGCGGTAGCGCATGTTTTGGATCTCCGGGGTTCAGATGTCGGTTCGGGCGCTTTCCGCAGCTCGAAACTCTTCCATAATGGCATGTTTGGAGCTTGGGGCTTCGATGGCGTGGATTTCGATGCCAAGTTCAATTGGGGGATCAATCGCTGTCAAAATGAGAACAATACATTCATCCGTATCAGCGTCTGGTGCATCCATCAGTTTGCGGATGTCCTCGCAGATGGCGCCCAGATTCCATCCTGGAATGTAATGGACGCGCAGTTCGATCACATCCTCTCGACCAAGCTCGGAAGACGGCAGGATGACGACGCCTTGCTCGGCCGGATTACTGCTGGTGACGATGATTTCAAAAAGAGCATCCTTGAAGGTTGGCGGCACCCAATCGGCACCCATACCCGCTTCGCGGCCCATCTCGGCTGCATGCCGGAAAACCTCTGAGGGTGACTTGCTGATCTGAAGAGGAATCCGACAAATATGCTTTTTCGCCTGCATTATTGAACCAGCTCGCCTGCGATGGCGCTGGCAAAAGACAGACCCAGCATGCGGGCGTTGGTGTCAATGCGCGCCACAGTGACATCATCAAGACCCAAAGTGGCGATAAGAGCTTCCCGATCCTGCACGGGGCCAGCGGGTTTGGATGCGGCAGCGGGTACTGCTTTGGGTGCTTCTGCCAGCTTGATCCTTTGCGTGGTTTCTTCCACCAGGCGCTCAACCGTTTTCGGGCCCATCATCAGGCGGGGCTCATTGTTTGCGAAACGAATACCCCAGTTTTCACCATAGAAAATCGTCACAGCCTTTGGGCCGGCCACGCCTTTGTTCTTGCCCTTGCGCTTCGGTTTCGGGGTCGCGGTAAAGGAGTGAATATTGTCAGTCATGGATGGTTCCTTTTCAAGTTACGCGGGATGTGCTGGGAAGGGGTTTTCACATCGAAGTGGGATTTTACAGACGGGATGGCGCCAGTTTTCACAAACGAAAAATGGCGCCAGTCACCCGACGCCACTCTCTCATTTCTTTGGTATCTGGCTTACTTTCCTTTGTAGATTTCGCCAGTCAGAGTATTGATACAAAAGGGTTTTCGAAGAGAGCGCGCCAGATCGGCGGCATCCAGCGACTTCATCACAACATCACAGGTGTGTTTGTCGACAGTTGGGATTGTGACCGCGCCGGCGCCGTAGGGTGCAATGACATTCCAATGTTTGATGATCGACCAATAAGTATTGTAGTTTTTATCTTCGGTATCTGTGTCCGGCGCATCTTCAGGCGCCTGATCGGGTGCATGATGCTGATGATAAGGCGTGATATACTCAGGATCGATCGGCGGTGTGTTCGGCATACGCACATGACCCGCGGCGGCAAGTTCAGTGATGCCCAGATCCGGGTTGAGTGTGGGGCCCGCAAGGGTAGGGGCAGCCACAAGGGCAGCCAAGGCGGTCGCGATAAAAAATTTCATTCTAATCTCCGGTCAGATATGTGAATTCATTGTTCTTCATCCGAGAAAGACCTCGGAGAACAGGAATGAGACGACATCTTCGCCTCTAAGGAGGAAATCGGTTCATTCAGCACGCAAGAGAAATGCAATACACGAACCTGAACGGGAAATATTAAGTCAGCTGCCTGCGCGCGATCCGCCAAAGGAGGATCTCGAGGTCCGCGTCATTTTCGACGATCCAAAACCCCCTCTTTTTGTAGCCTGTGCGCGTGTCATTGCGGGCTTGCCGATGGTGGATGTTGCTGGCTTGAAGGAGGACACGGGCATTTTCTTTGCCCCACTGAGAGAGGAGAATTTCGCTGTGCCGCCTGCGGCAGAGTAGCCGCCTGAGGAGGCGGAATACAAGGGGCGTGCGGTTTGATAGCTGGGTGTATTGTCCGAAGATCTGCCCATAAAGTATCCCGCCATCATAGGCATGAAAGAGCTGTTACCACCGCTGCTTCGATAGACATCATTTTGACACTGTCCGGCCCCGTGTTCTTGTTCACAAAGAGCGCTGTCTTCATAGCGCGGAGCATTGTTGATATGTCGGTCTTGAGCTTGCGCAAATGCGGTTGTGCATTCCTGCAAAGTCCACCAGCTGTCAGGCTTGGCGGCTTCAGCGCGACACGCGGCTTCGCTCTCAAAGACATTTGCTTGCTTTTTGTCCTCACCGCAGGCGGCGAGAGAGAGCAGGGCAATACCGGCGCTACAGGCCAACAGAAGGCGGGTAAGATTGGGGCGTGAAGAGCTCATCGGTTTTCCTTTTTTCGCGTGTCAGTTTTTAGATAGGGTCAATGGGTGTCTTGGATGAAATGCGGTTTGAAGCGGCAGTCATCTTGCGTGATGCGACTTTGATCTTCCCGGATGCCAAGTCCCACGCATTTTCCGTCGACGACAAAGCTGCCAAGGACAGGTCTAAAACCTGAAATAACAGGGCAGGGCGCATAGGCTTGAATGATCGACGGCACATTGTTGAAACATCTTTCGACAGATTGCTCAGTGATGTGTCCCGATTCAAAGATCGTAATGGAGCCACCCTGTCTGGACAGAATGGGCTTTTTGACATGGCCTTTCTGAAGGAGGTCTTGCGCTCTGGTTACGCCATCAATATCGCTCGCGAAGAAAGTCGGAAGAAGATTGGGATGGCCTTCAAACATCTCCCACAAAATGGGCAGCAGCCCTTTGCTGGAGGTGATGGCTTTCCAGGGTGGCTCAAAATAGCGACATTGCGCAGTGGATAGGTGCACCGCAAAATCGTCTTGAAGCATATCTTCCCAAGGGTAGAGCTTGAAAAGGCTGCCGATGATTTGATCCTCATCGTCAACAAATTGCCCGGTCTCTGCGATGCCGATTTGATCCAACTGGGTGAAGTGAACACGGTGGCCGGCATCATGGGCAGCCCAGGCCATGGTTTCTGTGGCGGCGTAGTCTTCAGGGTTGGTTTGTGCATCTCCTAAAGCAGCAAAATGAATGTCGCGGGTTTGCGGGAAGATCTGCTCAAATCGCTCAGTCAGGGCCTCGAAAAGATCGTTGCGTTGATCACAGCCTGATGCCAGTGCGCCGGTTGAGATTTGATCTTGAAGCCAATCCCATTGGATGCTGCAGGTCTCAAGCAGTGTAACGGGGGTATCTGCATTGTATTCGATCATTTTAGGAGTGCTTTGACCGTCGTAGATAAGATCAAATCGACCCATGAGATCGGGGTCTTGCGACTGCAGGCTATTTGCTACGAAATCGCGGTATGCATCAGGAATACCGACACGTTCCATGAGCTCTTGTGAGGCTGCAACCTTTTGGGTTGCCTCCATGCACATCTGGTGGAGTTCTTCGCTGGGAGCGGAGACGTGTTCCTCAATTTGGTGATGCGAGAAACGATAGGCGCTGGTTTCATCCCAATAGGGCTTTGTGCCTTGGGTGTGAAAGTTCAAACCGGCTTCTTCGACACGGGTTTGCCACCCTGTGCGCGGGGAAGTCTCTACTCTTTGCATGATCTGTCTTTGCCTGTTTTAAGGGGTTTCAGGCATAAAGTGGGATCAAGGCACGTGGGGCGGTAGAATATCCATCCGAACGAGATGCGTTAAGGGATAAGGAAATGAAAAAGCCGCCAGCAACATGTGCTGGCGGCTCAAGGTCTTTAATGTAGCCGGAGGTTACTTGATTTCGATGTCTTTAAGGTCTTTCCCGCTTTCAACGTATTCCTTGATCCACTCAGGTTTCCGGCCTTTGCCGGTCCAAGTGGCATTCGGGTCCTCAGGGTTGACATACTTGGGCGGCGCTTTGGATTTTGGCGCGGTCGATTTCTTCGCAGCCCCTCCGAAAAGTTGCTCAGGCGTGAAGCCAAATTCGAGAGCGGCCTGTTTTGCAGCCTCTCTGGCGTCTTTTTCACGGCGCTTCTCGAGCGAGTTGAGAGCCTTATCTACAGCCTTACGCAGCTTTTGAAGCTCCTCTTTATCGAGGTCATTAAGTCCGTATTCTTTTTCATAATCTTTATTAACCACAGTATTCTCCTCAGGTCGCGATTTGCATTTGCAGTGGATCTGACACTTTATTTACCTGCTTTTAAAAGATTATCAATAGATTTTTCAGGCATTGCATTTTTTGCGAAGGTTTTCGAGATCTGCCTCGGACTTTCGCAAGGCATCCATCAACTGCCTTTCGCGCTTACCGGATTCTTTGAGTTCGCCTTTTATTTCGGCATTCCCAGCTTTAAGCTTGCCAATGGTTTTCTCGAGCCGATGGATTTTGAATTGGAGACTGGTGATGTTGCCTTTGGTCTCTTCAAGCGCTTCTCGATCAGCGCGTGTTTCCATCCTGAGATTTACAGTTTGCTGAATCGCTTCTCGGGCGCGTTCTTGCTCTTCTTCAGCCTTTTGGGTTTGCTCTGCAAGCTGCCTCTCAAGATCTGCAACGGCCTCGAGCATCTCTGATTCACGCTTGGCGAAGTTGGTCTGAAGGGTTTTCTCCTCCTCAGCCAAAAGGTCCCAGCCTTCTTCGCTTGGGTCTTTCTTTTTAGCCGCCTCTTTTGGAGGGTATTTCTCGGCAGGAGGGGTGAAATGTGCTTCGGCGCGTTTGCGCGCTTCCTCCAGAGCTCTGGAGCGCCCTTGGCCTACTGGAGGCTTTACAGACAAAACGTCAAATCCACGTCTGGATATAGCATCGTGGATGGTTTTCTGTGAGCACCCGAACCGATTGGCGAAGTTTTTCATTTGTCGATCGGTAATATGACCGTGACTTTGACAGTGTGCGAGAACTTCTCGGTTTTCATCTGGCTTAAGACTGTATCGGACGGGAGCGCGATGCTCCTTTTGTATGCCCATAGTGATTTCTCCGCGGCTATTGCTGCATGTGCCAGTCAAGCAGTTTCAAACTGATAGCTTTAATCTGGCTGTCCGATGGTAGGGCTGCAGTGCGGGAGTGACAAGGGGGGTGGTGTGTATATTGTTTAAGATAACATTTGTTCGTGAAGCTTAGCTCTTGGCATTGATAACTCAGGGCTCTCAAGTAAAGCGATTTTTTGCTGATCTTCTCTGAGCAGGAGTCTCATTCAGATCAGGAATAGAACAGACCTTTGTGAGCATTGGCGTTACTGATCGCCAATCTCCTTAGCGGCAATAGCGCAGTTTGTGAGAATTTCACCCACAGTGCCTTCGTGCCCTTTCAGGTTGAATGTTTTTGTGTTTCCGGATGCGGTTACGACTTCCATCTGATCCATGACATAGCCTGTCCGGGTCGAAAAGGTTTCAATGTGGTCAATGGCAACAAGATCGTTGTTGGTGCCGATAAAGAGCGCACCGGAGATAAGAAAGCAACTTAGCATGAGGGAATATCTTTCTGTGAAGATGACTTGAGACGAATAAGGGTCCGAATGGTCGGATAAGGAAGCAAAAGAGTTACAGTCATCCCCGCAATAGGATGACTAAAGTGACCCACTACTGCCCCTAAGACGACACAGAGCCACAAGACCCCTGCAAATGAAGCCAGCGGAGCTGATAGTTTCAATAGGCCACACATATGTACTTCTCCTCTACCTCTGCATAGGAAATTGGTTCTTCTTTCGCGGCGCGGAAGCGATGAGGGTAAAAACAAAGAAAAAGGCCCGCCATCCAAAGGATGACGGGCCCAATATTAAACTTTGTCAGAAGAGGCCGTTTAGAACGGGATTTCATCGTCCATGTCGACGTTGCCCGAGGGGGTCTGCGACTGCTGCTGGTTGCTGCCTTGATCGGCGCCGGCGTCATAGCCGCCT